>Ga0272446_1000037_pt1 | contig 158281 bp, 140 predicted proteins | sample YNPCB0061_FD_194587 | JGI IMG/M metagenome (GOLD analysis project Ga0272446, IMG submission 194587) | Hot spring microbial mat communities from Yellowstone National Park, WY, United States - YNP-CB-006-1 | ecosystem: Environmental > Aquatic > Thermal springs > Hot (42-90C) > Sediment | place... | reverse complement strand
TTGGGTAGATTTGAAACGCTATAAAACCAAAAATCCATGGGCTAACAAAAATAAGTCCATTTCGTAAATTACGACGCGACGAATGAGTCATCCCGTTTCCTCCCCTGGTATAAAAAAAGGCGGTTAGGTCCCTGATTTCCATACCGCCTTTTTTAATGGAGTGCCTTTTCGTTTAACAAAGGCATCCCTTCTTTATATTTTTATTTTGCCTGATCCAACTGGGGTTGTACCGTATCGTAGGCCTGTTGCAGAGCCTGCATAGGATCCACTTGTTTCAAGGTTACTCCATTCTGAGCTTGAGTCAACGCATCCCAATACAACCCGCCCACGGGGAGGGGTGGGCGGCTGTTGGAATTAGCCAAAAGTTGTTTAAAGAATTTATGATTTCCCTCGTAAAGTGAATCATCATCTAACAAGGCTTTATACGTAGGCATGTGGGAGGAACCAACCGTATACATCTTCTGTCCTTCGGGACCGGTCATCCAAGAAATAAAATCGTAGGCCGCGGCCACATGTTTTGAGCCCGTAGGAATAACGAAAGACCAACCACCGGACCACGTTTGAGGAGTCGCACCCTTTTCTGGAATCGGTATGTACGTAACACCGTAATTCAGGTTAGGTGTATATTGTTTAATTGAGTTCAATACCCAATCGCCAGAAACCATCATAGCGACTTTTCCAATCAAGAAGGGATGTTGTTCCGGTGGAGGATTGGGGGGAGAGTAGGTACTGATAAAGGTCTGAACCTTCTGGGGACCCATCATCGCCGCCCAGTCTTTCATAAACTGAAAAGCCTTGACCACACCAGGATCGGTGGGGGTAACCTTCATAGCATTTAGATCGGCAAACTTACCGCCAAATACAAAACCCCAGGTATAATGCCAGCCCTGTGAATAGGTGGTATCATAGGGAATAAACCCAACCTGGGTATAGTTTCCGTTCGCGTCGGTCTTATCGATTTTTTGAGATATCTGCTTAATTTGATCGATAGTGAGGGGCCCATTTTTAGGATTAAACATTTCGGGATCAAAGCCAGCCGCTTTGATCATATCTTTGTTGTAATATAAGACCCGAGAATCCGTATCAAAGGGGAGGGCATACGTATGTCCCTTGTATTGGGTTTCAGCCCACGCGAAGGGAAGGTATTTGGATGAAAGATTGGCGTCTTTTTTTTGAACAATCGCCGTTAAATCTTCCAATACCCCAGCGGCCGCCCGTTGCGCCACGGTGAACCGATCAAGCTGATACACATCCGGTCCCGTACCACCCCGAACTGCCGTCATCAATTTTGCGACATCCGTTTCAGAACCCGGTACCTGAACAAATTCAACCACCACACCAGGATGGGTTTTATTGTAGGTATCAACCATTTCTTTCAAAGTAAGTGAATCTGGGGGGGTCATGGAAGTCCAGTATAGAACCTTCTCGGGATTGGCGGACGTTCCTCCTCCACCAGTTTCTTTTTGACCATTGGCGAATACCAACGCTCCACCTACGATGAGGGACATGGCGATGGAAATGACAACGATTCTTTTCATCCTTTCCTCCTATTTGTTTTGTTTCTTTCGGGTTTTCATTTCCTTCTGTCAGGGATCATGCAAAGAAATAAAAACCATCCAGAAACTTCAAATTACTGAAACCATACGATAGAAAACTTCCATGTTATGGTTTTCAGACGGCGGATGAATTAACTATCGCAGACTTGAATATATCATATCATCAACCGCGAAAATATCATAACACCAGATATACCAGATGTTAAATAATATTTTTATAAATATACATGATATATCATGATATCTTAACAGTTGAAAGACCATAGATTAGTTCAAAGGGAAGGAGTACTTTTTCCACCGGTCCATTTTCGTTGATTTTTTTTACGATCATCTCCGCCGCGATAGAACCCATCCTATCCTCATACTGCCGAATATGGGTATATAAAATTGGCCCTAGCGCAAAATAGGGGTAATCGACACAGAGGATAGAAAGATCCTGGGGGACTTGCAAACCAATCCTCCGGGCGGCTTCATGAACTACCAACGCAACGTTGAATTCTTCGGCAAATACGGCGCTTATTTCCCCATGGGAGGATAATAATTCTTGGACCCGGAGGATATCTTTCTCATGCTTTGTTTTAAAGTAGTCCAGGCTCACAATCATTTCTAAATCGGTTATTAAAATATCCCTATCGATCGCGATTCCATGTTCCGCGTGGCCCCGAACAAAGCCATCCAGTCGTGCTTCGATCGTGGATGTATGGGCACTTTTGGGAGAAATAAAAGAAATAGATCGGTGCCCTAATTCAAAGAGGTAATCCACACCCCGTTGTGCCGCGGCCACGCAATCGGTTCCCACAAACGAAGCTTCAAGACCCTCCAGTTGTCGATCCACAAACACGAGGGGAAATTTATCCAACACCAAACGGAGTATGGTTTCGCTATAAAATTCTCCATGCACGGGCATAATGATAATGCCCTTAACCCCCAAACGAAGCAATTCCTGGATCGATTGCTCCTCTAGGGCATTATCATCCTGGGATCTCCGTAAAATGATCGAATACCCTAATTCCCGACAGCGGCTTTCAATCCAATATAACAATCGGGTTCCAAAAGAGTCCGCAAAGTCTGCCAGGATAACCCCTATCAGAGAATCCTTTCCCAAAGAGGATACGGAAGAACTTTTTTCGCCGGATGTAGCATCCCGAACAAAGGATCCCTTGCCAGGAACTCGTTCTATAAGCCCCTCTTCTACCAATTTTTCCAAAGCCCTTTTACTGGTGATCCTACTTACACCGTATTGAGTAGACAGTTCTTTTTCCGACGGTACCCTTGAACCGGGAAGGTACACCCCCGACGCGATATCGGAAGAGAGTTGATTGTAAATTTTTTGATACAGGGGCCACACTGTGTTATCCGCTTGCATGCTCTATACCCGTTATTCCTTGCTGATATATAATGCTATATCAATCATAATACCCTGTCAAGAAAACGCCTCTATAAATAGGGGGTTAACAACCGGGCAAAGCCGTCCCGGAGCCGTCGTATTCGGGGCAGGGACCGGAGATATTCCGCCGTAAGGGTCCGTCCTTTTTCAATCCGTCCATCGATGAGGGTTTCCAAGGTGTGGGCCAAGGGGGGATCGTAACATTCCAGGTTGTATTCGAAGTTTAGGCGAAGGCTCCGGGGGTCCCAATTGGTAGAACCAATAAGGGACCAAAGCCCGTCCACCACGAACAATTTACTGTGATCAAAGGGAGGCGGAGAAAGGGTTATCCGACAGCCCCGATCGATAAGGTCAGAAAGTTGGGCCTCCATGGCCCAATCCATAAAAAAGATATTGCTTTTTTCGGGGAGAATAATATCCACCCGAACACCCCGAAGGGCCGTGGTTTGCAGGGCCGCCGCTAACGCGCTATCGGGGAGAAAATAGGGGGTAACAATTTTAAGGCGATCCTGAGCCGCCGCCAGGGCTCCCAGCATAACCAGGCGCATATTATCCATATCCGTATCCGGTCCGTCGGGGATACCCCGGGCGTACACGCCGCCCTCCCTTTCCGTTTCTTGGATACGGGGGAACCAGTCGGGCCCATCCAGCCGTTCTCCAACGGTAAAGGCCCAGTCTATAGCAAAGGCCCTCTGCAGATCCTCCACGATGGGACCCTGAACCTTAAAATGGATATCCCGGATCGGATGGGCGCTGGGAAGGGCCACTACATTACCCTCCCGGATATTCATGCCCCCGGTAAACCCCAGGAGCCCATCGACCACCATCAACTTTCGGTGATTTCGAAGGTTCGCGTATCGAAACAGGGTTGTGGGTCTATTAGGAAGGAATTTAGCCGCCGGGACCCCCAATTTTCGTAGGGTGGTTACCGTATCAATTTTACTGTACCGGGCCCCTACACCGTCCACCAGGACCCGAACTGCCACACCCCGTATGTGAGCCTGCGCAAGAGCATCGATAAATTGAGCCCCGGCCCTATCGTTATCAAAAATATAACTGGAAAGGGTTACCGATTTTTGGGCACCCCGAAGGGCCTCCAGCATGGCGGGATACGCCTGGTCCCCATGGATCAGCGGTTCAATCCGGTTCCCCGACATCAGGGGTCGATGGGTCACCGCTTCCGCCAGACGGTTCATACCGGAAAAGCCCGAATGGGGAACCCTTGTGGAGTTGGTAGAAGGGTACAACTGATCGTGGGCCCGCACGTGGGTTTCAAAGCCCAAGGAGGCTCCGGTTCTACTTATTCTATTGATACCCAGAAGAAAATAGAGTAACGCTCCAGCTAGGGGGACCAGCCAGATCAGGCCTATCCACCCGATGGCGGCCCGAACATTCCGTTTGTGCAGGGCCACGTGGCAGGAAACAAGGATCGCCACGCTGCTATGTAAAAGGGTTATTGGTAAAGGGCTAATCAAGATACAGAGACAGTAGCACAGATCCGATTCCCCATCCAGCCAAGGATAGCAATTTGTATCGTCCTTTGTGGTTTTTGCAAAGTCCTCAAGCTACATTGAGACAATTCTAAAAAAGGCAACGCGGTCCGGATCCTGATCCTGCAATTTCTTAGCAACTGGTCTATTCTGTTCCTAGCCGGGTCTATTTTTATATCGAGCAAGCTCCAGTAAAAACTCCCGATCATAGGGACCTTCGTTATTCCGTGAGCGCCGGGGTTTCCTCCTACGCCGGCGATACGGTTGTTTCGCCTTTTACCTTTTCGGAACTCCTCTCCATGGCCGATCAAGCCATGTACCAGCAAAAGCGAAACGTAAAAACCCGCAATCTCTAGGAAAGGGGCCCAAGCGGAAGCCCATGGGTTGTCCTTCCGCTCAGGCTTTTTTCCCCTTCGTTACCCGAACCAAAGCCAAACTTACCAAAACCACCACCACGGAAAAAAAGGCGTAGGTGGTGAACCCAAAACGGATTCCCCAGGTCCCCGAAATGTAGGACATTAGAAAAGGAAACACAAAGGCTCCCAGGCCTCCGCCCATGGCGGAAAAGGCAACCGCTTCGCTCTGGGAACGGGGGAACGCAGAGCCGACGATGGTAACCACGATAGGATACACGATAGAACAACCCAGACCCGCTAAAAACGAAAACACCGAAGCCACAGGAATCACCGATGATCCAGAACCAATAAACCCAAAAATGGAAAGGGAAATAACCGATGCGGACATGAGAACCGCCATGATCATCAACACCCGTTCTCGTCGCTCTCCGTGGTACACGACGGGTACCCCAAAGCGTCCGATCAGTAAACCCAGCCAGAAAAGGGAAACCATGAAGGAACCCGTGGATAGGGGCGCTTTGAAAACCGTAACAAAATATTCGGCGATCCAGTTAGAAACCCCCAGCTCTACCCCAACGTAAAAAAGAAGGGCTAAAAATCCAAGCCAGTAGGCGGGATGGGCGTAGAGGTCCCTCCGACTTCCGTGGGTCCCGTGGCCTTCGTCTTTACCCAACGCGGAAAAGGGCATAAAAAACAAAACCACGAAAACCCCGACAAACAAAAGGGAGATAAACCGATATATCAGGGTCCACGAAAGGTTAGCTCCTATCAAAAGACCGATTACAAAGGGCCCTGCAAAAGCTCCGACGGCGAAGGCCCCGTGCATCAGGTTCATCGCCCGGCCGTTAGCGGTTCGGTCCATCCGGAGGGTAGACCAGTTAACGGTCAATTCTATACAGCCCTGGCCAATACCGATACCCAGGTAGAGTAAAAGATTTGCCAGGGGTGATGGGGTCGCGGCGAAGAGGAACAGCCCCACAATTTCCAAGACCAAGCCCAGCATTATGGTCAACCGGGGACCGATGATGGAAACGAGAAAACCCGCGGTATAGGTGGACAGAAAGTACCCAATCGCCCCCGCGGCGATGACCGCGCCGGCGGTGGTATAACTCCAGTTAAAATCCGATAGGATTTTAGGAAGCGTCGCCCCAATGATGGTCATAGAGGTTCCAAAGAGTATAAAAATGATAAAAAGGGCGCCGTATAGGGCGCGAAATTGTTTTTCTACTAACGCCATAATGGTTGTGATGTTCCCCTGTTCCGAGCCCTTGGTCAATACGCCTTTACCAATTTCGTTCTATTCGTGATACCGAATTTCATTGGCTAACTGAATAATCTCAAATCTATCCTTCACACCCAACTTAGAGTAGATAATACTGACGTGGTTACGGACCGTTTGTTCGGCCAGATTGAGTTCCCGGGCAATCCCCTCGTTGTCCCGTCCCGTGGCCATAAGGGCAAATATTTCCCGTTCCCGCTTGGTCAGGGTTTCAAACCACTCGAACTTTTTCGCCACCTCGATGGTCTTTTTGGGCTTCGAGTCGTCATACAGCTGGTGGACCAACTTCGCCGCGATTTGGGGAGAGATTTGCATAACCCCGCCCCGGAGTGCTCGAATGGCGGCTATTAGTTCCGTGGGTGAAATATCCTTTAACAGGTACCCCGAAGCTCCCTGTTTCAGGGCTTCCCGGACGTACTCGTCCTCGTCGTAGGTGGAAAGCATAATGATTTTCGTGTTCGGCAGGTAAGAGCGAAGCCGTTTGGTCGCCTCCACCCCGTTCATAACCGGCATATGAACGTCCATCAGGACCACATCCGGGGCACCCCCCGACCCGACGACATCGGATTGCCCTGCGGTACCGGATTGCTCGGCAGTACCGGGTTGCTCGGCTCGGCCGCTTCCCCGAGCCAGCTCCAAGGCCAGCTCCACCGCCTTGGACCCATTTTCCGCCACCGCAACCACCTGTATGTCCGACGCGTAGTTTTCCAAAAACGTTTTAAGACTTTGGGCAAAGAGGCCCTGATCGTCCACCAACATGACTCGAATGACCTGATCCTCAGTTCCCATCCTTCCCCTCCACCGGGACTCCTGTTCCCTGGGATACCGTCGGGACCAAAGAAGGATGCAGGGGAATTTTGACCACCAAACGGAAGCCCCCCTCGGGGGCGTTGGCCGCCCGAATGATCCCCCCCAGGTGACCCACCCGCTCTTCCATACCCGACAGACCGATTCCCTTCGCTATTTCCTTGGCTCCCACCCCATCGTCCTGGACACACAGTTCCAGGGTGTTTTGAACAATCCAAAATTGAACGTTGATCGTTTTGGCCCGGCCGTGGCGCATCGCGTTGGTCAAGGCCTCTTGGACAACCCGATAAATGGCCATATCGATTTCATCGTTAAAGTGGGGGGGCATGTTGCCCGTTTCAATGTTTACAGTAATCCCCGTAACCCGCTCAAATACCGTTTTGATTTTAAAGATCGCCGCGATTCCCCGATCCCGGTGGGAATCCGAGGCCCTCAATTCCCGTAGGGCTCGCCGGGTTTCCTGGAGCCCCTCCTTGGCCTGGGCCCGGGCGGCTAAGTGGAGTTCCATCAAAGCCTCGGGATTTTTGCCGCCCATACTGATGGCCGCGTCCATGAGGGCGATCAGGTTTGTAAAAATATACCCGGAAATATCGTGAATTTCTCGGCTTATCCGGTTTCGTTCCTTGGTGATCGCTTCCTCATCCGCCATTCGGGCGTACCGTTGCAGATCCTGGTTGAACTGGGACAACCGGTCGATGGTCACGTCCAAATGGGACACCGTTTGTTCCGCCTCCGAAAGCCGCTCAGAAAGGAGCTGGACCAGGGAGACCACCACCGCCGTGGCTGAAAAAACCGCGATCAGGGCAACTTCGGCGGAAACGTCGATGTGGGGCGGGGTCTTTACCAGAAGAGTCTCGCCAAAAAGGGAGGAAGTCCGCTGAAACATCGTTAGAACAGCGATGGCGATTCCATCGGAAATGAGATTGCGGGGCCAACGGAGGGTCATGGAGGCGGTCATCAAAAACGCCACCCCCAGGCAGAGTTTAATCGTCAAGTAGCCTTCTATGGAGTAACCAAAGACCACCAGAGAAACCAGAGCGCCGATCCAGGAAAACCATAGGGGGACCGTTTGTTTAGAGACCAGGAGCCCCACCAGCGAAAGGCCGATAAAAACATACGAAATGAGCAGGGTAACAAAAAGCTCTACCCCCTCTATCGAAAAATGGAACAACAAAAGATACAGGGTGATAAGGTACAGGAGGGTTGCCGTACTTTTTACGATAACCCCCGCTCTTCGACTCATTACGATAATAATCCTTTGATAATCAGATCCGTGGCCTGATCCTCCGAAAGCCCCCGACTTAACAGGGTTTCCAGCTGTTTAGAATCCACCGAACCGATGGCCGCTTCGTGGGTCACGTGGGCCCGATGGTCCTTTACCTGAACGATGGGAATCGCCCGAGCTTGGGCCTCCCCCTGGATTATTTCTTTGCAATCCACGTGTCCACGGGCCAGGGGTGCGGAGGCGATAACCTCGTTTTCCACGATCGCCTGGGCCTTTTCTTTTAAGGCGATATGACTGGTCAAAACCCCCACCGATTCTTCGCCCTCCAAATATACGGCCTCTCGAATATGGATCCTATCCTCCAAACGACCGTAAATCCGGGCTTTCATATCCACCACGGCGCCCTTGGCGCAGGTGGCCTTGTAATCCAAATCGATAGCCCCTGCGGCACCCTCTATAAGTTCAAATTCCGTGTTGTACCGCCCGTTTTCTTCTACTCGAACTTCGGTCTTGGGGACGATGGTCACCCCACCCTTCGGTCCGTGAACGTGCCGTTCCAGGTACGAAAGGTAGGCGCCCTTTTCTATTATCACCTTCGCGTCCATAATATGCTGTACGTTGACCGCGTTGGGGAAAGTACAATGGGCCATGAATTGGGCCCTGGCGCCTTCCTCGATCACCGTCCGGGTGATAATGCGCTGAACCCCGTTGTCCGGAATTATTCCAAAACAGAAGTGTACCGGATTTTGAATGGTTACCCCTTTTTTAACCCGGATATCCACCTCCACCCCATCGGGAATACTATGGGAAACCACCTCCAGTCCATCTACCAGCTTAACACCCAGCACCTCGTTTCCGTGAATTTCAATATGGGCCACCCCTGGACCGTAGTGGTGCTGTTTGATCGAGTCTAATAGTTCCGCTATAAGCTCATCCCGTTCCGCGCTTTGGATCGGGGTTTTTGTGTCGATTGCCGCTTCTGCCATTTTATTTACGCCCCTAATTGAGAATCGATGATCGGGTTTCCGATGTGGGTACAGGGGGCGCACCGGCCATTAAAATAATCGTACATGTTTTCCATAGTTCCCTTATCGACAATCTGGCCCGCGCAGAGGAGAAATGCGTGGTCCGCCTGTTTTAATACCTCGGGACTATGGGTAATCAGGATTACCGTGGCCCCATCATTTTTCAATTCCCGTATTACCGCGAAGATATTCTGGACCGAATCGATATCCACACCGCTGTCCGGTTCATCCATCATTACCAGGCGGGGCTTCATGGCGTACACGGAGGCCAATTCGATCCGTTTCCGCTCGCCCCCCGAAAGGGTCTTGTCCACCGCCCGATCCCGGTACCGCGCGGGATCCAGACCCACCACGTTCAAAGCCTCGTCCACCAGAGCGGCCTTCTTTTCCCGAGCCCCCGCCAGAATAAAGTCTTTTACCCCCAGCCCCTCGTACCGGGCGGGCTCCTGGAACACCAGGGTCAGCCCCAACCGGGCCCGTTCGTCCACCGACAGACCCTTAATCGATTGTCCTTCAAAAAAAATATCCCCCTCGATATCCCGGTATCCCGAAAGCCCCATAATAGTTTGGGCCAGGGTGGATTTCCCCGCCCCGTTCGGTCCGATGATAGCATGGACGTAACCCTGCCATATATCGAGAGAAATATCCGCTAAAAGAGCCTTAGGGCCCTTCATCAAGGTAAGATTGCGAATTTCCAGCGTATTCATGTGAGTTCCTTTAGGATATATCCGACTGTGATAGTAATGTATCCTTTATTGCAAAAAGGGTCAACAAATAAACCCTCCATAAGCGCCCCCAAAGTACCCAACTCCCCCACGAACCCTACGCGGAAATTCCTAGGGCTTCTTTTAAGAGCCAGCCTACCAGGAACGAGAAAGCCGCTACCCCCAGGCTGATGATCGTCATTTCCAAAAAGCGACGTTTAAAATTCAAATCCTTGGCCACGGAAATATAGTAGTTAAAGAGAAAAATGATGGTAACCACAATGATGAGCGTAATCGTCAGGCTGATAAATTTATGGGGAATGAGCAAGAACGGAAGAATCATCAGCGTAACGGTTATAATATAGGCCACGCCGGTGTACAGAGCCGATTTGGAAGCCCGGGGATCCCCCTCGGCTTTGGAGGATAGGTAGTCCGACGCGGCCATAGAAAAGGCGGCTGAAATCCCCGTTACCAGGCCCGCCAGAGAGATGATCTTGGTGTCCCCTAGGGCCAGGGTAAACCCGGCTAACGCTCCCGTCAGTTCTACGAGCGCGTCGTTCAAGCCTAAAACGATGGACCCCACGTATTGGAGCAGTTCCTCGTCCAGCAGGGCTAAAAGATCCCGTTCGTGGGCCGCCTCATCCAGACTTATGGCCCGGGCTTCGGGGTACGCGGATTCTAGGAGAGCGTACTTTTTAGACGCCGTCCCCTCGTTTTTTTCCATCCGCTTTAAAACGAAGGTTAATCCCAATAAACGGGCCAAAAGAACGGTTCGCCACACTTTAAAGCCCCGGGGCTTAACGTCCACCCCGGTTTTAGTCTTCCAATACTCCGAATGCCGCCGTTCCGTCTCTCCGATGGAACGAAGCACCTGGGCGTTTTTCGGATCCCGGCTCAATTCGGATAAACGGGTGTACACCTGGTACTCGGTTATCTCGTTTTTTTGCGCCTCCAGGATGGTTTTTAGCAATTCCCGGTCCGATAGGTTTCGATCTGACCGATTTCGATCCGAAATCGTTTCCATAGTAGACGCCCCCTCGGCGTTGCTCCGCGAATTTTTGCTAAGGTAACTTATCCCTTTTTGAGACTTTTACCCTACGCGAACTTGTACCCAAAACGCCGTAGAAGACCCTTCCGCTCGGCCTTTTCCGCCGGCCCTTCGACACCCTTGGGCGGTTCTCCGTCGATTACCCCCATGATACCCCGGCCTAGAGTCGTGCGGGCCACCACCACTTGCACGGGGTTCGCGGTGGCGCAATAGATACCACAAACTTCCGGACAGGCCTTAATTCGATCCAATACATTGATAGGAAAAATGTTTCCGAGAATGAGATAAAAAGTGTGCCCCGCGCCCACCGCCAGAGCACAATCCTGGGCCGCCTTAACCAGGTCCCCATCGGTACCCTCGGTGCGCACAAGGCAGGGGCCCGAGGCCTCGTTAAAGGCCAAACCGTACTTTACCCCCGGTACCGAGGCGGCCATTATTTCCGCCAGGTCCTCCACGGTTTTGATAAAATGGCTTTGCCCGACGATGATATTCGCACCCTCGGGCACCGACAGCGAAACCACCTCAAACTGAACATCCATATCAGCTCCTTTACCGAGTCCGGTCGCCCTCCGCTCAATCCCGGAGGGCCCTACCGTTGGCGCGACATTACAATAGGGCCTCTAAATCCACCTCGCAGGCGGAACAGGGAACCGTGACCCCCCATTTTTCCAGCACCTGGGGGTGCAATTCCCCAAAAACCCCGATTCCCTTCCCCTGGAACAGGATTTCCGCGCACCGCCCGCTAATAAACCGGGGGTCCTCCAGCTCCCTAACCTCGTACCCCCGGGAAAGGTAGTAAAACAGGGCCTGCAACTGGCTAGAGAGGGTGTTAAAATTCGCGTCCGGCGAAGCGTGCAGAAAACCCAAATTTTGCCGAGTTTTTACCCCGTAATTCTCCGTTTCATCCCGGTACGCCACCTTTCCAACCTCAAAAATTCGGTGGGGAAACACCGCGTTAGCGGAAATGGATTCGGACATCAGAAGGGACGCTAGGATCGAATCCCTCAGGTACTCGTAATTTTCCGAAATGGGATTGCTGATCCGGACCGCGGTAAAACCATCCCGGCGCATGCGGTCCACAAAATCCCGGCGGGAACCCAGGTAGTTATAAATCATCTCTTGGTAGGAAAGACCCACCATGAGTTCCTTCACTTTTCGGCTGAAGAGGGTAATTGGCGTTAAACGACCGATGGTAAAGTACCGAGGTTTCAGGGGACTGAAGGAAGCGAGGGTCCGACCGATCATCACATCCTCCACCACATCCGCCGCGTGGAGAAAATCGTTTCTATATTCCGGGGGATACACCCGAACACCGGGAACCTTTTCGGCGGTTCCCGTTTCGCTATCGACCGCCTCTTCCGCGCCGCAGCCCATCCGCTCCAGGGCCGCCACGCATTCGGCCCCCGTTAAAGCCTGGCCGAGGAACTTTTCCACCCGTTGCAGGGAACAGAAGGTGGGTTTTTGAAAATAATAGGGAAAGGTGATAGACCGGCCAAAGGGCGTGTCGTAGGGGTACTCCACCGTTACCGGTACCACCTGGTACCCCGCGTCGGCAAAATCACAGGCCACCATACTCACCGCCAGGGTGAGGGTTTCCATATCCGTTCCCGTCATTTCCACAAAAAGTTCCGTATCCCCCATCTGAACAGCCCCGATCCGGGCGCTGTTAATGACCGGCGGATACGACAGGGTCTCGCCGTTGTCGTCGGTTATGTAGGGATACTTGGGAAAATCGGCGACAATGTAGCCGTACTCCTGTCCCTTGGGGTGCTGTTGGTTGATTTCCCGAAGAGAAAGGGGAGTGTCCATACCCAGGGGGATAAACTTTGTCCCGTCAGGATCCGCCGCCGTGTATCGGACGGGCCAGCGAATAAGGGAAGTACGGTACACCCCCATGGCGATGGACCGACGTTTCCGACCAAAGTTCCAACACAGCTTTTCCTGGGTTTGAATCACATCCTTTAGTTGCGCGTCGTCGATGGCCTTTCCCGACACCACAAACGCCGCGATGTAGGGCCGGATTTCCCGGAGCTGGGGATCCACCACCACCCGGAAAGGGGAATCCTTCGCAGGTACCTTCGCGGCAGAACCGCCAACAGATCCAGAGACGGGACCGCCGGTAGACCCCGGCGCTTCGGGGCGGGTAAAAAAGGGATATTTCGGCCGTTTCCCCCCCGAATGGATCCGCAACTGCCGGGCCACTCCGGCGGTGGACCATAGATCCGGCCGGTTCGTATCGTTTAATTCTATTTTAAGGACCCGTTCCGACTCCGGGAGGCTTTTATCCGAATCCTCGTCCAACTCCGCCTTGGCGCAGGTTAGAACCTCTTCAAACTCATCCCGGCTGTTCCAACGACGACCCACCAGGGAATAAAATAGTTGTTCGTTTACTTCAATTTTGGGCATACACTTCTCTCCAAAGGATTATCGAGCCGCTTCGTTGGCCCGGCGCAGGCGAACGTTTTCGATGTCGTAGCTAAAAAGCTCCCGCAGGTCGTTAAGTCCCAGGGCCATCAAAGCCATTCGGTCGATACCGATCCCCCACGCCGCCACCGGCACATCGACCCCCAGGGCTTTGGTAACCTCGGGCCGGAATATGCCGGAACCCCCGAGTTCGAACCACCCAAGCACGGGATGCTTAATGTGCACCTCCACCGAGGGCTCGGTAAAGGGGAAATACCCGGGAACGTATTTTACTTCCTTCGCCCCCGCCACTTCCCGGGCGAACATTTCCAGGAATCCCAAAAGGGTTCGGAGGTTTACCTCCTCCCCCAGCACGATCCCCTCGGTTTGATAGAAATCCGAAAGATGGGTCGCGTCCACCCGATCGTACCGGAAGCACCGGGCAATCCCAAAGTACTTGCCCGGTACTTTGGCCGTGGGAAGCTGACGGGCCGACAGTACCGTCCCCTGACTACGGAGGATAAGCCGTTTGGTAAACTCCCGGTCAAAGGTATAGTTCCACCCCCGGCTCCCCGTATCGCCCCCATTTTCGTGGGCCGCCGCTACCCGGGAAAGCCAGGGCTCCTCGATGGACCGGGCTTTGGTGGGCTCGGCAACGTAATACACATCGTGGATATCCCGGGCCGAATGAAACTGGGGCATAAAGAGGGCGTCGGAATTCCAAAATTCCGTCTCCACCAGGGAACCGTCGAATTCCTCAAACCCCAGGGATACCAATTTATCCTTCACGTCCTCCAAAAATTTGGCGTAGGGGTTCGACCGGCCAATAAGTAAACGACTCGGAGGAACGTGGACGTTGTAGGCTCGGAATTGAGCCCCCTTCCAGCCCCCCTGGGAAAGAATTTCCGACGTTAGGGTACCAATTTCATCCCCCGTGATCCCCGCCGCCTCCAGCGCCTGGGCTACGGCGACGCTCTCGCTGGAAAGACCGTATACCACGGTTTCCCGCTCCAGAATACGGAACGCGGCGTCGGCGGCTCCACGTTTTTTCGCTATCCCCGCCATGGCCACCTTTTCCGCTTCGTCCAAGGCCTCGTCCGCCAGAACGGCACCCTCCGCCGCGGCGGCTTTTTCCAGCAGACCCCTAACCACGGATAACTTCTGGGCCCCCTCTCCCCGCGCCGGAAGGCCGTTTTCCATCAGCTCCGCCGCGGCGGCCAGGGCAACCCGTTTTGCCCCATCCATCACCACAAGACCAAATTTGGAAAGGGCCCCAAAGGCGCTTCCCACATCCTTATTTTCAATTCCTAGGGCCTCGGCGATCTCGGGAAGCCGCAGGGCTTCTTTTTTATTCAATAACCGGAGTAACCGTTCTTCCGGGGTACCTTCGGTCTTCCATCGGTGCCCTAAATCGGTAAGTTCGTAGAACACCCGCGTTTCCCGGCGTAGTTCCGTCACTAGCCCCTTGGCCGCTAACCACGACAGGGCCTGGTTCCCGTTTCCGCTCTTAAACCCCAAATCAGCCTCGACTTTCTCAATCGTCAGCTCATCGGAACGGCCGTATCGCCGAATAATCCGCACCTCTAGGGGGTGTAAATTCTTGACCATCGTTTGTATATCCATGAAAGCTCCCACCGTCCAACCCTAATGCTTTTCGTATGACCTTCGGTAACCATAAATTACCCTATATACCGCTTCATGTAAATAAGGGGTATAATAGAACGAAAAGAAAGCCCTGAGGAACCTAATTGGAATTCCGGAATCAGTTTCTTTCGAGGATTCTACTGGCTTCGGGTTACCGTTGGTGCAAGCCCTTACTCAGCAGTTGAACGGATTGATAAGGATAGAACGAGGCAATGGAACCAAGGTTGTAGTGGAGTTTGATGTGTAGCAAGGCGGGTAAGACCCCGCCTCTTTGCCTTATTTCTTGGCGGGTCGTGCCCTTCTCTTGGGAGCCGCCATGGTTTTAGCGGCAGGGGCAGGGGCAACCTTTGCGGAAACTTTAGCGGGGGCCGCTTTTACAGGGGCGGCTTCCTGCTTCTTCATTTCTTCCTCAACCATTCCAGCAAGGGCTTTTAGTTCCTCGTTGACCTTGGCTGATTTAGCCTGAAGGGAAACGAGTTTCTTGGCAATCTGAGCAAAAGGGTTCGCTTTGGGCATAAGTATTCCTTGTTAAAAAAGATAGGTTAATTATGAAATATAAATGGGGATAGTGCAAGGGTCTAAACATAATCTTATTCGTCAGAGGGAAAAAACATATTGAGTCCCCTCTAAAAACTGATGTTTTTAGAATTGTCTCCATATTCAAAGCAAAGGAAGTTTTTGATATTTTATCCAGAGAGGAGAAACCGATGAAATCATTGACCAAGGAACTATGGTTCGAAACAAAGAAAAGCCGAGAGTTCATCAACATCACCGATCAGGTAGCCGAGCTGGTTCGAGACTCGGGGGTGGAGGAGGGCCTGTGTTTGGTCAACGCCATGCACATCACCGCCAGCGTTTTTATCAACGACGACGAGTCGGGCCTGCACCAGGACTTCGACGTGTGGCTGGAAAAATTGGCCCCCCACGAGCCGGTTTCCTCCTACCGACATAACCGGGGCGAAGTAAACGCCGACGCCCACATGAAACGTCAAATCATGGGCCGGGAGGTGGTGGTGGCGATTACCAAGGGTCAGCTCCACTTTGGTCCCTGGGAGCAGATCTTTTACGGTGAGTTCGACGGTCAGCGCCGCAAACGGGTGTTGGTTAAGATCATCGGGGAGTAAAAATCCCGGGCCACGGGCCTTTAGTACACGTTTTTTAGGAAGCGGCTCTGTGTATAGGCGGTTAACAGGCCAGGTGCGCCTTAATAGGCGGCGAAGGGAACGATCTCCCTTATATCCAGACGAAACTGGGCAATGGCGACCCAGCGGCCCATCTCTATACGGTACAGGGGGAACTCCGCTAGGGCAATAAACCCGTGGGCTTCTTTGGGACGGTTCCGTTCGGTTCCCCGCAGGATGGTCCGAACCGCGGCCCGGGCGGCGTCTTGCAGGGCTTCTTTTTTGCCATCCATCCATTGGCTGGATTCCACCGGCCCCGCCAGGGGTCCCGTGCCGCTGGCCTGGGTCTTTTGTACCTGCCCCCCCTCCCAGCCCTTCAGCCGCCCCCGCTGGGGACCGTCGGGCCGGTACTCGGTCCAAAGATAAAACCGAGACCCCTCCACGCTCCCATCGGTAACCGTAAGCCGAGGATCAGATAGGGGGATAGAGCCCATGCTGTGGAGTTCAAAGTTCTCCTCAATTTTACGAGCCCTCTCCCCCACCTCATAGTCAAAGGACCAGCCGTATATCATCCCCTCAAAGTAAAACTTTGTCTCCTCCAGAGCCCGCCTCTGGGCCGTTACCGTATCTAAGGGGTAGGGCACGTCCACAAAGCGCTGGTAAACCGGTTCCAGGTCCACCCAGACCCGGCCCCGTAAAACTTCCTGGGCCCCGAGGGACCCAGACAAAAAACCCATAAACAAAAAAAGAAGGAGGTTTTCGTAGAAAGGGCGACGTATTTGTAACCGAAGGGATCTTTTTTTCATCGCCCGATCAGGGACTTCATGGGGTTAACCCCGAAACGAACGACAAAGTAGAGCCATGCGAAGGCAAAGCCCGCCAGGTGGGTCAAATGGGCCACGCCGCTGGCGAAACCCGTAAAGGTCGAAAACACCTCCAGGGCGGTAAAGCCCAGAACCAGAATGGGTGCCCGGATGGGAAGGATACCCCAAATATACACCATGGACGTGGGGAAAAAGACGGCGTAGGCAAATTGAACCGCGAAAATAGCCCCGGAAGCGCCCAGCAAGTACACGTTATACGCCCCGGTAAGCCAATATACAAAAAAGGAAAAAACACCCGCCAAAAATCCGGTTAACAGGTAAAACAGTACGAATTCCTTTGACCCTACGTGCCGTTCCACTTGGATTCCAAAAAAGAATAACCCCAGCATATTCAGAACCAGGTGAGAAATTCCTCCGTGGGCGAACATATACGTAAAAAATTGCCAATAGGCCCCCAACTGAAGCACCGCCACGGGATTCAGGGCCATATACGAGGTGGCTTGGGGAACGATTTGTTGGAGCAGAAAGGCTAACAGGTTAATACCGATAAGGATCAGTACCGCGTTATCGTATCGATATCGAAAGGGTCTTTGAATTACACTCATTATCTAAAAATACGATTCCTAGGCCTCAAGGGTCAACCGGTATTTCGATGGTAACGCTCGATCGGGCGTATATTTGGCAGGCCAGCCGGTACGGCGGATCCAGATGAAGCGAGCCAAGCCGTTCCGCTTCCCGGGGACCCATCCCGTTTATCGGAGCCGGTTTACCCTTGTCGGATACCACCCGGACCCGGCAGGTTCCACAGAGGGCCTTGCCCCCGCAGGAATGGGGAATAGGAATACCTTCCCGCAGTAACAGGTTAAGCACCGATACCACCGGCGAAAGGGGAACTTCCCAAACCCGGTCTCCCTTTACACAACGGATCACCGCTTTATTTTTAGGTTCCATTCCCCGTCCCTATCTTTACGGGCCCCGCCTCTATCCTTGCGGATTGTTGAAAACCAAAACCCATGGACTTTTCAACACCCCCTTAGGGCGCAAAGCTGACCCGGTTCCGGCCATTTTGCTTTGACCAATACAGGGCCTTGTCCGCCCGGTCCACCACCGATTTGGGAGAAAAATCAACGTCGGGATTTAAACAAGCCACCCCGGAGGAAATGGTAACCTTGAGCTTTAACCCCTCGTATTCGGTTTCCATAGATTCGACCGCTTCCCGGACTCTTTCGGCGATATTCACCGCCAGCGGACCATCGGCCCCGTGGACCAGCACCACAAATTCCTCACCCCCATAACGGGCCGCCACGTCCTCCGGCCGTATGTTATCAAAGATAGTCTTGGCTACCTGCTTTAAAACCACGTCCCCGCAGGAATGACCGTAGGAATCGTTAAATTTTTTAAAAAAATCAATATCCATCATGATAATACTCAGGAAGCTCTTTTCCATGATGCAAGTATCGAACCACTCCCCCAGGACGGAATAAAAATAGTGCTTCATTTTTAATTTGGTCATCATATCGGTGGTGGTCATTTCAAAGAGGAAGGCATTATTGATCGCGATGGAGGCGAGAATCGCGATATTAAGAATATACTCCCGCTCGTAGGCATCAAAATCCGTATCGTCGATCCGTTCCCCAAGAATAATAACCCCGTTGATCTGCCCCTTGGCCTTAAGGGGAATAAGAAGAGAGGGCTCCAGGGATTCCAAAGACTCTAACCCCTCCAGGGGGCCTAAATGGGAATAAATCTCCTGGAGGGTATAGGACGAGTACTTCGTAGCGAACAGTCGAATAAGGGGATGGCTTTCGGGAATACAGTAATCGATGGAACGATCGATCTCAAACCCCTTATAGTTTCTATGGAGGGTAAAACACTCCGAGTCCAAGCCCTTTTTGGCGAACAAACCGGCTTTAACGACCTTCATTTGGGCGAGGCAGGTAAACAAAATCGAATCTATAAGAATATTGTAGTCGAGGGTCGAGTTAAGGCTTTTTGATATTTCCAAGAGTTGTTTTAGGTCGTAAATTTGCTTTTCATAATCCACCGACTCGGAGTTGGAGGTCCGGTCAAAACGATCAAAGGTTGTATCGTTTTCATACTCTTTTTCATTCATAGGGATTTTATGATACCATTCATTATTCCAGCCCGCAAGCGGTACGGTACTTTTTTACCCCCGATAGGGCGTAAAACGGGACCTCAGAACTTCCCATACCCGTCAGGACTGCCCCTATGGGGTAGGTCCCTCGTGGAGGGCGCTAACAACCAAATAGGCCTGCGTGATCTTTAAAAACTTTGCCGTCCCGTTATACCCGTTTACCAAATTGGGAATCAGGGCTTTATCTTTGGAGACCGCCAGGGTTTTTATGTTAGAAACCAATTCGGGGGTGGGCTTTCGGAAATCGGACATCACGTCGAATATCGATTCCGCCAGAATTCGCAGGGCCTTAACATCGTTGCTCACCAGCTCTTTTGCCCGATCGTCCAAGGTCCGAACGATCTTTTCTACCACCTCGGAACGGTCCTTGCCCTTGGCGGCCTCGTCCAAGGCGGTCCGCAGAGCCGCAATCCCAGACCGGGAGCTGGAAGCCGAACTATCTTCAAAAGCCGCGATACGGCTTCCCATTTTTTCTAAATAACCGATCGAGTCGGTTAATCGGCTTCGTAGGACAGCGTTTTGAAAAAAACCCTCCACCACCAATCGACGAACCGATTCGATAAACGGGCCGGACACGTAGCGGCTTTCAAAGGTTTTACAGAGCGACAGGGGTAGCATCCAGGCAAAGGATAGGTTTTGTTCCTTCTTGAGCCGCTCGTTCATCGCCGTATCATACCCCATAACGCTCAGTAAACCTTCGCCAAATAAAACAGAAATATCCGTTTCCAACGATTGTTCCCGGAACTCCCTTTGGATTCGATCCCTATCCTCGGTCCAACGGCGAATAAGACGCTCGCGATATTCCATCGTAAAGGGGCGCGGAACCGCAGGCGCCAAGGGTTGGTAGGCCGGATCCTCCCTCAGCGCCCGTATAAGGGCGGTCATCAGGGGGGCCGAAAGGGTGGACCCTAAAATTCTATTGATCTGGGCTATGGGTTTGGTATATTTCGCGGAAAACTGGTCCCCCTCGCCCAAACGTTGGGAGAGGGCCTTTACAGCGTCCACCGTGGAAGGATCGATGTAAAAATCCGCGGTCACCGTGTACAGGTCCATCAGGTGGGGAACCGCGTCCATTCCATCGGCCACCGAAAAACGGGGCTTGTATTGGGCAGATTCGGGCCGCGCCGAGGGGTCAAAGGGCTTTAACACCCGTCCGAAATCGTAGCGGCAAAGATCCACCAACCGTTCAAAGCGGGCCAATTCCCCATCGGCCACTTTCATGGACGCTCCGTTTAATTCGTTGAGAATCATCTTAAAATCCGCTTCCGCGGCCTGTAAAACCTCATCCCTTTTAGGAGACCCAGCCATTCGGGCTTTTAAAGAGTCGTAGGAACAGGATTCCACTAACCTTCCTATACCTTCTCCTAGGTATCGTTCTATAAAAAAATCCCAAAAACGCCGAGAAACCTTTGAATCCGGAATAAGGACCGAATGTTCCAGGAGATCTTTAAGGGGACGAAGCGCCACGGACAGATCAAAAACCGCCGTAGCAAAGGCGGGAAGCACCCTTTGGGAACCCCTTTTATACACCGCCGGACGCGCGTCCTTTAAGATATTATAAACAGCTCGCAGTTCCCTTCGCTTTTTCGCGGCTCCGGGATCGGAAGAAAAAAGAACGGATACATAATCAAAGAGAGGCTCCAAAAATCCCATGGCCCGATTCTAAGCGTCCAAAGGATTCGGCGCAAGCACCCCAGCTTCAATCAACAGGGTTTTATATTCGGCGATGGTTTCCGCGTGAACCAGTTTTTCCCGAAGCACCGAAGCGCCGTTAAAACCCTTGGTATACGCGCAAAAATGCTTCCGCATTTCCCTACAGGCCGCCGTTTCGCCCACGTCGACGGACAGGAGCTGTAATTGCCGAAAACCCGTGGCGATTCGCACGGCGGGGGTCACGGGGATATAGGAACCCTGGACCAGGAGAGTCCGGGTTTCCGCGAAAACAAAGGGATTCCCCATGGCGCCCCGGGCAAACATCACGGCCTGACAGCCGGTCTCCCGGAACATCCGTTCCGCCGACTCGGCTTTCCAGAGATCCCCCGACCCGATCACCGGTACCCCAAGGCGGCTTGCCAGGTCCGCGATATGGGACCAATCGGCCTTTCCTTCGTAGAGTTGGGACCGGGTCCTGGCGTGCAATGCCACCGCCGCCGCCCCGGCCTCCACGGCTACGCGGGCGGTTTCCCGGTAATTTATGGAATCCTTGTCCCAGCCGGAGCGGATTTTCACCGTCACCGGGGCGGCTCCCAAAGAAGCCTCCGACGCCTGGACCACCGCCGACACGATCCGTCCCAAAAGTGGGGGGTCTCTCAATAAGGCCGAACCGGCGCCCGTTTTAATCACCTTTGGGACCGGACAGCCGCAATTTATATCCACCACCGAGGGTTTATAGGGGGCCAATAGGGCGGTCGCCCGGGCCAGGGTTTCCGGATCGGCCCCAAAGAGCTGGATCGCGTACCGTTCTTCGTTTTCCCCCCGCCTCAGCAGAAGATCCGTCTTCGCTACCCCCCGAACTAGGGCTTCCGAGGAAACCAGTTCGGTATAGGTAAAATCCGCCCCCTGTTCCACACAGATCGTTCGGAACGCCCGGTCTGAATACCCCGCCACGGGGGCAAGGAACACATTCCCCGGAAGGACAAGAGAACCCATGCGTATCGGTTTATAAAAACCCATCCCAGTTCCTAGGAATTTTTACGCCGAAGGAAGCCCAAAAAAGCGGTTAGAATTTTCCCAGAGGAAGGCCGCCGTATCTTCCTCGCTCATCTCCAGCATATCCGCCAGATACTTTCCCGTGGAGGGCAGATACTTGGGCATATTCCGTTTTCCCCGGTACTCCGCGGGAACCATAAAGGGACTTTCCGACTCTATCAGTATCCGATCTAAGGGCAGAACCTCGATCGTTTCATGGAGATTTCTCGCGTTCCGGTAGGTCAAATTACCGGCGAAGGAAAAATACAAATTCAGATCCAGGGCCCGTTTCGCGTACTCCGCGTTTTCGGAATAACAGTGGAGAACCCCGCCTTTGGGGGGAAGCCGTTCCCGCAGAATATCCAAAACATCGTGTCCCGCGTCCCGGTTGTGGATAATGACCGGTAAATTCAGCTTCCCCGCCAATTCCAACTGGGTGATAAAAAGCTCTATTTGGGATTTTTTGTCCCCGAATTTTCGGTAATAGTCCAAACCTATCTCTCCGATAGCCACCACTCGGGGCAAACGGACAGCCTGTTCAATAGTTTGGATCCAATCCTTTCCAGGATTTTGAACTTCCGACGGGGATACTCCTACGGCGTGGAAGACGTTGGAAGCGGATTTCAAATTTTCGTACACCCGGGAAAAATCCCGTAAACTGTTACAAATAGAAACAATACGTACTACCGACGCCTGTCGGGCTTCCTGGGTCACAATAAGTTGTTCGATAGGGTCATCGTGGATGAGCCCTATATGGGCGTGAGTATCAAAATACTGCATGGCTTTTTCCAATACGATAAGTGATCGTGGGAGTCCAAACTGGATAAGGATACTATACCACAGGGTTGCCAAATCGTCAACGAAATGCTTTAATGTGCGAGACTATTTGCCGTTAATAGAAAAGAAGCGGTTATTCGTCTTTTTGTTTGACTTTTTTTGTATATAGCGGCTATAATTAGACGAATAATTATACCTTGACGCCTAACAAGGAGCAGACCGTGGTATCGGTCCATAACTATAAACGAATAGAAAATAGCCTAGTACGCAAAATAAAAAATGCTCTACTATCAACCTTTAAAGGTATAGGTAAATTTTTTAAAGCTTTTTTCCAGTTTGGTTCCCGCCGTTATACGATTATGCTGGTCCCCCATTCGGAAAAACGGGTATACAATTTACACATTACCGTATTTTCCATGCTCCTGGGCGTTTTGATGCTCGGCGGTATTATCGGGGCCTTCTTTTGGTACAGCGCGGCGTACACAAACGCCAAGGGAACCTTAATCAACAGGGACAACAAATTAAAGGATACCCAGGCCAATTTGGATCAACTGCGGGATGAAACAGCCCGTCTGTTAAAGGCCGCCCGGGGTTTTGAGGCCGCCCTTTCCTCCACCCTCGGAAATCTGGGGGTGGATAAGAACAACGCCGATACACCATCCACCGCTAATTCCGGCGATTTGTCCTCCTTTTTTGACGTAAAAGAAACCGTCCAGGGTTCCCTAAAAGAGGTCAGCGAAATGCGCCGCCTTTCGGGGTACCTTTCGTCCGCCGTAGAACCGGTTAAGGAAATCGGTAATTTGTTGGATTCCCAGAATACCCTTTTAACGGATATCCCCAGTATGTGGCCCATTAAGGGTGGAATTGGACATATTTCCATGTTTTTCGGTCAAAACGAAAATCCCTTTACCGGCCAATGGTATATCCATAAGGGTATAGACCTTTCCACGTACCGGCAAGGTGACCCGGTCATAGCCACTGCGGACGGTCAAGTGGTTACCGTGGATTACGATATCGGCGGATTTGGAAATTACATCATTATCAAGCATAAGCATGGTTTTTATACTCGGTACGCCCATTTGCAGGCCTTTCGGGTGCAAAAGGGCCAGAAGGTCCAGCAGGGACAGGTTATTGGCTACATAGGAAACACCGGGCTATCCACGGGACCGCACCTGCATTATGAAGTCCACATCGGCTCCGATGTGGTGGATCCGTTAAAGTATCTTAACATTCGTTCCAGCTTGGCAAAATCAAGCCGGTAATTCCGAGATATACGATGGGCGCCCCAATTCGAGACGATTTATCTGTCAATACTATTATCGGTCCCAGTACTTCCGTCTTCGGCGACGTGGAAGCCGCGGGTTTTGTTAGGGTCGACGGCAATGTACGGGGGAACCTGAACGCCAAAGGGCGCATCGTCATCGGCGAAAAAGCTCGGCTAAAAAGCAATATTACCGGTACCTTTGTGACCATCGGCGGAGTAGTAAAAGGTAATGTGGTAGCCAACGAACGGGTTGTGGTGTTATCCACGGGCCTCGTTTTAGGCGATATAATTACCCGCAAAATCCAGGCGGAAGAAGGGTGTCTTATTCAAGGAAAAATAATCGCCCTGGGAGAAAAAGAGGATTGGAGCGCCATCCTATCCGCGTACAGGGATACCCAGGGCATTCAATCGGTACTTTCATCTTCCCCTGCCGAAGCGGATGGAAGAGATGGCCAAGGTTGATTTTCCCGACGGAACAATTCCATTTCTAAATCCCGGCGCCTATGCTCCCGCGCAAGCGGAAATCAACAAATCTAAGACGAGGGGTAATCGGAGCGTCAAAAAAACGCCCTTTTCATCTTTTTTAGATAAAGCGGCGGTAGAAAAAGGCGAGGGGGCGATCAACTTCCCCGATCTTCCCGTGTCGGAAGAAACCTTGAAGATCCTACTGGATGACGTTCACGCCACGGGGGAGGAACTTAAGGAAAAGCCCTTCCCGGATCAAATTAAACGGTATAAGACCGCGGTTCGAAATTTTCTTCATTATGTGGTGGAAAACGGGTATGCTGTCGAAGAACGAACCAGCGGCGTAAATATTTTAAAGCGAAAGAAATTTACCCTGGTGCAGGTCGTTGACCGAAAACTAGAGCAATTGGCGGCGGGTATTTTATCGGGCCAGAGTTCCCAAATGGAAATTCTCCAGCGGCTTGATGAAATATCCGGTCTTTTGATCAATTTATTACAATGAGGAATCCCTATGGATAACCAAGATATAGAAGATTTTTCTATTCTGGAAGACCAGAATGATGGACTGGAAACTGAGAGCTCCGGTTTTCCCTTACCGACGGAAACCACTCCTTTAAAACCCGATACCCCCCTGTATCGGCTTCGTCTCGCCTACTCCCACGAAACCTTTATCGCGGCCTTTGACGGTGACCCCTTACCCACCGGTTCTTCGGTCATCGTCCCCACCCGTTACGGCAAAGATCTCGCCCAGATCATTGGGCCGGTTTCAAACAACGGCTTATTTAATCCCAGTGAAATCGTCCGTATTCAGGGCCCCGCTTCCGAGGCGGAGTTGGAAAAATACCAGCAGGACCAGAAAAAGGAAATAGAGGCGTTTCACATTTGCAAACAAAAAATAGTAGACCATCGTTTAGATATGAAGCTGGTTTCTGTCCATTACCTTTTGGAAGAGCAAAAGATTATATTCTTTTTCACCGCCGAAAGTCGAGTTGATTTTAGAGAATTGGTCAAGGATCTGGTGGGGATTTTTAAGACCCGCATCGAATTAAGGCAAATCGGCGTCCGGGATGAATCCAGGATTGTGGGGGGCCTTGGGGTCTGCGGTCGAGGGTACTGTTGCCATTCCGTTTCGGATAAGCTAAAACCCGTATCCATAAAAATGGCCAAGGACCAAAACCTTTCCCTGAATTCTATGAAGATATCCGGGCCCTGCGGCCGCTTGCTCTGTTGTTTGGCCTACGAACACGGATTCTACAACGACCAGCGGTGCCAAATGCCCCCCGAGGGGTGCAAACTGCAATTGGAAGGCATGCAGTGTAAGGTTATCGAGGTAAATCCCGTGGGGAGCAGGGTACGTATCGCCTGCGAAGACGGGCGGCAAATCTCCTTGGAAAGCGATAATTTTGAAAAGGTGGACGGCCGCTGGAGAATTGTGACCCCCCCGGGGGAAGAAGCCGGTACGGTCTAGGATCGAGCCACGACTACCAAGCCGAAGGACGATCCATCAAAGGGTTGTCCGTCGAAATCGTTAAAGAACTCGATATCCCTATAGCCTTCTTCGTCCAAAAGGGAACGAAGTTCCTTGGACCGAAGGGGGTACAATTCCACTTCGTCACGGAAAACAGCCACGTTATTGGATGAGTACACCGTTCCGTTAAATTTGATATGCCCATCCGGGAGGAGGGAATACGTACGTGCAAAGGTACACCGGAGGGTTTGGATCGAGGGGAGTTGGGTGATTCCATCGGCGAGTATTTTATCGTAATTTACAACCTGTACAATTAAAACACCATCACTCTCCATCAAACGCCGGGCGCCCCGAAGAAAACGAGCAATCTCCTCGGAACCCGGCAGGTGAACCAGGGTATTTCCAAGGCACAAAACCCCGTTAAAACTGGCGGGGGCCAAAATTTTCGCCGCTTCGAGCATATCCATACAGAAAAACCGGGCCTTAGTTTTCGGTTCCGGATTTCTACGGCACGCGCTTTGGATCATGGAAACGTTGTTATCTATCCCCGTAACGAGGAAGTTTCTTTTTATCAAAGCAAAATCGATGGACCCGGTAGCGCACCCCACGTCCAGCACCTTTGGCAGGCCTTTGTTGGTCCAATACCGGTACAGTTCTCGGCTAATAAAATCAATTTTCTTATCATCCACCGGAAAGAGCTCATCGTAATATTCCAACAGGTTGTCGTACAGGGTTTCCATCACGGCCTCTCCAATCCTTAAATCAGGTTTATGTATCACCTACGGTTTGTCAGACAAATCCCAGAAATCGCCACAGAAGCCGGGTTTGCACAGTCCCACAGACTTCTAGGGATAGTATACAAGATAGAATCGGTCTCGTCAAAAACTGTTCACCTCTACTCATAGGTATCTTGCAAAGGTACCGCAATAACCTCTAAGGTTTCAGAAAAGGAGCTTTTATGGCCCATTGTGTGGTACAGGCGGCGGAAGATATTTTGGATAAGGAATTCCCGGTTCTCAACAGGGGATTTGTCCGTTTGGTTGATTATTTGGGGGGGGATGATCGGGTGGTCCAATCGGCCCGGGTTTCCTACGGCGAGGGAACAAAGACCTACCGGGAAGACGCGGCCCTTATCGATTACCTCCTTCGGAACCAGCATACCTCGCCCTTTGAGCAGGTGGTTCTTACCTTCCACATAAAACTGCCTATTTTTGTAGCCCGCCAATGGATCCGCCACCGAACCGCCCGGTTAAACGAAATTTCAGGCCGGTATTCGGTCATGAAGGACGAATTTTACGTACCCGCCCCGGAGGATGTGGCGTATCAAAGCGCGGATAACAAACAGGGCCGTTCCGACGAAAGCCTTCCCGCCGAGTTGGCGGAGGAGATCCGCGGGGGCTTTGAGGAGGGTCAGAAGCGGGCCTACGGGGATTACAGCGACCTGGTGGAGCAGGGTATCGCCCGGGAATTGGCCCGCATAAACCTTCCCCTTTCGCTGTACACCGAATGGTATTGGCAAATCGACCTGCATAATCTGTTTCATTTTTTACAGCTCCGCTTGGATCCCCACGCGCAAAAGGAGATCCGCGCCTACGCCCAGGTGATTCTAGAGATAACTCGAAAGGTGGTCCCCCGTTCCTGCGGGTCCTTCGAAAACCATGTTCTGGGGGGAGTCCGTTTTTCCGCCGATGAATTGGCCGAATTACAACGACGGCTCTCTGAAACGACCACGGAAGTCGGGTCAACGAAAACGACGAGCCTGTCCGGAAAGGCCTTGGAACGGTTCGAAGAAAAACTACGCAAGGGTCGGCAACTCTAAAAAAATTCACGGTTGCGTTTTTACGAAAACCATAGTATCCTTGCTGTACTAGTACAGCAGGTTGGTATGGGTCAAAAAGAGACGGAGGATCCGGGTATTTCAAAATCTCCCACCATCGACACGGTGGCGGAAAAATGCGGTCTTTCCCGAACCACCGTGTCGGCGGTTCTACGGGGAGAAGCCCAGCGGTACCGGATTTCAGCAAAAACGGAAAGTCTCGTCCGTAGCGTCGCCGACCAGTTGGGGTGGACGGCCAACTTTTTTGCCCGGTCGTTGAACAAAAAAAGAACCGGTACCATTGGGGTTCTTTTCCCCGATATCTTTGAACATTTTATGGGTGAAATAATCAGGGGTATCGAGGGGGTCCTGCAGAGCGAAAACATCCGCCTGCTTCTCTCCACGAGTCACTTCCAAACCGAAGAGGAGCTCCGGGCCATCGAAGCCTTCCGGTATCGGGGAATAGACGGTCTGATTATCGCCCCCTACGCTCCCTTTTCTAATACCCCGTATCGTCCGGAGGACCTGGTCGGAGCGATCGGTACCCTTCCCACGGTGGTCATCGATAGAAGCCCCGGGGACCTGGATGTCCAGGCCCAGGGTTACGGCTTGGTGATCCAAAAGGATAGGGAGGCGGCTTACGGGGCCACAAAATTGCTCGCGAACCGGGTACGGTCCCGCCCCGACATCCCCTGGTATCGGGAGGTGGTTTTTGTGGGCTTTGACCTGGCCGCCAGTTCCTTAAAAAATCGTTTGGAGGGCTACCGGGACGCCATGGAAGAACTGGGGCTTCAACCTATGGAAGTGCTCTTACAGGAACGAAACCCCGCTTCCTCCGATCTTATCCAGGCCCTGGAAACTATCCAGAGCCACCATCGGCTTCCGAAGGCGTACCTGGTTTCCACCGAAGGGTTGGGGTACAAGGTCGCATCGATTTTATACGGCCAGGGGTTCCGGATCGGGAAGGACCTCCATATCGCCCGTTTTGGTGTGGACCCCCCCTACGTGTCCAGCGGTTTGATCGGTATTGAACAACCCCACCGGTCCATGGGGGCCGAGGCGACCCGGTTACTGCTGGATCTTTTACGGGGTTTGGGGCCTAAAAAAATAGAATTGGATCTCCACGTCCGGCTTCCCTGGGACTACCATCAAAAACAATCCTTATCAGGGCCCCTATGGCCCACCGAATTTATTCCAGAAGGAGCGTACTATGAAGAGAAGTGAAATTAACGAAATCCAAAGGTCCGCGGAGGCTTTTTTAAGGGAGCACCGGTTCTATCTCCCCCCCTGGGCCTCTTGGGGTCCCCAGGACTGGCAATCCAAGGGGACAGAAATCGAAGAGATCCGGGAAAATCTTTTGGGATGGGACGTGACGGATTTTGGTTCCGGCGATTTCTGGAAACGGGGTCTATTCCTGTTCACCCTAAGGAACGGGAATCCCCGGCGGGACAAAAAACCCTACGCGGAAAAAATTATGATCGTAGAGGATGGTCAAGAGACGCCCACCCATTTTCATCGAGTCAAAATGGAAGATATTATCAACCGAGGTGGGGGACAGCTTATTTTAGAATTGCATCGGTCGGATTACAAGGAACAGAGATCCAACCTTCCTTTGGAAGTCTCGGTGGACGGGATTCGCCGCAGGATCCAGGCTGGAGAACGGGTAGTCCTGTCGCCGGGGGAAAGCATCTGCCTGGAACCCTATATCTACCATCGGTTTTGGGCCGAAGGGGGAAGAACCCTGGTGGGAGAGGTGAGCGTTATCAACGATGATAGGACGGATAATCGGTTTTTAGAAACCCTAGGTCGGTTCCCAGAGGTCGAGGAGGACCAGGCGCCCCTGCATCTGTTGGTATCCGATTATACAAAATTCCTAGGGGGTAAGGCATGATTATTCACGGAACGGGGTGTTGTCTGATCGATTACCTGTACGCCCACGTGGATTTTTCTTCCCCCGCCTTTGTAGCCGCCCGGTCGTTACGGGAGGGGGATGGGGGGCTAACGCCGGGGCGCCTGGTGTTTGCCGAGGATTTTCAGCGGTTTATAAAAAAGCCCTACAACCAGGCCCTGGGGGAACTGACAGGGGGCCAAGCCGCCACGTCCTATAATTTAGGGGGCCCTTCGGTGGTGGCCCTAGCCCACGCGGCCCAAATGTTGCACGGCCAGGGGCATAGGGTGGATTTTTACGGGGTCCGGGGTACCGATTCCACCGCCCAGCTTATCGACCAAGCCCTGGCTCGACTTCCCTTCCACGGGGTCCACCTGGTGGAAAAGGACGCGGCCACCGCGAGAACCGACGTTCTTTCCGACCCCACCTACGACCACGGCCACGGGGAGCGGACCTTTATCAACCTTATTGGAGCCGCGGGGGCCTTCTATCCCCAGGATTTGCCCGATGATTTTTTTGACGCCGACCTGGTCGCCTTCGGGGGGACCGGTTTGGTACCCCCTATCCACGACGCTTTGACGCCCCTTCTGCGAAGGGTCCGAAGCCGGGGAGGGTGGACCATGGTAAACCTGGTGTACGATTTTAGAAGCGACCTGACCGCTCCGGGGAAAAAATGGAAACTGGGAACCCAGGACGACGCGTATCCTCTTATCGATCTTTTGGTCGCCGATAGGGAAGAGGCCCTTAAAACCTCGGGAAAGGCTGAGGTAGACGCCGCTATCCAGTGGTTCCTTGACCAGGGGGTAGGATCGGTGGTCGTTACCCAGGGATCCAGAAAGATACGGATTGCCAGCCGTGGAGGCCTGTTCGATCCCCAGGAACTGACATCCCTACCGGTGTGCGAGGCGGTCAACCGGGAACTGGCGGAACATCCGGAACGGCGGGGGGATACCACGGGGTGCGGGGATAATTTTGCCGGAGGGCTTATGGCGGGACTGGTCCAGCAGTTGGACGCCCACCCCGCAAGCCAGGGAAACCTAGACCTGACCGAAGCCTGCGTGTGGGCCAACGCATCCGGGGGCTTTGCCTGTTTTACCATCGGGGGAACCTACTACGAACAACGGCCCGGGGAAAAACGGGAACGCCTGCTTCCCTACGTTCAGGCGTACCGGGAACAACTGGCCCATGGGGAGGCTTAAATGAAACTAGTACAATTCGGAGCGGGAAACATAGGCCGCTCCTTTGTGGGGCCCCTGTTCAGCCGGGTCGGTTGGGACGTGGCGTTCGTGGACGTAAACCCTACTATCGTGGACCTGCTTAACCGGGAACGTTTTTATACCGTGGTCATCAAACGGGAGGGTCAGAAGGACGAACTCCGCCGGGTAGGACCCGTTCGGGCCGTGGATGGACGGGATAGTTCCACGGTCGCCCGAGAAATCGCCTCGGCGGATTTGGTGGCCACCAGCGTCGGTAAGGCGGCGTTACCCAAAATTTTACCCCCCATAGCCCAGGGCTTGGCCCTACGACGGACCGAAAATCCCGACAGGCCGCTGGATATCATTATCGCAGAAAACGCTCGGGGGGCCGATGTCCTCTTCCGGGATACCCTGACCTCTATTCTGGGGGCTGACTACCCGCTGGATAGGCTGGTGGGCCTCATCGAAACGAGTATCGGAAAGATGGTACCCATCATGCGGCAGGCGGACCTCCAGCAGGACCCCCTGCGGATCTTCGCGGAGGAATACGAAACCCTTATCCTGGATAAAAGGGGGTTTAGGGGTCCCCTGCCGGATATCCCGGGACTACAGCCGGTGGACCAAATTCAGGCCTACGTGGACAGGAAACTGTTTATCCACAACCTGGGCCACGCCGTGGCCGCCTACGAGGGGTACCGCATCGATGGGCGGGTGGAACTGCTGGCCCAGGCGATCCTGCTTCCAGGGGTGGAGGCGACGGTCCGCAGGGCCATGAACCAGGGGGCCGACGCGCTGGCCTTGGAATACCCGACCGCGTATAGCCGCCAGGATTTGGCGGACCATATCGATGATCTGGTAGGTCGCTTTAAAAACCGGGCCCTGGGGGATACGGTCCACCGGGTGGGTCGCGATCTGTTCCGAAAGCTGGACCGAGAGGACCGGCTTGTGGGGGCCATGCTCCTCTGCGCGGGTCATAAGCTCCCCTTTGACGCCATAGCCTTGGCGTTTCGGTCCGCCCTGGGCTTTAAAGCCCCCGACGAAACGGGCCACCTGTTTCCCCCGGACGAACGGTTTTTCGCCGAGTACCAGAACCGGGGGCTTAGCTGGGTCTTGGAGACCGTGGCACGGCTTCGTAGGGATAATCCAATAGACGAACGGGTCCTGGGGGTGTTAGAATCCTAACATGGCAAATACAGTAGTATCCTTTGAAACCACCCTTGGCTCGTTCCAGATCGAATTGGAGGACGAGAAGGCTCCCGACACGGCGAAAAATTTCGCAGACTACGTTCGTTCCGGTTTTTACGATGGTACGATTTTTCATCGTATCATTCCCGGTTTTGTGGTCCAAGGGGGCGGCATGCTTCCTTCGATGGAACAAAAAAAGGGAAATCCCCCCATCCGTAACGAGGGAACCAACGGGCTAAAAAACCTCCGGGGGACCCTTTCCATGGCCCGGACCAACGACCCCCATTCGGCCACCAGCCAATTTTTTATCAACCTGGTGGATAATCCCGCCCTGGACCACCGCGCTCCCCTGGGCGCCCAGTGGGGTTATGCGGTCTTTGGCAAGGTTACCCAGGGCATGGACGTGGTCGATAAAATGGCCGCCGTTCCTACGGGACAACGGGGTATGCACTCCGACGTTCCGCTGGAGGAAATTCGGGTTCTCCGGGCGACCGTCCTGTAAGCCGACGGAACATGGCGGAAACGATATCCATCGCCGAAGGGATACTTCAACACCTGGATGATCGTTCGGCGTTTTTTGTGTTCCCTTCCGCCGTTCCGGCGACCTTTTGGGCCCAATGGGCCGCCGAAACCACGGGAAAACCCGTGGCGCTGGAGCGGTTCATCGCCTGGGACGATTTTAAAGCCCAAGCTTTGTCACCGCGCTTAATCGACCAGGTTCCGGCGAATCAAATTTCCAGGACCCTCTTTTTAGCGGACCTGCTACGCCAAAACGCCAAGACTGCCCAGGGGGGCCAACCGATTTTCGAGGAGCTGATTCCCCCGGCCTTCGCGGTTGATTACGGCCCCTTTTTGGAATCCCTGGTAAAAATCCTCCCCACCCTGGGCTTGCTTATGCCCCGCTTAAACCAAGGGGCCCCCATCACGGACCCCTATTTTAAGGATCTGCGGGTCCTCTTTGATCGATACTCGGATTTTATGGCCCGCTTCGGGCTTTTTGAACCCGATTGGTCCTTCGCAACCTATACTCCCTCCGAACAAACCTGGATCCTCTTTTTCCCCGAGTTAATCGAAGATTGGTCCGTGTATCGGGACCTTTTAGAAAATCAAAATAACCTTCGTATCATCCCGGTTCCCCACACCCTGGATTCCAGGTCTACTAAAACCTACCAATTTTCCTCCGCTCCGGAGGAAGTCCGCTGGGTAGCCCTGTACGTGAAGGAGCTCCTGGAAAAAGAAAACCTGAACCCCCAGGATATCGTCCTTTCCGTCGCGGATTTACGGAGTTATACCGACCGTTTAGAGCTGGAATTTAGCCTTCGGGATATTCCCCTGGACTTTCGCATGGGTAAAAGTCTGTTAGATTACAGCGCCGGCAGGATTTTTTCCTCCTTTCAAGCCTGTCCCACCTCCTTTTGGTCCTACCAGGCCCTAAAGGACCTCCTACTGGACCACGCGTACCCATGGAAACATCAAAACGAAATTAATGGACTTATGAATTTTGGGTTAACCTTCCGTTGCGTATCCGGTTTCACCGAAAACGGGACGGTGGTGGATGTGTGGAAAAAAACCTTTGAGCGGGTTTCCGAAAATTTGGAGGAGATCCATTTTCCCCTTTCCTCAATCAAACGCTTTTATACCAAACTAAAACGAGACATTCTAGGGATCGTCAACCCTAAGGACTTTGAGGACCTTCGGAAAAAACTTCTCTATTTTAAAAGCGATTACTTTGACCTTTCCACCCTATCAGACACCTCTGAAAAAATTTGGACCCGTTCGATGGAGGAATTGGCCGGACTAGACGAAACCGCCCAGCGTTTTCCGGACCTGTCCCTACCTAATCCTTTTGGGCTTTTTTTAACCCACCTTCGGTCTGTAACCTACGTGTATCAAAGCGGCCGCCCAGGGGTCCCGGTGTACAACTACCGCGTCGCCGCGGGCATCCACCCCCGAATTCATATTTTACTCAACATGAGCCAAGACGATGCGACGGTTAAGATCTTTGGGTCCTCCTTTTTGCGGGAGGACAGGAAACTCCTTTTGGGATTTGCGGATACGGACCTTTCGGAGGCCTTTTTCTTTGCCTACGGCGCCTCTGCTGATCAAACTCTATGGACCGTTTCGGATAAAAATTTTTCCGGTTCCGTGGTGCCCCACCGGCTTCTTTTGACCGATCCCTTCCCCCCTCTCCGCAAGGCCGCCGATATTCCCCCGCTTCCCGATCCCCTGGAAGAGGAATCCCGTCTTGCCCTGGGTATAACCGAGGAAAGCGCCTCGGTGGCCCCCAGTTCCCTCCAACGAAGGGGCTGGGAGGCGGCCACAATCGTGTTGGCCCCGCCGCAACCCATGGACCTTCGCAAAACTCCCCTGGATGCGGCGGAACTAAAGGAGGCTTTAAAGAATAGGCTCCTTCTAAAAAAAGAGTCATTCCGAATCACCCCCACGGACCTTAACCTCTTTCAAATCTGTCCCTTCTCTTGGCTCCTTAATCGGGGACTCAAAATCGAAGAAAAACAGACGGTTATCGAAACCATCAACCAAAGGGAGTTGGGTACCCTGTACCACGCTATTTTGGAAGCCCTGTTTAACCGTATAAAACAGGAGGATGAACGCTTCTTTGGGGATAGGGTGGACCATTACGAGGCTTTTCTAGACGAAGAAATCGAGGGGGCCCTACGGGGGGCGGAAAAATCCGAGGGGGCTTTTCAAGAATCGGTGTACGGGATGCTAAAAGCCCGGATCCGTTCCACCCTTAGGGATTTTTTAAGGGATAATACACTCCTTTTAGACCAAGCCCGTATCCTTTCTACCGAATTGTACCTTTCTTTTCCCTATTCCTTTGGGGACTTTTCCTTACTTTTAGAGGGCCGCGCCGATATAGCCCTTTTGGATAGCCAGGACAGGATCATCCTGATCGATTATAAGACCCAACGAACCCCAGGTCCCCGGGAGCTTGTTCCAGATCGGTCGGATTTTTTACAAAACCTCCAAATGGCCGCGTACATTAAAATGATCGAAGCGCAGGAACAAAAATCGGTGGAAACCGCCGTTTTTTATTCCCTGGAAAACCGAAAACCCCAATTAGTGGTGTCCCCTAGGGATAAACCAAATAAAAGATCCATACTGCCCCTTAGACGGGGGGATTATCAAAACGCCGTAGATCAGGTGGATCGGGTTGTAACGAGGATTATAGAAAGCCTCGACCAGGGCTCGTACCCCATTCTGCCTCTGCAAAGGCGATCCCTCTGCGCCCTTTGTACCGTGACGGACGTTTGCCGTATCCCCTTTAGCGGAGGAGATCGGAAATGATCGATAATAAAAAACTGGACGATTATCAAAAGGAAGCCCGAGATACGGACTTGAACGTAGTGGTCTCCGCGGGGGCGGGCTCGGGAAAAACCACGGTTCTGGCGGAGCGGTACCTTCGCCTGGTGGTGGATCGGCGGCTTTCGGTGGATCAGATCCTCACCCTCACCTTTACCCGAAAGGCCGCGGCGGAAATGTTCAGTCGAATCTACCAGCGGCTTTCCTCCATCGATGATCCCCGTCTTCAACAGGAGGTCCGCCGCTTTGATCGGGCCCGCATTTCCACCATCGACGCTTTTTGTTCCACCATCGCCCGGGGGGGGTGCGGCCGTTACGGCCTGGGGTCTAACTTTTCCATGAACGACAGCCAACTACGCCGGGCCGCCGAAGAAACCGCCATCGCGGCGCTTATGGAACATCGCCGCGACGATGCCATCGCCTGGCTCGTCTCGTCCCGGAACTTTGACACCATCATTAAGGACTTTTTCGCCGATTTGGCCGTCAACCATATCAGTATCGTTCATCCCCCAGCCTACGGGGCCCAGGCGGAAAACCAAATTGTATTTTTAAAAAACGAGATAACCCAGCTCACTCAAAAAATTAACTGTTTGATCCAAGAAATTTTGGTCCTCGCCGATGGATCTACCAAAAGCAAAACCGTGGAAACTATTAAAAGGGTCCTCATGACCCTAGCCCCCTTAGAAAGCGCCGAGGCTTCCTACGATGAATTGGCCCATAAAGCCCAGGCCATCGCTTCCGGTGACAATTTTACAAATATCCGTTCCAACGTGGTGGACCCGGTTTTAACGGCCCTTAGAGAACCGGTAAAAGAAATAAAAGAAGGGGCTAAAAATTTAATCCTGGTCCTACAGAATATCCGGTATGGGGACCGGATCAAGGCCTTGGGTACCGTTTTGGATCGCTTTGCCCAGCTTTTTTTGGAACGAAAGCGGCAGGAGGGGATCCTATCTTTTCAGGATACTGCGGAAATGGCGGTGGATATTTTAAAAACCGACCCAGCCTTGCGTAATTATTATAAAAAGCAAATAAAAGCGATCATGATCGACGAATTTCAGGATAACAATAGCCTACAGCGGGAATTATTGTACCTCCTTTCCGAGCGGGATGATATCTGCGGTACCGGTATTCCTACGGTAGCCGATTTAGCGCCGGACAAATTATTCTTCGTGGGGGACGAAAAGCAGTCCATCTACCGGTTTCGCGGGGCGGATGTATCGGTGTTCCGAAACCTCTCCAAGGACCTCAACAGCCACATCAACCTCCCAACCAATTACCGATCCGATTCTCCGTTGATTTCTTTCTTTAACGCCCTTTTTCCTGGGGTATTCGGTACCCCGACGGAGCCCTACGAGGCGGATTTTTCCGCCATCGAGCTTCCCCGAAGTATGCCCTCCAAAGACGATCCTCCTGGGGGCCAAGGCAGGGCAGAGGATATCCAGACCCCGGTGGAGGTGTACATTTACGTTAACGGGGAGGAAGATGGGGAGACGGAGGACCAAGACACGGCGGGGGACAACCGGGTGGACCAGGATACCGAAAATTCCGACCTAGTCCCCCTGGTCCCATCCGAAGAGGTGGAAGCCATAGCGGTGGCAAACCGAATCGTCGAAGGAATAAGCAGGGAAGAGTTTTCCTTCGGCGATGTGGCCCTGCTCTTTAGGACCACCACCCACCAAAACGTTTACGAACGGATCTTCCGCCGGGTCGGCATTCCGTTCACCGCCGCCGATCCCCGGGGGCTGTATTCGGAAGGGCCGGCCAACGATATCTACGCCCTGTTACGGTTAGCCCTTTTCCCGGGGGATAAAAACGCCTACGGGACGGTCCTCCGGTCCCCCTTTGTCCGGCTCGGGGACGACGCCTTCGCCTGGGTCATGCTCAATTTTACCGGCCAGCCCTTTCCCGACGGGGTTCCCACCGCTTGGTTCTCCTCGGAAGAGGATCAGCGGCGGTTTGAACAGGGTAAAACCCTCTACGGGGAAGTGATCGCCCGGATAGATATCGAACCCATCGCTTCGATTATCTCCTTTTTATGGTTCCAATCGGCCTATCACGCTTCCCTCCTTCTGGATCCCAATCTGACTTCCAACGTGGAGCACTTTGAATACCTGTACAACCTGGCCTTGGAGGGGGATGCCAGGCATTACAGCCTGGGCGCTTTTTTGGATTTCCTGGCGCCCCTTATGGGAACCTACGAAAAAATGGAAAGCGGGGACGTATCGGTCGATAGGGAGAGGGTTAATTTTTTAACGATCCACAAAAGCAAGGGCCTACAATTTCCCGTGGTTATACTTCCGTCTATTGGTTCCAGGGGAAACAACAAAAAGAATGGGAAGCCCTACTACTACGACGAGGAATTCGGTCCAGTGGTAAATAGTCGGGACGAAACCGCCCCTCGGAACGCGAAGGCTATCAATTATCTGTACGAGCGGTGCAAAGAATCGATGGAGAAACAAGAACTGGCGGAACTAAAGCGGCTTTTTTACGTGGCGGCCACCCGGGCGGAACACCGCCTTTTGTTTTTTGGAACCCACGGATCCACCACGAATAGTACCCTTACCCCGGAGATGGGGGGGGTAGATTTTCTAAAAAATCTTGCTAAATCCGACGATAAGCCCAATTCCTTTCTTAGGCTCATCTCCCAGGGTTTACAAAACGCTCCGGAACAGCCCCTCCCGATTAGAACAAACCGTATTCCCCCCTTAAGTCTTTCGGACCGGTTCTCGACACTCCAAAATTTGGAACAGAAACTTTTAAAATACCTGGGGACGGGGTTTAGACCGTCGGAAAAACAAATCGCCGAGCCCCCATCCGCCGATGTTACGAAAAGGTTGGAAGCCTTCTACGCCCTCGGTTCTACGGCCCCCGTTTACCGGAAGAAAAAGATGACTTCCCCCAGCGAAATGGAACATTGGTTCCAAGGATCCAGAACCCCAAGTCCCAGCACACCCCTTCCATCCCTAGCTATCGACCCCTTGCTTTCAAAAAGTGATTTGGAAAGCGCCTTTGGAACCCTGTGCCATCACGCCATTGAAGCCACGATCCGAGGGAACAGCCCTGATATCCCCCCCTCCGTTTCCCGGATATTCCAAAACGCGGGACTCCCAGTTTCGGATCGGCACAGGCTCTTACAAGAGGCAGTAGGCCTCGCAAGGGCCTTCTTCTCCTCCCCCATGGGGGAATCTCTTTTGCGGGCTCATCGACGAAGATCCGAGTTCCCCTTTCTCCTTCCCCTTCCAGCCCCCGATGGTTCTACAGTTATAGTGCAGGGAATTATGGACGCGATCTTTGAGGCGGGAGACCGGGCGATCATCTTGGATTTTAAAACCGATAGAAGCCGGGACCCTGGGGCCCATCAAATCCAGATGGAATGTTACCGCCTCGCCGCTTCGGCCTTTTCCGACCTTCCCGTTACAACTTACCTGATCTACCTACGGGAAGCGACCCCGGTTTTACTGGAACCCCTGAATCCGTCGGTCCAAGATTCCCGAGTCTTCCTGGGGAATCTGGCCGAAAGCGCTCTTTCCCAACCCTAGGAATCTGTCGGACCGCATAAACCAGGCTCCGTTGGCAGTTTACAAAAAAAACCCAGGAAGGGAACACCTTCCTGGGTAAGCATACCGACTTTGGCTAACCGATCAACCGAGCCCAGCTTTGCGTCGGGTGTAGATATCGTAGAACACGGCCAACAGAAGTACCAGCGCTTTAACCACGTACTGCCACGGGGCGCCGATGTTCATCAGGGACATACCGTTGTTTATGGCCGCCATGACAAGACCTCCGACGATGGCCCCAATTACCGTTCCGATACCGCCGGAAGCCGACGCGCCGCCGATAAAACAGGCGGCGATGGCGTCCAGCTCGAACATATTGCCCGCCTGGGGCAGAGCAGAGTTCATATACCCCGTAAATACCACCCCGGAAAGACCCGTTAAACCGCCCATAATCAACTGGACGATAAATACAACCCGTTCAGAATTGATACCCGAAAGTTTAGCCGACCGGGCGTTACCGCCTACGGCGTAGATGTAACGCCCCAACACGGTATTATTGCTGATAAAGCTGAATATCAGAATGGTCACGCCCAGAACGATTACCACGTTTGGTAATCCCCGGTAGGTGGCGAATTTCCAGCTTAGGGCCATTATCAACACGCCTATAACTATTATTTTTAACAGAAACGCGCCCATGGGAGAAACTTCAAATTGGTGCTTAATTTTGTTATTTCGAGATTGAAGTTCGCTTATCAAATACAGAATGAATACGGCTAGCCCTACAATCAAGGCGGTTATATAGAAATCCCCCTTATCAAGGCTGGGGATATTCGCCATACCCGAAGCGATCTCCTTAAATCCATCGTCCTTAAGGGCGATGGGGGTTACGTTGGTGATGATATAGGTGAGTCCCCTAAACAGCAACATTCCGGCGAGGGTGACGATAAACGCGGGAATTTTTATATAAGCTATCCAGACCCCCTGGAAAGCCCCGACCATTATCCCGATGATAATACTGATCGTAACCGTGGCGACCATTCCTATGCCTAAATTATAGAGCATCGCGCTGATCGCTCCGATAAAGGCCACCACCGATCCAACCGATAGGTCGATATTGCCGACGATAATTATCAGCACCATACCCACGGCCAACAATAAAATGTAGCTGTTTTGGATAAAGATGTTGGTAAAGTTACGGGAATTAAGGTTTACTCCATTGGTTAAAAAGGCGAAGGCGATCATTATCAACGCCAACATTAGAACCATCGAGTAATTTCGAATGTTGTTTTTTATCAGGGTTCGAAAATTAGCCCTGTTTACCATAGTTCCGTCCATAGTAACTCCTTAATTTAGCAAGGCAATTTGCATAATCTTTTCTTGGGTTGCCTCTTCCCGCATTAACATACCCTTAATATGACCTTCGTTCATCACATAAATCCGGTCCGCCATGCCAATCGCTTCGGGCAATTCGGATGTTACCATAATTACGCTTTTACCCTGGGCTACCAGGTCGTTCAAAATAGTATAAATTTCCGTTTTAGCGCCCACATCGATTCCTCGAGTCGGTTCATCGACGATAAAAATATCCGGGTTAGCCAAAAGACAACGACTAAGAACAACCTTCTGTTGGTTCCCGCCGGATAGGTTTCGGGTAAGCTGATTTATAGTCGGAGTTTTGATTTTAAGCTCCGTTTTATATTTCTCGGCTTCCAAAATTTCGTCTTCCGAGGAAACAACACCGAATTTGGATAATTTATTAAGACTGGAGATAGAAATATTGGATTTTACATCCTGGATAAGAATGAGCCCCAGGCTCTTTCGGTCTTCGGAAACGTACCCAATTCCCGCATCCAGCGCCGCTTTAGCCGATTCGACGGTAATTTTCTTACCCATGACGTACAGTTCCCCTTCGGATTTGGATCCGTAGGAATGTCCGTAAATACTCATCATCAGTTCCGTACGCCCAGCCCCCATGGGACCGCAGAAAGCGAGGATCTCTCCCCGGCGCAGGTTAAAGGAACAGTTATCCACCACTTTTATGGTGTGATAATCGGGGTGGTATACGGACCAATTTTTCACCTCCATCACCACATCGCCGGGAATGCTTTTTCGTTCCGGGAAACGGGCGGTTAAATCCCTTCCCACCATGTCCCGAATCATCATTTCTTCGGTCAGTTTATCTTTTTTAACATCGTAGGTGGAAATGGTTTTCCCGTCCCGCAGGATGGTTACCGTATCGGCGATTTTCAAAACCTCGTTCAATTTGTGGGAAATCATAATCGAGGTTATGCCTTGATTTTTAAGTTCCAAGATCAATTCAAGGAGCTTTTCGCTTTCGTCATCGTTCAACGATGAGGTAGGTTCATCGAGGATTAACAATTCAACTTTTTTTGACAACGCCCGGGCGATTTCCACAAGCTGTTGTTTTCCTACCCCCATTTTGCTAACAACGGTGGTGGGATTTTCTTTAAGACCTACCTGATCCAGATATTTTTTTGATTCCCGAATATAATAATCCCAGGGAATAATTCCCAGTTTGGTCTTCATATGTCCGAGAAAGATATTTTCATAGATTGATAAATAGGGACTAAGGGCCAATTCCTGGTGAATAATCGCCAGACCCTCTTTTTCACTGTCCTTAACGTTATGGTAATGGGTTTCCGCGCCCTTAAAGAACACTTTCCCCGCGTAACTACCCTTGGGGTATACGCCACTAATCACGCTCATCAACGTGGATTTACCGGCCCCGTTTTCTCCGCACAGCGAATGGATCTCACCCTTCTTAACCTTAAGGTTGACGTTATCCAACGCCCGGACTCCGGGAAATTCCTTGGTCAAACTCTGAATTTCAAGAATAAATTCGCTCATCCTGGCTTCCTGTTTCCGGTAAATAGAAAAACCGGACAGTTAAACTGTCCGGTTTTCGTTAACAATTATTATTTAATATCGGAGGCTTTGTAGTAACCGCTGTCGATCATGACAGACTGTAAGTTGTCTTTGGTAACCACAACCGGTTCAAGAAGGTACGATTTTACGATCTTCTTTCCCGTATTGTAGGAGGTGGTATCCAAGCGGGCACCAGCGATGTTGGGGGTCTGGCCCTTGAGAAGGGCATCGGCCAATTCGATGGTAGCGGAAGCGAGTTTGCGGGTGTCTTTGAACACGGTCATGTACTGCTTGCCGTCTTTGATAGCCTGTACGGAAGCGAGTTCACCGTCCTGACCGGTCACCACGGGAAGTTTGGTCTGATACTTGGCGTCGGAAGAGAGGGCTTCGATGATGGCCCGAGCGAGGGTATCATTGGGGGCCAAAACGCCGTCCAGCGTTACCTTGGCCGCGTCGTTGTTCAACAGGTTCTCCATCCGGGTCTTGGCCACGTCGGCCCTCCAGTTCTCGGTGGTGATCCGCGTAAAGTTAGCCGAATCGGCGGAACTTAAGGGAGCCGGTCCAACCAGGACCAGGGCGCCGCTGTCCGCGTAGGGTTTCAGCACGCTCATAGCACCGTCAAAGAACACCTTGGCGTTGTTGTCCGTGGGCGCCCCGGCGAACAGGGTGATATACTTGGGTGCGGCTTTGGAAGCCTTGGGAAGGTTAAGGGCGGTTTCCAGCGCTTTGCCCTGGAACTGGCCGACCTTGAAGTTATCGAAGGTGATGTAGTAATCGTAGTCCCCGGAACCGGTGATTAGCCGATCGTAAGCGATGACGATAACCTTTTCTTTAGCCGCGTCGGCGACCGCGGAAACGACGCCCTCATTGACCGAACCAATTACCAAAAGCTTGGCGCCCTTGGTCAGCATGTCTTGGATCTGCTGGTTCTGCTTACTCTGATCCGCGTCACCATAGGTGACTTCCGCCAAATAGCCCTTAGCTTCCGCGTCCGCTTTCAGAGCGGCACCGTCTTTCTGCCACCGTTCCACGTGGGTTTCGGGCATTGCAAGACCGATAAGGACCTGCTTCGCGGCACCACCTTGCTGTTGACCGTTAGCGAACGCAAAGGTTCCAGCTACGGTCAGGGCCAATAGAGCGATTAGAATTTTCTTCATAAATCTCCTACCTCCTGGTAAAATAGATACTGTATTATGGCACCCCTTTGGAACCTTTGGAAATCGTAATATTTTGACAATGTAAAGTAAAATTTTCAATTTTTCCTTTCACTGATCGCTATTCTAGTACAATATTGATATCATTATTTTACAGGTCTAAGGACGTTACGGTACACGTCCTCGGCGGAATGAAAGCCGTCTTTAATAACCGTATCGTCCATATTCCACTTGTAGACCGCCGTGGGCTCCTCGATGTACGACGCGATCATGGTACCGCTCTTATTGTCCATCAAGGTATCGTAGGGAAAGGCCGAATGGGTCCCTATCGCCACAGCCAACTGGGCGGCCCGGGTGGCCAATTTAGCGATGGGCTTATAAACCGTCATAAGCTGGGTCCCCTCAACCACCCTTTGACAATTGTTAAGGTCCGCGTCCTGGCCTACCACAGCGATTTTCCCCGCCAAACGGCGTTCGGAAAGTAATTGAATCGCCGCGTTGGCTATCTGATCGTTTCCGCAGGAAATAGCGTCTATATCCGTGGTGGTATCCAATACTTTGCCAATTTTGTCCAAGGCTTCGTCAAAACTCCACTGTTCCAGCCAAATATCCTGAACAATCTGAATCTGTCCCCCCTTAATCTTCGGTGTAATAATGTCAAACAACCCGCTATGAACCAGATAACTGTTATTATCCCGCACCGAACCGTTCACCACCAAATATTTACCCTGGGGGACCGCCTTCGTTAAGGCTTCTCCAAAAAGGCGGCCCACTTTCACATTATCAAAGGAAATATACGCGTCTATGGGAACCCCGATGATCATTCTATCGTAGGCCACCACCGGTATCCCCGAATCCTTCACCTGTTTAATCGCTCCGGCTATCATCTCCGTATCGTGGGCGATAACGACCAGAACGTCGATATGCTGGTTCATTAAAAAGTTGATCTGGGCGATCTGCTCTTTAATACCCCCGGCGGACATCTGGACGATCACGTCGGCCCCCAGTTCTCTGGCCGCCCCGGTAAATATCTTTAAATCCTTATTCCATCGCTCAATGATAAAAGTGTCCGTGGCGATGGAAAAACCAATGGTTATTTTGCCCTCCTTATTTCTAAGGTCCGAAGCGTTGGTTAAACCCTTTGTCACGGGTAGAAGCCGCTCTGACACGGAGGGACTTTTTTTTTGACCGCAAGAAAGGAGCGCGCAGGAAACTAACACCAGGGAACCGACTACAAGATACCATCGAACCTTTGATTTCATAGTTCTTCCTCTTTTAGTCTATTTTCCGCCGCGTATACCGTAGGTGGTAACCCGGTCATCTTCCTAAAGAGCTTGCTAAAATAATTGGGATCCTGATAACCCACGGCGTAGGAAATTTCTTTTATGGTCATTCGGGTTTCCCGAATCAATTTTTCGGCCTTTTCTACCCGTAGTTCGGTAATAAAATCTATAAAGTTAATTCGCAGATGTTCCGAAAAAAGTCGGCTTAAATAGGCGGTGGAAACCTGGGCCGCCTCCGCCGTGTCGGTTAGCTGAATCTGCTCGGTATACCGTTCCTGGATGTAGGCGATGGCCTTCACCAGGGGCAGAGGAAAGTTGCCCGCCCGTTGCCGGGCGAACAAATCGTAGATTTTATCAAACCCATTCTCGCTCCAGGCTTCCCATTCGGAGATATTTTCCAGGGGCATAATCTCCTCCGCAGGATATATGACCATTTCTTCCTCCGAAGGACCACTGTAATACCCCGTCGCCGAATCCAGCAGGAGGGTGAAAAGGGCCGTCATTTTCCCCTTGGCCATGGAAAAGTCGCAGGACGCGAAAATCTCCTCCCACAATTCGGTAAAAAGTTGTCGGACCTTTTCCTTATCCTGGATGCCAATTTTTCTACGAATTTGAATAATCCGAAGTCGTTCCCGGAGCTGTCGGTCCACATCGGTTTTTTTTCTCCGTAATTCGCTCTGCGCCTCTTCGCAGGAAATATACAGATCCGGCCCCTGCTGGGGGGTCCCCACGGCGAAGGCGCTAAAAATGAGCTCCGGAACCGTGGATTTGATGATATCCTCCAGTTCCCGAGAAATCTGGTCCGCTTTTACGTCCTCGCTGATAAAATAAATTCCCCGATTTAAATGAACCGTAAAAAGACAGCGGTGCCGAAAGGACAGTTTTGAGGCAATAGCCTTGCACCACTGCTGTCTATCCTCCTCCAATTCCACTAAACAGACGATTCCCCTGTCCGAATGAAGGTCCAACAGCTCCCGCCATCGAGCCCATTCCTCCTCCGACAGTTTCTTCCAAATTCCTTCTTTTAAAAAACGGCGCTCCGCCAAATCCACCGATTGCTCCGCCAAAAGGGGATTTTCCCGTTTTTCTAGGGCCATTCTTACAGAATTGAGGGTGGAAAGGAACATCTTTTTCGATACCGGTTTTACCAAATACGCGAATATTCCCAGGGGAATAGCCCTTTGGGCCAGGTCAAACCGTTCGTAGGCCGTGGAAAGGATAAACACAATTTGGGGATTTTTTTCGTGGACCTCGGAAATCACCTCTATCCCATCCATCCCTGGAATATTGATGTCCATAAATACCACATCGGGCTTTAGTTCCCGGATCAGCCGGAGGGCCTCAAAACCCGAACGAGCCTTTCCCGCCAGGGTGAATTCCTGGGATAGGGACTCCAGCATAAAGGCGTAACTATCCAAAACGGGTTCTTCATCGTCCACTATCAATACACGGTACATGGTTCCCGCTCCGTATCGATGCGAATTACGATCTGGGTGCCCTTTCCTTCTTCGGTTTGAATAGAAATTACCTCCGGATCGTCGGGATAAAAGAAAAATAAGCGTTGAATCACGTTTTCTAGTCCCATAACCCGGGACGAGGATTCCTCCAACGGAAGGGGATGCAGTAATTTTTCCACCAGATCGCCCTTCATACCACAGCCATTATCGGATACCGATAAGATTAGGCGCTTTTTTCCCCTTTGGGCTCGAACGATGATAGCCCCCTGTCCCTCCTGGTTTTTAAACGCGTGGACCACACAATTTTCCACCAGGGGTTGAAGAATCGAGACAGGGACCCGGCAGGTATCCAAAAGATCTTCCGAATAATCCAACGTTAAATCCATGTTTTTGGGAAACCGGACTTTGAGGATATAGAAATATATTTTAATACCCTCAATTTCGTGGCGCAGGGGTACAACGCTCTCTTTATTTCGGATATTGTGACGGAATAACTGGGATAACTGCTCCATATATTCCCCCGTTCGATCCGCCCCTTCCACAATGGCCAACTGCATTCCCGTGTTCAGCGTGTTAAAGAGAAAATGGGGATTCATCTGAGCCTGAAGAGTGTAGATCTCCATCCGGCGAACCAGTTCCTCCATTTTTAGATTCCGCATCCGTTCCTGCATATACTCCTGTTTTATATTTTCCTGCCACCGAATTTCCTCGATGTATTTTCGGATATCATTTTTCATCCGGTTAAAAGCCTCGACCACATGGTCAATTTCATAAACCGAACTCATTTTTATATCTTCCATATCGAATTTCCCGGCGGATATTTCCGTGGCCATCGAAGAAAGTAAAATCATCGGTTCGGTCATCTTTTCCACCGCGTGAAAAAGCATCAGAATGGCGAACAGGGAAACGAAAATAATAAACAGCAAGTTCAGTAATTGGAGGTTTCTTGAATCGTTGATAAAGAGGCCGTAGTTGTCCATCTGACCGCGAAACCGTTCGGTTCCTATGGTTTCTATTTGGGCGTTGATGTACTTTAACAGATCCGTCATTTCCTCATAAAGGCTGATATACCCGGTGATATTCCTCCCCCGTTTTTGGTCGATGACCGTATCCGCCATATCCAAATACGATCGGATAAGGGAGTATACCTCCTTTTCCTGCAACTCCGTCGGATCGTCGGGAATAGAAATGTGTAGCGGTATTTTATTCCGAAGTAACTGGGAATCGATCAACAGTTTTGCCAGGGCATTGGAAGACCGGGTGGATAGATAGTCCAACAGGGGTTCTTGATACGAGGTCAGGGCTTCCTGGATCGATTTGATATACCGCTCTTTTAGAAAACTGTTATCGGAAATATCCTGCATTTTTATCGTGGAATACAAAATATACGCCGTGGAAAGCACCAAGAGGATAAATACGCCGAAAACGCTGAATATCAATTGGATTCTAAATGAATTACCGATGCTCTTTTTCATTTTGAATTCCCATCGATAATTTCCAATCCCGTATCCACGGAAGCGGAGGTGTAACCCGTGGCCTTTAGTTCCGTCAGGGCCTTAATCGCCTCATAACCAATAAGGTCCGCCTTTATCACGATGCTCTCAGCGATAATGCCCTTTCTAATGTATTCGATGATACTGGGATCGTTTCCAAAACCTACTATTTGGACACGCCCCACCAGGTTCATATCGATAAGTACCTGGACCGCGGCGATAGTATCGCTGGAATCGGTAAATACGAGGGTGTTTATTTGTGGGTTGGTTCTAAATAGTTTATAAATCAACTCTTCCGCGTCCAGAGGATTTTTGCTCGTTTTAAAACCCATAATAGGACCGATCAATTTACCCGAAAGGGAATCCGTAATGCCAATTTCTATCAGTTCCCGTTCCGCGAACATACCCGGCGCTTTGTCGCTGTACACCACCGCGAGTTTTAAGGGCCCCGTGGCGATCCTGTTCACCGCGGCCCCGTATTTTCTCCCCACGTTATAGTTATTGATGCCGATATAGGGCCACGGTTGATCGCTGGGAATATTATGGTTAATCAGCACCAGGGGAATTTTGTTACTTCTAATTTTTTCTAACTGTCTCCGGGCAATATCATCGTCCAAATAGGGACATACGACGATACCGTCAACACCGGTGTAAGACGCCATCTCTAACTCGTAGCGTGATGGATCTATGGAATGAAGGCTGACGACCGCATGTCGTTCCTTAGCCGCCTTTTGGGCCCCCTTTATAATTTCGTTAAAAAAGGAATTGCGATTATCCGGTAAATAGAGGGAAAAATGATACTCCAACTGTTCTTTTGCCCGGGGAACCCCCCGCACCGAAAGGTTTCGGACCAGGGTTAGGGAAAAGGAGAAGGTTACCAAAGCTAACAGGGCGAATAGTCCAATGCCAATACGAATGAGAAATTTCACGGAAAAAGTATACCCCAGCCTTTATTTCCTTACAATGGAGGCTTTTTCATAACCAAAAAAGCTTTTAGACCCCTCAAGCACAAGTCTACATCCGTTAACGTTCCCTATACAATGTTATGGCCCTCCGGCTCGATTCAAAAGCCAGATCCGGCAAAGAAACCTGATCCAGGGGCACCAGGTGGACCGCCGCAACCTCCTGGGGATCCAAGCGCAGATCCTTAATTTCCAGGTAGACCGGTTCAATCACAAAAAATAAGTCGCAGGTATGGTAATCAATCCCCTGGAATCGATAAATATTGGGGAAGGACCCTAAAAATGATAGGGGAAGGTCGGTTTTCCAACCTATCTCTTCTTCACATTCCCTTCGGAGGGCGTCTTCCACCCGCTCTCCGGGATCCACAAAGCCCCCCGGCAGGGCCAATTTCCCTTTTCTCGGTTCCTGGGCTCGCTCCAAAAGCAGTAGTCTCCCATGGGATACCAGCAGGGCCCCCACAGCGGTGGCCACATTATGGAAGTATTCTAAGTTGCAGGAGGGACAAAATACCCGTTTATCCTGTTCAAATATCGGATCGGGAGCTCCACATCGGGGGCAGAAGGAAAAGAGCTTCATACGCGCGACTGTATAGAAAGGACCTTTTCCGGTCAATGGACACCCCCACTGGTTGTGTAGAAAAGTGGGCTTTTGTATACTCAGAACCATGATTCATACTTGTACGCTCCGGGTTCGCACCTACGAATGCGATCCCTACGGCCACGTCAATAACGCCGTCTATCTACACTATCTGGAATACGCTCGGTACGAGTACCTACGGTTCGTGGGCTTTGACTACCCCGGGGCAATCGCGTCGGGTTACGGTCTCTACGTCGCCAAGGTGGAAATCGAATACAAGAAGCCCGCCCTGCCGGACGATGAACTCACCATCCAATCTTGGCCCCTAAAAAAAGGCGCCGTAAGCGGCGTAATGGGTCAACATATTCTGCGGGGTGAAGAATTGTTAGCCAGCGCCAGGGTAACCTGGGCCTTCGTGGATTCCCATGGACAGCCCACCAAAATACCGCCCCCATGGGATAGGCCGGGACTTTATCCGGAAAAACTGTAGGATCCGGTAACCGGGTGGAGCCGGATTTCGAAACGGGCACCCTTTCCGTCGGCGGCTCGCCCAAATTTGATGGGCGATTCTCCACCCCCCGCCTGGGAAGCCAGCGCCTGGGCTAGTTTAATTCCCAAGTGGGAATGGCGGTCCGGGTCAAAACCCTCCGGCAGACCCGGCCCATTGTCCTCCACGGTCAGCAAAAGCTCTCCCTTTGCCACCTCCCGTAGTTCCACCGTAAGCCGGGGTTCCGAAACCTGGGGAAACGCGTGTTTTGTCGCGTTGGTAGCCAATTCGTTTAACAAGAGCCCGCAATTTATAGCCAAATCCAAGGAAAACACCAGGGGGTCCGCGTTTAACACAATTTCCACCCCCCGCCCCTGTTCGTTCATAGAAAAGGCCGATAAGAGAGTTTCGGCGTACGTTTTAAACAGAAGACCGGCGATGTTTTCCGATTTGTACAGGGATTCGTGGACCAAAGCTATGGATCGAATCCGGTTTTGGGCCCGTTCCAGGATTGAACTCAACTGGGGATCGTCAGATTCATCCTGTTGCAGATTCAACATGCTGGACACAATCTGTAAGTTGTTTTTGACCCGATGATGAACCTCCCGAAGAAGCATTTCCTTTTCCTTGACCGTCCGTTCCAAATTTTGCTCGTACCCAATCCTTTCGCTCACGTCCCGCCCCACCAGGAAAAGCACATCCCGGCCCGTAGAGGTTTTCCATTCGATATGGGTTATTTTTCCTTCCCGGGATAGGAATCGACTGATCATCGATTCCCCTTGGATCCCCTTGGAGCCGGCTTGAATCGATTGTTCCATGGCAGTCCTATCAGGATCGGTTATAAATTCGGTTACCCGACGGGTCCGTAATTCCTCAATCGGGATACCCACGACCGTTTCCCAAGAACCGTTGCAACGGATAATACGCCCCTCCGCATCCAAAACCGCCCATAAATCCGGACTAAGCTCAAAAAAGGTCCGTAATTCTTCTTCAGCCCGGCGAACTGCTACCCCCGCCCGGCGAATATACGCTCCAATTTGCAGGTAAAGGACCCCTAAAAAGAAAAATAAAAGCGTCGTAACCGGCCAAACATAACCGATAAGCCTCTGCCGATGGGCCTCTTCGTAAGCGGGAGACCCGTCTACACGGATACGTAGGGGAACGTTGATAAACTTCCATGGGGCGCTATAGGTATGACGGGGTTTATTCTCAAGCTTCGACAATGGCTTTTTTAAGAATTCATCCAACCGTGGGGCGTGGTAGTATAGAAGCGTAAAATTTATCCACCATGCGCGAAAAAGCCTTAATAACCGTCGAGGCTCTCTGACCCGCCGCGAGATTAAAATCCTCCGAAAGTCGATTTTCATAGTCCCTTTCTACCGTTTTTTGAATTAAATTTCCCCCGATAAAACCTACACAGAGAAACAAAAAAAGGACCACCCCGCTGTGGAGGATAGTTTTTTTAACCATACCTAAAGTATCGTGGGAAAGGAAAACTAATGCAAATATTAAGACAATTCTAAAAAGTTACGGGACGGACTCTTTAATTTCGTTCGATCGCCGAAATCTGTGTTTCAATAGAAATAAAGGCGTCCACCAACAGGGGGTCAAAATGGGAGCCCCGAGTTTCCCCAGGGCCCTGCGTAAGCGTTAGGCCCCCATAAACAGTTGGATATCCTCCGTTACCGATCCTATGCCGGCAATTCCAAAGTTTTCCACCAAAACTTTGGTCACATTCGGCGAAAGGAAGGCCGGTAGTGTGGGGCCCAGGTGGATATTTTTAAAGCCCAAATAGAGGAGGGCTAACAGAACGATAACCGCCTTCTGCTCGTACCAGGCAATATTGAAGCTAATGGGTAAGTCGTTCACGTCCTTGGCTCCAAAAGCTTCCTTCAGCTTTAACGCGGTTAGGGCGAGGGAATAGCTATCGTTGCACTGACCCGCGTCCAAAACCCGGGGAATCCCGCCGATATCCCCTAAATTCAGCTTATTATAGCGATATTTCGCGCAACCAGCGGTTAATATGACCGTGTCTTTGGGCAAAGCCTCCGCGAAATCGGTATAATATTCCCGGCTCTTCATTCGTCCATCACAGCCGGCCATTACAAAGAACCGTTTGATTGCCCCCTTCTGTACCGCATCCACCACCGCGGGGACCACCGCTTCGACCGCCGCGTGGGCAAAACCGCCAACTAAGGTTCCACTTTCCAGTTGTTTCGGGGCGGAAGACTTCTTAGCCATGGCGATAAGGGCGGAAAAATCCTTCTTTCCCCCTACCTTACGATCGGCTATGTGGACACAACCCGGAAAACCCGCTTCTCCGGTGGTAAAAACCCGCTCTTTGTAGCTTTCTTTTGGGGGAATCAAACAGTTGGTTGTCAAAAGGATGGGTCCGTTAAAGGCTTCGAATTCCTCCACCTGTTTCCACCAGGAGTTTCCGTAGTTGCCCACAAAATTCGGGTATTTTTTAAAGGCGGGATAATAATGGGCCGGAAGCATCTCCCCGTGGGTGTACACATCCACCCCCGTACCCTGGGTTTGTTCCAACAGTTCTTCCAAATCCTTCAAATCGTGTCCCGATATCAGGATTCCAGGATTATTCCGGACCCCCAATTGTACCGTGGTCGGCTCAGGATTCCCGTAAGCCCCCGTATTAGCTCCATCCAGCAGGGCCATCGCGTCAACCCCGTATTTCCCCGTTTCTAAAACCAAGGCCGTCAGCGCGGCGGCATCCAAACTGTTATCGATCGTAGCGGCAAGGGCCCGCTCAATGAACTCGATAACCGAAGTATTAGTTTTACCCAGGGTTATCGCGTGTTCCATATACGCCGCCATTCCCTTTAAGCCAAAAATGACTAGACTCCGGAGGGCCCGTACGTCGGGGTTTTCAATGGCCAAAAAGCTCGAAGCCGTCCATGCGTCGAGCATCTCTTTCTCCGTAAGGGCGTTAAAGGTAACCGAACCATCCACCTTCGCCGGCAGGGCTCCCCCTTTGGCGGAGAGCCTTTTCTTCAGTTCCTCCCGAATCCCTACGGCATCCCGAATCCGCCTAATAAAAACATCCTTATCGAAATTCGCGTTGGTGATGGTCGCGAATAGGCCTTCTATCAGGGCCTTTCCCACCTCCGCATCGACTATACCCTTTTTTCTCCCCTCGGTGGCCACAAAGGCCAACCCTTTTAATGCGTATAGCAGTACGTCTTGTAGGTTCGAAACAGTTTCGTCTTTTCCACAAACGCCCCGAACGGTACATCCGGTATTTTTCGCGGCTTCCTGACATTGAAAACAAAACATTCCCATACTATCCTCCGAACTATGGTGATAGGGACTCCAGCACAAGATAGAAATCTTTCGAAATCCCCGATGGGTAAATAGTATATGAGTTTAGTAAGAATTACCGTAACCAATGTTACGGTTTTAAAATCTTTTTCGGATCGCCTGTCTAGCTAGCGTTCCCGCTGGGCCTTCATCCCGTAAAAGATGGTGCCGGCCCCCTTTGATCGGTACGATTTCCGCCTCCGGTAGATGTTTTCGTAGAAAGTTAAGGTTATACTCCCCGTCCACCACCGTATCTGCGGTTCCCTGGAGAATTAAAAAACGGCCTGGTATTTGGGGCCACAGGCTGAGTTTTTCAACGTACACTTCCAGAGCGTCAAACCAAGCTATGGGGACCCTGTTTAGATACAGGGGATCCTGTAAAAGAAGATGATAAAAAGTTTCTTTTTTGGGCAGACCGGCGTTCCTACGGGGAAGGGTATTCAACGCGTTACGGAACATTTTTTTTGCCACCATGGTGGGCTTCCACAAAAACGTTCGTACCAGGGGTGCCTCAAAAATCGACCATTCAAAGGGATTTCCATGGGTTACCATGTACATCATAGCCACCGCGCAACCAGTAGAATGGGCTAAAATTCTCCAGGGTTTTGGCCAACGCCGGGATTCAAGGACCGCCTTAAAAGCCCGCGTATAATCGTCAAAATCGGAGATGTTCGCCCGCTCCCCCTCCGAAAGACCATGCCCCGGAAGATCCATGCCACAAACCTGCCAGCCCCCTTTCACCGCTTCCATAATAAAAGGCATCCGTAGAGCCGTATGCTCCAAGTAGCCGTGGAGAATAAAAAGAGTCCCCTCCGCTTCATTTTGATTTTCCTTTTCAAACCGATGGACAGCCACAGTCCCCAGTCCTGGCACCGGGACCATTTCCATTTCCCAGGTTCCCAGAGAATCGTTCCATCCGTAAAAATGGCGAAACTTATCGTTGTTTGGATTCCAGTTTTCTACATAATTCATACCTACAAATATACCCAATATTCCTTCTTAAATTGAGACAATTCTAAAAACTGATGTTTTTAGAATTGTTCCGCTGAAATCGCAATTCCTGTAAGGAATTGCTTAAGACCCCTCTAAAAACAATTGGTTTTTAGAGGGGTCTCTAAATTAAAAAATTACCGTTCCTCTTTACTGTTTTTATTGGGGAGCCTATACTGAAGTAAATAGTACGAGGGGCCGTACCGCGTCGCTTGACACGACCGGTACATTAAGGCTATAGTCCAGTCAACCTCTGGGGGTGTAGCTCAGTTGGCTAGAGCGTTTGAATGGCATTCAAAAGGTCAGGGGTTCAATTCCCCTCACCTCCAGATATTTTCTTTAGAACCCTTTAATGGAAAAAAATGATATGTTTCAGGGCGATTTAGATCCGGAAATCGCCGCGTTGCTTGGCGACGGTGGAACCTCAAAGCCCGCGTCTCTTTCTAAAAATCTGCCAGATTATAGTTCCCTCTTTGGTGATGAGGAAATAGAAGTCCTCGGTACTCCCGATGTGGATTTAACCGAGGGAAGTTTTCCTAGCATTACGAAGAGCCTGGAAGAAAAAGGCCATTCTTTTTTTGAGGATCCGGATTACTATAAAAAAACTCTATCCTCGGAAGGCGAACCGGCCCAACGTCTCCATGGAATTATTCAGAAATACGTAAATACCAAGGACCCCAAAGACCGGGGCGTTTACCGACAACAAATGGTTACCGCCTATTGGGATTTTTTGTTGGGCATCGCCCGAAAATGCCCGGGCAAACTCCCAGAGGCTAAAAAATTTCTTCTCCGTTTTGGCATGTTGCACCCCACCTTCTTAAGCCCCGAAGATCGAAACCTCTTTAGCAGGGTGGTTGTGGAAAACAACCTGTCCCAGCCTATTTATTATCTGGATGAATGGTTTAAGGCGGTCGGCACGGGGGTGATAAAAAACTCAACCACCGACGAAGTCCGGGTAGCGAAAAACAACGAGCAGGTTCGGGTACAGCAACTTCTGGATAAAGCTATCGGCAAGCGGGATGGTTCCAGAAATTTATTAAAAGCAAAAAACGACGAACGGGCGGCCTTGGAAGCTGACTTGTTGGACCGTGTTCAAGCCCTATCCCAGCATACACCCATGACGGATTTTCCGGATCTTTTTTCGGTGTATACGGAGGATCAACGTCGAGTCTTTTCGGATATACAGGAAATATTAAAAAATTTAGTCCGCGTGGACCGGGAATTGGACTCTTTTTTAAAGGATTTTTCCCAGGCCGAAGCGGACGTTCAAACCCTACGGGAAAAGGTACAGGAAAGCGGCGGTGGTGCGGCGGTGGATATTCGAGCCATCGATACGGAATTTGAAACGATCCGTCAAATGGCAAAATTAACCATTGGTCGTCAGGGGAACCATTATCCCATATTAAGTCGGGAATATTTCCGTTCCGGCCCCAACGAAATCGGGACCCGGGAAAATATCATTACCCAATTCGCCTGGGTAGAAAGTATCGATCCGGAGGCCTTTTGCCGTTCCTATAAAAACAAGCTAAATCGCATAGTCCCCTACGTTATTCTCCTACCCACCTACGGAGATTTGGGAATTTGCTGGGAGCCCTTCGATCGTTTCAACCGGGCCACGAGCAGGGGCCGTATAGCCATACCCATGTACCCAAAAAGTCTTCCCATTGCCATCCTTTCCGCCATAGCGGATCTCCGCTGGCAGGTAGCAAAAGAAAAGGCCTCCTATTATTGGATGGAAGAGGGACTTACGGGAAACTATTACCAATGGTTCGTGGCAAAAAAATTAAAGGGAGATGTAAAGGAATACTTTATCCAAGATTATATTCTCTGGATTACCAAAGAAAGCGACGCGGTTCAACGGATGGAAAAAGAGGTCCGATCCATTTTCTGGCGTTTCGTTCCCTTCTCCAAGGCCATCAAGGAAAAGCTTAAATCCAGAAGCTACGTTTACCAGGACCTATATCAGCGGGACGTGAATCGTTCCATGTCCGACGGGTATTAATCCTTTTTGGCTGGCCGCCGGGGTTTAAACAACGGGTCAAAGGTATCTTCCATATTTATTCGCTTCATAATAGCCCTTAGGACAATTCGATAGACCACGAACCCGATAACAATGGACCCGATAAAAACCACGGGAAGTCCCCACATTGCAACCTGTTGGGGAAGAATGGGGGCCAGAAACCGACCGTAGAGCACCAATAAAACGATAAAACTTACGATCGTAACGATAATGTTGAAAATCGAAGCTCCGATTATAAAAAGCCAGGTATTCGTTTTTTTACTCACACCGATACTCCCTTCTTTTGCCCTTTTGGAAACGCGACACTTAAAAACAATAGAATCCCACAGACAACCACGCTGGAATCGGCGATATTAAAGGTTGGCCATCGGGAAAAACCTAAAAAACCATAAAAATTGACGCTAATAAAATCCACCACACCCTGGGGACGAAATATACGATCGATAAGATTTCCCAGCCCACCTCCGATAATTCCCGCCACGGACCATCGTTGCAGTACCGTCAATTCGTTGGTTCTTATATAATACCAGATTAAAACAGCCAAGACCACCAGGGGAACCACCACAAAAAGCAGGGTCTTTACGGCCATCGGAAGGGCATCGCCCAAACTAAAGGCTATAGCCCGGTTTCTCACGTGGATAATCCATAAAAAATCGTTGCCAAACACATCCCGAATAAACACGTTATCCCCGGGCCACCGGGTACTGATGTAGATTTTGGTAATCTGATCCAGAAAAATTATACCAAGGGTTAATAAAAACGGGCGTATTTTGTCTTTCATCGTTCCTTCCCAAGGGGGTATATTTATAGTCCCGTCGGGACATCGATAAATTCTACTTCCAGTTCCGTTTCAGCAGCGAGCCGTTCCATAACCCTTCGGACCCCCCATACTTCGGTGGAATAATGGCCCCCGGCTATCATATTCAATTTTCCCTCCAAAGCGTAGTGGTACACGCTGTGGGAAGCTTCGCCGGTTATATACAGATCGATCCCCTCCTCGATGGCCTCCAGGGATTCAAAGGCCGCGCCGCCGGACACGATGGCGCAGGTACGGCTTTCTTTTTTCCCAAAAGAATGGACCGCCGCGGGTCCGCGGTTCATAAAACTAATTTTTTTGACTACCTCGTCCACGCTCATGGGTTCGGTTAAATAGCCCTTTACCCCAATTTTCTTTCCGTGGTAGAGTCCAAAGGGTTCCAAATCCCGCAGTCCAACCAAATCTGCTAAAACCCGGTTATTCCCCACCTCCAAATTGGCGTCCAGGGGTAAATGGACCCCGTACAGGGCCACATTATGCTCCAAAAGAACACGAATCCGTTCCCGCAGGGCCCCGGAAATCCGGGAGGGCTTGCCCCAAAAGAGTCCGTGGTGTACAAACAACATTCCCGCGCCCCGTTGCGCGGCCGCCGTAATCGTTTCAAGACAGGCGTCCACCGCAAAAACAACTTTACGAACCTCCGCCCCATCGTTGTCTACCTGAATCCCATTCAGGGAATCATCCACCGGAGCGAAGCCCTCGATATCTAGCAGTTTCCTAAAATAGGTATCCAATTCTTTTGTCGTCATTGTCCTAGTATACCCTCCGCTTTTATCGTATTCCAGGGGCCAAAGGTCTCTAAAGAAGCCTGTTCCGTTACCCGGTTCCTGGTAATCCTATTATTATCGGAAATAAACAGAGACGCAAAATTGGCTATTAGTTGAGAAGCCTGCTGAACGTACCATTCACTACGTAAAACCCGTTTCCCCTCCCCGGGGAAAAGCGCGGAAAACAGGGGATACTCGTTGCTAACATCAGAATAATCAAAGTACCCCGCCCCGGAAATCGTAACCAAAGAAGTGGGCACCTGACCGTTTCTAAAGACCCGCAGAACCGGCGCATAACGACTATCCCTATAAACCGGATTTTTCGATCGGTCAGAAAGGAGAAATAGAACCGGAAATTGGGGACTGGGGAGGGTGCCCAGCTCAGTCAAAGAACCATCCACCGCCACAATTCCTCGAATGGGGCTTCCCCTGGGGGCCCGTAGAGCCGCCCCCATGCCCCCGCTTCCATACCCCACCAGGATACAATTTTCCGGATCCGCTCTTTTAAAAAGGGGATCCCGATTTTCCGCTGGGCCCGTAAGAAGGGAAAAAACCTGTTGAATGGCCCTAGCCCGTTCCTCTTCAATCTGTTTTTCGTACTCGGCGGAAAGGGGTATTTTATTCCCCCACAGGTTAAAAAGGGCCGCCTTACCGAGGTCTGCCAGAGCCGGATACATTCGGGCCCCCGAGGCGGTTACGGCGGGAATATCAAAACCGGGCGCGGAAAACGACACCACAAAGAAACCCCTGGCCTTCAGGGCTCCGCAGAGGGAATCGACCGCCGAAACGGACCCCGTTACCGGAGGAACCACCACCGCCACGGGGAATAGGGGCTCCGTTCCAGAACCCGTATCCGGAGGGATAAACAGGTGCAGAATGAGGGAAAGCTTAAGCGATGGATCCCGTACCTCCAACACCGTTGATTCAGCGATACGCCCTGGGTTATCGACGCGGGGGACGTATAGAACCGCCACAAACAGCGAAAAGAGCACCACGACCGTTCCCACCAGGGGACCCGCCAGGGAGACATCCCCGTAATCATCTGTTCTTAGCCGACGCAGGATGAAAATTACTTTAGGAACGTACAGAAGGGTCAGAACCAGGGACGCTAGAAGAAGGGGGATACATTCGGGGCGAAAACCGTATACCCAAAAAAGGCCTACGGTTATAAGCAAGGCCAGGGGGGAAAGAAGAAAAAGCCCCTGTATTCCCTCAAAGCTTTTAAACAGGGGACGTAAAACCGAAAGCAACAGCAGAATTCCGACTAATGATTCCAGAAGCAACAAATCCCGCACGGCCAATCCTTATAGAACGTTAGTGGTTCCCTTCCCGCTCCAAGATAGTATCCAAATTACCGTAGGTTTTAAGAAGGGCCCCAAAAACAACCCGGGTGTCCTTTAGGGACGTGGAGATATCTTCCAGGGATTTTAAGCCGTCGGTTAAGGCGATGGTTTCTTCCCGAATAGACCCGGAAATTTGGTTTAAAAAAGCCCCCGCGTCGTCCACCGATTTGGCGTTATCCTGGAAACTCGCCATAATAGCCTGGAAAGATTCTCTGAAGGTACCCAACATGGCGGTGAACCCCCCCAATTCGGCGGTAATTTCTCCCACCACGGATTGGAAATCCTCTATGGTGGTTTCTATGGTTTTTGCGAAATCTCCGGTTTGACCAGCCAAGGTTCGAACCTCGTTGGCGATTATCCTGAACCCCTTCCCCACGGTCCCCGCGCGGGCGGCCTCTATGGACGCGTTGATGGCTAAGATATTTGTCCGGTCCGATACATCCTGGATCGCCCCGGTTACCGACGCGATGCTCCGGGCTTTTTCCGCCAAATCGTTAAACAGGGTAGAGATGCGGCCCGCCCCTTCTACCGCTTTGTTAATTTCGGAAACCCGTTTCGTTATCCCCTCTCCGGTCTGGGAATTTTTGGAAAGGATCCCATCCATCATAGTATCAATACGATCCGCGTTCCCGGAAGTGGTTTGACTGGTAGCCCGAATTTCCTCAAAAGCCGCGACTATGGCGTTTAAATTGGAACCAATTTTTTCCAAATTGTACCCAATAATATCCAGAGACTTTATCGTAACCGTATTGAGAACCACACTCTTGTTGTATCCCTTTACTAATAATTGAATCGCCCGAGCTTCGTATTCAAAAATATCTGCTTCTTGTGGAGCCATGGATCGTTCCTATTGCTTATATATGGTATCAATCGAATCGATTCCGCAAGAAAGTTTGCTGAACCAATCTAAAAACTTCTTTACCGCCGAACCCCGATATATTCCCCCGTGTTGGGCGGCTATCAATTCGGGGCCCAGGGCCGATACAGTTCGGGACCAAAGGGAGGTTACCCGGTTAGCGGCCATATACCGGCGATGGAACGGTTCGGTGTAGGGAAGCACCGCGTCAAAATCGTCTATAAAAAGCTGTTCCTTGCCGGTCGGAAAAATCGATGCACCGATATCCCCGGAAAATAGAATTTTGGACCGATCGTCAAAGGCCGAAAAATTACCCGTGGAGTGCAAAAAATGGGCGGGAATAAAACGAAGGGAAGCCCCACTGGCCAGTTTTAAAGCGGGACCATAATCCTCTACACCGATGACCCGGGATTGGTCCACAATACCAAAATGGGGCAAAAACCGAAGCCAAAGGGAGCTGACATAAATTTTCGCGGTGGTTACCCCTAACCAGAGGGCAATCCCGGAGGAAACATCCGGATCCTGGTGGGAAAAGAAGATCGAATCGATACGATCCAAGGAAATATACCGGCTCGCGATGGCCACGACACGGGCAAAAAGATGAATTCCTCCCGGATCGAGCAAGACGCCCCGCCCCCGGTCTATAATCAAATACTGGTTCGTTTGAACAACCCCGGAGGCGTTTTCTGGGTCCGCCCCCAGCCATATGAACTGATGATCCTGATCCGAATAGAGCACCCGACCGTTAATATCCTCAGTGGGAATCATACCTAACCTCCCTTGCAAACCCTTGACGGGATATGTTCTTCATCGGATAGTTTAAAACCTATAGAGGAGGCCTATCCGTGGACAACCAAACCTACGAACTTTCCCTGCAAGATATCGCTATTCCTCCCATCGATTCCGAACCTCCGTCCCATGAAGGTCCCGAAGCGAGCGTTATCGGTCAGCCCAGAGCCATGGCGGCCCTTTCTTTGGGCCTGGGCATCTCGGCCAAAGGATACAATATCTTTATCCAAGGAGCCCCGGGAACTGGACGGAGAACCGCCCTTTTACGGGCCCTCTCTGACTATACTGTAAGTACCGGCGTACCGCAAGATATAACGTATGTTTCTAATTTCTCTAATCCCCTGGAACCACGGGCCCTTGTATTTCCCCCGGGCAAAGCAAAACAGCTTAAGCAGGATCTACACGAATTAGTAGAGGATATTAAACGGCTCGTGGCCTTGCACCAGGAAAGTCAAAGTTTTAAAGATAAAAAGCAAGCCCTGGTTTCCGATTTAGAACAGGAAGAAAACCATACTTTAACGGAATTTGAATCCCAGGCCGCCACGGAGGGGTTTCAAATAGTCCAGCTTAACGACGGGGATACCCAATCCACGGACCTGCTTCCCCTACGAAACGGGAACCCCACCAGTTTTGAGGATCTGCAGGGTATGGTAGCCGCGGGGACCCTTTCTACGGAAGAATGGAACCAAATCCGAGAAAAATACTACACCCTGATGGATCGTATGAAGGCGGTTTTTGACTCCTTAAAAAGGGCTCGCATCGATTTAGATAAACGGATTTCGGAACTTCAAAAGGAAATGCTCGCCCCGGTAATCCAAGCTCAAATAAACCACATTAAAACCACCTACGGGGAACCTAAGGTTATCCAATGGCTCGACGAATTGGCCGCCGATATTATTTCCCATATTTTTTTGTTTACTAAAGATCGTATGGAGACCGAATCGAGGCGACGAAAAAGATCCTCCCTATCCCGTTACGGCATAAACATCGTGGTCGATCGGTCGGAGCTTTCTAAAATCCCGGTGATTTTCGAAAACCATCCATCCTTGGTGAACCTCGTGGGTTCCATCGATCCCACCCCGGGGAATCAGGAAGACCCCCGGACAGCCTACCTTCGCATCCGAGGCGGAAGCATCCTCAAAGCGGCCGGGGGAATTTTAATACTCCGGGCCGAGGATATCCTGGAGGATGAAGAGGCCTGGCCCTACCTAAAACGGGTTTTACAAACCGGCATAGTGGAAATTCAAAGTTCTCAGGGTCCCTTTGGCCCCTCCGTATTGATTAAACCCGAGGCTCTGGAAATCTGCCTCAAGGTGGTGATCATTGGCGGGGAGCTTAGCTATGATCTTCTGTATCAAACCGACGCGGATTTCCAAAAATTGTTTAAAATTTGCGCGGAATTCGACTCGGTGATGGATAAGACCCCCCAAACGGAACAAAAATATATCTCCTTTCTCCGCAAACTAAGCGCTGACGAGGGACTACGACCGCTGGATTCCAGCGGAATTCAGGAAGTCCTAGCCTACAGCATGCGGAACGCGGAACATCGTCACAAACTGAGCACCCGGTTTTCCCTCATTGCCGATCTCCTTCGGGAAGCCGATTGGTGGGCCCGGGGGGAGAACAAGACGGTTCTAGACGCCCAGGCCGTTCGAAGGGCTGTGGAAATGCGGTCGTTCCTCCATCGCCTTCCGGAGGACAACCTGGATGGGATGATCCTCTCCGACGAAATAATCGTTCAACTTACCGGAAACGCCGTAGGAAAGGCCAACGGCTTGGCGGTCCACGATCGGGGATACTTTTCCTACGGTATCCCCGTGGTGGTATCCGCCAAGGTGGCCCCTGGGGACGGCGGGGTTATCAACATCGAAGGGGAATCGGGTCTTTCGGGGGAAATATTCGATAAGGCCGTGCTGATCCTTTCGGGCTACCTGCGTAGCCGCTACGCCCGAACCTTCCCCCTTTCCATCACCGCCAGCGTGTGTTTTGAACAGATGTACACCCCCATCGACGGGGACTCGGCTACGGCAGTTCAGTTATGCGCCATCCTCTCGGCCATTTCAGGAATCCCCCTCCGCCAGGATTTAGCCATGACCGGGAGCGTTAACCAACTGGGGGACGTGCAACCCGTCGGCGGGGTATCCGAAAAAATCGAGGGTTTCCATTCCATCTGTGTCAAAAAGGGCCTTACAGGAACCCAGGGGGTCGTCATCCCTTGGCGGAATCGGAATCAACTGATCCTCTCTCCGGAGGTAGAACAGGATATACGCCGGGGAGTTTTCCATATTTACGCGGTCCACCACATCGACGAGGCCCTGGAACTGTTCACAAACCGGCCCGCGGGGACCCTTAAGGCCGACGGTACCTTCGACAACGATACGGTAAACGGTTTCGTTTCCCGGGAATTGCGCCGAATGGCCGACGTTATTAGGAGTTACGAAACTTGAGCGGATTTTTAAATTATCGTATACTTTTCATTGCGAAAAGTAGGTTTTAAATGCTATACTTTTTTATTATTTTGTTCTAAAAGGAAAAGTATTATGGCCGCCACACCCGAAATGTCGATCGATGTTAGTAAAATTAAAAAGGCCGTGCTTTCTGGGATTCCCCTTACCATTACTACTTATACTCTGCCCCACGAAATTGAAGTATACATCGAACAGGTGCTCGAAGCTTTTTTACGGGAAGTGGGACAGGAAAAATTAAGGGATTACGTGGCCTATTGCGTCCGAGAATTAGCGGTAAACGCGAAAAAGGCCAACACAAAACGGGTTTATTTTATGGAACGGGGTTTGGATATCAATATCCCCGATGATTACAAAATAGGCATGGAAAATTTTAAAACCGATACCCTAGAAAACATCGCCCACTATTTACAACTTCAAAAGGAAAAGGGCCTCTACATCAAATTGATTTTTCATGTAAAGGGCAACGTGATCTATATCGAGGTCCGGAACAACGTGGCGGTGACCAAGACGGAACTCATTCGAATCCACGATAAGTTAGCCCGTTCCCGGCAGTACAATTCCTTGGAAGAAGCCCTGACCCAGGTTTTGGACGATTCGGAAGGGGCTGGTTTAGGGTTGGTCATTTTAGTTTTGATGCTTAAAAAAATCGGTCTCGACGAAGATTGTTTTGATATTATGGGCACCGAAGCGGAAACCATCGCTCGAATTTCCATTCCCCTCGACCAAACACGGATCGAAAACCTTTCAATCCTCTCCAAAGCCATCGTGGACGAGGTTACGAGTCTTCCACAATTCCCGGAAAACATCGTAACGATCCAGAAGTTGATCAACGATCCCAAATCCGAAATAACCGATATTGCCCGGCATATTTCCATGGACCCGGCGATGACGGCGGATCTTTTAAAGATCGTAAATTCCGCCCAATTTATGCTGGCGAAAAAGGTCGATAGTATTTCCGAGGCGGTAAAACTAGTCGGAATTCGGGGTATAAAGAACCTGCTCTACTCCTACGGTACCCAAAAAATTCTGGGTGACGATACGGCGGACAAAAAAGCCCTGTGGGAACATTCGTACCGAACCGCGTTTTACGCGTACAACCTGGCGAAAAATTTCCGAAAGGACCGTAATTTACTGGACGACGCCTACGTCGGGGGAATTCTCCACGATATGGGCAAAATCATCTTTTCTAACATCCACCCCGATTTGTTAAATAAGATCCGAAACTTCTGCACCGAAAAAGGGGTCCCCACGGAAACCTTCGAAGACCTTTCTGCGGGAATGAACCACGCGGAAATAGGCGCCCTGATCGCGGAAAAATGGAATTTCCCCGACAACCTGGTAAGCGCCATTCGGTTACACCACGATCCGTCCCTCGCGACCAACGAGTTTAAGGATCTAGTGGAAACCGTTTATTTGGCCAATATGATGGTGGAATTCGAGGGGGGTAACGTAACCTTCGATCAAATAGAAAAAAAAGTCTTGGGAACCTACGGGATTTCAACTGAAAAACAGATAGAAGCCCTAATAGACCGTTTTTCCCAGGGTTTTAAAAAGGAAACCCAGCGCACCCGCTAGCGGTCTGTCGGATTTGTCCGTTTGCTTGCCAAGTTTCGGGCCCACGCTTGGGCCACGATTCCAAAGGCGACTCCCACGTTTAAAGAACCCTTGGCCCCGTAGGTTGTAATAGACACCCGGCCACCGGAGTGGTCCGCCAACGCAAGGCCCCGGGGACTAACTCCCAGTTCCTCGGATCCCACAATCATGGTTCCCCGCTGGGGAAAGGAAAAACGTTCCAACGGAACCCCCCCGGTCTCTAGCGCGAAAACCGGGCCAGGCAGTTCTTCCAAGGTTCGTCGTTCCCAGGGGACAATGGCTTCACAGCCCATGGCCGATCGAAGCGATCGGGGGTGCTGGGGATCCGCGCAGAGGGGCGATAGGTACAAACCTTCCATCCCAAAGGATTCGGCGCTTCTAAAAAGGGACCCCACGTTAAAGGGAGACCGAATATCCTCCAGGTACGCAAAAGTTCCCGGAAAAACGGTACGTCTACTTCCATCAAGAAAGCCCTGGGGATCGATACAATCCCAGTCGGCGGTAGTTTGCCCGGTTTCGCGGATTAAAATATGCCGGAGCGTGTTTAACGGCCGCCGAGGAACTGGAACAACCCCTGTTCCTGGATCGGTAACCGGGTCGGCCAGCGCTTCCTTCAATTCCTGGGCCGCGCTGTGGACGGCATCCTTAGCGTCCGGCGAAAATTCCCCATCCTGGACCCACAGTTGGAATAGCTCCATCAGGTTGGGGAGCTCCTTTGGATCCATAGTGAGTGCTTGTTCGATTTCAGCGATTATTTTGATGGATTTTCGTAATCGTTGGTGCCGAGGGAGTTGCCGTAACTTATGGAGGGGAAACATAACCCTAATACGCCTGCTTTAAGATGTCGTAGGCGTCATCCGTACTAATCGGCCGGGGAGAAAAGGCTACAAAATCCAGATCCCTGGCCACTTCCGCCACGGGCACCAAGCGATCCAAGGATAAATCGAATTCCTTCAGCCGAGCGGGGACCTTGAGAAGCCCCATTTTTTTTCGAATCCCCTCCACGGCCATAACAGCCGCGTCGGCGGTCGAAGAACCTTCCACCGGTTCACCGATAAGGGAAGCCACCTTAGCCATCTTTTCCGGTCTGGCGGTCACAAGCCGTTCCATCACGTAGGGAAGCAGAACGGTGGAACACCAGGATTTAGCTACCGTAAAACGGCCATTCAACGCAAAAGCCAAGGCGGTACCAATTCCGGGGGCGCTAAGGGAAGAACCGAGGGCCATCAAGAATCCAGCGTTGGTTGCCCCGCCCACAAGGTCGTACACCCGATTGTCGGAATAAGAATCCATCATCCTACCGTAGAGGTACAGGGCCTGTTCCAATAACGCGTCGGATAAAAAATTAGACCGGGTGGAACAGTAGGCCTCCACGGCGACGCAGAATCCATCAAAGGCCGTGGTGGAAGCGAATTTACCCGACAGGGACTCCGAAAGGGCTCCGTCGATAATGGCGGCGGTACAAAGTCCCTCGGGGGATTTTACCGTTTTTACGGACCGGTCCCGGGGATCCACCGCCACAAAATAATCGGCCAACAAAAAGGGGTCCCGACCGGTAGTAGGTACGGCAATATAGGGAATAAAAGCGCTGGCCGGTTCACTGCCGTCTAAAATATCGAAAAGATAGGCCTCCGAACCGGCCAGCATGGCCGTAAGGCGGGCTATGGCCTGGGTTTTCAGGCCGCCCAAACCAACAACGGAGGCACATCGAGCGCCTCGGGCTAACTTGGCCGCCTCTTCAGCCACGTCCGCGGTGGCCTGGGCTGGGACCTCATCAAAAACAATGGCGGAACACCCTGAATCCTCTAAAACCTGAACAACCCGTTGTATAATCTTGTTTTCGTAGAGTACCGGTTCTGACACGACTAAAACCCGGCCCCCGTGGGGGGCGCAAAAATTCCCTACCCGATTAACCGTGTCGTTTCCTAATAGTATTTTGGGGTCTATTTTAAAGGAGATATCCGTCATGGGGTATTACAACCCCAGGGAATCTATAATTTTATTCGCGGTTTCCGTGAGTACTTTTTCGTTTATATAGGACGGATCGTTAATTTTCTGTTTCAACTCGGCGATTTTATCCATCCGTAGATCATTAACCTGAGAAACCAGCTCAATGGCATGATAGAGATCCGCCTTTTCGGCCGCTTCCGAGGACACAGAAACTGCGTCGGAAACAGACTTTTGACGTGTACTTTCCACGCGATCGGTTTTTTTACCGTTCTGAATGGGATCTATGGAACCTATCCTATCGATCGTCATTGTTATGCCCTACCTTGCCGTGTATAAAAAGTATCGGCATTTTCATTGTAATAGTTTATCGTTTTTCTTTCCAGATACAAATACGGAAAATTCGCCTAATTGGGTTTCCCGTTCCCGTAATTTTTCCCGGACCTGGATTACCGAACCCCGAAGAAACTCTTCGTGGAGCTTGGTCATCTCTCTACCCACGCAAACATACCGTTCCCCCTCTAAATCGGCCAAATCATCAAAAAGCTTGAGAATTCGGTAGGGAGATTCGTATACCACAAAGGCTTCTTCCGTTTCCAACAGTTCCTTAAGGCGGGACCGCCGTCTGCCCCCCTTGGGGGATAGAAAACCTTCAAATACCACCGCCTTGTCCAAACCCCCGGCAACGCTTACCAGAGTAGCAAAGGCCGACGGTCCGGGTATGGGAACCACCTGGTGCTCCGTTTGACTTATATATCGAACCAACATGGCCCCGGGATCGCTTACCGAAGGGGTTCCCGCGTCGCTGGCGTAGGCCACCTGTTTACCCTCGTCCAAAACTTCCCGTATTTTTTGAGCCGCCGCAAGTTCGTTCCCCGCCCGGCACGACATTAGACGAACCTTTATACCCAGGTGATTCAAGAGTTTAAGGGTGTGCCGGGTATCTTCGCAGGCCACCACATCAACACTTTTTAAGGTTTCCACGGACCGGAGCGTAATATCCCCCAGGTTTCCGATGGGAGTGGCGATAATATAAAGGGTAGACACGGGTGTACTATATACGGATTCTTCCGGGTCGCCAAGGGCGTAAATTTTTTAAACCTCCAGGGGTTTTGAAAAAGCTTTTTATTGCTGGTTTAGACAAAGGAAAGATTTGAAAATGTTACAACTTTTGATTTTTATTCTTATGGGTACCGTACTTCTCTGGTTTGGGTACAGCCTTTTTTTTGGAATAGGGAAAGGATCGAAACAGAGTCCGTCCTTTAGGGCCCCTAAAAAGACCTCTTCCTTATTGCATGAGGGTATCCCGGGGGCTCCTAAAACCTGTCCCGTCTGCTCTGCCCGGTTGGAACAGGGCGAGAGGGTCAAATCTTCCGCCTTTCCCTCCATGGGAGGAACGGACCGGTTAATGTATATCGCCGGTTGTCCCTATTGTTTATCGGGACAACGGGAACGTCATTGCCCCGTCTGCGGCGCCACCTTAAAACTCGATCAAGTACTTATCGCTCGGCTTTTTGATAAGCCCACCAGGTCCCACGTTCACGTCCTTGGTTGCTCCCAATGCCGGGGACAACGAACCCATTCGTAATTGAGGCTGTCCCGTAACTTAGGAAGTTATCAGACAGCCTCAATTTCCTTCTAAAGGTTCCTGTTTTAAAACCGATACTTTAATTGAAATCGGCGCTTGCGACCGTGCCCGTCGGGCCTCCGTAGCGATCCGCCGATTTAGGTATCCTCTACCCTTCCGGTGATGAGCGGGTCGAGGGTTCCGGCACAGTACAACTTCGTAGAGCAACGGCAAGGATGCCGCGGCGTCGATATCGTAAAATCGTCGTAGGACGATCGCGATGGACGTCGAAAACGCCAAAGGAGTGAAGCCTATGATAATCAATCACAACCTGAGCGCTATGTATGCCGATCGGTCCCTCCGGGTAACGCAAGAAGCCGTCCAGAAGGACATGGAGAAACTATCGAGTGGCATGCGTATCAACCGCGCCGGCGACGATGCTTCTGGACTTGCGGTATCTGAAAAGATGCGTAGTCAAATCCGGGGTTTGAACCAAGCGTCAACCAACGCTTCGAACGGTATTTCGTTCATTCAAACTTCAGAGGGCTATCTGCAAGAAAGCCAGGACATCGTTCAGCGAATCCGTGAATTGGCGGTTCAATCTTCCAACGGTATTTATACGGCGGAAGATCGGATGCAGATTCAGGTCGAAGTCTCCCAGCTCGTGGATGAAATCGATCGTATCGCGTCCCACGCCCAATTTAACGGCATGAACATGCTGACCGGTCGATTTGCGCGACAAACCGGTGAGAACGTGGTTACCGCGTCCATGTGGCTCCATATTGGAGCGAATATGGATCAACGGGAACGAATTTTCATCGGTACCATGACCGCTAAGGGTCTTGGGGTTCGCAACGCTGGTGATAATTCCATTCTCTCGCTGTCCGCTCCGGACAGCGCCAATCGTGCCATTGGAACCCTAGACGAGGCGTTAAAGAAGATCAGCAAACAGAGAGCCGATCTTGGCGCCTATCAGAACCGCCTGGAACACGCGATAAAGGGAATTGATGTTGGAGCGGAGAATTTACAAGCCGCCGAGTCCCGTATCCGCGACACCGACATGGCAAAGGCTATGGTATCCTACACCAAGGACCAGATCCTCAGTCAGGCCGGCAACGCGATGCTCGCTCAATCCAAACAGCAACCCCAGAGCGTACTCCAGCTCCTGCAGTAATCAGGATCGTACCGGGAAGGCGCCGTTCCGGCTTAGGCCGGAACGGCTTTTATTTTTATGGGTTGGCCGTTGAATTAAAAGCCAAAGCCGCCCTGGTTTTAAACCACTGGTAAATGGCGTTAGTTCGATTGGAAAAGGAATCCAAGATTTTACCCTGAAGGCCAGGCAACAGCACGGCGTTCATCACCGAAACCCCGTAAATTACCATAGAATTGCCCGTATCAAATACCATGACCACCGAGCGGAGCTTATTTTTCCCAATAAGGGGTAATATTCCATAACTCATGGTGGTAAGATTTTCTTGAACAAAAGCGAAAGCCTCCGGTTGGGTGTAATAATCGTACCTATAGATATTGGTTCCAAAGGTAGAATCCCGTTGTTCGGCGTATAAAACCGCTTTTTCAGGGGGAACTTGGACCACCGGATCGGCCAGGGGCTTTTTTGTGACCGGATCATCGATGACAAAGGAACTTTCGTAAAATATTCGCATTTTATTCCGGCTGGCAGAAAAATACTCGATGCCCTTGAGAGAACTGAGGGAACATAGGGCGTTAAAAAGGGCGCTCCGTTCCGCATCGGTCCAACCCTCTTTATTCGCCGTTTCAGGTTTTTTATAGAGGTATAGGGTTTCCACTATGATATTTGGATCCACGTTCTGGGAAAACTTCTTAAACAAATCCCCGGCCCACATCGTCGAAGGCATCAGGGTCGGAGCTGTTTTTCCCGTTTCTATGGCCCGCACAAAGCCCTCTTGGTTCAACCTTTGAGCCAAAGCGGGTCCCACCAGTTCCTCCATCGAAACCGCCTCCGCAGGAAGAATAGCCACCGAACAACCTAGGATCGTTAAGCCTACCGCTACTAATTTTTTTAGACCCATCTATAACCCCTTCCACTATTTGACAGTCCCCAAGTATTGTTTACAATATATCTATGAAGTATACTTATTTTAATATTCCCATTCTACTTGCCATTTTAATGCTTGCTACTGGCGTTGTAAGCCTCCTCTTTCCCCAAGCCTACCTGTCCATCGTTCTAGGTTTTCTGGGTATCCTCGAATTGACCAGCCTTCTTATCCTCAGAAAAAAATGGGCCGTCGAACATCAAAGGAATCTCGATGACACCCTCGTTCTAAAGGAAAAAATAAAAACCCAGGAGGCTCTATTACAACAGGTGGATGAATTGGGGGACCTCTTGGTGGCCGAAGATACGCTCATTTTCCAATTCATCCAGCAAAGGCCTTTGACTTTTCAGGCCCTGCCACCGCAAGCCACCGTCATCGAACGAATTCGGGCCCTTCTGGGGTACTTTAAAGGGGACCGCCGTCAAGCCCTGACCCAAGCGAGGGAACTGCTAGAACTCCGGACCCTTCCCGATTCGATACAGGAGGTTCACGTTCGGTTTCCCTACATCGACCTCCTCCTAAAACGGGTGGTAGAGCAGACAGAAAACGCCGCCATGACCCTTTTAGAGCGCTTCAGCGCCATTTCCGAACAGGCAGAACAGGGAGCCCAGGAAGCCCAAAAAGCCATGCGGTCCCTGGGCCTTGAAAATTCCGACTCCGAAAGCCTAGAAAACCTTATCCGACAGTCCCACGAATCCATCGTCAGTCGATCTTCGGTGATAAACGAGTTCCTATCCCTTAATCAAGATAATAGCGCAAAAATAGAGAAAATTTCCAACCTGGTTTCTAAGACGGAAGAACTTATTTCCGGCATCACGGATATATCCGAACGATCAAAATTGATAACCTTTAACCTAGCCGTGGAGTCGGCGAAAATTGGCGTAAAGGGACAGGGATTTAAGGTAATTGTTTCGGAGCTTCAAAAGCTGAACGATCAAACCGCCGATTTCGCTAAAAATATTTTGGAAATTGTAAAATCCTTTAACACCTACAACGCCCAGCTATTGGATCAGTGGATAAACCGGTCGAAGGAGCTAACCGAAAAGGTGCGGTCCGATACGGGACAGGCGGAAAAAACCGTGGAAGCCCTGGCCCGGTCCTACGATTTAACCCGAAGCCTTTTTAAATCCCTCTCCGAAAACTCCATCCAGGTAAACCAATCCATGGGAGATATTTTGGCATCCCTTCAGTTCCAGGACATTACCCGTCAGCAAATAGAGGGGGTCAACGCGTTCTTAAGCGATATCCAGGGGATCATAAACCAACTATTACAGGAACTTTCCAGCCACCGTATTGAAGGAACAAAAGAAGTGTCCACAAAGCAAAAAATTATGGAAATCTACGCTCCCCGGTTAAAGGTAAGCAAGGACCACGATATTTTTAATCGGGTTACGTTTTAAAAAGGGGTATCCCCTCCGGTAAGCTCGGAGGGGACTCACTATTTAACGGCGCGAGCCCTTATAAAAGACCCGGACCTGCTTATAAAGTCCTTCACCCTCGCTTTTCGTCTCCACGTCGGAGATATCGTTCAAGGTGGTGTGGATCAGCCGCCGTTCAAAGGGATTCATCGGTTCAAGGAGAATAGAGCTTCTACTTTCGCGAACCTTATCCGCCACGCTGTAGGCTAACCGGACCAGCGATTCTTCCCGTCTAATACGGTAATTTTCGCTATCCAAAATAACCCGCATATCTTCTTTGCCCAGTCTAGACGTGAAAATGTTGGCTAGTAGCTGAAGGGCATCCAGGTTTTTTCCCTTTTTACCGATCAATATGGAAGAGCTTTCCGAATCGATTTTTAAACCGATTTTTTGATCTTCCCGGAAAAGGACCGATACTGACCCCTGGTACCCCATTTTCTCGATCAGCTGTTGGACAAATTTTACCAGATCCTTTTCAAAATCGTTTTTCGGTTCCGGATCTCCGAATACGGGAGTTTCTATGGTTTTTTGATCAGGTCGACGGGGAAGCTCTTCCTGATCGTCCCGCTCTTTATAGGAGGGGGAAACCTTCGAATCCGTATGGACCTTGATCCGTACAAACCCTTTTTTAAAAAGTCCTGACCGCTGGGTCTCCAGTATTTCTACGTCAAACCCATCCCGTTCCAAACCAAGTTCTTCCGCCGCCTTATCGATTGCTTCCTTTTCAGTGCGGCCCTCAAATTCATATATCATACGCGTGCTCCTCGCGATAGAGATTGCAAATAGTAATGGGGAGCCCCTTACTTTCGTTTCCGTTTCGGCGCAATAACCGGTTCCGACGCCGGCATATGTTTTTTCTTTTGCGCCAAATATTCATTGATAATTAACTGTTGTACCAGGGTTAAGAGGTTCGACATGATCCAGTACAACAAAAGTCCCGACGGAACGTTGTAGAGGATAAAGAAAAACATAATCGGCATGGCGTACAGCATCATTTTCATCTGGGAATTACCCTGCTGATCCGGCGTCTGGGTAACCTTACCGTACAAAAGTTGGGAAACCAAATAAATAAAGGGCAATAACCGGAGATCACTCCAATTTAGGAGGGGAATTTTAAAGGGAGAAAAATTCCAAATCGTCTCGGGTAGCGAAAGGTCCGGAATCCATCCGGGAATAAACAGGGCGCCCCGAAGATCAAAATGGTTATTGAACAGGTTGTACATGGCAAAGAAAATAGGTATCTGCAACAGCATGGGCAAACACCCGGACATGGGGTTGTAGCCCTCTTTTTTATACAGTTCCGCCATTTCGGCGTTCATTTTTGTAGGGTTATCTTTATATTTAGTCTGAATTTCCTTAATTTTAGGAGAAATAGACTGCATCCGCAGGGTAGATTCGGAACCCTTCTTGGTAAGGGGGAAGAGGATCAGTTTAACAAAAATCGTCAGGAGAATGATCGCTATACCGTAGTTAGGAATAATGTTGTAGAACACGAGGAGTAGCCATTTCAAAGCTACCTCTAGGGGAGCTAAAATACCGCTGGTATTCGCCACCGAGGTCATGTTCATATCCCGCATCTTAAAGGCGTTTTTATCCGAAAAATCATAGACCGAAAGGGCCTTTTGGGTTTTAGGCCCCAGATAGAACCGGTACACATCCGTGGTTTTGGATCCCATAATGGTGGGCCTAACCATAAAAAATTGGGACGATGTGGGTATCCCCGGTACGGGGTTGGACGCGAAGGCGTACTCGTACTTTGTGGCGTCGGGAATCGCTATAAAAGTAAAATATTTACCCGCGATTGCGGCCCAGGACACTTGGGTATTTATTATCGTGGGACCCTTATTAGAAACCTTTTCCTGCTTTTGTTTTCCGTTGGCGTAGGTGTAATAATTTCGGTATTCGTACTGTTCCGAAAGGGATTTAAACTTAGGACCTATCTGGGGACCGAATTCCAGGGTGTAGGAGGATCCGTTAAAGTTTAAGGGTGGAACCGTGGTACCCCCATCCAGGGTCACCGAAAGCTCGAACATGTAATCCTTGGGTTTTAGTTCGTATCGTTTGGTCAGCCGAAAGGTTTGGGGTCCCTTATCGCCGGCCACGGTGTAATCCTTGTAAAACTCGATAACCGTATCGGAAACACGGTTGTAATTAAAAATGTCCGTAATAGGTTTCGCGTCCAAGCCCCCAAAGGCGATGGTAAACGCATGGGATTCCGTATTCCCCGGGAGGACCATTTCCAGGAAATCATTGTGATCCCTATGCTCCTTAAGCTTATAGGAAACGATGTCCCCACCTTGGGTGCTAAAAACGGCTTTAACCAAATTGGTTTCGATATTTATCTTCTCTTCCGTTTTGGCGGTGGTGTCCGCGGGGATTAAAGAACCCGCAGGAACCGTATTCGGAGCTGTTTCAGCGGTATTAGTCCCGGTTGTGCCAGTCCCCGAAGGAGCGGGGGAACTTGAAATGGTGGAAGCAGTAGGGGCGGGGGTCTGGGAACTTTGTTCCGTCTGAACCGCCGTAGCGCCCTTCTTTGGGGGAGGCGCGAGCCAACCCTGGATGACGTAACTACCCGATATAACAACGACCGAGAGAACCACGGCCAGTATTGTTCGTTTTTCCATAAAAATCCTCTATCTTCGTTCAGGGTACCGGATCGTAACCACCCGGATGAAAGGGGTGACAGCGGGAAATTCTTTTAACCGCCATCCAAGATCCCTTAAGGGGTCCATATTTAACCACCGCTTCGTAGGCGTAATTGGAACAGGTGGGCGTATACCTGCAACTGGGAGGGAAATGGGGAGATATGGCTTTTTGATACAATTTAATCATCAAAAGCAATAATTTCTTGATTAACCCAGTCATTTTTCTACCGTCACCGTAACTAATCCAGCCTTGGAAAAAAGATTTTCCAACTGCTGAATCCGGGCCTGAAACGTATCCATTCCAGGATACACCAATAAGACTACATCATAACCGACACACAGGGAATTCTTTAAACGCCGATACACTTCCCGACTTAAACGCCGGGATCGATTTCTTTCTACCGCGTTTCCGTATTTCCGAGCAAACGTAAAGGCTATCCGGTTGTGCGGTAGTCCGTTTTTTATATAAAAAAGTTTTGCCCCTGGGCAGGAGACCCTCCGACCCCGAGCAAACACCCCTTGAATCGCATCTTTTCCCTTTAAACGTTCAAGCCGTCGAAAACGAAAAGATACGTTCACCATCTCTCTTAATAGGGTTTCTTTTCGTCCGATGCGGAAAGTTTAATCCGTCCCTTAGCCCGTCGCCGCTTTAGTACTAAACGACCACCCCGGGTCTTCATGCGAGCTCTAAATCCAAACTTTCGATTGCGTTTCACCTTACTGGGCTGATACGTCCGTTTCATGGGAGAATCTCCTTGATCTATATATAAAAATCCGTATGGTCAATACAACGGGTAGTCAGTATAAAACAATCCTCCATCCTTGGTCAACGGGGCAACTTTTTGCCGCTTCGCGCGTCTATACCCCTTTTTAACCGCAATAAAGTCTCTTTAAACGCCGGATCCCCTATCCTTTCCAAGGCCTCATCCTCCGAGGAGGGCCCTTTTGTGGGAACCGGTCTTTCCAGCTCCGGCGACGCTTGAAAATCCGAAGATCCTTGCTCCACCACGGGGGTTTCCCCTTCCGACGAGGAACCCGCGCCATCGGCGGGTTCGGCTCTTTTAGCCGACGGGGGACCCTCTTTGCCGAGACGAAAGGATATTCCCGTGATAGTTAAATCGGGAAACCTTGAACGTACGCGATCCAGCAGTTCCGCCTGTTTAGATTGCAAAATCTGTATCCACCCGGGATGGTCCGCTTCTATCAAAAGAATCGTCCGATCTAGTTCGCGGATCCAGCTGTGACAGGCTACTTTTTCTCCCGCTATGGATTGCCAGGAAGAAAACAGTTCCGAATACCCCTGGGCTGTCTGAAGCATCTGTCTGTCAAAAAAGGCCGATAAGAGATCCCCCGCTTTTTTCATGGTTTTAAAGCTCCGTCCTTAACGTTGTACACCAGGGTATCACCCCTACTATACCGTTTATAGGGTTCCTCGGGAAGGAAGGTAAAAAAGGCCTGCTCATAGTCCGGTAGAACCCGTAAAAAATTCATTCTTTTTTCGGGATCCAATTCCAAAAGTACATCGTCTAAAAGTAAAAGAGGATAGAGTCCCGTTACCTCCCGGTACCGGCTGGCCTGGGCGACCCTTAGGAGCAACGCTAAAAGTCGCCGTTGACCCGTGGAGGCCTTATCGGAAAAGTCCACGCCGAACCGGGTAAAACTGTAACGGTCCCGGTGGGGTCCCGATACGCTGGTTCCCATCAAAAAATCGCTTTCCCGTTTCTGTTCCAATTGCCTAAGCACCCCATCCACGGTTTCCGCCTTCCAAGACGGAACATAACGAATCCCAATCCCCTCTAAAGCGGAAACGGAACGGTAAAGTTCGCTGAAAATCTTGGAAAAAAGGATAACCGCCTCGGCCCTCTTTGTCATTAATTCAAGCCCGTAAACGGCAATCTGCGAATCCACCGTATCGAGCAGGTCTATCTGTCGATTTTTTACCAGGGTATTCCGTATCTTTAAAATTCTCCGGTATCGACGAAGGTCGTCCAAATACAGGGGATCGTAAAGACTCAGGCTTTGATCGAAAAACCAGCGGCGTCTTTCTGGAGGACCGGATACAAAGTCCATATCCTCGTGGCAAAACACGATGGCGGGGGCTACCAACAACAGGGATTTCCGGTCCTCCAGGTTTTTCCGGTCCACCTGGACGGTTTTTTTCCCCTCTTCTATTTTTACCGAAATTCTATCGTGGTCCGAATTTTTTAGCGACCCCGTTACGGAACAAGATTTTTCACCCGTCCGAATTAAATCGTTATCCCTAACCCCCCGAAAGGAGGACCCAAAGGAACAAAAATACAGGGCCTCTAGAAAATTCGTCTTACCTTGCCCATTTTCACCGACTAAATAAATATCCTTCGAATCGGTAACTACTTCCTCGTCCTTTAAATTACGAAAACCCGTGGTCCGTAAAGAAGCATAGGCCATGAAATTAATCGAGTTGCATGGGCATCACAATATGAAAATAATCTTTTTCAGGGACCGGTTGAATAGTTATAGCCCTCTTTGGATCGGTAAAGTGAATGCTAATAGTATCCTCATTCATAATTTTGAAGGGTTCTTCGATGTAGCGATAGTTTAGCGCAATAGAAACCTCTTCTCCCTCGTACTGGCAGGGAATATCTTCCTTAGCCGTACCGATATCGCTTTCCTCGGAAGAAATGGAAATCATTCCCGAGGCAAGGCCTAAGTATACCCGATGGGATTTCTGTTCCACCAACAGGGACACCCTCTTTAGGGCCTCTAGCATTTCAAAGCGGTTTACGTTGAAAAAGAAACTTTGACTTTCCGGTATAACCCTGCGGTAATTGGGAAATTGTCCCTCAATGAGTACGGACGAAAGTTGATAGGATCCAAATCGAATAAATATGGACTTATCCGTCACCCCCAAATTCACTAAACCCTGATCTCCAGCCCTGCGGGTTACGATGTTTAGAACCTTAGGAGGAATGATGACACCCGTAAAATCGGGAATAGAGGAACCCACATTTTTCTGAATAAACGCTAATCTCCGACCATCGGTGGCCACCATGACCAGGAAATCTCCCTGTTTTTCAAAGAAAACGCCGTTCATGAAATAACGGGTTTCATCGTCCGAGACGGCAAATACGGTTTGGTTTACCATCTCTTTAAATTCCTTCACCGGAAATTCAAAAGAAAGGACATCGCTGGAGACGGAAAATTCGGGAAATTTATCCGACGCGATACTTTTAAGCTGGAATTTTATCTTTTTATAACTAGGTTTAATGACTATTTTATTTTCAGTCTGTTCAAAATCTAATTCTCCCTCCGGAATAGAAGAAAGAATCCCAAGGAATTTATCACAAAAAACCGTGGTTGATCCAGCTTCTAAAACCATCACGGGAACCTTGGTTTCAAAGTTTACCTTAAGATCCGTAGCCTTAATCGTAAGGGTATCGTTTTCCGCCTCTAACAGAACGTTAGAAAGGATAGAGATAGCGTTTTTAGAAGAGATAATTTCCTGGGCAATACTTATTTCTTTTAAAAGAACCGATCGTTCACAGGTAAACTTCATAGATTATTATCTCCTTAATATAATTATAATAGAAGTAATAGTAATAGGGTATGAAAAAAAGTGAAAAACCTGGATAATGTGTTACCCTTTAAAAACATATCTACCTCACAAATTCTGGATAACTTTCAGTATTTATGCACATAAGCACAAATTTATGCAAAGCCCACAACGAATCCACACCATAATACCATGTTTTTAGGTTTTCGCGCTATATTCCTTTATCATCCGTATAAGGGTCTGGATGGTCGAATCGGTGGTAGGATCGGCTCGAATTTTTTCCTCAATTTTTTGACACGCGTGCATTACCGTTGTATGGTCCCGGCCCCCAAACTCTAAACCCAGCTCGGTGGTCGAATATTCGGTAATCTCACGGGCGATGTACATAGCCAGCTGTCGGGGTCCTACGATGTTTTGGGTTCTTTTTTTACCCTTAAGGTCGTTATAGGATAGGGAAAAATAATCCGCCACCACCCGCTGTATAATTTCAATGGACATATTGGTCTGTTTTGGGGAGGCAAAAACGTCCTTTAGCTGTTGTTGGGCTATTTCTATGGTGATCTGTTTTCCCACGAGTTCCGCGTAGGCTATAAGTTTTGTTAACGCCGCTTCCAGATCTCGAATATTGGTGGTAACGTTTTTGCTCACCAATTCTATAACCGCGTCGGGTATGGAAACACCCCTGGATTCGGCTTTTTTCTTTAGAATAGCGTACCGGGTTTCGTAGTTCGGCGGTTGAAGGTCCACGTTTAAACCCCGTTCAAAACGGGATCGGAGTCGGTCGGAAAGGTTTTTTAACTCCGAAACCGGTCTATCGCAGGTGAATACCATCTGTTTATTTCCGTCGTAGAGGGCGTTAAACGTGTGGAACAACTCTTCCTGGGTTTCAAACTTTTTTTGAAGAAAGTGGATATCGTCGATCAAAAGAACGTCCACGTACCGATATTTATTCTTGAACGCCGCGGCCTTGGAGGGTCCTTCTTTTATGGCGTGGATGAATTCGTTGGTAAAACTCTCCGCGGTAATGTAAATGACCTTGGCATCCGATTCGGTATAAATATAGTTTCCAATAGCCTGCATGAGGTGGGTTTTTCCCAGCCCAACACCGCCGTAGATAAGAAAGGGGTTATAGGCGGTTCCAGGGTTCTTAGCTATAGCTATGGCGGCGTTGGAAGCGAAGCTGTTATTATCCCCTATCACATAGGTGGTAAAGGTGTAGTCTCTTCGTAGTTGTCCGTGGGGTGCCTTATCCTTTTTAGGCTCTTCCACAGTTCGGGGTCCTGGACGGGCAGAATTGGACGGCGAATCCCTAAGGGGCTTGGAAGGGGATTTTGATTCGGAAGCCTGGGGTTCCTGTTTTCTTGGCTTTACCTCGAATTGGATGGATAAATTTTTACCCGTTAATTCGTGGAGTTTTTCTTCTATGTAACCTTGGTACCGCTGTTTCACCTGGTCCCGGTAAAAGGACGACGGGACCCACAGGGTAATCTCGTTTTCCGTGGAAGAGTGGTACTCCAAATTAAACCACATCGCGTATTCTTGCTCTTCCAATTCGCTTCGAATTTGATTCAGCGTTTCTTTCCAAAATATCTCATAATCCCAGGTGGCCATAGGGTTCATCCTCAATACATATTCAGGTTGTGAACATATTATCCACAATAAAGGCAAATCATGCAAATAGAAAAAAAGGTATATATGCGGACTTTGGATTAAAAAATACGGTATAAATGAATAGTATAAATTATTTAATTATATATCAAATAATAAGATAAAATTTCTATGCCAACTAAGGGAGGAAATTATTATTTTTATGAAATTGTGTTAATGCCGTATGTATAACCATTTATAGAATTATCCACAAATTATCCACAATTATACGGTTTCTTACGGTTTTATCGTCCTTTACTTTTTTCCTTTTAAAGGATATACTTGGCTTCTCGGTTTTCCCTACCGGTTAATGTCTTCTTTATATTAGGAAATACGATGGAATCTAGCTATTCGGCGCAAAGTATCCAGGTACTAAAAGGACTGGAAGCGGTACGAAAACGTCCCGGTATGTATATTGGGTCGACCGGGTTAGACGGGCTTCATCATCTAGTATACGAGGTCGTGGATAACTCGATCGACGAGGCCATGCAGGGCCACTGTACCCAGATTTTGGTGGTTCTAGAGCCAAACGACGTGGTTAGGGTGGAGGACGACGGCCGAGGTATTCCCGTGGATATGCACCCCACGGAAAACGTAAGCGCCCTGGAGTTGGTAATGACGAAACTCCACGCGGGGGGCAAATTCGATAAAGAATCCTATAAGGTTTCTGGGGGACTTCATGGGGTCGGTGTTTCCGTAGTCAACGCTCTTTCTTCCTGGTGCGAAGCCTTTATACATCGGGACGGAAAACTGCATTATCAAAAGTATATTATCGGTGTTCCCGAAGCGGACGTAAAATTGATCGATGAGACTACCCGACGGGGTACCATTATCCGCTGGAAGGCCGATGAGACCATCTTTGAAAGTACCACCTATAATTTTGACGTCCTTTCCAACCGTTTACGGGAATTGGCCTTTTTAAACAAGGGTCTTCGCATCGCTATTCGGGACGACCGGCTTTCGACCCCCAAGGTCCATGAGTTTCTTTTTGAAGGGGGGCTCAAGAGTTTTGTGGAGTATCTGAACCAAAACAAAACGGTTCTCCACAAGGAAACCATATATATCATCGGTACACGGGACGAAGTGGAAGTTGAATGCGCTATTCAGTACAATGACGGCTTCAACGAAAACATGTTTACCTTTGTCAACGATATAAATACCCGGGAGGGGGGGACCCACCTGGTGGGGTTTAAATCCGCCTTAACCCGGACGTTAAACGAATATTTAAAAAAATCGAAGTTGGCAAAAAAACTGGACGAAACCCTTTCGGGGGACGATGTTCGGGAAGGTTTGACGGCGGTTCTTTCCATAAAGGTCCCCAATCCCCAGTTTGAGGGTCAAACCAAGGGGAAGTTGGGAAATTCGGAAATAAAGGGTATCGTGGAGTCGGTGGTAAATGAACAGTTAGAGCTGTTTTTGGATCAGCACCCCGACATCATCGCCGCTATCCTGGAAAAGACCATTCTGGCCGCCAAAGCGCGGATCGCCGCTCGGAACGCCCGGGACGCCACCCGGCGAAAGAACCTGATGGAGAGCGCCGGCCTTCCGGGGAAATTAGCCGACTGTTCGGAAAAAGATCCGGCCCTTTGCGAACTTTTTATCGTGGAGGGGGATTCGGCCGGCGGTTCGGCAAAAATGGGCCGGAACCGGGCTTTTCAGGCCATCCTTTCCCTTTTTGGCAAAATGTTAAACGTAGAAAAAACCCGGATCGAAAAGGTAATTACCAACGAAAAACTGCAACCCATTATCGCCAGCATTGGGGGCGGAGCGGGCGTGGAGTTTGATATAGCAAAAATTCGTTACCATAAAATCATCATTATGGCCGACGCGGACGTCGATGGTTCCCATATACGGACCCTTTTATTAACCTTCTTTTACCGCTACATGACCGAATTGATCGAGCGGGGTCACGTTTATCTAGCCATGCCTCCTTTGTACAAAATTAGTTATGAGAAAAAGATATTTTACGCCTACGATGATGAGGAAAAGGATAAACTTTTAGCCCAATCGGGTAGGGATCCAGAAAAAATAGCCATCCAACGGTACAAGGGTCTTGGGGAAATGAACCCCGACCAACTATGGGAAACGACCATGGACCCGGATCGAAGAAATATTACCCAGGTGCATCTGGACGACGCGGTGGAGGCGGAACGGATATTTTCCACCCTGATGGGTGAACAGGTGGAACCGAGACGTTTGTTTATTGAAGAAAACGCCCTGTCGGTGTCTAATTTGGATGTCTGATAAGGAAAATGGATAAGCTATGGGCGAAATAACCGGAAAAGTCATCCCTATCGCGATCGAGGACGAAGTAAAGACCGCGTATTTAAATTACGCCATGTCGGTCATCGTCAGCCGAGCCCTCCCGGACGTTCGGGACGGCCTAAAGCCGGTTCATCGGCGGCTGTTGTACGCCATGGACGAATTGGGCCTGCACCCCAACGCGGCGACCAAAAAAAGCGCCCGTATCGTCGGGGATGCCATGGGAAAGTACCACCCCCATGGGGATGCGTCGCTGTACGACGCCCTGGTACGCATGGCCCAGGATTTTTCCCTCCGGTACCCCCTGGTTCAGGGGCAGGGGAACTTTGGTTCCATCGATGGGGACCCCCCCGCCGCATCCCGGTATACGGAGGCCAAACTTTCCCGGGTAGGGGACGAAATGTTGATGGACCTGAAAAAGGATACCGTCAACTTTATTCCCAATTACGATGAATCCCTTAGCGAGCCTATGGTTCTTCCATCGGCCATACCAAACCTGTTAGTAAACGGGTCCAGCGGTATCGCCGTCGGTATGGCCACCAATATGCCCCCCCACAACATGGGAGAGATCTGCGACGCCATCTGCGCGTATATCGAAGACCCCGACCTGTCCATCGACGCCCTCAGTCAGTACGTTAAGGGCCCCGATTTCCCTACCGGAGGCATCATTTTTGGGCGTCGAGGTATCCGGGAGGCCTACAAAACTGGTCGCGGTAAAATCGTCATCCGGGGTAAATTTGTCATAGAAACCTCCAAGACGGGAAAAGAATCGATTATTTTCAACGAAATTCCCTACGCGGTAAACAAGGCCAATCTATTGATACGAATTTCCGAATTGGTTCGGGATAAGGTAATCGATGGAATTTCGGAATTCCGGGATGAATCGGATCGAGATGGGATGCGGATCGTTATCGAGCTGAAAAAGGGAGCCATCGTTAAGGTGGTGCTTAACCAGCTTTTTTCCCATACGGCCCTCCAATCCTCCTTTGGGGTTATAAACCTGGCCTTGGTGGGCGGCATGCCCCGTTGTCTGAACCTTAAGGAACTGATCCATTACTTTGTGGAACACCGGGTCGATGTGGTTACCCGGCGTATTAAATTTGACCTGAAAAAGGCCGAAGAACGGGCCCACATACTGGAAGGCCTGGTCATCGCGTTGGCAAACATCGACGAGGTGGTGGCTATTATAAAAGCCTCCCGGGATATCGATGTGGCCAAATCTAAATTGATGGACCGCTTTCTCCTGTCGGAACTTCAATCCCAGGCAATCGTGGACATGCGCCTGGGCAGGCTGACTAACTTGGAAGTTGAAAAACTTCAGCAGGAATTGGCGGAACTGAAGGTTCAAATAGAGTATTTTAAATCCCTTTTGGCGGACCATAAGAAACTATTGGCCCTTATACGGGATGAGATAAAGACGGTTTCTGAAAAATTCGGAGATCCCCGGCGAACCGAAATTGTTCCCGACGAAATTGAATCGATTAATATCGAGGATCTGATTAAAAAAGAAGAGATGGTTATTCTTATTTCCAACCTGGGTTATATTAAACGGGTGCCCGTTTCGTCCTATAAGAGCCAAGGGCGGGGCGGGAAGGGGATGAATAGCGCCAAATTAGTGGAAGACGACTTTGTAAAGCAGTTGTTTGTCGCGTCTACCCACGATTATATCCTCTATATCTCCAATAAGGGGAAGGCGTATTGGATGAAGGTCCACGAGATCCCCGAAGGCTCCAGAGCCTCCCGGGGAGCCCATATAAAATCACTTTTAACCGTATCCCCCAACGAAGAGATTACCACGGTGGTCGCTTTGAAGGATTTTTCGGAAAACCAGTACCTCTTTATGACCACCGCCCGGGGGGTGGTAAAGAAGGTAAAAACCAGCGAGTTTTCCAACGCTAAGACCAGGGGTATTATCGCCATCAACTTGGACGAGGGGGATAATTTAGTCAGCGCTCTTCTTACATCGGGAAAGGACGAGGTGGTTCTAATATCTCGAAAAGGCCAGGCTTTGCGAACCGAGGAATCCCAGGTACGGTCCATGGGTCGTTCGTCCAGGGGCGTGGCGGGCATGCGTTTGGACGATGACGATGAGATGGCCGGGGTTCTCTTGGTCAACGATACGGAAAAAATGCTGATTCTTTCGGAGTACGGCTACGGAAAGCGGGTTCAGTTCGACGAATTCTCCTCCCACGGCAGAGCTACGGGAGGACAGCGGATCTATACGGTAGCCGAAAAGACGGGCGAAATTGTAGGGTGCGTCAACGTTAAGGACGGGGACCAGATAATGTGTATCACGAGCCAGGGTAAATCGATTAAACTTGCGGTGGACGAGGTTTCCGTAATGGGCCGGGCCGCCCAAGGGGTTCGGATTGTCAACATTGAACGACCCGATTTCGTTATCGGCGTCGATAGAATCGCGCCCGAGGAACCAGAACCTGAACAGGGAATAGTGGAACCGGAACAGGAAAAAGAACCGGAAAATGAAATAGCAGAACAGGAATCGCAAGAACAGGATCAGGATACGGATGATACAACGGAGGAAGAATAAAACTTCCTTTGCTTATGTACGGGGTTCAAAGAAATGAAGTTTTAGAAAGCCCCCTAGAGCCTTGAGTCCTGTGGTTTGCTGGTTTTTAGAATGTTTCACGTGAAACATTTTCACGTGAAACGGTTTCCGCTGAAATTAACAGAGTCTCATAGCGCCCTATACTAAGCGGCGGTGTAAGTCCCTATACAAAGCGACGATTTTAGTGGCGAATCCCGTACTGTCGTTCAATTTTCTCGTAAAAATCGATAATTTGGCGTACATATTTGCGTTTTTCCACGTAGGGCCGGTAAAAAAAAGACCGCTTGAACCCATAAACCACCAGATCCTTTAATTGGGATGGGGAGATATCGAAATGATCGAGGGCGAGGCGGTACTCGTTGGTCACGGAAGTGTGGGATACCAAGCGGTTGTCCGTACAAAGGGACACCGAAAGACGCCGGTCGAGCATGTGCTTTAACGAATGGGAGGAGATATCCCTGATGTCCGGCGAGGTTTGCAGGTTGCTGGTTAGACAAACCTCCACGGTAGTACGGTTTTCGGCGATATAATCCACCAGGTTTTCAATGTACCGGTGTTTGTCCCCCACGTCCTCCGAATAAATTCTTCCCTCGTCAAAAAGATGGAGCCCGTGGCCGATCCTATCCGCATGGAGCTTGGTAATCGCCTGAAAAATGGACTCGGGACCGTAGGCTTCCCCCGCATGGACGGTCTTTTTTAAAAAGTGTTTGTGCACATAATCGTAGGATTCCTCGTGGGCGCTGGCGGGGTAGCCGTACTCACTGCCCGCCAAATCAAAGGCCACTATTTGGATGTCCGTTTCGGAGGCGAGTTTTACCGCTGCCTTGGCTAGTTGAAGACTGGCCGCTCGAATGACCTCTTCGGCGGAGGAATAGGAGAGGAGCCGGTACAGATCCCGGTAATACTCCGAAAATTCGGGGGTAAAGAACCGCATGGCACAGACGATGATGCCGTACTCGAAGGGCGGTTCGTCCTCCGGAACCGTGGCGTTAATCTGTTCCCGGGCTTTTCGAAGTCCCCGGTCGACGGCGGTCATAACGACTTCGAAGGGGCGGTCTTGGGACATGTGCAGTTGGGGGGCGAAACGGACTTCTAAATACCGGACCCCTTCGGCAAAATTATCCAGCCCCAGCTCGTAGGCTACCCGTTCGAGGGCCTCTGGGGTTTGTAAAACCCGTCCGGTCCAGTAAAATCCCTGGAGATACTCGTTCAGATCCCCATAGGTCTTTTTAAACACCAGGGTGTTCATCCCCTCTTCGGTAAAAGAAGGGAGGGGAACCTGGCATTCCTTCGCCAGTTCTATGAGGGTTCCCAGACGAAGAGACCCGTCTAAATGGACGTGCAGGTCCGTCTTGGGGATGGCTGTAATAAACGCATTATCGTAGGTGTGCATGGTTGATCCTCCAGCTTATTCGGGGAAAGGGCGGGCTTGTCGGTTGTTTTTAATAAGGCTCCGGTTGCGCTTCTTGGTAAGCCGCCGTTCCTGGGATGCCCTGGTGGGGGCGGTGGGTTTTCGACGTTTGGGAAGCCGGGCGGCGGAGACGATGAGCGCTTCCGCGCGATCAAAGGCCCGGAGGCGGTTGGCCTGTTGGGACCGTTCCTCGCTGGAAACGACGATCAACTCGTCCTGGGCCGATAGGCGATGGGTCAACTTTTGCCTGAGGCTTTCCATTTCTGCGGACGAAAGGCCCCGCAATTGTGAAAGGGGGATCCGAAGCTCCACCTTGGTGTTGACCTTGTTTACATTTTGCCCCCCCGGTCCCCCGGACCGGGAAAAAGAAAGCTGGGCTTGCTCGTACAAGGACGCCCGAAGGTGGATGAGGTCCATAACCGTTCCGGGGACGGCCTATTTAACCGCTTTTTGGAGGGCTTCGATACGGTCGGTTTTTTCCCAGGAAAAACTATCCCTGCCAAAATGACCGTATGTAGATGTTTTTCTATATATAGGTTTTCGCAGGTCTAGGGTTTTGATGATGCCGGCGGGGGAAAGGTCGAAAATTTTAGGAACCGTTTCCTCGATTTTTCGTTCGTCCACCGTGGCGGTACCGAAGGTATCCACCATAACCGAAACGGGAAAGGGAACCCCGATGGCGTAGGCGAGCTGGATCTCGCACCGTTCGGCCAACTGGGCGGCCACGATGTTTTTGGCCACGTAGCGGGCCATATAGGCCGCGGAACGGTCCACCTTCGTGGGATCCTTGCCGGAAAAGGCTCCCCCTCCGTGGCGGCCCATCCCACCGTAGGTGTCCACGATGATTTTTCGACCCGTCAAACCCGTGTCTCCGTAGGGGCCGCCGATAACAAAGCGCCCCGTGGGGTTGATAAAGTATTTCGTTTGGGAGTCCAAGAGCCCCGTTGGTTCCAGGACCGGTTTTACGATCCGGTCGATGATCGTCCCTTTTATCTCGTCGTAGGGGACCCCATCGTCGTGTTGATGAGAAATTACCACCGTATCGATACGGATGGGCCTATGCCCCTCGTATTCCACCGTAACCTGGCTTTTCGCGTCCGGTCTGAGCCAGCGGATGGACCGGGTTTTTCGCAGTTCCGTGGCTAGATGGAGGAGCCGGTGGGCTAAAATAATCGGCGCGGGCATCAGTTCCGGCGTTTCGTCGCAGGCGAAACCGAACATCATCCCCTGGTCTCCTGCTCCCTGTTGCCCTTGAAACTCCTGGAGCCCCGAGCCAGAAACCCCCTGGCTGATATCGGGGGACTGGCTGTGGATCATATCGAGGACCGCCATGGATTCAAAGTCCAGGCCGTAGGCCGGATTGGTGTAGCCCACGTCCCGGACCACGTCCCGGACGGTTTGCTGGATATCCACGAAGGTGTTGGTGGTAATTTCACCGCCCACCAGAACCATGGCGGTGGAAGCGTAGGTTTCGCAGGCTACCCGGCTTTGGCTGTCCTCCTTAAGGCACGCGTCCAAAATGGCGTCGGAAATTTGATCACAGAGTTTATCTGGGTGCCCTTCACCCACCGATTCGGAGGTAAAAAAATAGCGTCGTTGATTCATGGTACGGCTCTCCTATGCAAAAAACCGAGAAAGGGTTTCCAGGTTTTTTGGATTCCTGTAGTTTGATCCTTCACCGCTGTAGATGTATTCGATAAGGTCGGCGTAGGCTTCTATTACCTTATATCTTACTATTTTCATAGTGGAATTGACAAGGCCGTTCTTTTCGCTGAAATTTTCGGCCACGATTTGAAAGGTCGCGGGGGTCCAGTTGGGGGGGAACGGTATTTCGGTACGAGGCGTCGGACCGGAAAGAGTAGAAGGAATTCTTAAGGTGCTCCAAAAGGTCCTCCGGCTTGGTAATCCCCAATTCTTTGATAGATCGGCGGATTGCCCCCTCGTCCAGGGTGATGAGGGCGCTGGTAAAGCGCCGATGGTCGTTGTACACCAGGACCTGGTCTATCAGGGCCCCAGAGTTGAGAATCGCGTCCTCGATACCCTCGGGGCTGTACTTTTTCCCATCGGCGGATATTAAAAGGGCCTTAGCCCGTCCGGCGACGGTAAGAAAACCCTCCTGATCCCGCCAACCCAAATCCCCCGTGTGGAGCCACCCGTCGATGATCGTTTCGGCGGTCGCTTGGGGGTTTTTGTAGTACCCCTTCATCACGCTGGGACCCCGAACGCAGATCTCTCCCTTTTCGTTGGGCCCCGCCACGGTGCCGTCTTCCCGTAGGATTCGAATTTCCACATTAGCCAAAGGAAAGCCCGAGGTTCCCATTTTTTGGCGTTCCGCCACGTTGGAGGAGATAACCGGGGACGCCTCGGTCATCCCGTATCCCTGGTACAGGGGCGAGCCCAGGGCACGGAAGAACCTCTGCTGGCCCATGTCAAAACTCGCTCCGCCGCCCACGAAAAACTCAAACCGATCTCCGAAAACCTCTTTTCGAACCCTATCCAGGATGAGCCGTTTAAGGGGGATATACGCCAGGCCCGCAAGGGCCGAGGTGAGGGTTTTGGGCCGGTCGGTTCCCTCTCCCCAATAGGCTATCCCCGAGGAAATTCCCAGGTCGAAGAGTTTTTTGACCAGGCCACCCCGTTTATCGATTTCGGCCTTAATTTTTTTCATAAAATTCCCCGAAAGGGCGGGGACGGTCATCATAAAAACCGGCTGAACTTCCTTTAAGTTTTCCGGAATGTTCCGGAGGATGGCCATACCGCCGCCCCGGGAATCGACAAACCACATTTCTATGCCCCGGCGGACCGATGAATGGATTCCCACGGTCTGGGCAAAGGAATGGTCTACCGGGAGAACCACAAAATTGCGGTATTTGCACTGGGGTACGTGGAAGATATTCACCGAATCCAGGGCGTTAATCCAATAGTTTAAATGGGTCAGCATAATACCCTTGGGATTTCCCGTCGTTCCCGAGGTATAGGATATGGTGACCCCGTCGTCCTCGGAACAATCCCGTTCTAGGGAAACTAAACGGGAACGCTGGACTTCCATGGCCTGGGCCCCCAAAGCAAGGACCTGATCCATTCTGAACCGTTGCTTCGCCGGGTAGGCCCAGCGGGAAATATCAAAATCATCGTCTAAACAGAGAATATCGATGGTAGAACCGTTGATAAACGATAGTTCCGTGGCGATACGGACAATTTTATCCCCATGGTTACTGTTGGTCAGGATCATCCGGGCTTCGGAGTGTTGAAGCCTATAGGTGACCTCCTCCGGAAGAAGTTTAAACGAAAGGGGCACCACGACGGCCCCCGCCATGATGGCGCCGTATTCTCCAATTACCCAGTTGGAACTGCCCTCGGCGTAGATTGCGATTCGATCACCCTTTTCGATTCCCCGTTGGAGCAGAAAGGACGCGAAAAGGCGGGCTTCGTCAAAAACCTGGTTGTAGGTTTTTGATTCCCAGATTGTATCGGTTTTTTGAAATAAAAATGCCTTGTCACCGAACTGTTCACGGGCATCTTTGACCATGGAAAAAATGGTACGACGCATGGAACTCCCCTGGATAACTATTTTCATACATGGAGGATCCGACAGAATCTATCATTTTTAAGACCCTCTTTATACTATACCAATGACCGATGGGTTTGTACACGTCAAAATTGAGGCTGTCTGATAACTCTGTTAGTTATTAGACAGCCTCAATTACTTGACCTAAAGACTATAGAATATTAAAATATCTATAAATAAGGAGACAAATATGAAGAAATTACTATGGTTGTCGGCCCTCGGGATTTTGGCTATGGGTTTGAGCGCCCAAACGTTGAAGGATGGACGGTATTTCGCGGAAGATGAAACCTTCGCCTCCAGCGGGTGGAAAGAGCAGGTGATTCTGGATGTCCAGGGCGGAAAGATCGTCCAAGCGGATTGGAACGGCGTCAGTAACATCGCCGGCGCTCGGGATAAAAAATCCTACGACGCGGCGGGCAAGTACGGTATGGTGAAGTTTGGAAAAGCCCAAGCCGAATGGTCCGCCCAAGCAAAGGCCGTGGAATCCTATCTGATTAAGACCCAGGATGTCCAATTTTCCAAGTATTCGGATCCCGAGGGGCACACCGACGCTATCAGCGGCGCCTCGATTCACGTGAAGGGCTTTTTTGATTTGGTTAAAAAGGCCCTAGCTTCGGGTCCCGTAAGCCGGGGTATCTATAAAAAAGACGGGTGGTTCTACGCGGAGCAGAAGGATTTTGATAAGGAGACGGGATGGAAAGAAACCGCCCTTATCACCGTGGTAAACGGGAGGATCGTGGACGCCCTGTGGAACGGCATTGCGAAGGATCCGGCTAAAAAGTCTAAGATCGTCGAGTCCACCGAGGGCCGGTACGGGCTTGTTAAGTTTGGAAAAGCCCAGGCGGAATGGCACGAACAGGCGGCCCGAACGGAGACGGCTCTGGTAAAGGCCCAGGACCCCTTAAAAATAGCCCTCACAAAGGAAGGAAAGGCCGACGCTATTACGGGAGTTTCGATCCACGTGGGACCCTTCCTGCAGTTGGCGGAAGAAGCTCTTCGGACCGCTAAATAGGGTTTCTTGAGTAAACTTCCCATGAATCTTAGAACGAATTTAAAAAAGAAAGCGGCTAATGTAAAAAGCAAGTTGACGGTTCTATACTACGCCTACCGTAATCCCAAGACTAGTTGGATGGCCAAGGGCGCCATCCTCCTAGCTCTTGGCTACGCCCTAAGCCCCATCGACCTGATCCCCGATTTTATTCCCTTTTTTGGGTATCTGGATGATCTATTGATCGTCCCCCTGCTGATTACCCTATCGATAGCCCTGTTATCGCCGGAGGTTCTTCGGGAAAGCGAAGAGCGGGCGGCGTCGGAACCCCTGGTTCTTAAAAAAAAGTGGTTTTTCGCCATTGGCATCGTAAGTATCTGGCTTCTTTTAATTCTTATCCTTTTTAGGGTTTTCCGGATCGTATAAAAACGGCGTTTCCCCACGCTTCCGCCGCCGCCAAAAGTTCCTCTGTTTTAAACGAGGATAGGTCGAAGGTTTTTGATACGACGCTTACTCCCCGGATGGAGTCGTAGAGGTCGAACCGTAGACGGGTATTCTCCACCGTGAGGGTAAGCCGGTATCGGGGCCTGTCGGGTTCGCTGTTTGCCCTATCTCGGCTAAGGAGCTGAAAGCCCACCGTGGAAAGGGCCCCGACGAGGGCCCTTTCCGCTGACACGGGCAGGCTCTTGATTCCCGGGGACTGGAAATCCCAAAGGACGGGGAGGCGCAGGCCCCGTTGCCGAAGGGCCCCGGGGTTGATGGCGTACAACCGGTCGGCGTACTTTTCCGCACCCGCGGGGTCCCCTTCCCGCTGAAGTTGTAACGCCAATTCGGTCCAGGTATCCGCCAAGAGGTCCCGTTCCCACTGGGGGTCCAAGCGGAGGGTCGCCCGTTCCAGCAAATCCCTCCGGTGAAGCAGTCGTCCCTGTTCTAAATCGTAGGTCCCCTGGGAGGCGGGTATCCGGGCAACCTCAAAGGCCCGGGCCTCGGAGAGATAACTGTTCGCCCGTCCGGGATAGTCCTGCAGGGCGTTATAAAAGTTGATATTCGCGTCTAAAATCTGGGCCTGGGCCCGGTATTCCTGGGCGATTTGAAGGCTATACTTTTCATAAAGCAGGCGGTTAACCGTGGCTTTAAAACGGTAGTACAGTTGTAACGAAAGGTTTTTAAGCCAATCCTGGGGGGTGCGGATAGGGACAAAATTCCGTTCCATAGCCAAGCCTTTGTAGGTATCCTTAAGGATATCGTAAATATCCCGGCGATGCCGTTTTACATCGGTTCCATAGTTGATCATCCAGGAAAGATCGGCGGCGGAAAGGGATTCTTCCGCGTAGGCCCGGGCTTCCGCCAAGCGACCGGCTATTTGGTTCGCCTGGGCGATGTTGATTTTTGATAAGGGCGAAACATCAAGGCTGTATGCGGATTCGTATTCGGTGAAGGTTTTGGGAAAATCCAACTGTTTAAGGTAGAGTTCACCCCGGGCCAGGTGCCCCGATGTCCTATCGGCCGCGGCCAGGGAAAGGCTGGTCTGCTTAAAGGCTTCCGCGTAGTTATAGTAGCGACTTTCTAAAATTGACAGGTTGTACCGAGCCACGGCGACGAATATTTTCGCCCCCGCCTTTTGGGCGTCCTCTATGGCTTCCATGTACTGTTCCTTCGATTTTTCGTACTCGAATAATTCGGAATAGATCGTTCCCAGGGTCATGGAAAAGCCCCGGTCCTTTCCAAAACGGCGAAGGGCGTCCAGAAGCAGGGTTTCGCCTTCCCGTAACCGGTGCAATTTAAAATCCATCCACGCTAGATCCGCGATGGCGTCCTTGTTATCCCCCTGTTTTTCGAGGACCCTTTTAAGGTACTGGACCGACGTTTCGTTCTGGTTTAAACGGCCGGCGACGTTAGAAAGACGATACAGGACATCCACATCCTCCGGTAAAAGGAGCTCCGCCTTTTTATACTCCTCCCACGCCAGGTTGTACAGCTTCCGGGTTTCGTACAGTTCCCCCAGGGACAGGGGGAACCGGGGATCCGACGGGTTAGTGGTTTCTCCCTGCTGGAAAAGACCGATGGCCCGGTCCCAATTTTCCGCGTCCTGGGCTTTTTGGGCCTGAGTATACAGGGAATCGGCGTTGGGGACCGGACTTTGGGCCCCCAGCGTATCCCGGGCTACAAAGAGGAGGGGGCAGGCGATAATGAAAAGGGCTATTCGGAACACCCGGAAATGGCGAAGGTAAGGAAGCACCGGAAAAACCCAGGAACGGAGGCGGATAAACCAGGGTACCAGGACGCGCAACCGAGCGGAGGCGATCCGATACGCTTCCAGGGCATCCTTTGCGTCCCTTTGGGTAAATTCGGGGGCGAACCGGGCGGCGGAATAGAAGCTATAGAGGGCTTTTAGGGGAACTTTCAATGCCGTTTCCAACCGTCCGTAGTATTCCCCCCCGCTTTCGCCTGGGCGTTGGGGATAACCCGAAAGGAAGAGCCTGCGTCGCAGGTGCCGATCCAGAAGGATCACCCTGGTTCGAGCCTTTGGGGCGAAAAGGGCGCGGAGGTAAAGGGAGAGTCGAATAAGGAGAAAGAGAATCAAGAGACAGCCCAACGTTAGGGCCTTCCACTGGTGTTTAATAAACGAAAGAGTTTGTTTTGCCAATTCGGGGAGGAGGGAACCCTTTTTTGGAGTTACCAGTTCTTCCTTGGGGACCAGACGGCTACGGTTCTGCAGGATTTCCCGCAATAATTTTTCGAATAGTTCCGGTTGTACCCCCTTGGAGAACCGGAAGTTTTCGCCCTCCGCCAATTTTTCCGTGGTGGGGTCGTATTCTATCCAGCCGTACCGGGGAAAGTAGACCTCCACCCACGCGTGGGCCATATCGGAGCGGACGGGGTAATAGTCAAAGGTTTTTGTATCCGGGTTCACAAAAAAGCCCACCGCTACGCGGGTGGGGATTCCTTGGGAGCGCAGGAGGAGGGCCATGGAAAAGGCGAAGTAGGAACAGTACCCCTTTTTAGCATCAAAGAGAAAGCGTCCCAGTTGATCACCGTCGGGGGCAAGACCGGGCTTTAGACTATATCGATATTCCCCGTACTTTAGCCGTTCATATATCGCCTGAATTTTTTCCCAGTACCCGTTTAAACCCTGGGTAATTTGGTTCGAAAGGGCCACGATCCGCTGGTCGTTGCCAAAATCGGTGTACCAACGGTACGCCTGGTCGGTCATCCCCAGGACCTCCGCCGAGATGGGAAGCCGGACCGTATCCATCAGTTCAAAGGGAAGGGCCTCGCTGGTATCGCTTCTTACGGAGTATGCGGAACTAAAGGACGCCGCGTCCCACACCGTTAGGGGGATGACCTCCGTGGGTTGATTAAGGGCGATAAAGGCGGAGGGGTCGAAATTGACAAAATAGTACTCTTGAAGAACCGAACGGCGTTCTTTGTATACGTCCACGGGAAAATTCATCCTTCCGGCGGGAAGTTGGGAGGGGTGGCTCGGTTCATCCATCGAAGGACTGAGAGAAAAACCCTTTTTGGGCGTGTAGGCGGAAAGGATGTACCGACGCAATAAAATATGCGAATCGTCGTCGTTTTTTCGCACGATGAGGACCAAATCATCATTTAGAGTGATTTCGCTTTCCAGTCGTAGGAACTGGGAAAAATCGAAACGGAACAGTTTTGGCTTTATAAGCCCCCCGCCCTCGGAAAGGGCCCGTTCTTCCAAGGGATGGATGGCAAAAAAAGAAGCTAAAGAAAGGATTGCCAGGGTGACTGCCACGGTACCCAGGGTTTGCGCTTTCGTTGGCCTATCCTCAGGCGGAGGGGAAAGGATAAATGTCAGCACGACGGAGAAGGCGATGCCCGAAAACACCAGGATCATAAGGATGGGTAGGGGGTACGCTTGGGGGGCGAATTTGCGGAGTAAAGGGAAGAGAGCCATGAGGATTCCAGCGAGGAAAATTCCGTGGTACCGGATAAAGGTTCTAGAACGAAGGGCTAGATACGTGGCCCCGGATATCCAATAAAGGGGAAGAAGAAAAACAAAAAGATTCCGATCGAAGGTCGCCAGAAGGGTATCCAGAAGGATGGCCTGGGAGGGATAAAAAATCCGGGGAAGGGCGATCAGTTCCCGGAGTACCCAGGGGAACAGTAAAAGAACGAGTGTGGAAACGGCCCCCGATAACCGCCGCTTGCTGGCGAAGAGGGCCAGTAAAAAACCTGCGGCCAGGAGGGAAAAGAAAATCCCCGTGTCGGCCAATTCACCCGCTAAGAGACGGATTTGGGAGGCGATACCCAAAAGGGCCAGGGTTTGGAATAGGGGAGCCCAAAAATTAGGAGCCCTGGAATTGGTGTACATTCGCTACCCCCTGGGCGCGGAAAAAGGCGACCGAGGTTTCGGCCGCGGGAAAATCCGAGGCGTTTTCGTGGACGAACAACAGTTCCACGGACCTATTTTTTTTGATTAACCGATCCAAAGCGCCGGATCCAAAGGAGGATCGGGGTAAGGCTAAAATGAGGGTGTGGAAGGCCATCGGAGGATCGGGAAGATCCAGGGGGAAGGACAGGGGGTAGGCGCCTACGAAGGCTAGGAGCCGGGGAGCGTCCGATGGCGAGCAGGGGACGATGGGGGAACCCAAATAACCGAGGGAAATTTCCAGTCCCTCGGTAAAACGATCAACCACCGTCCCCAGCGCCAGCTCGCATAAGCGGTCCACCCGGAGCCGACCCCGTTCGCCGATGTATATGGTCGAATCGATGGATGAATCGAGGATCAGCAGGAGTTGAGCGTGGGGTGGGGGTTCTCGTTCCCCCTCCCGTATAAAAAGATCCCCCAGGTGGCCGTAGAGCTTCCAGTTGATCCTCCGGGGATCGTCTCCGGGAACGTAGGGCCGGGAATCGGTTCTGTCGTCGGTTCGGCGGAAAACCGGTTCGGTACGAAACTCCTGTCCCCCCTCCGCTTGGAGCCCCGGAGGGCTTTGATCCGCCGTTAGGGGTTCTACAACGAGCCGGAGCCCCTCTTCCTGGGGGATTTTAATCCGGCTCTCAAAGAATCCAAAGGCGTCAAAGTAGCGGCTGTAATCTTCGGCGCTAAAATAGGCCCCCCGAAGGGGCTGTAGGGGAACCGTGTACCCCGTAGGACGACTTATTTGTACATAATCCAAAGAAAGATGGATTCCTCGACCATCCCGGGTGTTCAGGTTCAGCTCGTAGCGGACGAGAACCCCGGGGATGGATATCCTATTCCTCCGGTTTTGCGGGTTAGTCAAAAAATCCAAAAAAACCGTAAACGATTGGCCCTGGGTAATTTCTTGGCCCTCTAGGCGGAGGGAAAGGTCGTTTTTGTACCGGATCCCCAGGAGAAAACGGAGGGTGACGGCAAAGAACGCGTAAAAGAGCAGACCCATAAAAAGAATAGCAATCAACGCGACGGTGCTATCCTTAAGAAAAAGACCGATACCGATAGTCAGGGCGCTCAGAAAAAGCAACAGTGAACCCACGGATGTTGGGTGGGGGACCCCTATTATTCGGGAAGGTTTAGGAGGTTTTATGGTGTTCCAGGTGTTCAAAGGCTAACTCTCGGATAAGGAGCTCCGGTCGAGATCGAGGGTCCCGTACCTTAAGCCGGTGGGATAGGACCAGGGGGGCCATGGATAGGATATCCTCGTCGGTGACGAAATAGCGGCCCCGAACAAGGGCGGCGGCTTTGGCGGCCCTTAACAGGTGCAGTCCCGCCCGGGGTGAGGCGCCGAGGATCACCCCTTTGGCGGTTCTCGTGGATCGGACTATATCCGCGATGGCGCCCTTTAAATCGGGATGACAAAAAATTTCGTCCGTCGCGTCCTGGGCGGACCGAAGATCCTGGGTGGTAACGATAGGTTTGACCAGAGGTAATAACCGTTCCGAAGGATTTTCGTTTAAAACCGACAATTCCGCCTCCCGTTCGGGGTACCCTAAGGACAGACGCATCATAAAACGGTCTAGCTCGGCCACGGGTAACGGAAAGATCCCCTCGCTTTCCACAGGATTTTGGGTAGCGATGACCATAAAGGGATCTGCGGGCCGCCGGGTGACGTTCCCCACCGTGACCTGACCTTCGGCCATCACTTCCAAGAGCGCCGATTGAACCTTGGGGGTGGTCCGGTTAATTTCGTCGGCCAGGACGATGTTGGCGAAAATGGGCCCCGGCACGAATCGGAAGGATCGACTTTCGGTATCAAAAATATCCACCCCGGTAATGTCGTAGGGCAGGAGATCCGGGGTAAATTGTATACGTTTAAAGGTTAGGACCGAACCCTCGGAATCGGAAATGAGTCGTGCGAAGGTCTTCGCGGCGGTTGTTTTCCCCAGACCGGGAAAATCCTCCAGCAAAAGATGCCCCCGAGCCAGGACGGTGATGATGAAATTTTCAATGAAATCCTGTTTTCCCCGTATCACCGACGCCATGCCGTTGATCAGGGCCCTGGCTACCCGCTCATTTTCCATGCTCTCTACACCATACCATGACCCGAAACAGGTTTCAATATGAGATTAAGCTATATGTTTTTTGATCTTTGTATGAACGGGGCTTCGCGGCCATGGGGCCGGGGCGATGGGTGGGGGAGTGTAGAGAAGCGAGAAGGCGCTGGGGGGCCGCTCGTGCGTTATGCAAAGTGGGGGGCCTAGGTGACACAGCGGATTGGTCGGCCTTCTTTCCCTGATTGGTAGATAGCTTCGATGAGGGCGACGGTTTTACGGCCTTCCTGGCCATCCACGCTGGGGTTACGGTTTTCCCTGACCGCAAGGGCAAAATCGGCGAATTGCAGGCTGTGAAAGTATTCTGTTGGTTCGATGGTTTTAAAAAAGGCCGTATCTTCGGTTTTCCATAGGTCTACGTTCTTTTCCTCCCCCGGAATAGTCCAAATATCGTTGATAGGAGGTTCGAGTATTCCCGACATGCCCGCCACGAACATAGCGCCCCCATCGGTTTGGACTCCCACAGAGGCGCCGTTCGTACCGTGTACGTGGACTTTGGCGTAGATTCCCGGTTTTTGGGAGTTGCTTACCACGATGGACCCCAGGGCTCCGCCTTGGAACTTAACATTCACCACCGCCGTATCTTCGACCTCGATGTAGGGATGGTTCAGGTTACCCCAGTAGGCGAAAACTTCTTCTATGGGGCCCATGAACCACTGGAGCAGGTCCAGTTGATGGGGAGCCTGGTTTACCAAGACCCCTCCGCCTTCGGTAGCCCAGGTTCCCCGCCAAGGGTCGCTCCGGTAGTAGGCCTCGTCCCGCCATCCGTACATGGTTACTAAACCGAGGGCGGGCTTACCGATTTTTCCGCAGTCGAGGGCGTCCCGGATGCGTCGGACCGCGGGGAACCAGCGTCGCTGACTGATGACCCCGAGGATTTTACGGGCTTGCTGGGCTCCTTGGATCATGGCGTCGCAATCCACCGTGGTAAGGGCCATGGGCTTTTCAACCAAGACATGGGCCCCCGCTCCAAGGGCCTCGAGGGCCTGTGGGGTGTGCTGAGGATGGGGGGAAGCGATAATTATCACGTCCACCGCCGCTTGATGGACCATGGCTGTAATATCGGGAAAGGGTCTAAGGCCAAACTCTTCCGCAAAGGCTTCTCGTTTTTCCCTGTCCCTCCCGCAGACGGCTACCAGTTTGGCTTGAGGAACAGTACGTAAGGCTCGAGCGTGAAGCCGGGCAACCTTTCCGTAGGACGCGATGGCGAATCGAACCGGTTCCATGGTACCTCCTAGGGTTCTAGGACCACTTTTAAAAGCCCCGGTTCCCGGTTGTACAAACGGTGAAACCAAGCGTCCCCTTCGGAAAGGGGTGCCACGGCGCCGATTAAAGCGTGAATATCCACCTTTTTCGATGCCATAAGGTCCAAGGCTAAAGGATATTCCCCCGCGATGGCGCAGGATCCCCGGAGGGTCAATTGACGGGTTACCACCGCCTGCAGGGGCAGTTCTACCGAGGGGCTGATATTTCCTACGAGGGTGAGAATCCCTCCCTTACGGATGCTTTGGACGGCGCTTTGGAACGACGGTCCGGCGCCTACGGCCTCAAATCCATAATCCGCCCCCCGACCTTGGGTAAGGGCTCGAACCTGTTCGGCTACGGAGGTTCCCCCAAGGATCGTGTAATCGGCGCCGAAACGGCGGGCTATTTCTAACCTCCCGCTGTCCACGTCTACCGCAATAAGGGGCCCTGATCCGTGGAGACGAAGAATTCGAAGGAGAAGGAGGCCTATGAGGCCCGCCCCAACGACCACCATGGATGCTCCCGGTTCCATAGCCGCGACCCTGACCGCGTGGGCCGCCACCGAGAGGGGCTCGGTGAGGGCGGCGGAAACAAAATCTAAGGTATCCGGTAGTTTATAGAGGATATGATCCGGAACCACCACGTATTCGGCAAAAGCCCCATCCTGCTTATATTCTTCGCAGGATACCCCCAAAACGCGGCGGTTATCGCAGAGGTTAACCTCTCCCCGTCGGCAATGAAAGCATTCTCCGCAATAAATAGTGGAGTCAAAGGTTACCCGATCGCCTACCTCGAAATGGCGAACCCCTTCCCCTACGGTTTCGATAATCCCGGAGGCCTCGTGCCCCATAATAACTGGCGGTATACGGCGGCCCGTGGAACCATCCATTCCGTGGACATCGCTCCCGCAGATGGATACGGCCTTTACCCGTATTAGGACATCCCGGGGGGATGTAAGGGTTGGTTTGGGCACTTCGGTAAAAACAAAATGGCTCGGAGCGTCGAGTACAAGGGCTTTCATCGGAACCTCCAAAAAAAAGCTATGTTCGCCTGTGGGCGATGGTTTCCCGCATTTTTTCAATTTGATCTAAAGCAGTTTTTCCCATTTTTTCAATAAGGGTAATGTACAGAGCGTCTATAACCGCCAATTGTACAATCCTCGCTGAAAAGGCTTCCGTAGCGTAAGGAGAACCCTGAACATGTATAGTTAGCAAAAAATCTGCTAGTTTAATCAGGGGACTTCTATCATAATTTGTTAAAATAATTAGTTTTGCCCCCGAACGTTTTGTAGTTTCCGCAATTGCAAGGGCGTCTTTATTGGTTCCTGTATGGGAAATTAAAAAAGCCGTATCCTCGATCTCCAATTGAGAGGCCTGCATAAGTTGAAGATGAAAATCCACGGGAGCTCCGCAATGGATACCTAATCTAATGATTTTATGATAAGCGTCCTGGGCCACTATGGAAGAACCTCCAAGACCAAAAAAAAACACCCTATTAGAACTAATTAAAATATCTGCGATAGAATCTATATTTTGTTGAATAATTTTATTTTTTGTTTGCTCTAGGGCTCGCATATTGGTTTTAAAAACTAAATGTATTGCCGATTCATCGTCATTTTTGGGTATATCTATTTCGTAGGCCCTTTGATATGGATCGACCGATTCTGTGACTAGGGCAATACGAAATTGTTGATACCCCGTATACCCTAATTTCCGAACGAACCGAAATAAGGTGGATTCGGAAACCCCAATTCGTTCTGCTAATTCTTCAATACTAGGATTAATCGCATCTTTAGGGTCCCGTAAAATATGCTCGCCGACTTTTTTTTCCTTGGAAGTCATATGAGGAAGCATTTCGTGAATCTGATAAATACAACTTTTTTTATCCATAAAAGAGTACCTAAGTTTTATACTATCATGAAAAAAATATTCTTTCAATAAAAATAAATTTCTTTTTTTGTTGACAGCCCCTAATATAAGGCAGATAATATTTAGAAATCTGATTTTTTTACGAGGAGGAACTATGAAGAAACGATTTATTACAGCTCTTCTTATGGCCACCGTGGTTTTGGCCGCACAAGCAGAAAATAAGACTATCCGTGTCTTATTGGCTAATCATCCCTACGCAGATGTATTGCGTCCATTGATTCCGGAATTCGAAGCTAAAACCGGTGTAAAGGTTAACGTGGAAAGTTACGATGAAAATCAATTGACACAAAAATTAACCACCGAATTCGCAACCCGGTCTTCGACGGTGGATGTTTTTATGACTCGGCCTTTACAAGAAGGGAAGATGTTCTATAGGAACGGATGGTATGAAAATCTAAGTTCCATGCTTAAGGACACAAAAAAAACTCCATCAAATTACTCTTTTGAAGATTATTCAGTAAGTTCTGTAAACGCGGTTACGTACAAAAATGATGTATATACCATTCCGTTGGTTACCGAATGGCAAGTACTTTACTATCGGACCGATCTGTTCAAAGCGGCGGGCCTTCAACCTCCCACAAATTTTGATGAACTAATCGCGGCAGCTAAAAAATTTACTAACCCATCTAAGGATATGTATGGAATTGTTTCCAGGGGTCAACGGGGTGCTGCGGTTACTCAATTTTCATCCTACTTATATAATTACGGTGGCGATTTTATTACTGACGGAAAAGCTGTTATTAATAGCCCCGCAGCGATAGAGGCTCTTAAGTTCTATGGAAATATGCTGAAACAATATGGTCCCCCTGGAGTAACCAATATGAGCTGGCCTCAAGGCCAAGCGCTGTTTCAGTCAGGGAAGGTGGCAATGTGGACCGATGCGAGTGTATTTCTTGGAAATTTAACCGATCCTACGAAATCGCAAGTATCTGACAAAGTTGGAGTTGCGATGTTCCCCGCAGGTCCAAAGGGAAATCATCCGTACACAGTAGTTTCTTGGGGAATGGCGATCTCTAAACAATCGAAGAATAAGGATTTGGCCTATAATTTCCTCATGTGGGCTACGAGTAAAGATTTAGCTATAAAAGCGATGATCGAAAAGGGAATTACTATGGCCCGTAATTCCGTCTGGACAGACCCGACCATCCTTGCGAAATTTGATAAACAATTGGCGTTAACCGCAGTCAAAATTGGAGCAATTGGAACCCCATACGATAGACCTCTTATGACTGCAGTGGGTGAAGCCCGGGATGCTATTGGGGATGTGATAGTCATGTCCATCGAAAATGGTGGAACTGGGGATATTGCAGGGGCTTCCAATAACGCTACAAAAAAAGTTAATGAATTACTCGACGCTGCTGGTGAATTAGGGAAATAGTTTATCTCAATTTTTTTAAAAAGGTATGGAATCGTCTAAAGATGATCCCATACCTTTGGTTTATATAGGAGTTCTAATGCTGGATAGTCGATTTATTGATAAACATGTTAGGGTTATTTTTCCTCTTCCGGCCGTATTATTTGTTAGCTCTTTAATGATTTTCCCCGTTTTATATACCCTTTCCATCAGTTTTACCAATTGGAATTTAACATCCGGGCTTCCTGGTCGTTTTGTGGGGATTAAAACATACTTAGCAATTTTACAGGAGCCAAGGTTTTGGGCTGCCTTGTGGCGGACTTTATACTTTACTGTATTAGCTGTTTTTATAGAAACAATATTAGGAATGATTTGGGCACTTATTTTAAACAAAGAATTCAAGGGGAAAGGAATAACTAAGTTGTTTTTGCTTATGCCCATGGTATCTACCCCTGTGGCTATAGGTATTTCATGGACCCTTTTTTATGAACCTACTATTGGGTTAGCGAATTGGGCGCTAAAATTGGTTGGTTTACCATCCTTAAAGTGGATTGCGGATCCTAATTTAGTTATTCCATCCATAATTTTGGTAGATGTATGGCAGTGGACTCCCATGATGGCCCTTATTATTTTGGCTGGTTTAGCAGGTTTGTCTATCGAACCGGTTGAATCGGCCAGGGTCGACGGAGCGGGGCCGTTTCAAATATTCAGGCATATTACCCTTCCTATGGTGGCGCCGGTAATTTTAACAGCAGTGGTTCTTCGCTCGATTGACGCGTTAAAAACCTACGATATTATCTACGCTATGACCAATGGAGGTCCAGGTTTTGCTTCTGAAACTTTGAATATTTATGCGTATAATCTTTCTTTTAGTTATTTTAGACTTGGAAATGCGGCGGTGGTTCTTTTTTTCCTCTTTACTATGGTGATGATTCTTAGTTATATCGTTGCGCGGATGCGTACGGCTCTGGAAAATTAGGGGGAAATATGAAAAAGATCCTACCAAAAATTGGATTTTTATTATTAGTGTTAATGGTGGTTGTGCCAGTATTGTTTCCCCTCTTATGGATTTTTACATCATCTCTTAAAACACAAATAGACATAACGGCGACCCCGCCCCGATGGGTGTTTATACCGACTTTTAAAAACTATCAAAACGTGTTTCAAAATCAAAATTTTATTAAATTTTTTATTAATTCTACCGTAGTTGGTGTTAGTTCTGTTGTGTTTTCTCTGATATTGGGTTTACCTGCAGCCTATTCAATTGCCCGTTATAAGCAGGAAAAATTGGGATTAATGATTCTAATTGCCCGACTTATGCCGGGAATCGCATTGTTACTCCCCTGGTACCTTATCTTTTCTAGACTTGCTTTAATAGATACATACACTGCTCTTATTCTAAGTCACATGTTAATAGGACTTCCGATTGTGGTTTGGATTATGACAAGTTTTTTTGCTTCCGTACCTTTGGAAATTGAAGAATCCGCTCGAGTTGATGGGGCAACAATACAGAGAACCTTTGTACAAATCGTTCTTCCCTTGGCTGGGCCTGGGGTAGTAACCTCGACAACCCTAGCATTTTTGTTTTCCTGGAATAATTTCATGTTTTCCCAGGTACTCAGTATGGAAAAGACTAAAACCCTCCCATTGGCGATTTATAATTTTGTTTCCTATGCCGACGTGGATTGGGGAGCGGTTATGGCCGCTACGGTAGCCATTATCGCACCGGCCATTGCTTTAACCATGGCTTTCCAAAAATACGTGGTTCGCGGCCTTACCATGGGGGCGGTAAAGGGTTAATAGGTGGATTCTATGGTTTTAATAAGATTGTAGTACTGTTCGTTCACCGGGGTTGGGACGCCGTGAAGTCGTCCAAGGGCTATTACGGCACCGGAGAACATTTCGACTTCCGTTTTCCGACGGGCCAATACGTCCTGGCACATGGAGGTGAGGTTGTCCGGATGGAGGGTGGCCAGGGTGTTTTCCCAGGTTTCCAAATCCCCCTGGTTAAGGCCGATTCCCATGGCTTGGGAAAGGGCAATGACCTCGCCCATGGGGGCCTCCATAGCCTTTTTTGCCTCCGGTATGGTTTGAAACACCCGGTAGGGACAGCGTAATATGGCCGAAGCTTGGTTGATGCCCACGTTAATCATAAATTTATACCATAGGGAACGGAGCATATTTTGGGGAACTTCGTGGGCGATTTTTGTTTTTTCAAAAAAATTCCGTAGTTTTTGCACCCGGGGGCTTAGATTTTCTGGATCGTTGGCGGCTTCGCCAAAAAATATTTTGCCCGTGGCGGCGAATTGGGTCTCGTTGCCCACCCGGACCGCGTCGATTCCCAGAATCATCGCGTAGGGAGGAATCCGAGCCGTTGAGGGGGCTCCGGCGCCGGGTCCAAAGGTTTTGCCCAAAATTTCCTCGCTGGAAATTCCGTTGAGCAGGGAAAGGATAATCGTATCGGGGCCCACATGGCCCTTCATTTGCCGGATGGCTTCTTCCAGGTGATGGTATTTTACCGCTACGATGATCAAATCAAAGTTTGAGTTGGAACTCGAGGCCGTGGTGGGGGCCACCACGGGAAAGCGGTAGCTTTCGCCGTTCACGACAAAGCCCAGACGGCTATAGCGGTCAAACCGTTCTCCATCCGCTAAAACAGAGACGGTTCCGGGAGCGTGGTGGTGGATCATAGAAGCAATCGCGGTTCCCACAGCTCCAGAGCCGACGATGAGCACCCTTTCAATCTCTTTCATGGTAATGCCTCCTATTCCATCATCGCGAATCTAGGTTTACAGATCAAGGGGACCCGTTCCTCAGTTCAGATTGAACGAAAGGATAGAAAAGGTTACAATAGGCCATGGTTGTACCCTTTTGGCGGCTGTTTCAAAAATCCGACGCCTTCTACCTCCTAGCTTTTTTTTTGGTGATCATAGGGTTGGGAACGGCCCTTTTAATGTTACCCCTTTCTTGGGTTGGAAGGCCCGACACTTCGTCGTCCCTATCCTTTATCGACGCTTTTTTTACCGCCACTTCCGCCGTTTGCGTCACGGGCTTGATTAGCGTGGATATGGAGGGTTTTAGCCGCTTTGGGGATGTGGTTATCCTTCTCCTTATTCAAATAGGCGGTTTGGGAATTATCAGTTTTACCTCTATTCTTTTGACCATTCCGGGCCGACGTTTACCCTTGAGACGGCTGAATACGATTAAAAGTTTCTTTGTGGACGGGGTGGAGTACGATCCGGTCCGTATTGTCCGGAGTATTGTTTTTTTTACGTTTATAATCGAAGGTCTGGGAACGATATTTTTATCCAGGATCTTTTGGTCCGCAGGCGAGGAAGATTGGCTTTTTAGCGCCCTATTCCACTCGGTTAGCGCATTTTGCAACGCCGGATTTTCCTTATACCCCGATAGTTTAGAATCCCTGGCCCACAATATCCCCTTATTAATCGTAATAATGATCCTCATCGTTACCGGAGGGTTGGGCTTTATCGTGCTTCAGGATATGGGGCGCCGGTTCAAAGGGAAAAGCCGACGGCTCAATTATCATAGCAAAATAGTTTTGTGGATGACGGCTTTTTTAATTTTTGTATTTGGGCTGTTCTTTTTTCTTTTGGAGCGCCATCACGTATATAAAAGTTTCGACCCCCTTACCGCGTGGGTAAACGCGATATTTCAAGCGGTAACTCCTCGAACGGCGGGGTTCGATGCCATTCCCCAGAATCTTTTAAGCCAGCCTTCCAAGGCGATGACCATTCTTTTGATGCTGATCGGCGGTTCCCCCGGGTCCATCGCGGGGGGGATTAAGACTACCACCGCCTTTGTGGTGATCATGATAATGTTAAAACGGCCCGATAAAAATGGGGACATCACTGTTTCCCGCCATCGGCTGACCGCAGGCACGGTTAACAGCGCCGTCGTTTATTTTTTAAAAGCCCTGGCCCTGCTCCTAACCGCTATCCTATCCTTAAGCATCATCGAAGGTATCCGGGGGGCCAATTTTGATGAGATCGTTTTTGAGGTGTTTTCCGCCTTTGGCACCGTGGGGCTCAGTCTTGGGTTAACACCCAATCTGAGTTTTTTAGGAAAATTGATCCTCATAGCCACCATGTTCGCGGGCCGGGTGGGACTGATCGCGTTAGCGTTTCCTGTGGTCAAAAAAGAGGGGTATGGAATTTCCTACCCCGAGGGTTCTTTATTATTGGGGTAGGGTATGAAACAGGTAGCGATTTTAGGGTTGAGTTATTTTGGGAAAAGCGTTTTGGACGAACTATTAGAAATGAACGTGGAGGTGCTTATCATCGATAAGGACCGGGACGTGGTGGATGCGTACAAGGATTCATCCGCCACCGCGATCGTGATGGATGTAATGAACGCCGAAAACCTTCGACACGCCCTACCGGCCACGGTGGACGCGGTGATTATCGATATGGGTGATAGAATTGAGGCGTCCATTCTTACGACGAGCTATTGTAAAAAAATTGGAATTAAAACGATCATCGTAAAGGCTGAAACGGAGGCCCACGGGGAGATCCTTAACCTGGTGGGGGCCACAAAGGTGGTGTTCCCCAATCGGGAGGCGGCCAAACGGATCACCCCCCTTTTAATTTCTTCTACCCTGCTGAACTATCTGCCGGTCAGCGGAAAATTGGTGATCGCCGAGATGGAAATACCCAACCATTTTTGGGGTAAAACGGTTCTAGAAACGGATCTAAGAAGAAAATACGCCCTTAATTTGATTTCCGTCCGTCGGGGTACCGAGGAATACGGGCTTTTTGCCCCCGAGTATCGTTTCCAAGAAGGGGACATTGCCCTTGTTTCCGGCACCGATGAGGCCTTGGAAGCGTTTACCGGTAAGGAATCCGAGGTTCGCGAAAAATCGAGTCTTCTTAATAACTTTAAAAAATTGTTTCATCAAAAATGAGTTCTTCCACGCTTCGATTCAACGATTGGGGCTACGGGGTACTATTTCCCGGGGATGATTTGGATGTGGTGGTGGACGAGCTTACCGCCCGGGGATACGACAACGAATTTTGCCTGGCCCCGTTCATGGATACGAATTTTTTACGAAATTTAACCTATGCGGGCTTTTTGGTCATGTCCACCGCCGACGTAGTAGATAGACAAAAAACGATTTTTCTTCCAAAAATTCATGGGGTTCGGTCGGTTCTGGACCTTCGGGAGCTCCACGAATCCCATTCGGCGAAACGGTTGGCGCACCGGTACGAATTACGGGCGGACAAGGATTTTGGGACAATTATCGATCGCTGTGCCCAAGTTCATGGGGAAGATTGGCTTACGGGGGATCTGAGAAAGCTTTTTAAAAAGGCCGCCGCCGAAGGGGAGCCTGGCCCCCGGCCCCGATCCTTTGCCCTGTATCGGGATGACCGTTTGGTCGCGGGAGAGTTTGGGGTATCCACCGGTAGGATCTACACGAGTTATTCCGGGTACCGGGATGAAAAATCCTCTGGAACCGTACAGATGATCCTGACGGGCCGTTATTTGCGAGGTCAGGGCTTTTTTTTCTGGGATTTGGGGATGCCCCTCCCCTACAAGAAGGACCTAGGATCGAGGGATTTTGACCGGGAAGCCTTTATTCGGCTATTCCGGAGCAATCGGTAAATTGTCATTCCGTTCCACCTGTTTTTTTAATTTTTGATACTCCGCGTAAATTTTCGCCGCCCGGGAGTTTAGCCGGGAAAGCCGCTGTGCTAATAATCGGGCCAGAAATATTCCATAGTGGGGATTCTTTTTTATTAAATCGACAAAGTTCTGTTTTGATACCCGAATACAGGTTCCCCCGTCCTTGGATACCACCGTGGCGGTTCGCTGGTTAGAGAGTAAAAAGGACATTTCTCCGATGAACATATCGTCGGGGGTAAGATAAGAAACACACCGATCCCCGGAAAAAACAAGATACCGCCCCGAAACGATATAGTATAGGTAATCCGAGGTTTCCCCTTCCTTCATTACCACGTCTCTGCTGTTAAAGTGTATTTCCTGTTGATCCACAAAAATGCCCGGAACGACGTTGGACGCGTCCTTCTGGTGGAGAATGGAAAAGGAGACCTGATTGCCCTTTTCGTTGTAGGTTAAATCTTTAACGTAAATTCCCGCCATCCGAATCCCCATACCATGGAGTCCCAGGACGGGAACTTTAGCCATACGGCTTTTCCAATCAAAGCCATCCCCTTCGTCGGTGATGGAAAACCGGGATTCGGAGGGGGAAATGGTGTAAGTTAGCTGTACTTTTTTAGCCGCGATATCGTGTTGTTTGTTTTTTTCTCTGATTAAATCCATGGGGGCTTTCCCCGCTTCGAGCCAGGCGGTTTTTTCATCGAACCCTATTTTGCAGTTCCCGTGTTCAATAGCGTTTACTAGCAGTTCCTGCAGGGCCACGTGTAATTTTTCCCTATCATCCCGGTTGATAAGGTTGGAGTTGTACAGATAATTGGTTATCAAATTAGTATAGACTTCCAAATCCAGGGGATCGTTATCCATAATGAAGGTTCCGGAGATCGTTCGAATAAGATGCTTTTGCATGCCCCGTTGGAAGAGAAACTGCTTGTTATGAAAGAGGATCCGAAGGAGCCGTTCATTATCCCTTAAAAATTCGCCCCTCTGTAATACCGCAATGACGTTGGAATCCCGTAGTCGTTCTAAAAGATCCGCGTCGTTGGGGGTGTTATGGATGGCGATAATACCACCGTAGTGAAGCCAGGGATCTTCTTTTATGGCTTCTAAAAGATCCAGGGCAGAGAAAGTCTCGTTGGTGTCGGAACAATCGATAAATTTAAGCTCCGGGAGTTCGTACTTAAAGTACTCCAGTATTTGGTTGAATCCAGAAAGAAAATAGGGCTCAAGTTCTCCCTTAAAAAGTGTAGCAGATTTTTGTAGGGCAGAAATGAGTTCCGGGTCCTCGGTTATTACGGGAAAACGAAACATTTGCTTATACCTCTTCTGTTCTTGAGTCCCCTCTAAAAACTGATGTTTTTAGAATTGTCTTATTCTTTATTATCGACACAATTTGTAAGCAAAAAAGGATGATTTATGCTAAACTTTGGGTATGAGTATGAAAAGTATAACCGTTGATGTGGGAAAACCCCTGCCCCTGGGGGCGGAGATAACGGATAATGGGGTCAATTTTTCTATTTTTTCACGAAACGCCACGGGGGTAACCCTCTGCCTGTTTGAATCCCCCGAAGCTATAGAAGCCGCCGAAGAAATTGAATTGGAACCCCATAAAAATAGAACCGGCGATGTTTGGCATTGCCATATAGAAGGCCTTAGCGAAGGGGCCCTTTATCTGTACCGCGTTGACGGTCCCTATTTGCCTGAAAAAGGCTATCGGTTCAACGCTAATAAGTACCTCTTGGATCCCTACGCGAAGGCTTTGACGGACCTTTCAAATTGGGATCTAAAGGGCTGTCTGAGCTATAACCCCAATTTGCCCGATGGGGACCTTTCGTTTTGTGTCAATAAATACCCTAAGGGCCAGCCAAAATGCGTTGTGGTAAGCGATGCCTTCGATTGGCAGGGGGACAAACCGCTAAACTATCCCCTGCGCTTTAGCGTAATCTACGAAACCCATGTCCGGGGTCTCACCGTACATCCCAGTTCGGGGGCCGAATATCCCGGTACGTACCGGGGGGTTATAGAAAAGATCCCCTATTTTAAGGAATTGGGGATAACCAGTTTGGAGTTCCTGCCGATTCAAGAATTTAACGAACGGGAATTAACCCGACTAAATCCTAGAACCGGACAGGCCCTAAGGAATTATTGGGGTTATTCTACCGTAGCCTTTTTTGCGCCCAAGGGAAGTTATTCTTCGGACCAAAGCCCTGGTGGGCAGGTTCGGGAATTTAAGGAGATGGTCCGGAGCCTGCATAAGGCGGGGATCGAACTGATTTTAGATATCGTATTTAACCATACCGCCGAGGGAAACGAGAAGGGTCCCACCATTTCGTTTCGGGGGATCGATAATACGATCTACTACATTTTAGACGAAAACAAACGATTTTATAAAAATTTCTCCGGGTGCGGAAACACGTTTAACTGTAATCATCCGGTGGTCCGGTCTTTTATTATGGAGTGCCTTCGGTATTGGGTGGTAGAAATGCACGTCGACGGGTTCCGTTTTGATCTGGGTTCTATTTTAGGCCGGGATCAACAGGGAAAACTGATGGAGAACCCCCCCATGCTGGAGTGGATCGCCGAAGATCCGGTCCTGCGAAATACAAAAATTATCGCCGAAGCCTGGGACGCCGCAGGGGCGTACCAGGTGGGATGGTTTCCCGGGGGGCGATGGGCGGAATGGAACGACCGCTATCGGGACGATGTGCGGAAATTTTGGCGGGGCGATTCCCAAGAAGCTCGCCACTTTGCTACCCGACTTTCCGGAAGTTCGGATCTATACCTCCGGGATGGGAGAAAACCCTTCCATTCGGTGAATTTTATCACCAGCCACGACGGCTTTACGTTGAACGACCTGGTATCTTATGCGGAAAAGCATAACGATGAAAATGGGGAAGATAATAGGGATGGTATGGGGTTTGGGTACAGTTGTAACTACGGCTTTGAGGGTCCTGTGTCAAACCCGCGGATTGAAAATATCCGGACCCATCAGATAAAAAATTTTTTTATCACCCTGTTTTTATCCCTGGGAACCCCCATGATATTAGGGGGCGACGAATTCCGGCGGACCCAGGGGGGCAACAACAACGCCTACTGTCAGGATAATGAGGTTTCCTGGTACGATTGGAGCTTTTTAAAACGACACGAAGGAATTTTCCGGTTTGTAAAACATATAATCGCGTTTCGGTTACGGCATCCCGCGTTTTTAAGACCCGAATTTTTCACGGGACACGACGGTAATTATAACGCTATCCCCGATATTACGTGGTTCGACGAAAAAGGTGAAAGTCCTGACTGGGCAAAGGCGGATAAACGACTTGCCCTTCGGCTTGATGGTAGTAAGGCGGACACCTTCGCGGACCGGGACGATAACGATTTTTTCATCATGTTTAACGCCTCCGCCGAGGGGACCCTCTTTATCATCGCCCCGCCCTTGGAGGGAAAAAAATGGTTTCGAAGCGTTGATACCAGTCTGGAATCCCCGGAGGATATCGTCGAAAGTGGCAACGAAATACCTTTGCCAACCCAGGGTGAGTACTTTGTTCGGGAACGGAGTGTGGTGGTCCTGTTGAGTAAGAAAATTTAAAAACCCCATCGCCACCCTTCAAGGTAACGATGGGGCGGACCGTTACTCCGGACTTTTAAAAAAGCGATAGGAACAGGGCGTTAAGCACCATGGTTACGGAAACGAATACGATCGAAACCATGCTCATCAGCTTAAGCAGAATATTCATCGCGGGACCCGCGGTGTCCTTGAAGGGATCCCCCACCGTATCGCCAACCACCGCCGCCTTGTGGGCGTCAGATTTTTTTCCGCCGTGGTTGCCCTTTTCCACGAACTTCTTCGCGTTGTCCCAGGCCCCGCCGGCATTGGCCATCATAATCGCCAAAACGAAACCGGAAGCGAGGGCTCCCGCCAGGGTAGACATGACTCCCACGGGCCCAACAAAGATACCGACCAACAGGGGTGTGAAAATAGCGAGCATAGAGGGCAGAACCATGGCCCGCTGGGCCCCCTTGGTGGAAATCTGCACGCAGGTGGCGTAATCGGGCTTGGACGTACCCGCCATGATACCGGGATCAGCTTTGAACTGCCGGCGGACTTCTTGGACCATATCACCAGCGGCCCGGCCCACGGCTTTCATGGCCATGGACGCGAAAAGGAAGGGGAGCATGGCCCCGACAAACAGACAGGCGATGACGAAGGGATTCGTAAGGCCTATATCAAAATTCCCCTGAAAAGCCTTTGAATAATTGGCAAAAAGAGGGCTGATTTTGGGGAGTATGTTATTAGCCGCGTCACCGATTTTTTCGTGGTATTCGGCGATCAGCGCCAGGGCCGTGAGGGCCGCAGAACCGATAGCAAAGCCTTTTCCCGTGGCGGCGGTGGTATTTCCCAGGGAATCCAGGGCGTCGGTTCTTCGGCGAACCTCCGGGTCCATGCCCGCCATTTCGGCGATACCGCCGGCGTTATCGGCCACGGGGCCGTAGGCATCGGTGGCCAGGGTAATCCCCAGGGTGGCCAGCATACCCACCGCAGAAATACCTATTCCGTATAGACCCAGGACCGGGTTGTTAATCCCCCCGGCGACAAAATAGGCCGCCAAAATGGATAGGGCCACCGTAACCACCGGAATAACCGTGGATTGCATCCCCACGGCCAGGCCTCCGATGATAACCGTGGCGGGGCCGGTAAGAGTCGTATCGGCTAACTCTTTCGTAGGCCGATAGGTGTCCGAAGTGTAGTATTCCGTGAAAAAGGCGATGACGTTTCCCGCCACGAGACCCGCGATCATGGCGCCCCAAATTCCCAGATACTTCGTTCCGAAACCGGGGAAGAATTCGATGTACAGGAAACTGAAGACCGCGATGCCTATCGTGGAAAACCAAACCCCCTTTCGGAGGGCCGAAAGGAGCACCGACTGGGAGGCGTCTTCCTTTGCTTGAACGAAAAAAGTACCCACAATCGAAAGAATAACGCCTATCGCGGCGACGGACATGGGTAAGCCGATAAGCTGAAGGACCCCCATTACGCCGTTGGACGCTATAGCGGCCGCAGAACCGAGGGCCATGGTTGCCACGATGGAACCAACATAGGATTCGTAAAGATCCGCCCCCATGCCTGCCACGTCGCCCACGTTATCGCCCACGTTATCCGCGATAACCGCGGGGTTTCGGGGGTCATCTTCCGGTATACCCGCTTCGACTTTGCCCACCAGGTCGGCGCCCACGTCGGCGGCCTTTGTAAAGATACCGCCTCCGACACGGGCAAATAGAGCCATAGTAGAGGCGCCCATTCCAAAGGTGATCATAATAGGAGGAATATCGGTGTCGTTTAGATGAAAGCCTAACTTTAAAATAGCGTACCATAGGGAGATATCCAACAGGCCTAGTCCCACCACCGTCATACCCATTACCGTGCCGGTTGAAAAGGCGACCCGGAGTCCCGAGTTCAGGCTGGTTTTGGAGGCCCAGGTAGTTTTCGCGTTCGCCCTCGTGGCCACGGACATACCGATAAAGCCGGCGAGCCCGGAAAAAAATCCACCGGTTAAAAACGCGAAGGGCACAAAGGATGAAATAAGGTTAAATACGAAGGCTAGAAGTCCTAAAAGTACAAAGAGCCCCACGAAAATGAGGGCTACCACCTTGTACTGCTGTCCAAGGTACGCACGGGCGCCCTTTTGGATAGCTTCGGAAATTTCCTTCATTTGGTCGGTTCCCGAGTCTAATTTTAGGACAAAATTAGCCATCAGGTACGCAAAAACGAGGGCTAGAATAGAACCGATGAGGGTATAAATAAAAACCATAAAAACCTCCTAACGGGGGATACCGATTGGTCATCCCCCGTTAGAAGGGTATTCTCTTCTTCGTATGGGGTAATGTCAAGGTTCAAAAAAAAATAATAAAATCTAATTTCTCTAATCATTGGGGTAGCCGTACGGTAAAGGTCGTTAGGCCTTCTCGGCTTTCAAAGGTGATAGATCCGCCGAATCCTTCCACGATTCGTTTACTTAAGTCGAGGCCTATACCCGAACCCACTCCCTTGGGTTTGGTGGTAAAAAAGGGTGTAAATATTTTGGGTTTATTTTCTTCCGGGATCCCGATTCCCGTATCGGAAACGGAAACCTGGACAGAGGGTTTATCGTCCACGATCCGTTCAATTCGAACGGTGAGGTCTCCCCCCTGGGGCATGGCTTGGATCGCGTTGTTTATCAAATTCACCCAAACCCCGTTCAGTCGATCCGCGTTAAGGCGAACGATCCCCTCGTCCTTATAATCTCGGATAATTCGGATATTATGTTTGGTTTGGTTGTAATAGAGGACCAGGATCGTTTCCAGTTCGGAACGTATAGAAATAGGATTATCATTCCCCGCGTCCTCGTAGATCCACATTCGCATGGCCCGGATGGTAAGGCTGGCTTTTTCCGCCGCCGTTTGAACGATGGTCGCTGTTTTTCCCAGAAGGGAAAATGAATAGGCGGTTTTTATCGTTTCCTCCGCGTGGGGGACGGAAACGAGGAGGTCAAAGAGTTCCGGATCCTCCAAGGGGACGCCAATATCCCGTAAATTATCGCAGATTTCTCGGGCGGAGGGGATTCCCCGCTGTTCCAGCCGGTCGGTCAAAGCGCGGATATCCTTTCGCGTAATTTCCGTGGGAGACCGCTTAAGAATGAGGTATCGGAATAATTCCAATTCCTGGGGGTCCTGGCAGGACAGGAGGGTATTCATCCGTTCCTTGAGGGTATCGTTGGATTCCCTTAGGTTGGCGGCGGAAGAAACGATGGCCGCCAGGGGCGTGTTAAGTTCATGGGCTATTCCGGCGGATGTTCGACCCAGGAGGGCTAATTTTTCGGAGAGGATGACCTTGTCCAACGCGTGGGTCAGTTCTTGGGTCCGTTCTTCCACCTGGGTTTCAAGGGACCTATTGAGGTCAAGGATTTCCCTCTCCTTTTCTTTTATCTCCAGATAAGCGCGCTGAATCGATTCGGCCCGTTCGGAAAAGGTTTGAAAGAGGCTTTCTATTTCGCTGACCCCCCGCATTATCGCGGGGATCTGAGGCGGAGGGGCCTCGGCCTTCCATTTGGAAAGGGCGGTAACAAAGCTATCCATGGGGTACAGAATCATACTGGTTAAAAAGGCTAAACGGAATAACAAAAAAAGTAAAAAGGTTACCAGGGTAGCGCCAAAAAAGGATGTTATCTGCTGATAAAAACGGTCCAGGTTTTCCGTGGGGGTTAAAAGGACAATATCCACGCCCATCCAAGGGGTAAAAGCCCGGTTAACCAGAAAGGTTTTATTAGTAACATTGATTTTTTGGCCATCCCTCTGACCGATTATAAGGGTTGGAAGATCGCCCCCGATGTTGGTCAGGGGAATTCCCTCCCGATTCACCAACATAACGATGGTCCCGTCGTAGCGAACCAGCCGTGCCAGGTCGTCCCTGAGGGTGGCCAAATCAAGCCGGGCCAGTAAAAGTCCCGAGATGGTGGGGGCTACAAAATAGATGCTGGGCCGTTCGTTTTCCGGAGCCCGGACGATGGGTGATCGGCGGACGGTGGAAAAGTAGGCGCCGGAAATAAATTCCCCTATTTCGTGGTGGAATTGGAAGCCTAAAAAGACCCCCGAGTGGGGAAGGGCCTTAAGAATTTTGGTTACCGTACCGGCGGGTGTAATGGTATAGATATCCGAGAAGTAATCGAGGAAGGAGGCGGCGGTTTGAGGAAGAGGAAGTCGAGCAAGGTCCATAAGACTATCCGCGTAATGGGTCAGCCGGTTCGCGAAAAGCTGTTCGATGGCGGCCACCTCCGCGCTCCGGCGTTGGGTAAAATCGGACTGTAATTTAGTCTGAATGGCGTTGTAGGCCCCAAAGAGGATAAGAACCGTGGCGAGGATTGCGAAAATATCCAGGGTGAGCAAAATAGAACGGAAAGATCGCCGGAGGAGGGCCATTAAAATTCCTCCTCGATGTGGTAGATGGGGTAAAATTGTGAATGGGCATCCCCAAACCGATCGATTTCAAAGGAGTTAAAGGCCAAGGTAAAGCGCCCTTGACCGAGTATCCACGTTTTTACTTCCTGGGGAGTTCGCTTTCCCGCCTTAAACGCCCGGTCCAGCAGTTCCAAGGCCTGGTAGACCTGTAGACTGATATAAGTGGGGGAAACCTTAAAGGCCCCCTCCACCCGTTTAATGTAAGCGTCGATGGCCGGACTGGTGGACCGGGGAGGAAAATGGGAGAGTATAATTCCTTGAGCTAAGGCGGGCCCCGCGGTGGACAGAAGATCCGGGTTGTGCATCCAGGGAGAAAATAGAATAATCGATTGGGGATGGATATGAAAGGATAGCTGGGCAAAGTTGCCCGCCACGCTCTGGTAGCCCCCGATTAAAAGGTACAATAGATCGTAATTCTCCTGGGTAAGGATTTTGGTTAGCCCCGGCAGATCGGGATTGACGGTGGAAATATCAAAATCCCGGAGCGTATAGCCAGTCAGGGAACCCAGGGATCGGCTAAAGGTGGCGTACGCGGGGCCCGTATAGGCGTCGTTATCCCGATCCCGTAGGACGAGGATGGAATGAACCGGTAGGGTAGTAACGATATGGGCGACGGCTTTCTGTTCTTCCTCCACGTCCGGGACAATACGGATTATCCAGTCGTCCTTTCCCGTCAGGGCGTTGGTCGTGGCTCCGGTAATGATGGTTAATATCCCCGCGCGGTCGATATCGTCGGCGATGGCGACAGCGCAAGAGGAGGTATGGCTGGTTATGAGGAATTGATAGCCCCGGGAATTGACCGTTTTAAAGGCTTCCTTTGTTTTTTCCGGGTTCCAGCCGTCGTCAAAAGTCTCTACCACCATGGGACTATCGGGGTGGTCCTGCTTATAGATTTTTGCGGCCCCCACTTCACTGACCCCCACGAGGGAACCGGAAGCGAGTTTTGTCATCAGGGCCACGGGTATGGACCGAGAGCAGGCGACCACCGTAAAACCGATGGATAGGAAAAGAAAAAGCCTCTGGAAATTCCGTAGAAAGGCCATAATCGGTACGCTCCCCCTTAAGTATAGGATACGAAGGGGCTTCATGCTACAATATAATCATGGACGAGAGCAGTTTTATTTTTGGGGTTGATTTGGATGGGGTGGTGGGGGACTTTTATGGAGCCCTGCGAACCATAGCCGCCGAATGGATCGATAAACCCGTGGAGTCCCTGAGCGAAGAGGTTTCCTACGGGTTGAAGGAGTGGGGACTCCAGGAGTACGGGGGCTACGAGCGGCTCCATCGGTTCGCGGTTACCCAACGGGATCTTTTTAACGTCATGGAGCCCATTCACGGTGCGCCGGCTACCCTGCGACGGCTTTCCATACGGGGGATTCGGATCCGTATTATTACCCACCGCCTGTTTTTAAAGTATTTTCACCGAGCTTCCATTACCCAAACGGTGGAATGGCTCGATAGGCACGATATTCCCTACTGGGACCTTTGCTTTATGAAAGATAAGGGCGCCGTGGGAGCCCACGTATATATCGACGATTCTCCGGAAAACGTGGAAAAACTTCGGGCCCAAGGGTGTAGAACCATCGTCTTTTCCAACTCCACGAACCGTCACCTGGGAGGTCCCCGGGCTAATACCTGGGAGGAGGTAGAACGGCTGGTCCTGGAGGCCTACGACGAGTGGAGAACCGGTACCCTGGGTCTGTTTGGAGCCTCCAATTTTAACGCCTGAGATAATGCAATGCCTAAGATAGTCCTGGGAACCATCAACGCCAAATGGATCCATCCCTCCTACGCCCTTCGTCTCCTCAAGGCCAATTTGGGGGAACTGGAGGACCATTGCGAAATCCTCGAGTTCGCCCTGCGTCAACCCTTGGAAGAAAAGATCCGCCCCATTCTTGAACGGCGGCCCCGGATTCTGGCCCTTTCGGTGTATATTTGGAACCACCGGGCTACGGTAGAGTGGTTGGCCGAACTGCGCCGTCGTTGGGCCCCCTCCGGCGGGATCTCCGGGGGGACCGACGGGAATCCCTTTCCAACGATTATTTTAGGGGGCCCCGAAGTTTCATTTTTAAAGGACGACGCGGAGCTGATTCAAATGGCGGATTACGTGGTCCAAGGGGAGGGAGAAGGAGTTTTTGGTCCCCTTTGCGCGGCGATTCTGGGGGGCCAGGGGCCAAAGACCCGATGGATCCGGGGCGTTCCTGTGGATTTGGGGAGCATCGATCCGGCGTATCGCTTGTATACCCGGGAAGATCTGGAGAAAAAGTTAACCTACGTGGAGGCCTCCCGGGGTTGTCCCTTTGGGTGCCATTTTTGCCTCAGCTCGTTGGATCGAACCGTGCGGACCGTACCGCTGGAGGATTTTTTAAACCAACTACAGGGATTGATGGACCGGGGGGCCAGATCCTTTAAATTTTTAGACCGGACCTTTAATTTAGATATAGATCGGGCCCGGGACATCATGGAGTTTTTTCTTCAGCGCCTGCGGCCCGGAATGTTTGTCCATTTTGAGATGGTCCCCTCCCGCTTCCCCGAAGCTTTGCGGAGCCTTTTAACCCGTTTTCCCCCGGGGACGCTCCGGTTGGAGGTGGGAATCCAGACCCTTAACCCCCAGGTGGCCCAAACCATTGGAAGGCCCAGCGACCCAGAGAAGGAATTGGAAACCCTGGAGTTTCTGCGTCGGGGAACAAAGGCCATTGTACACGCGGATCTGATCGCCGGCTTGCCCGGTGAAACGATGGAATCCTTTGCCCAGGGCTTTAACCGACTCTGGACTGCCCGTCCGACGGAAATTCAGGTGGGAATTTTAAAAAAACTCCCCGGAACGCCCTTGGTTCAGCACGACAGCCGGTACGGCATGCGGTACTCCGACGAAGCTCCCTACGATGTTTTAGAGACCGGAACCTGGTGTGCCGCCGATTTGAATAGGATTAAAAATTTTGCCCGGTTTTGGGAGCTAATCGTAAACCGGGGAAACTTTGACGATCTGGTACCTTCTTTTTTAAGCGACGATGCCTTTGGGAACTTTATGCGCATTTCCGAGGGCCTTTTACGGCGATTCGGTAAAAGTTGGGGTATCGACCGCGGGGACCTGCGCTCCGCTTTAATGGAAATCGTCAAACGGCGGCTACAGGGCGACGATCGCTTCGATCTCCACGAGGCCCCCCTTCGGTAAACCTGCCACGGCGACGGTGGAACGGGCGGGCTTATCGGCCTTAAAAAAGGAACCGTACACCTCGTTTACCACGGCAAAATCGTTCATATCCTTTAAAAAAATGGTAGTTTTAACGATCCCCTCCAAAGAAGCCCCGGCGGCTTCGATCACCGCTTTTAGGTTGTTCATCGACCGTTCGGCTTGGGCGCGTACGCCTTCGGCCAAGTCCCCGGTTGTCGGGTCTATACCCAGCTGTCCTGAACAGAAGAGGAAGGACGGGGTCTTGATGGCCTGCGAATAGGGACCCAGGGCGGCGGGAGCGTTTTTGGTGGATACGATGGATTTGTTCATACGGGGAACTCCTTAGTCTGCATGGATGGCCCTCCCGAAAAGAGGGCGCGAAGATAGGGGTGTACATCGATCTTTATGGGCATCAGGTAGAGGTTAAAGTTGTGGGTACCGCAGAAGGAGAGGACCCGGCGCCCAAAGTCCACGTTCCACCCCAAATCCGCTCGGAATTGTTTGGGGAAAATCGCCCGATTGCGGGCCTCCCAATAATTTCGGCTGGATTCGGAAACTACGGGGGAAAGGCCCCAAAATACGGTCCGACCCTCCAAATACTCGGCGTAAATTTCCAAAAGGCGAAGGTCAAAGAAGGGTTGGCTCATAAAGCCGTCGGCCCCCGCATCACTTTTGGCCTTTAGGTAGTCCAATTCGTAGCGGATATTGGATCGATAGGGGTCAAAGGCTCCGTACACCCTTAAATGGGGGATCTCATCCTTCAACTTTTTTATAAATTCCACAGTTCCCGTGGGATAAACCCGGCGGCGCATATCCTGCGGCGGGTCCCCAGCTACGACGAGTACCCTTCGTATCCCGTGGGAGATAAAAAGTTCCGTATGGGGAAAGGGCTTGTGGAGGTCAAAATCGATGGCCCTAAGGTGGGGAATGTACGATAAGGTTTCTGGTCCCTCTTTGGAAAGAAGGGCGCAGGCTTCCCAGGAACGGATGGGGAAGCGGAGAAGATCCGGAATGTTCACGATGGTGATCGATGAAAATGCGGCCGCTTCTTGGGCTCCAAGGAGGAGGTTTTCGGGTGATCGGGGTACTATTTCTAAGGCTATTTCCATAGACCCTATTCCCACCGTAATTCGGCCCTGAAGGCGCTTTGATCCGTATCCCGGTGCCGACCCTCCAGGGCTATCGAAAACGCCCGGGGACCCTCCAGGGGCGCTAGAAGGTTCTGGGACCCTTGGTAGAGGTCTATGGGTTCATCTTCTCGAACCTCGGTCAGGTAGTTGATGTCCAAACGAAGGGACTGGGCCCCCTCCAAGTCCCGGGGGGGGAGAATATCCTGTATCCACTGGACGTAACGGGCGTTATTCACGTGGCCATTATAGTCGATATCCGAATAAGCCGCCTGACGGGACGAAACTTTGGAACAACCTACCGGTTCCCGTAGGGCCGGAATCCCATCCCGTAAGGCGTCCCGACCTTCGTTTTGGGGTATGGACTCCATAACCGAATGGGGCCGCAGGGGGCGCATTTTGGTCAGGTCCAGGACAATCCAGGCGCTTCGGCCCCGGGCGATGACGGTGTTTGAAAAGTCGACCATATCGTAATCCCGTAGGGCAAAAAGCCGATCGGTGCCCCGGGGCCAGGTTCGGACGGTGATTTCCTCACCCCAGGCGGGCCGACGGAGGAGGAGGGCAGACATTCGGGACAGTACCCAGGCTTGATTTTTCTCCATCAGCCTGTTCCGGCCTATGCCAATGGCCTCCGCGTGGTTCCCCGCTACTTCTTGAAAGAAATTAAAAGCCGCCGCCAGGGTAAGCCGATCCGCCCTATCCACATCCCAGGTACGTACCTTAAAAATCTCGGACCAATCGTTAAGTATCATGGCCCCATGGTGAATAGTATGACGAATTCCGTCAAGACGTGGGGACTTTTTATGCTGACGTAAAGGGGGCTTTATAGTAGAATTAGGGTTATGACAACGCGAGACCGCTTGGACGCTATAGCCAAAGAACGGATTCTGATACTCGATGGGGCCATGGGGACGATGATTCAACGGTTCAACTTGACGGAAGAGGACTTCCGGGGAGAACGGTTTGCCCGGCACCCTATACCCCTTAAGGGGTGTAACGACCTTCTCTGTCTTACCCAGCCCGCTGTGGTCGCTTCTATCCACCAGGCGTACCTTCGTTCCGGTGCCGATTTGGTGGAAACCTGTTCCTTTAACGCCAACGCCATCTCCCTGGCGGACTACGGTCTGCAGGATTTGGCCTATGAAATAAGCTTTGCCTCTGCCCGTGTCGCCCGGGAATCGGCGGATCTGTACGATACGGAGGATCAACGGCGGTTTGTGGTTGGAATTTTGGGGCCCACCTCAAAAACCGCCAGTATTTCTCCCGATGTGGAAGATCCGGGTAAGAGAAGTGTCACCTGGGAAGATTTAGAGAAGGCGTATTACGATAATGCCCGGGGACTTTTGGATGGGGGCGCGGATATTTTGATGGTGGAGACCGTATTCGATACCCTGAACGCCAAGGCGGCTCTATTCGCTATCCGGCGCCTTTTGGACAAACGGGGAGAGGGGGGTAAACCCCTGGATGTACCGATTATGGTATCGGGCACCATCGTGGACGCCGCGGGTAGAACCCTGTCGGGACAAACGGTGGACGCCTTCTTAACCTCCATCCTTCCCTACAAACCTTGGTCCGTGGGTCTGAACTGTTCCCTAGGAGCCGAACGGCTCCGGCCCCACGTAGCGGTCCTCTCCTCCCAGGCTCCCTGTTTGGTGAGCACCCATCCGAATGCCGGATTACCCAACCAGTTTGGGGAATACGACGAATCGGCGGAGACGATGGCCCGGTTTGTGGAGTCCTTTTTAAAAGAGGGTCTGGTGAATATCGTGGGCGGTTGTTGCGGTTCCACCCCCGCCCATATTGCCGCCATTGCCCGGCTGGCCCCCTCGTACCTCCCCCGTCTTATCCCCGAATTTCCCCCTAAAACGGTCCTTTCGGGGCTGGAGGTTCTGACGGTGGATCCGGCTATCGGCTTTGTGGACGTGGGGGAGAGGACCAACGTGGCCGGGAGCCGAAAATTCCTACGGCTTATAAACGAAGAAAAGTTTAACGAGGCCCTTTCGATCGCCCGGGACATGGTGGATGCGGGGGCCCGTATTATCGACCTTTGTATGGACGACGCCCTCCTTGACGCTCCCCGTTCAATGGTCCGATTTCTCAATCTAGCCCTATCGGATCCGGATATTGCCCGGCTTCCCTTTATGATCGATAGTTCCCGCTGGGAGGCCATCGAGGCGGGGCTCCGTTGTTTGCAAGGAAAGGGGATCGTTAACTCCATCAGCCTGAAGGAGGGGGAGGCGGAATTTCTGCGGCGTGCCCGGTTAGCCCATCGGTACGGGGCGGCGATGGTGGTGATGCTTTTTGACGAAAGGGGCCAGGCGGATACCTACGAACGAAAAATTGAAACCGCCGAACGGTCGTACCGCCTTTTGACCGAAGCGGGAATCCCGCCGGAGGACATCATCTTTGATCCCAACGTTTTGGCCGTTGCCACGGGAATTCCGGAGCACGACCGTTACGCCCTGGACTTTATTCGGGCCTGCGCCTGGATTCGGGAACACTGTCCCTACGCTAAAATTTCTGGAGGGGTATCCAACCTTTCCTTTAGTTTTCGGGGAAACGATACGGTTCGGGAGGCTATGCATGCGGTCTTTTTAAAACACGCGATCGCCGCAGGTCTTTCCATGGCCATTGTAAACCCCGGGGGGCTCGTTTCCTACGATGATATCGAGGATGTTCTTCGGAAAACGGTGGAGGATGTCATCTTGGCGCGGCGGCCCAGCGCCTCCCAGGAGCTTTTGGAATTGGCGTTGGAACTGAAGGAGCGGGTTGAGTCGGGAACCGCTGTGGTTCCAGGGAAGGCCAGCTCCGACGCTTCCAGTTGGCGTTCCCTGGATCCGGAGGATAGGATCGTTCATGCCCTTATACGGGGCATCGATGAGTATATCGAAGCGGATGTGCTGGAAATTCGGCCCCGGTTTAAGCGAGCCCTGGAGGTTATCGAGGGACCCCTTATGCGAGGAATGAACGAGGTAGGCGATCGCTTCGGTGCGGGGAAAATGTTTTTGCCCCAGGTGATCAGGAGCGCCCGGGTAATGAAACGGGCGGTGGCGGTGCTGGAGCCCTTTATTCAGGCGGAGAAAGCGGCGGATTTGGAGGCCCAAAACGGGGCGGCCGAATCTTCCTCTCCCCAGGTGTCAAAGGTATCTTCGGGGCGAAACCCCACTATCCTGTTGGCCACGGTAAAGGGGGACGTACACGATATCGGCAAGAGCATCGTCGCCGTGGTCCTGGGTTGTAACGGTTACCGGGTCATCGATCTGGGGGTCATGGTCCCGGTGGATGAAATTTTGGAAACCGCGGTACGAGAACGGGCGGATATGATCGGTCTTTCGGGGCTCATAACCCCGTCGTTGGACGAAATGGTCAACGTGGCCAAGGAAATGCAACTACGGGGTTTTACGGTTCCCCTTCTAATCGGCGGGGCTACCACCAGCGATATCCATACGGCCTTAAAAATAGCCCCCCATTACGGTGGACCCACGGTGTACGTTAAAGACGCCAGCCGGGCCGCGGGGGTTGTACGGGCCTTGAGCTCCCCCACCGAACGCCCTAAATTTTTAGAACACCTGGACGGGGTGTACCGGGAAGCCATAGAACGGCACGAACGGATCACCCAAAAAATAGACCGGTTAACCCTGGAGGAGGCCCGGGCAAATCCCCTAAAAACGGATTGGGACACCGTGGAAATTAAGATTCCCCGGGTACAGGGCCTTCTACAGTGGGACGAGTATCCCCTGGAAAAAATCGTTCCCTATATCGATTGGTCCTACTTTTTCTACTCCTGGGATATGGGCCACGGCTTTGAAAGCTTGCTAGCCGATCCAGAAAAGGGAAGCGCCGCGAAAAAACTCTACGAGGATGCACGGAACCTGTTGGACACCATTGTTTCCCAGGGCCTTCTTAAGGCCCGTGCCGTGGTGGGGTTGTTCCCCGCCTACGCGGAGGGGGACGATGTGGTGGTTCAGGTGGCCGATCGCCAGGAGCGGTTTTCCTTTTTACGGAACCAGGAACGGAAACGGGGCGGGGGCCCCAACCCCTGTCTCGCGGACCTTATAGCCCCCAAGGATAGCGGACGCCACGATTGGATCGGAGTGTTCGCCCTTTCCGCAGGATTTGGTCTGGACCGTGCGGTGTCGGACCTACGGAAACGGGGAGACGATTATGGGGCCCTGCTCCTTTCTTCCCTAGCGGACCGCTTGGCCGAGGCCTTTGCCGAGGAGACCCACCTGCGCCTACGGCGGGAATTGTGGGCCTACGCGCCGGATGAAAACTTGCCCCTATCGGATATATTCAACGCCAAATACCGAGGAATCCGACCCGCCTTTGGCTACCCCGCTTGCCCGGATCACACGGATAAACGGATAGCCTTTTCTATCCTGGGGGCGGAAGAACGCATCGGTCTACGCTTGACCGAATCGGCCATGATGATCCCCTCCGCGTCGGTATGCGGGCTCTACTTTGCCCATCCCGCCAGCTATTACTTTGGTGTGGGATCTCCGGGGGACGATCAATTGGAGGATTGGGCCCAACGGAAGGGGATAAGTCTAGAGGAAGCAAAAAAACGAAGCGGGAGGCTTTGATAGGCTTGATGATAAGTTTTCGGGGTATTGATCCGTCTATCCCTTGTTTTTATTTTGTAGGGCCTGCTTAAAGATCGTCTGGGCGTCGATTTTTTCATCTACCCCAAAGATAGGTTTTTGGCCTTCGCCGTTTAAACTCCTAAAAAGCGGGACGTCCATATCCGTGTAGGCCCAGCTGTTTTCGTTGTTTACCAGGTTATCTAAGACCACAACCACCGCCAGGGTATAATACACCAGGGCGGCGTTGGTTTTTTGTTTTGAGTTTTTGCCCCCTAAAAGGGCGTCCATTCGAATAGAAAGGGGGTTGGGAACTTGAAAAATGTAGGGTTCCCAGGGGTTATCGATCCCATCGCAAAGGGCCTTCTTTTCCGCGCCCCCCAGCTTGGAACCCCGTTCTATACCCGCCGCTACGACAGTTAAAAGGCGACGAAGTTTCCTTACCTCCGTATACAGGGGGCTGATATCCTGCTTGCGGAAGGGGGGCGGAGAAACGGATTCAAATTTGAAGTAGGGCAAGAAATAGAGGCGTTTAATCCAGAGGAGTTCCATTTGAATCCGTTTGGCGTAGGATGAAATCCGAGCCTCCGGAGAGCCATCGATGACCCTGCAGTATTCCGCTAACCGGGGGATGTATTCCTTTTCCAAAATTCTTTCAATAAAGTCATGCCAGCTGGAAATAATGCTGTTTATCCCCTCGTCGATTCTTTCGGCTTCGTTTTCCCCTTTTGGCATGGTTCCAAAGGAAACATAGCGGAGTCCGTAAAAAAGTTCCTCCAAGATATGGATTAAAATGGAAACCTGGAGCATAGGATCCTGGGGGGCTATAAGTTCGTATCCCCGTTTTAGATTAAAAACATCAAAAAAATAGGGGTACAGATCGGGAAATTGTCCGAGACGATTCCAGCCCGCCTGGGGAAAAAGATTTTCCATGGTCGCCAAGCCCCTGGTCAAGGCCCGATCGATGATGGTCTGCGTGGGGTCACGATCCTCGACGTTTACCGTTTGGTTGTTTTCCACAGCAGTTTCGGGGGAAAATTCGGCTTCCTCTTTCGGTGCTTCCTTTTTTTGTTCCGGAGCGGCGGGGGCCTTGGAAATTTCGATCGGCGCCGGCAAAACCCTATCCGATTCGGATACCCCGAGAAATGCCATGATCCGATGCCGACGGGCTGAAAAAAATTCCTCGTAGGAAAACCAACGGTCGGAGACCAGCTTGAGGAACAGGGGGTACAGGAGGAACCGAACGCTCTTTTTTACTATCATATAGGCGCCCAGGGCCACACGAACCGAATCTTGGTGCTTTTCCTTCGCTTCCGTGGGGTTTTCGTTCTGTACCAACGAAAGAAGGTTTTTATAAGCCCTATGAAGGTCCGTTTCTGGATCGATTTTTTCAAGGATAAACAGGGGACGGTAAATAGCTTTGATAATATCCGAAAAATCGGAAACCTTGACATTCCGAGGGTGGGCTTGAATTTTGCCCAGATCCGAGGTGATTTTTTCAATGTTCCAGTATCGAATAGCGTTAATCGCTGCGAAACCAAAGGGATCCATGTTTTTAAAGCGATCGTTCCGTTGGGGGTTGTTTCGGGGGAGCAGGGATCGGGTAATTGTAACGAGGGTTTCGATCCGCTGGTAATACTCGTTCATTCTCCGGCTGACAAAGTCCGGGTTAACGAAGTCCGGAGGTTCCCCAAAGAGGGATAGCATGGAATAAAAGACCTGGGTGGGGTTTTTTATTTCAAACTCCACCTGGGCGGCGTAACGATCCATCTTTAACCGTTCCCGGTAAGAGGTCTTGAGGGGGACCGATGGATCGTCTCCCGAGTCTAGAATCGTCGTCCGCTTGGGGCGCTTCGACCTCTCACCCTCCTGGGGGCGGATTTCTACTCGATGGGTGGGAGCCGCCTTTTTTAAACCGGGTCGGTCAAGGCTAACCTCCACCGTTTCGTGTCGGGGCCTTTGTCTCCGCTCTGGTTCAGGGGAACCGGGAGCTTTTTCTATCCCCACTTCGCCCCCCAAAACTTGGGCCATCCGGCGAGCTTCGTTGGGATCGATATCCCCTAGTTTTTTTCGAACTTCGTCCAATTCCCCTGGTTTATAGATAGCCTTTACTCGTTTTGCCATAGCTATACCCGTAGATAAATTTGCTCCCCAAACCCCGTTAGGTTGTGGACAGCAATTTTTTCTCCCTCCGACGTCAGGAGCATACCGTTAAAATACCCCAGGGGGGCGAAGTACTCACTACGGGTAAGGAGAAAATCAAAGGAAAAATGGGCCGGTTCCCGGGGGGTAAAGGTTAAATCCACCATCCCCTCCAGGTCCTGAATGATCCAATTACCCTCGGGCCCTTCGGGCATGGTGATTTTTACCGGTGGAAGGGCCGTAGGTCGACCGTCGAACCAAAGGCCGTTTTCGTTGTTTTTAAAGGTATCCTTAGCCTGATTTTCCGCGATGCTAAAGCCAAAGGACCGGTTAGACGGGTCAAACCCAAAACCGGTACACCAAATATTCCTCATGCGATAGGGGTAAAAGCCCTTGTAATCAAAGACAAACCCCGAGGCGTTTTCCGGATTAAAGGAGATATGGCGTCCCCCAAAAACCATGTCCCCCCGAACCGGAGCCATAACCTTAAACGAGTACATACAGCGCTGATCCGAAAAGGGGAGACAGGTTACCAAGGGACTCGCTTTAGACCGGCTCAGATCCAACTCCACGTGGGCGGTAAAGGAGGGCCGTTTTCTCGTGGGCTCCACGTCCAGATCCAGTTCGATTATGTCCGCGTCCAGCCAGTCGTGGATACGAAAATAAAAACCGTAGCTTCGGCTGGTTACTGCGGAATTGTACAGGCTTCGGGGAAGGTGCCAGGAACCGAAGGGGAGAGATTTTCGGAATATCAATTTTTCTTTGGTTTCCTTATCCCAAAGGAAGACCTGGGCGATCCGATAAAATTTTTCGTTGGTCAACGCCGCTACCAGATAATACCGATCGTCCTGAATCTGAAAGGATTGCCATTCCTTAATGCGGTAATTTCGCATCCATTTAGGAAGGGGAAGGCGGTACGGCCGATGAATAGAGAGAAGATCCACATCGTCAAATGCCCGGGCCCAGGTTCCAAAAATGGGACTCCCCTTTTCGATGGGGCTGGGCTTGGAACTTTGCAGGTCCCGCTGGTACATCAGACCCTTTCCAAGGCGTATAAGAGGAAAATGGCTTGGGTACCCAGGTCAGCGCCGGTGGCCGCTTCGAGGGGTATGGTCGCTTTGGTCATGGTGTTTGGGGAAAGCTGGGCCACCGCTTTCTCCGCGGCCCGTTCTAAGGCCGATCTATCCATGGCCGCCAGGGTTTGGTACAGTCTTCGCGCCAGCTCGAGGCCCGGCAACGAGAGGGAAAGTTCCTTCGCCGAATCCAGGGCTATGCCCATGTCTTTGATAAAGTGTTTAATATAAAACCCCGGGGACACGTTCCCATCCAGCATCCGGGGGACCAAATTGGAAAGGGACCAGCTTCCCGCGGCGCCGCTTTCAATGCTCTTGAGCATGGTTCGGGGATTCAGCCCCGCCGCGTTTCCGTACACCAGCGCCTCGCTTACGGCGAGCATGGTGGACGCGATGACGATCTGGTTCGCCATTTTGCAGTACTGTCCCGCCCCGTTTTTACCCTGGAGGACCACGTTTTTCCCCATCTTTAAAAAGACAGGCAATGCCCGTTCAAAGGCCCCTTCTTCGCCCCCTACCATGATACTGAGGGTACCATTTTTTGCCCCCAGGTCTCCGCCGGAGACTGGGGCATCCAGCGCCGAAAGCCCCCGTTCTTTAGCGATTTCGCCAATTTTTTGGGCTAAACGGGGACTTGAGGTGGTCATATCGATTAACAGGGCCCCTTTTTTCGCGGATTCCACGATCCCCCGGGGGCGCAGGTAAATCTCTTCCACATCCTTGGGGTACCCTACGATCGTGATTACCCCATCGGCATCCCGAACCGCCTGTTCCGGACTATCGGCCCAAGAAGCTCCCCGATCCAACAATTCCGCCGCTTTCCGTTTTGTTCTATTGTACACCGTTAGCTTATAACCGGCGGTTAAAAGATGGGTAGCCATGCTTTTACCCATGACCCCCGTACCGATAAACGCGATCTTTTCCATAGGGCTCAGTATACACCTTAAAGAAAAAATAGTGTATGGTAAAAGGTATGGCAATAACATTATATTCCCTCGGCGCGGCCGAGGAGGTGACGGGTTCCAAACACGTTTTGGAGGTGGACGGGCGATCCTACATGGTCGATTGCGGGGCGTTTCAGGGAAAACGCGCCGAAGCGGATCGTAAAAACAGGGAATTCGGTATCGAAAGCGATCGTATCGAATCGGTAGTCCTTACCCATGGCCATTTTGACCATTGCGGGTTACTGCCCCTGCTTCCAAAGCGGGGCTATCGGGGGAATATCTACTCCACCCCGGCCACCCGGGATATCGCGGGCCTGGTGATGATGGATTCCGCCCGGATTCAAGCTCGGGACGCGGAATATTTGCAAAAACAGGCCGCAAAAAAGGGTGAAAAATTTGACTGGAAGCCCCTGTACGAAGAGCAGGACGTGGTTAAAGCGTCGGGACAGATGATTTCCCTATCCTACCATCGGCCGATTTGGATTGGCGAGGGGGTGAAATTAGAATTTTACGACGCGGGGCACATTTTGGGGTCCGCCATGGCCTTTATTACGGTTACCCAGGATGGGAAGGAGACCCGAATAGCCTTTACGGGCGATCTAGGCCGCAAAAACAAGCCGATAATCCGGGACCCGGAAGTGGTTCCCGCTCCGGATTATCTGGTGCTGGAAAGCACCTACGGGGATAGACAGCACGATTCCTCCGACGATGTCATGGTTCGCTTGGCGGAGGTGGTGAATAGGACCGTAAAAAACCGAGGGAAAATTTTGATACCCGCCTTTGCGGTGGAGCGGACCCAAGAGCTGGTCTACTACTTCCACCTGTTGGTGGACCGGGGCCTTATTCCCCCCATCCCCATCTACGTGGATTCTCCGATGGCCACCAACGCGACCACGATCTTCCAACTGCACCCGGAATGCTACGACCAACAGACCTACGACGCCTTTACCAAGCACCACGCCAATCCCTTTGGTTTTAACTCCCTCCACTTTACTTCCAGTGTGGAAGAATCTAAGGCCCTGAACGACCTTAAGGGTCCCGCAGTTATCATCTCTGCGGACGGTATGTGCGAAGCGGGAAGAATTCAGCATCATTTGGTACAACATATCGGGGACCCGGATACTACCATTCTTATCGTGGGGTATATGGCGGAAAACACCCTGGGCCGACGAATTAAGGATCGAGAAAAGGAAGTAAAAATATACGGGCAGTGGTTTCCGGTTCGAGCCCAGGTGGAATCCATAGAAGCCTTCAGCGCCCACGCGGATTACGTGGAGGCGACCGAATGGCTCGATTCGTTGGATACGTCCCGGCTAAAAAAGATATTTATGGTCCACGGTGAAAAGGATGCCCAAAGGGCTTTTAAGCTGTACCTGGCGGACCGGGGTTACACGAACGTGGAGGTGGTAAAATACGGCGCCACCTACGGCTTGGAGTGACCGTGGCGTATATAACGGGATTTCATGCCATCGAGGAGATGATTAAATCGGGTAAGGCCCAGGGACCCCTGTTGGTGGCCAACGCGGGTCCCAGGGCGCGATCTATCATGTCCCTGGCGGTGGACCATGCGATTCGGACCGATCGGGTGGGGGAGCACGAGCTGGACCGCCTGGCCCCGGACCATCGGGGGATAGCCCTTTTTGTCGAATCCAAGGGACCGGTTAACGAAACTACGGTGGAACAATTTCTTGGGGAGTTGGATGAGGGAGAGGGGGCGTTGGTCGTCCTGCTGGACGGGATCACGGATCCCCACAATTACGGGGCCATCCTTCGGTCCTGCGATCAGTTCGGGGTGAACCTGGTGGTGGTGGGAAACCGTCGTTCGGCCAAGGATGCGGAAGTGGTGTCCAAAACAAGCGCCGGCGCCGTGGCGTGGGTGCCCATTGCCGGGGTTTCCAACCTTACCAGGGCGGCGGAACAGCTTAAAGAGGCGGGGTTTTGGCTCTACGGCGCCGATATGGCGGGAAAACCGGTGTACGACGTGGACTTGAAGGGGCGGACCGCCATAATTTTAGGGAGTGAAGGTGCGGGTCTTTCGCGGCTCCTGCGGGAAACCTGCGACGTCATGATCGCCATCCCTTCTAAGGGCCGTATCGATTCGTTAAACGTATCCGTAGCCGCGGGGGTTTTACTCTACGAAGCCCTGCGACAACGGACCTAAAAGCCGTTACATCCTAGCTTTGGTTCTCCGGCGTATCTTCCGCTGGAGAATCGCCTTCCTCTTCGGAATTGTCATCCTCCGGTATTTCGTCTTCCACCGTTTCACCCCGGGCGATCGCCTCCCGACGAAGCTTCTTTTTTAGTTCCTTTTCTTCTTTTTTCTTCTTCCTATCCAGCTCTTTCCGTCGTTTCTCCGCGTTATAGTTTGGTTTCAATAGGTCCTTCTTGTAAAAATCGAATAAATCACTATACACGATTTTGAAATAAATGTCTGTAGAACATCATAGTACATTTATACCACGTAGAATTCCTCCTTGCGGGACAAAAATCCCTTCCAGGATGGTAAAAGGGGGCGTATTTTAAAGGACACACAGGGGCGTTGCGCCCGCTGTAATCTACGTTGACCTATCTCAGAAGGAGGCATAGGGTATGAAAAAGTCGCTTGCCGTTTTGGCCGCGCTCTCGATCGCCGCAGCCGCGTTCGCGTCGGGCTCCAACGAATTGGTTATCAATTCGTACATGTCCGATCAAGCACCGAAGGATGTATTTCAAAAATTGGTGGATGATTTCCAGAAGAAAAATCCCGACATTAAGGTGACGGTAAATACGACCGCCCACGAACAATTTAAAACCCTGCTCCCCAGCTGGCTTACCTCTAAACAGGCGCCCGATGTGGTAACCTGGTTTGCCGGATACCGGATGCAAGCCTTTGCCGAAAAGGGGCTCTTGGAACCGATTAACGACGTATTCCCCGGTGGTTCTTTCGAATCCGAGTTCCCCGCCGCGTTTAAATCCTCCGCCAGCTACAACGGGAACGTCTACTTTATGCCCCAAAGCTGGTACTGGTGGGCCGTGTATTACAACAAGGACGTATTTGCCAAACTGAACCTGTCCATTCCCAAAACCGCCGATGAATTCCTGGCGGTATGTGACAAACTTAAAGCCGCAGGTATCGATCCTATCGCTATTGGCGCCAAGGACACTTGGACTGCCGGCGGTTGGTTTGACTATATGGACAGTGCGGTTAACGGCGGAGATTTCCACGTTAAACTGACCAAGGGTGATGTGGCCTACACCGACCCGGCGGTTAAGAAGAGCTTTGGTTATATCGCCGAACTTGCCCGCCGCGGATACTTTATGCCCAACGCTTCCAGCTATTCTTGGCAAGAAGCGGCCAACGTCCTCTTCCAGGGCAAGGCCGGTATGTACCTCATGGGCCAGTTCATCAAGGACGTAGCTCCCGCCGAGGTGAAGGATAAGATTGATTTCTTCAAGTTCCCCGTTTTTGAAGGCCGAACCGAATACTCCGTGGATACTCCCACCGACGGCTTTATGATTCCCAAGAACGCGAAAAATAAAGCGGCCGCCAAGAAGTTTATGGCCTACCTTGCCACCGCCGAAGCCCAGGAAATGTTCTGCAAACCCCTGGGACGCCTAGCGGCTAACAAGAAAGTAGCGGTACCGAACGCCGATGCCCAGCGGGGTCTGGACATGGTTCTAGGTGCCAAGACCGCTATGCAGTTCTACGACCGGGACGCGCCGGAAGAAATGGCCGCCAAGGGCATGAACGCTATCGTGGATCTTATTTCCAACCCCGGCCAGATTGATACCATCCTTACGAACCTGGACAAAGAACGGGTTCGGATCTACGCGAAGTAAATAAATACCGCAAAGGGGTCTTGCAAAGGGAATCGACTTTTGCAAGACCCTCATCTACTATAGATTACCTATTCCGAGGAGCGGCTTGATGACCGTCAAACTTAATAAAAACACCCTGTTACCCTGGGCTTTTCTTGCTCTTCCGCTGACGATGTATTTAATCTGGGTCATCATCCCGGTTTTTCAGAGCCTATTATTTAGTCTGACCTTCAGGGACACGATCATGTACGGTCGGAAATTTATCGGTTTTGGTAACTTTGTCCGCCTCGTGCAGGATCCCCAGTTTCATCTAGCCCTGTGGAATAATTTTATCTGGCTTATCGCCTTTGTGGGCATTCCCATTCCCCTGGGTTTGGGCGTGGCGATGCTTTTTAATCAGGAATACGGTGGGGCTCGACTTTATAAGACCCTTTTTTATATACCCATGACCCTTTCGTTTGCGGTTATCGGCACTATTTGGGCCTGGATCTATCACCCTGACTTTGGGGTTCTGAATACCCTTCTGCGGGCGATAGGTTTACAACAGTACGCGGTCCAATGGTTGGGGGATAAACGCTATATGACCTTGGCCCTCGTGGTGGTGGGGATTTGGCGTCAGGTCCCCTACGTGATGATCCTCTATTTGGCGGGTTTGAAGAACGTACCGGAAGAGCTGGTGGAGGCGGCCACGGTGGACGGGGCCAACTGGGGACAGCGGTTCCGTCATGTGATCATTCCTATGCTGGCGCCGGCGACGGTGGTGGCGGTGACCATTTCTATTATCGATTCGTTGCGGTCCTTCGATATCGTTTACGTGATGACCAATACGAAAGCCCGAGCGGCGGAGGTACTGGCTAGCTACATGTACTCATCGGCCTTCGCGTACCAGGATTACGGATACGGGTCAGCCATCGCGGTGGTACAATTTTTAATTACCTTCGCCTTCATCGTGGTATACGTATCCAATACCTTGAAGAACGAAATACAACGATAGGGGGACGCGATGAAATCCATGTCTAACTCGAAGCGCATTCTCTTTAGAACCGCGTTTTATACGATAGGTACCCTTCTGGTTGCCCTTTGGCTCGTGCCCATACTGATAGCCGTATTTACGTCCCTCAAGTCGATGGATGAAATAATGGGTAGTAACCGCATGTGGGCTCCACCAAAGGTAGCGCTGTTTTCCAATTTCGCCGAGGTGTGGACCAAGGTTGGAATGGCCCATTATGTGCTTAATACGTTTATCATTACCATCCCCTCGGTGGTCGGGGCGTTGCTAATCTCCAGCCTAGGGGCCTTCGCCTTGGCGTTTTATCGGTTTCGCCTGAACAAAACGGTTCTTATCATCTTTATCACCGGGATGCTGATTCCCTTTCAAATGTTGTTGATTCCCGTGTATCGATTTTCCGACGCCATGGGCCTGATCAACACGTATCCCGGAATTATTCTGTTTCATATCGCCTTTCAATTAGGTTTTTGTACCTTCTTTTTACGCAACTTTATGAAACAGATCCCCTTTAGTCTGGTTGAAGCCCCCCGGATAGACGGGGCTTCGGATTTCTTTATTTATAGAAAAATTATCCTGCCCCTTTCCATTTCTTCCATGGCCGCTTTGGCGGTGTTGGAGTTCACGTGGATTTGGAACGACCTGCTATGGTCCCTTATTCTGTTACAGGAGGATAAACTAAAACCCGTTACCCTGGGGCTCGCGAATATGCAGGGCGAGTTTATTTCCAACTACAACATGATCGCCGCGGGGTCCATCATCGCCGCCGCCGCTCCCCTGGCGGTGTTCCTGCTTTTCCAAAGGTACTTTATCTCGGGGCTTACGGTGGGCGCCGAAAAGGGTTAGGTCGGGAAGTTAAAAAAAGCCGTCCTGGAAGGTTTTAACTTCCCGAACGGCCTTTGGTTCCTCTGTTACTCGCCTTCCTTGATAATTTCTATTTTGATTCCTTCGTTCACCGTGGTGTCCTCTTTGGGAGGGACGGTGATCCGTAAAATACCGTTGCGAAACACCGCTTTAACCTTTTCCTGGTCAAACTTATCCGCCGGAACAAAATATTTTTGCTTGTCGATGTCCTTCAATTTAAGCCGCCGTTTAAAGAACCGAACGTTTTCTTCCACCGGCTGATCCACCATTATTCGGGCGGAGAAGATCATATAGTCCCCCTGGAACGAAAGGTCAATGTTCTTCTCGTCAAAGCCCGCCAGGGCAAATTCAAAGACCAAGGTCCGATCGGCGGTCATGAACACGTTCATTGGGGGGTAGGAATAGTTGGGATAGTAATCGATATTTTCGTCCTGGGTAAACGAAAAAGGACCGCGCTCGCCCCGGTCCCCAAAGGGGCCCCCCGGTCTAAAATGAGCGTCGTAGGGATTAAAGTTCTTGCTGAACTCTTCGTGAAAATCCTGGGCCGCTTCGAAAATTTCATCGAAAATGGTTCCCAGATCCGTGTACACCTTGTTGCCTCTCATATAAGGCTCCTATTTCACCGGCCCTAAGGCCCGGCCTTGCTGGATCCTCCCAAGGAGCGATCCAAAGGGACAGCTTGTAGCCATCCCTTTACTTTGAATATACCCTTAAATATATAGTAAAGCAATATTAACACAATTCTAAAAACATCAGTTTTTAGAATTGTTCCGGTGAAATCGCAATTCCTGTAAGGAATTGAGGCTGTCTGATAACTCTGTTAGTTATCAGACAGCCCGAAGGCCCAATACCAGGTTTCTAGGACTCCACTTCCATGTGCTTGATCGGTTCCATGGATGCGGATAAAAAGGAAAAATCGTTTTGGGGGAGTACCTGGATAACCTGGGGCGCCGCTTTAGTGGGGATCAGTTTTCTAATCCAATAAATGGCAAAAAAGGTCGCGATAAGACCCCCCATGGCCACCGCGGCCCGCAGGGGATCGGAGGAGGTGGGGACCAGAATCATGGTAAGGATATACCCCAACGCGGCAACCACGAAGGGGGGCAAAAGAACCACCAGTCCCTGCCCCACGCTTGTCGCCAGGGGATTTTCTATCTCCACCGTGTCTCCCACCGAAAACTCTAGGCCCCTGTCGTTACGGGCGGTAAGGATATTTCCGTTGGATTGGCAGGAATGGTTCGAGCAGGCCACGCAGGCTCCCGGGCTTCCGCCTTTAAAGGTTATCGTCTCCCCCTCGATCGAGAGGACTGTTCCTATTTCTTTCATGCTGTACCTCCGTGCATGGAATACCTATTCTTTCTATGGAAACGGCAAGGCCGTTTCTTCCAATTTCGATCACAACACCCTGCAGTTCGACTTTGTCCCAGGCGTCCCGGGTCCAGTCGGGGATCCCTGTCAGATATTCCTGAATCCGGCTTTGAATATCCGTTCCCCCCACCGAATTGACGCTTCCGGTCCGGCCCGCGTCGCAGATGACCGCTGTTCCTCCGGGCAAAACCCGCTCGTCGGCGGTTTGGACCCGTCCGTGGGACCCGATGACGGCGGAGCAAAGCCCATCTGCCTGGGCGAAAAGGCCCAATTTTTCTGCCGTAGCCGAGGCATGGACGTCCAGGATCACATAGGGCGTTTCCCGACGCAGACGTTCCAGCAGTTCGGCCAGCCGAGTAAAGGGGCTGTCGGCGTGGAGTCGCCCGAACCCACTCTGCCCCAGCAGAACCGCCACGGCCACCTTTTCGGTTCCCACCGTATAGGTTCTAGAACCCAATCCGGGGGCAAAGACGCTTATATTGGCCGGTCGCAGGACGTAGGGCAGTTTATCAAGATTTTGTACTAAATCTTTCTTATAAAAACAACAGTCCCCCGTGGTAATTACATCGGCCCCCAGTTTGCGGATATACCCCGCGTGGTTACGGCCTAGGCCGCTCCCGCCGGTTGCCCCATCGGCGCAGGCTATAACGAAGTCTATATTTTTTTCTCTTTTAACCGATGGGAGGGCGGTTTTAAACGCGTATACCCCCGCCTTGCCAACGATTTCTGCCACGTAGAGAACCTTCAAAAAAATCACTCCCATGGGGCCCGTAAAGGTCGATGGTTTTACGAGAACCCCTAGTGTTTTCTCATCCCAATTTTTATAAAGAAGTAAGGGATCGAAGGTGGGTCTTATCCTGAAGGCCCAACTCCGAAAGCCGTCTTCCAAATTCGGAAGCGGCGCGATAATCCTTTAATTCTTCGCACACATCCCGTAAATTGAACAGCCCGTCGTAGTACATCGGCGCGAGCCCTACCGCCTGTTCAAAACACTCCCGGGCGCTTTCGTAATCGCCCTCCGTAAAATACAAAACCCCTAGGTTGTTCCAACACTTGGGGGAACGGGGATCCAACTGCAGGGCCTCCCGGTACAGGGCCTCCGCTTCCTCAAAACGTTCAAGCTCGTAGTAGATAAGTCCCAAGGACGCCCAGGCTTCCGCGTTCTGATCGTCGATGGAACGAACCCGGTCAAAGCAGAGAACCGCGTCGTCGTATTCCCCCGTTTTTTGTAACGCTATACCTAAATTAAGCCATAACAGGGGATTTCCTGGATCCAAGGTAAGGGCTTTTCGAAATAGAGGAATCGCGTCATTCGGTCGGTTCGCCTCGGTCAAGGCGATACCAGAATCGTTCAAAGTGGCCGCCGTTTCCATAGGGTCCTCCTGACTTCAAATATAGTATAAATTCGATGAATAAACCAGAGTGATACGGATCATTTGGACAACTGGTCTCCTGGGTCAGGAGTATAATGTAAAATTATTCCAGATTTTGAGCATATGACCGCTTGATACCCCCCATCTAATACGGTACAGTGGATCCATGAATACGGTACTTATAGTCGCTATAATTTTCGCGTTAACCGTGGTTATGATAATGAGCGGTCGAGGTGGTGGTAACTTTTATGTCGCCACCCTCGTACTTGCGGGGGTGGCTATGCACACCGCCTCCACCACGAGTCAGTTTATTCTACTTTGCAGTTCCTTGATAGGAGCTTTGGTCTACGGAAAGGCAAAAACCCTGTCCTGGCCCCTGGTGATATTTTTTGGTGGATTAAACGCTTCCATGGCCTTTGTCGGAGGCTTTGAGGCCCGAGCCTTTGGAGGTAAAACCCTGGAGATCGTTTTAGCCGTCCTTTTAGTCGTCGCCGGAGTCGCCATGCTTTTCCCGGAAAGGCAATCCAAAAAAGAGGCAAAATATGCCTTTGGGTTTTGGAATATCCGGGAAGGAGAGAACACCTACGTTATAAACCTGTGGCTTGCCGTTCCCCTAACCATGGCTACGGGCTTTTTTGCGGGGATGGTGGGAATATCCGGGGGATCCTTTTTAGTTCCCCTAATGGTCGTGGGGTGCGGTGTACCCATGCGGACCGCCGTCGGTACCGCCACCGCCATGCTTGCCGCTACCGCCCTTACCGGCTTTGCCGGCAACGCCCTCCACGGGGGCTTCGACGCGGCGCTAGCCATCCCCTCCGGGGCGGTAGCCATCATCGGCGGCTGGATAGGCGGTAAAATAGCCCTAAAAACCAAGCCCAAAAGCCTAAAAACTATTTCCGGCCTTCTAACCATCGCCGCCGCGCTTATCATGGCCTACAATGCCCTTAAACTGTAGGGAAGAGCTGTGGTAGGTTTGGGGGAAGGCGGGGCCCGATGGAATCGGGCCCCGCGTAAAAGAAACAGACCCTACAAATTTGCGGGTATAGAAAAGCAATAGGGACTTTTAAAAGCTACATTTAATAAAAGACCGCTGTTCCACTTGTAGAAACCTTTCTGATTTTATACGTTGTTCCGGATAGAAAGGTCCCCTTATTTTCCGTCATTTCAAATATATAGGGTCCACCGGATGCTGTGTATGTCACCGTTGCGGTATTCCCACTGGTTGAAAAGTCACTTATAGTACCAGGATCCTTATTTACAAATACTATTTTCCACCAAGCATAATTAGCAATACCATATAAAGTGGCACTTGGATCTAGGCAATCTTTAATTCCCAATTCATCGTGATTGTTTACCGCGGTGGTAAACGTATTGATCCGATCCCGAATGGTTTCTCCCGCGGGGGTACAGCTGGAGAGGGAAGCGAAGGTCAGGGTTATTAGGAGACCCAATCCGAAAAGGCCCAGGGTGATTTTTCTGCTTTTGCGCATGCTTATCCTCCTTTAGAATACGATTTAATAGTCGGCGATGTTGGTGTAGGGTTCAAATACCGAACGGAAATCGGTCAGTACCTTATTGTATTTATCCATAAAAATACGGTATTGATCGTCGGCCTTGAGGATGTTCCGGGTCCGCAGTTGCATGTAAAGGGGTCCCATGACGAAGCGGCGGAGGGAAAGGGCCGATACGGTGTAGTACCGATAATTTAGGATCGCGTTTCCTGTCTGCATGGCCAGGGGGAACCAAACCTCGTCCCGATACTTTTTTTGTTGTTCCTTGTCGGCTATGCTATTCATCTTTTCTACCGCCGCGTCGGAATCAACCTTGGCGGTGTTATATTTGGCGACCCATTCGTCCAAGCCCGCCTTAAATTGGCTCATCATGGCGCTGATTTTATCCAGTGAAGAAACAGGGTCAGCCAGAAGGGCTTTCGTTTTATCATCGGCCCAGGTGGAAAAATTCTGTTCCTTGCCGATCACCGAATATTTCTCTCCAGGCGGACCGCCGGCGGGGACTTCGACGGCTTCCTTTTCCGTCAGGGAGACGGTTTTGCCGGCGGAGCTGACGTCCACCTGCCCGCTGTCCACGAGGAAGAGGGCGCTACCGTCGGGGCCGGCGAAGACGGTTACCTCGGTACCCCGGATTCCCGCGACCGTGCTGATGGTGCCGATCCGGGGTTCCTTGCCCGCCAGGCGGTTAAAGCGCATGGCCACGGCCCCGACGGTGGTGGTCAGCACCTGTTCCTTCTGGCCTCCCTGTTCCACTTCACGGATCGTGAAGACGGTGTTGGGCCGCACCCGGATTGTCGCCAGGTCCCCCTGGGACAGTTCCGCCAGGTCCGCCTTGCCGGTAATAACCGATTCGCCGGTCCGAAGCTGGGAACCGTAATCCAGGGCCGAAAGGGCGCCGGAGTTGTTTCGGAGTTTCGGGTTCCCTTCCATATAGGTGACCTCGGTGTTCTGGGCGAAGGCGAAAGCCGAAACGAGGGTCAAGGACGAGCCGAGTATTAGATAACGGAGGTTCCAATGTTTCATATCAACGCCCCTGGGGTCCGGTAAAACCGAAAATTTTGGGAATAAACCAGTTTCTTCCCCCGGTGATTATCAAAAAGGTTCCGTATTTGGTCTGGATTTCCGCTACCGCGCCGTCCTTAGCCACGTATTTTTTAAAGAAGGCCTGGACTTCCTTGTTATCCCCAAACTTAAGGTAGCTGGAAGGATCCACCGGCGTTACGGCCCGTACGTCCGCTTCGGCGAAGGTAAAGCCCGCGCTCCGAAGGTTGTGCCACAGGGTCCGCAGATCCTGCTCCCGAAGGATAATTTCCCCGTCCAGCAGGAACGGCAAGGACGAAAGCTCCACCAGACGATCCTCACTGGCCGTATTGAGCTCCCGTATCAAGCTCCCAACCCTATGGGGATTTCTGGATGGAGGAACCGTGGAACAGGAAAAAAAGAGGGATACTAAAATAAAAAACAAGCTCCCGTACAGGATATGATGTCGATGTTTCATGTTTCAATGATAACCCGACCGGCCTCCTTTATCAAGCTTGTAAAATAAAATATACGAATAAAGGATGATATAGAGGGTTCCCAGGATTACCGCGCCGATGGCCAGGCCGGCTAAAAAGGGATTATGGGGTTGGATAAGGGAAGCCCAAAAGATGAGCCCCAGTAACACAAAGATCCACGCTCCCCGGCGGTGCGTTTTTTGCCAGACATCCGCGTTGGAAAGGGTCCAGGGGGTACGGATCCCGACAAAGAAATTGGGTCGTAGTTTTCCCATATAATTACCCAGGATGATAAAGAGAAGGCCGATAAAAAGACGGGTGATTATTCCCACATCCAGCTGGACTTGGAGTCCCGCCAGGGCTACTACCCACGCGATGGGAATAAAAACAAGGGATACGGCGATCGTCATGACGGAGTAGGCTTTAGCGTGGATCCGATAGGATTCTTTCCGTGGATCGATGAGGGGTAGAATCTTCATCATGAGGAAGATTCCCAGGGGGAGGGCGCCCACCAAGAGAACCATCCAACGGGGTCCCCAGTTATCCGCTTGACTTTTAAAATTCCAATGAATGGGGATGGTTTCGGGTAAGCGGGGAAGCAGAAGTGCTAAGCCGACAAAAGATGCTAGGTTGACCAGTAGGATCAAAATATCGCTTTTTTTCGCTTTCATTCGGGCTTGTCCTCCTTTTTTAAGCCATAAACCCAGGCGACGAGTTCCTGAAAAACCGAGGTGTTAAGGGTGTACACGATGTTTTGGCCATCCCGTTCCGATTGGACCAGATCCGCCGCTTTTAGGATATTCAAGTGGTGGCTGATTGAAGGTTTTCCGATGTCAAAGGCGTCGGCAATATCCCCCGCGGTCATAGATCCATTCTTTAAGAGCTCAAGAATCCGCCGTCTGGTTGGATCGGCCAGAGCTTTAAACAACGACTCCAAGAATATCCCTCCCCTTGTATGTGTTTCGATATTTTGAATATTATCGAAATATCGAATAAAAGTCAAGACGAATATTGATGGATCAGAGTAGAGAATTTCCCTAGAATAAATGATGATTAGGATCAAATGGCCAGCAGTTAAATAATATTTCCATTTTGTCATTTTTATCTATTGACAAATACTTTTCCCCCACTATAATTTATGCATAATAATACAATATTTATTATTATATTGCATATATATGCATGGTATGGGAGCGCCTGCAAGGGCTAACAATAGAACTGTTTTGGTAATGTATGGGTGTTTAGGTTTTGGGGAGGGATCAGGTATACATGGATCAACTAAAAGCAAACAATAAGTCCTGTTTACTCGAGGTAAAAGGGGTATCAAAGCATTTTCGGGGTTTGCGGGCGGTGGATAATTATCACCTCAAAGTGTGGCCCTCAGAAATTATCGGAATTATTGGTCCTAACGGAGCGGGAAAATCCACGGTCTTCAACCTTTTAACCGGACATATCCACCCTGATGGTGGAACTATTACGTTTCGTGGGAAAAATATTACGGCTTTTCCACCCCATAGAATTTCCTTTGACGGAATGGGGCGAACGTTTCAGAATATACGGCTTTTTCAATCCATGACAGTTCTTGAAAATGTTGTCTGCGCTGGACAATTGGGAAAACATGGGGGGTTCTTTGATACGTTGTTTAGTACTCCCGCGTTTCGTAAAAAAGAAGCTACCATAAAAGAAGAAGCATTACGAATGCTCTCTATTTTTAATTTGGCCGATAAAATGGATGTGATGGCCATAGCCCTTTCGTATGGGGATCAACGAAAGCTTGAGATAGTTCGAGCGTTGGCTCTGGAACCTAAGCTTCTTTTGTTGGATGAGCCGGTAGCGGGCATGAACCAGGGGGAAAAGGATGAGATGTTAGCCCTTATCCGACGGATTCGTGAAGAGTTTTCCCTGGCGGTTGTAATTATTGAACATAACATGCCGGTAATTATGAATCTTTGTGAGCGGATCCAGGTCTTAAGTTATGGTCAGTTGATAGCCGAAGGCCTACCCCAGGAAATTCAAAACAACAAGCAGGTAATCGAATCCTACCTTGGGCAGGAGGACGAGGATGCTTAAAATTGAGGATTTGCACATTTATTACGGTCATGTCCACGCGCTGAAGGGTATAACGTTAGAGATCCAAGATGGGGAACTGGTGGCCCTCCTGGGTCCCAACGGAGCTGGAAAATCGACAACCCTCATGGGTATTTCGGGGATCGTCAGTCTTCGGTCCGGGACTATACAGTACGATGGGATGGATATTTCCAAAAAGGATCCCCAAGAAATTGTTGAGCTCGGGATAATTCATTCCCCCGAGGGACGAAGAATATTTGGAAATTTGAGCGTCCTTGAAAATTTGCGCATGGGAGCGGTACGTCGAAGGGATAAAAGTTCCTTAAAAAAGGATATGGAGGAAGTTTTTTCGCTCTTTCCTATTTTGGAAAAGCGTCAGCATCAAGCCGGTGGAACCTTGTCGGGGGGAGAACAGCAGATGCTGGCGATTGGAAGGGCTCTTATCGCGAAACCGCGCCTTCTTATGCTGGATGAACCATCCTTAGGTTTGGCGCCCCTGGTGGTCAAAGAGATTTTCACAGTCATTAAGGGACTCCATGAAAAGGGTGTGACGATTTTATTGGTAGAACAAAATGCTCGGCAAGCTTTAAGGATTGCTGATAGAAGTTATCTGTTGGAAACCGGTTCGATAGCTCTTACGGGAACGAAAGCCGAAATGGCTAATAATCCGGAAATTGAAAAAATATATTTAAGTCGCGCAGACGAAGGATCGGTGCAAAATGCAACTTGAATACCTTGTCCAACAAATAATTAATTCGGTCAGCATCGGTAGTCTTTACGCGCTTATGGCTATCGGTTTAGCCATGGTGTTCGGGATTTTACGGCTTATCAATTTTGCCCATGGGGATCTTATAATGGTGGGGAGTTACGCTACGCTCCTTCTAAACACCCTGGGCCTTCCATTTTGGATTGCCGCGCTTTTGGGTATCCTCATAAGCGGTCTAGCGGGTGTTGTGATGGAGCGGGTGGCCTATCGACCCATCCGTGGAGCCAGCGATGTGGCTATGCTCCTAACTTCCTTTGCGGTGACCATATTTTTGGAAAACCTGGCGGTTATGATTTTTCGAGCCACGTCTCGCCCCTTCGCCTCCCCCGTAATATTGAGCCAGGTTGTTAAATTCGGAGGAATCCGCGTTTCGAGTCTTAGTCTTATTTCCATCGGTATAACCCTTGTTCTTTTAGTCCTGTTGACCATTTTTGTTAAACGCACTGAAACGGGCATATCCCTACGGGCCACATCCCAGGATCTTATCGCGGCACGGCTTATGGGGATTAATGTTAATAGGATAATCGTGACCGCGTTTATAATTGGGTCCGTGTTAGCTGGGGTCGTTGGAGTTTTATGGAGCGCCCGGGTTGGTAAAATTGACCCCCTTATGGGGTTTCAACCCGTGCTAAAGGCTTTTGTTGGTTCGGTAGTTGGGGGCTTAGGAAGTATTCCGGGGGCAATTTTGGGGGGGTACCTTTTGGGCATCATGGAGATTCTTTTGCAGGCCCTGTTGCCGTCGAATTTGGCTCCCTATCGGGATGCGTTTGTTTTTATCATCCTTATCATTCTACTGCTTTTCCGACCCAACGGAATTTTAGGTACCACCGCTAAGGAGAAGATATGAACTGGGATAGCAAACATAAAAAAACCGTATATATTCTTAGCGCGGTTTTAATGGTTGATTTTATATATCTTCTTATCAGTGGTGGCACAGATTATATAGAAAGGATAATTATTGGAATTGCTATTAATATTATTTTGGCCCTTGGTTTAAACCTTTTTAGCGGCTTGACAGGTTTGTTTTCCCTGGGGCATGTGGGATTTATGGCCCTGGGAGCCTATATCTCTTCTATCCTTACGTTACCTCTCCAAACCAAGAATGCCAATTTGCCAGATTTGCCCGGTTGGTTGGCCCATGTACAATTGCCCTTTTTCCCCGCTTTGATACTAGCCGCTTTGGTTACCATGGGTATCGCATTTTTGATCGGTATCCCTCTGATGCGTCTTATTGGGCCCTACGTTTCGGTGGCCACTATGGGATTTTTAGTAATCACCCAGGTGGTTCTGACGAATTGGGACACCTTTACCAGGGGAGCCAGGACCTTTGCCGGAGTTCCGGCCTATACTTCCTGGTGGAACGCCTGGCTTTGGGCCCTATTCGTTCTGTATGTCGTCTTGAGACTAAAATTCTCCTCCTTTGGCAGAAGTATGAGGGCCAGCAGAGATAACACCATAGCCGCTGAATCCATAGGCATACCTATTGTTCAATCCCGTTTGTTAGCCTTTTGTATAAGCGCCTTTATTACGGCTATCGGGGGGGCTCTATGGGCCCATTTTATCCGAGCTTTTTCGCCAAAGTCCTTCTATTTCGCCCAAACCTTTAGTGTTATTACCATGGTAATTATCGGTGGGCTAGGCTCAGTCCGGGGGTCATTGGCTGGAGTTGTTTTTGTAACGGTGATCTCGGAAATTCTGCGGAACCTTGAACGGGGTATTACCCTAGGGGTAATAACTATTCCCCCCATGTATGGTTCCAGCCAGGTAATTATGGCGTTGATTCTAATCCTGATGATTGTATTTAAACCAACGGGTTTTTTTGGAGAAACGGAATGGAAAGCACGGGATGTCATTCGATTTTTCAAAGGATTCTTTTCTATTATATCAAAAGGAAATAATGGGGGTCATTAACGGTTACGTAGCTAACCGTATTAAGTTTTATAGATGGAGGTGTGGATATGAAAAAATGGATTGTTCCCCTAATAGCGCTTGTAGCATTAGGGGTAAGTTTGGGTTCCTGCGCTAAAGGTGCGGGATCTACTATTAAAATCGGCATGATTTACAACATGACGGGGGCTCAGGCTTCTTTGGATGCCCCTTCGGCGAACGGTGCGAAGCTCGCGGTAAAAGAAATTAACGCGGCCGGCGGGGTCTTAGGAAAACAAATTGAATTGATCTCCTACGATGGAAAAACGGACGCGGAGACCATTGGGAAAGCGGCTACGCAACTGGCAACCTCCGACAAGGTGGTGGCCATGCTGGGCTTTAGCGATTCCGATATGGTTATGGCCGCCGCTCCCATTGCCGCGAAGTCGGGGATTATGTTCGTGACCTCCGGCGCCACTTCGCCAAAGTTGCCGGCCCAGGTACCGGATTATCTTTTCTTGGCCTGCTTTGGAGATAACGTTCAAGCCGCAGCTGCTGCGGAGTACGCGTATAAAAATTTAAACGCCAAAACGGTATACCTGTTAATCGATAAGGGCATGGAATATACCATGTTACTGGGCAAGTACTTTAAAGAACGGTTTACCGAACTGGGTGGAAAAGTGGTTTTGGAAGATTATTATCAGACCGGGGACAAGGATTATTCTGCGCAAATTACAAAGGCAAAGGCTTTAAAACCAGCGCCGGATATTCTCTTTATCTCTTCCGGCCCCGATGATGTGGGCACCATTGTAAAGCAATTCCGTGACGGGGGTGTTAAACAACCCATATTTGGTGGCGATGGCTACGATACCCCTCTGCTCGTCCAGATCGCGGGAGCGGGGGCGGATAATGTATACTTTACGACCCATTCCCTTATGGACAGCGAAGCAGGCACCCCAGCGGCCAAAAAATTTATAGCCGACTACAAGGCGGAATACAAGACCGATCCGGAAAACGCCTTCGCCGGTTTGGGTTACGATACGGTCAAACTTATTGCCGATTCTATTACCCGATCGAAGTCGACGGACCCGAAAGCGATACGGGACGCCCTGCAAACGACCAAAGGGTTGGCAGGCGTAACGGGTACTATCACCTTTGAAAAAGGTAATCCTATTCCGCAGAAGGGTGTGGCCCTCATCCAGGTCAAGAACGGAAAATTGGTTCTGGCCGCCGAAGTGGTACCCGAGAAGGTCCCCGCTCCGTAATTCAATTAAGGCTATCTGATAAATCGGTTAGTTATCAGATAGTCTCCATCATTTTTAATTAAAGGAGGCATACTATGAAAAAAAATCCCCTGGAGATTCAGCATTGGAATACCGAGGAGTTCAGAGCTAAGGCCTTTGAAAAAGTAATTTTACCCCTGGGCTCCCTCGAAAGCCACGGTAACCATCTGCCCTTTGGGACCGACGCGCTTACCGCCCATCTGGTAGCGTTGGATATCGCCGCCAAGGTATCAAAAACAGCGGTGCTTCCTCCGGTGAATTACGGGGTAAGTGAACATTACAAGGAATTCCCCTTCTGCGTGTCCCTGTCCTTTGATACTGAAATTGCCCTTTTAAAAGACATTTTTGAATCCGTGTATAGGGAGGGTATTAAAAAAATATTTATAATGAACGGACACGATGGTAATATCGCCCCCATAGAAGTGGCTTCCCGAACCGTAAAAGTTGCCCATCCGGATATCAAGATTGTTTCTTTGGATGCTTGGTGGAATATGGTAGGCAACCTATTGCCGGATAACTTTTTTGAGGTCTGGAAAGGTCTTGGCCATGGAGGTGAAGGAGAATCGTCCATCTGTCTTGAGTTATTCCCCGAACTATGCAATATGGCTTCCGCCAAGGGTGTGGTTCCTAAACTACCGCCATGGATTGACATAAAATGGCGCTTTAGCGAACTGACCAATACGGGGGCCTCGGGGGATCCTACCAAGGCAACGAAAGAAAAGGGCGCAAAAATGCGTCAGGTGCTGGTAGATACGGTTGTCAAACTATTACAGGATTTGGATGCCCACGATTGGGACTACCGATCCCCAGAAGTAAAATAAGTTTGGATGGTCCCCTATACGCATAGTACGTATAGGGGCTTTTTTATAGGCTCCGCCTTTTTTTAAAAATCTCTTTTGCAAAAAATTCTATTGCACCTGCTTTAGGTTGTTATGGCTGATATCCGCGATGGTTTCAATTTCCCCAGCAACGTGTTGAAGGGAAGTCTCCATCCGCTGGGATATTTCGTTGAGCCCCTGGGTGGTGGACGTCAGGGTTTCCAGCGAAGTGCCGATGCCTCCAGTTTCGGAAGAGAGGGCCCGCATGGAGGTAAAGATTTCCTTCATCCCAGCGGCGCTTTGGTTTAGCTTTTCTAGGACTAAACGGATGTTTCTCCCCGAACGTTCGGTGATGGAGGTAGCGGCGTCCATGTCCCGGGTCATGGAGGCGATGGTCTTAGCGATTTGTGTGGCGTTGATGCCCGCTTGGTCGGCCAGGTTTCGAATTTCTTCGGCGACCACGGCGAAGCCTGCCCCGGAGGCCCCCGCGTGGGCCGCTTCGATGGCGGCATTCATGGATAGCAGGTTCGTTTGGGACGCGATCTTGTTGATTCCCCCGACTAATCCGTGAACCGCGTGTATCTGCTCTTTTAGGGTCAAGATGGCCGACAGGGAAGAGCCCAGCTCGGTTTGTACCGAGGCGGCCATTTCCAAGAGGGCCGAAAGTTCTTCGCTCCTGACGGAAGAGAGCTCCGAAGACTGGGAGATGGCGGTTAAAAGATCTTCTATCCGTCGCTTTGAATCGTTCAGGGACGCGGCTTGCGCTTGGGTAAACCGGGACAGATCGGGAAGCAACTTGGTTACGTCGCTTACGTTTTCAATGGACGAACCAATTTCCTTATCCAAGTCTATGGCCATTTGGGAGATCGTATCCCGATGCTGGGCTAACACAAGTTCCCGATAATGCTGACAGTTTTCTGGTTTGTTCAGACCGTTAAAGATGGCAATGGCCATGGTCTCGCAGGTGCCGTAGCCGCAGGCGGAACAATTAAGAAAGTCCTTTTCCTCGATTTTTAACATTTTTCGGTAAATTTCCTGGAGTTCCGCGCTATTTGGTAAGCGGAGGTTTAGGTATGAGCTTCGATTTATGTAGGATCGAGTGAAAAGATCGGCCTTCCAATGGCTTCGAATCGATTTTTGAATAGCCTTTTTCGAGGTACCTTTTATGATTTTTCCAGAATGGGAAAGTTTTGTCTCCTCGGTCTGTCTTCTCCTTTGAACCGCCGATTCAAGTATATCGACGGGTGTTTTTTGGGAACCCGTTCCGGTCCCGCCGTTGCACCCTTTTTCACAGTTAAGACAATCTAAAATAAGGGGGTTGGCCTGTTTTTTGATCGATTCGGGAATTTCTTTTAAGTAGGGATAGATTACCGTGGGGCCTTCCATCTTTTTAATCGCCTGTCCCAAGTCCGGTCGTTCCCGTATACGAGACAATGGCGGGACAGGGTTGGGCGATGACGAAGGGGGGCTTGTTCGTTTTAATGTGATGAAGATACGACTGGACCGTTAATTCAGCCCCGAAGGCCACGTCGAATATCGCTTGGACCCCCAGACTTTTAAGCCAACCGTTAAAGCGCAATCGATTTTCGTCGTACCGGGCGGCTACCGCGGGTGCGACAATAGCAAACATCTTTTCACCCCCCTGGATAGCCCTGTGGAAGGCGGAAAAATCATCGATCCCCCGCCGGGCCCCGTGGGTACAGGCGGTTATACAGGCGCCGCACCCTATGCAAAGATCGGCTATGACGCGGACCTTATCCCCCGAACCGTCGATACAATATTTTACCGGACAAACGGAAATGCAGGTATGACAATTGACGCACTTATCCTCTATTACTTCTATAACTGGGGAGAGAGAAAGATTCATGGAACCTCCAGGGGTATATTCTATAATAGGTGCGGTTGGTGTATATTTTCAATCTATTTTTAAAAAAGCACAACTATTTTACGGATAGGAACGGTTTATGAAGTTATCGATACAACGGAAAATGTTCGCCCTTCTTTTGGCTCCCATCGCGGTGTTGTTTATCCTGGTGGGCTTTATAACCTATGCCAACGCCAAAAAAACCACGGGATCGCTTATTAAAAATTACACCTCCGACATAAGCGCCTACGCGGCTAAAAACATCGATAGTTTTTTCTCTACAAATATCAGCTATATTCGACAGGTAGCTCGAGAAAACACGATTACCTCGATGGTATGGGACTTGGCGAAAAACACCTTAGACGAAGAAAAAACCTACAATAACAACGTGGACTTTTTCTTTTTAGGGTTCCCCGATGGGAGGGCCCCCAATACGAATATGACCGAACGGAATATTGCCCATGACGAATTTTTCAAGTTAATTCTGCAAGGTGGTAAGGATTACGCGGTGAGCAACGCCCTGGTATCTCCTATCACTGGAAAAGCGAGTATCGATATCGTTTCCGCTGTTAAATACCCCGGAAGTCCTGCCCACGGGCTGGTGGGAATGGCGATTGATCTGGTTCGACTAAGTTCCTTGGCTAATATTACCGTGGGTAACGCTGGTTTCGGCTTTATCGTGGATAATAAGGGGCTCGTGGTGGCCCATCCAGACAGCGCGGTCCGCATGACTTTGAATGTTCTGGATTCAAAAAATTCAGGCTACCAGGGCTTGGATACCGCGGGAAAACGAATGATCGGTGGACAAAAGGGCGAAGCGGTAATTAAAAATCCAAAGGGAATAACGGAACATCTATTTTTTAATCCCCTGCCTTCGGTTCAGGGGTGGAGTTTTTGCGTAGCGGTCCCGGAGACGGATCTTGAACGGCCAGCTCTGGGCATAATTTTGGGTATTATCGTATCGTTTGTCGCCTTGGGGTTGCTTCTGGGGCTTTTAGTGTTTTTTGTCAGCCGGATGATCAGCCGATCCGTGGGGGAAACGAAAAACGCGGTGGCCGAACTTGCCAAGGGCGAAGGTGACTTAACGAAGCGAATTACCGTTCGAAGCCAGGATGAGCTGGGCGAGATGGGAAAGAATATCAACCAATTCTTAGAACTTATCCATTCTATCGTCAGCTCGGTCCGTCAAATTGTCGATCAGATGCGGCTGTTGGGGGACGAACTGCAAACGAATACGACCCAATCTTCCGCTTCGGCCCAGCAAATTTCTGGTAATACTAAACAGATTCTGGAAAAATTGTTAAACCAATCGGCGGGCCTTAGCGAAACCCTAGCCACCACCGAACAGATCAATCGTAATATCCAATCGTTTCTTAATTTAATCGAAACCCAGGCGGCGAACCTAACCCAATCTTCCGCTTCGATTGAAGAGATGGTCGCTAATATAAATTCGGTGGCTAAGATTACGGTCCGTAACCAGGAAACTATAGACCTATTGATGCGGGACGCGGACGTGGGAAAAGAGCGGCTTAATGGGGTGGAGTCGTTGATCCATCAAATTGATCAGGCCAGCGAGGGCATGTTGGAGGCGAATTCCATCATCGCCCATATAGCCAGCCAAACAAACCTCCTTTCCATGAACGCGGCCATCGAAGCGGCCCACGCGGGGGAAGCGGGGAAGGGCTTTGCCGTGGTGGCCGATGAAATTCGAAAATTAGCCGAAAACGCCAACGAACAGAGCAAGACGATCGCCGGGGTTCTGCAAAATGTTAAAAAGTTGGTTGAAGAAACGGTCGCTGAAACCGCTGAGGCCCAGTCTAAGTTTGACAACCTGTTTACGGGAATTAAGCGGGTAGAAAACCAGGAACTGGAAGTGAAAAACGCGATGGAAGAGCAACGTCAGGGTTCCCAGCAAGTATTGGTGGCCATGAAGGAACTAAATCAAATTACCCAGGAAATTCGTTCCGGTTCCGAGGAAATTAGGGTTGGCAGTCAAACCATACTCGAAGAGATGGGCAGGATAATGAACGGTACCCAGGATATCGAGACCGCTTCCAGTGAAAATTCCCAGGGGGCCCAAGAAATAGCCCAGGCAATGGAGCATATTTCCAAGCTTACGGGCAAAAATAGGGATTCGATTAAGAATTTGGAAAACCTGGTGGTACGGTTTAGGCTGTAGATTTGCAAATATTAGGCCGAACCTTTTCCTTTGGGTGCGAATGCGCGGGCCAAAATTTCCTTCATATTATGTTCCACGTTTTGCATGGCGGTAGAAATATTGTCCTCTATCGCTTGGACGGCCCCTACAGCGTCGCCCGATTCTACCGCGTCGAGGATGCGAAGATGTTGCAACGAGGTTTGCTCCAGGATATCGGGGTTCGAGAATTCAATTTCCCTAAATATTTCAATGCGTTCATCGATTTTTTCAAGAAGTTCCGACAAAACGGTGTTTTTTAAAAGGCCGGTAAGCCTTTCATGAAACGTACGGTCCGCTTCCGCCAATTGTTCCGTTGTTTTTGTTTGGAGTTCCGTCACGTTGTTCCATTGTTTGCGGAGCTGTTCGATAATCTGCGGATCCCCGTGACCCCGAGTAACCCTTTGAATGGTAAAAAGCTCGATGGCTAATCGGGCTTCGTAAATTTGGAGGGTCCCTTCCGTATCAGGTTGTACAACCTTATACCCGCGACGACCCGCATTTTCTAAAAAGCCTGTGGCTGATAACATTTTTAAGGCTTCTCGAACGGGACTGCGGCTGACGTTGAATTCCGCGCAAAGATCGGTCTCTAAAAGGTATGATCCGGGGGTATAATACCACCGGACAATCCGCTGTCGTAAGGTCGCGGCAAGGCCTACGTGTAAGGTCTCGGGATTTTTTTTCTTACTCATGTTTCACCCTGCTTCGAAATACTACTACATTCCCGGTCCTTTGTTAATATCAAAATAAGTACTTTATTGTATATTTTTTTGTTGACATAACGGTATACACTAGGGTATTATATAAATTATTCAACCTTAGGGGATATGCGGGAACGTTAGCTTTTAGGAGGTTCGTCATGGATAAGGAATTTCATGTAAAGCTCTGGGTACCGGGGGACTGGAACGCGTTTTTCGGTCTTTTTAGCAACGTATTAACCAATGTATTGGTTTTAAGCGGTTTGATGTTAGGGGTAATTAAAATGCCCCCGGCGATTGTGTTCGGAACGATAATTCCCGCTGTCGGTATATCTTTAATTGTGGGCAACATTTACTACGCGTATATGGCCATGCGGTTAGCAAAAAAAGAACGTCGTTCCGATGTAGCCGCGATTCCCTACGGGCCCAGTGTGCCCCACATGTTCCTCGTTACCTTCGTTATTATGCTCCCGGTGGTTTTACGTACCCATGATCCCATGATGGCTTGGAGAATTGGGTTGGCATGGGTCTTTATTGAAGGAATCATCGAACTTTCCGGGGCCTTTTTCGCGCGAATTGTTCGGCGCTTTACTCCTCGTGCGGCCATGCTCGGTACGCTGGCAGGCGTTTCTATAGCGTTTATCAGTATGACCCCGGCTTTTCAGATGGTGGAGGTTCCCTGGATTGGGTTTGTATCCCTGGGAATTATTCTCATTACCTGGTTTGGGTTCGTTCCGATGCCATGGAAAGCCCCCGGCGGACTGGTGATTATTTTGGTTGGATCGGCTATAGGCTGGGCCACGGGGTATATGTCCCCGGTGGGGGTTGTAAACGCGGTTAGTACCTTCTCGCCCCACATGCCAAGTTTTAATATCAAAGAGCTTCTGATGGGAATGAAGGATTTTGGTCCCCTTTTAGCGACCGCTATTCCTCTAGGGATCTACAATTTTACCGAGGCTATGAATAATACGGAAAGTGCCTCCGCCGCGGGGGACGAATATAACGTTTCGGAGATCTGCCTAATCGATGGGTTGGGGAGTTTGGTCGGAGCGGTTCTAGGGAGCCCCTTCCCCACAGCAACCTATATTGGCCATCCAGGTTGGAAGGCCATGGGTGGACGCATCGGTTATTCCTTTGGAACGGGTGTAGCGATCGCCGCAGTCTGTCTGTTAGGAATCTTGCCCTTTGTTTTAGCGATTATACCCCTTGTGGCAATTCTCCCTATCCTGCTGTACATCGGATTGGTAATTGGGGCTCAGGCGTTCCAAGTAACCCCGTCTCGGCACGCTCCGGCGGTGGTATTGGCTTTGGTTCCGAATTTTGCATCCTGGGGGAAAAATTTGATCGACGGGGCCCTTTCCGCCGCGAATACCTCCGCTAATGCCGTTGGGTACGCGGCCTTGAATCAAGCGGGGGTAATTTATAAAGGAATTGAGCTTTTAAACGGAGGGGCGATTCTTATTGGATTGCTTTGGGCTGCTATCGCCGTGTTTGCTATCGATCGGAAATGGATCCAGGGGATTATCTACTCTTTAATCGGAGCCGTGCTATCCTTCTTTGGGATTATTCATAGTTCTCAAATTATGATTGCCGGTGCTTGGGAGGTAGCCATTGGCTATCTTATCCTTGCGGCGATTTTTGCCCTGATGATTATTGTTAAGCCTGCGGATGTACCAGCGCCAGCCATGGTCGACGTTGGGGCCTCTAAAGAAGAGGAGGCGTAAAAAATGAATCCTTTGATAACCATTAAGGCCGATCCCTACGCCTTTGAAATGAATCCCCAGACCACGGCGCTATTGATCATCGATATGCAAAGGGACTTTGTAAAACCTGGGGGCTTTGGGGAAAAGTTGGGCAATGACGTATCCCTGCTATCCCACGCTATTGAACCGACCCGAAGGGTTCTTGATACATTCCGAAAGCTGGGACTTCACGTTATCCACACGCGGGAAGGACATCGGCCCGATCTTTCCGATTGTCCCCCAACCAAGCGGGCTCGGGGAAAGCTAACGACCGGCATTGGGGATCCTGGCCCCATGGGACGAATTCTCGTACGGGGTGAACCGGGCCATGACATCGTGGAGGAATTACAACCCGCGTCGGGGGAGCCTATTATCGATAAGAGCGGAAAGGGGGCTTTCTACGCCACGGAACTTAACTTGATTTTAAAAAATTGGAATATCCGTTCTCTGATCGTTACGGGAGTTACAACGGAGGTTTGTGTTCATACCACCGTACGGGAAGCGAACGATCGGGGTTACGAATGTTTGGTTTTGGAGGATTGCGTGGCTTCCTACTTCCCTGAATTTCAACGGGTAGGGCTAGAGATGATTAAAGCCCAGGGCGGTATTTTTGGGTGGGTTTCCTCTTCGGAACTCCTACTGGCTTCCTTAAGGGCTCTATAATTGAGACTGTCCCATAACTTAGGAAGTTACGGGACAGCCTCAATTGGAAGTTTGGAAAGACCCGTTTGTTTTTCCAAGCCCATACATCGCGGTGCTTCAAGGGGTAAAAAAAATGACAGATACGGTTGAATTGGTAGTGAACGGAACCCTGATGCGGGGCCTGGCTTTAAATAAAAATTTGCTCCGCGTGGGCGCCCGATTTTTATACGAGACCCTAACCGCGCCGGAATACCGGTTATGGTCTATTGATGATGAATATCCCGCCATGATCAGGGTAAAAGAGGGTGGCGTTTCGGTAACCGTAGAGGTTTGGGAACTTCCCGTCCTTGGTCTTTTTATGGTATTTCAGCAAGAACCGCCGGGGCTTTGTTTGGGAATGGTAAAATTAAACGATGGCAAACAAGCCCTGGGGATTTTGGGAGAACCCTATCTGTGCGAAGGTAAAAAGGAAATTTCAGCCTTTGGTGGATGGCGGGCCTACTTGGAATCGAAACCGTTGAAAAAGTAAAATGGACAAAACTCGAACCTACACCTAGGCGTACTATCACAGGTATTCCTAAGCGTACGGCTCAGCACACGGACGAACAGCGGTCTATTTGATGGTAAAGGTCCCCCCTTCGGTAAAATCCAGCGGGAGGGGATCTTTACGGATTTCGTCGGGAAGTTTGATGGATGCTTTTCCCTGAACCGTGAAGGATCCTTTTCGTTCATTGAAAAGGGCTTTGACCTTTTTAGAAAGTTTTTTCGAGCTAAACTCGTTAGTTATCGTCACCAACGTTTGATCCGATTGGTGATCCACCTTAGAGCTTTCCCCGACGATAAGGCTATCTGAATCGATAGCTTGGGCTTTACGGGAACGGGGCCCCTTTTACGGTACCCCTTGTTAAGATACCCACCATCCTCAATATTCGATGTCCTCCCAATATATGATTTTTTTGTTGACAACCAAAAAAAGAGGGTGTACTATACCATTATCAATGCACGCGCGTGCATTAGAAGGAGGTGGCATGATAGAAGGAAGCGCGAATTCTAAAACCTTGGGCACGCTACGTTACGGTATGGTCGGCGGCGGACAGGGGGCTTTTATCGGGGATGTACACCGGAAAGCTATCAATCTGGATGGAATGGCAACGTTGGTGGCGGGGTGTTTTTCCCGTTCCTTCGATAACACAAAAAGTACGGGTCGATCTTTGGGCGTTTCAGAGGATCGTTTGTACGAAACCTACGAAGAAATGGCGGAACGGGAGGCCAAACGGTCGGATAAAATTGACTTTGTGGTGATTGTAACCCCTAACTATGAACATTATTCCGTGGCCAAGGCGTTTTTAAGCCGAGGTTTTTCGGTGGTATGCGATAAGCCCTTGACCTTTGAGGTGGCGGAAGCCCAAGAATTAGCGGAATTGGCAAAAAAAAATAGGGCCCTATTTGCGGTAACCTATACGTACACGGGGTATCCGACGGTAAAGCAGGCTCGGGAAATGATAAAACGGGGAGATATCGGGGAGCTTCGCTTTGTAAACGCCGAATATCCCCAGGAATGGCTGGCTACACCGGCGGAAAAAGAGGGGTCTAAACAGGCATCCTGGCGAACCGATCCGAAACAGACGGGAAAGTCCAACTGCGTGGGGGATATCGGAAGCCACGTGGAAAACATGGTGTCTTATATGACGGGGCTTCGGATCAAATCGCTCTGCGCTCGGCTGGATACCTTTGTACCGGGGCGGGTTTTGGACGATAACGCGACAATCATGGTGGAGTACCAAGGGGGAGCCAAGGGGGTTTACTGGACAAGCCAAGTGGCCATCGGGTACGACAACGGACTTCGGGTGCGGATTTTTGGGACAAAAGGGACGATACAATGGTCCCAGGAGAACCCGAATTACCTGGTGGTTTCCCGGTTGGGTAAGCCCACGGAAACGCTTTCTCGGGGAAGGGATGGTTTCTATAGCACCGCCCAATCCTACAGCCGAATTCCTTCGGGACACCCGGAGGGGTACTTTGAGGCCTTCGCGAATATCTACAAAACCTATATCGGCGCATTGGCAAAGATAAAGGCGGGCCAACAGCCGACGGCGGAGGAGATGGATTTTCCGACCGTTGAAATGGGTATCGATGGGGTACGATTTATCGGTAAGTGCGTGGAAAGTTCCCAGAAGGGAGCGGTTTGGATCGATTTTTAAAGGAAGGAGAAAACGATGGGACGACCTGTTACGTTATTCACCGGCCAATGGGCCGATTTACCCTTTGAAACCCTCTGCGAGAAGGCTAAAGCCTTTGGGTACGATGGGGTGGAGATCGCCTGCTGGGGCGATCACATGGATGTAAAACGGGCGGCGACGGATCCAAAGTACGTGGAAAACCGCAAGGGGATTCTCGCGAAACATGGTCTTAAGGTGTGGGCCCTAGGGGCACACCTGGCGGGTCAATGCGTGGGGGATCTGTGGGATCCCCGGTTGGACGGTTTTGCCCCGGCGGATTGCAAGGGAAACCCGGAAAAGATCCGCGCTTGGGCTATCCAGGAGATGAAGTACACCGCCCAGGCGGCCAAAAATATGGGTTGTTCGGTGGTAACCGGCTTTATGGGAAGTCCGGTGTGGAAATATTGGTATTCCTTTCCCCAGACTTCGGACGAGATGATCGATGGGGCGTTTAAGGAAATTGTTAAGCTTTGGTCACCCATTTTAGATGAATTTGATAAGCAGGGTGTCAAGTTCGCCCTGGAGGTGCATCCGACGGAAATTGCCTTTGATTATTATACCGCGGAACGGCTTTTAAAGGAATTTAAGGATCGTCCTACTCTGGGCTTTAACTTTGATCCCTCCCATCTAATTTGGCAGGGGGTCACACCCCACGTATTCCTGCGGGACTTTAGCAAACGGGTGTTCCATGTCCACATGAAGGACGCGGCGGTGAACCATGATGGCAAAGCGGGGGTATTGGGTTCCCACTTTGCCTTTGGAGATACCCGACGGGGTTGGAATTTCCGTTCCCTGGGGCACGGGGATGTGGATTTTGAAAACATTATTCGGGAATTGAACGTGGCTGGCTACCAGGGTCCCCTTTCGGTGGAATGGGAGGATTCGGGGATGGAACGGGAATATGGAGCTAAAGAAGCCTGCGCGTTTGTTCGGCGGGTGGATTTTGCCCCCTCCACGTTGGCCTTTGACGAGGCGATGAAGAAGTAATGGACATGACAGCCTCTGCCGGTTCCGTGGTACCGATTCTTACCGCCGAGGGTATTACAAAGGAGTTCTCGGGGGTACGGGTGTTGGATCAGATTTCCCTGGATATTCAACCGGGGGAAATAATGGGTCTAATCGGGGAAAACGGGGCCGGTAAATCCACCTTTATCAAAATTATCGCGGGGATTTATCAGCCTACCCGGGGATCTTTGCGATTCCAGGGTAAGCCGGTGGCCATTCCTGATTATATAAGCGCTAAAAAATTAGGCATTGCGATTGTCCCCCAGGAATTTAACCTTATCAACCCATTGACGGTGTATGAAAATATTTTTTTAGGAAACGAGATCCGTCTTCCTTCGATGCTGTTGGATAAGGCAAAGATGAAGGAACTGGCGGCACGGCAACTGGAAGAACTGAGGATGCCGATTCGGGTGGATAAACTGGTCAGCTCCCTGAGTGTGGCGGAAAAGCAGATGGTGGAGATTACCAAGGCCCTGATGTTAAAGGCCCGGTTCTTGATTATGGATGAACCTACCACAACGCTAACGAGCCACGAGGTGGAAATACTGTTCAACCTTATGGATCAGTTGAAGAGCCAGGGGGTAACGATCCTTTTTGTGTCCCACAAGCTCCACGAAATTAAAACGATTTGCGATCGGGTCACGGTACTTCGGGACGGGGTGCTGATTGGAATAGATCGGATAGAGGACGTGGACGAACGGGATATCGCTCGGCGAATGATAGGCCGGGATTTTACCCAAGTGTTTCCGCCTAAACGATCTTCCAACCCTTCGGATGTGGTTTTGGAGGTGCGGGGATTATCAATACGGGGCCTTTTAAAGGATATATCCTTTGACCTACGGCACGGAGAAATTCTGGGTTTTGCGGGCCTCGTTGGAGCGGGGCGGACCGAATTGGCGGAAGCGGTGATGGGCCTGCGGCGTATAGATTCGGGGACCATAAAAATCCATGGTCAGCCGGTGACGATCAAAACATCCCGGGACGCGGTCAATTTGGGTATTGGGTATCTGAGCGAGGATCGGCAGGGCAAAGGAATAGTGCAAGATTTTACTATTCCGGAAAACATCTCCCTAATTTCGCTTAAAAGATACATTCAGGGACCCTTGATCGATAAGGCAAAGGAGCTGGAAAGGGCTGAAGAGTACGTGAAGACCTTCAATATCGTAGCGGCTTCTAAGAAGTTAGCCCTCCGATTTTTGAGCGGGGGAAATCAACAGAAGGTGTACTTGGCCCGCTGGCTGGATACGGACCCGAAAATTCTAATCCTCGACGAGCCTACCCGGGGCATCGATGTGAATGCCAAACGGGAGATCTATGAGTTTATCCATAACCTATCGGACCGGGGTATTTCCTGTGTGGTTATTTCCTCGGAGATGGAAGAGGTCATTGGGCTTTGTAATCGGGTGTACGTGATGCGGGAAGGTTCGATCGCGGGAAGTTTGGAGGGAGATCGAATTACGGAGGAGGAAATTATGTTCTATGCCACGGGCATTAAGGGGAAGAAAAACTAATGGCCGAAACGAAACAAATGAATGCCGGTTTACGGTATTTTAAGGATTTTAGGCTCAGCAACCATTCGACGGGTATCGGCTTTATCCTTCTCTTTATTCTAGCGGCGATAGTGGGATGGCCGAATTTTTTGCAGATCCGTAATCTATTAAATATTTTACGGTAAATATCCTACACGGGAATCATCGCGTTGGGGATGACCTTAGTCATTATTTCCGGTGGTATCGATCTTTCGGTGGGCTCCATGGCGGCGTTTACCGGGGGTATTACGATATTTTTTCTCAACCTATTTCCCAGCAATTCCCAGTTGGCGGTGCTTCTTTCGGTGCTTTTTGCCATCGTGTTTGGGGCCTTCTGCGGTTTGTTTAACGGGTTTCTGGTTACCAAAGGAAGAATAGCGCCGTTCATCGCGACCCTGGGTACCATGTCCATTTTTCGTTCCCTCATTCAATACTTTTCCGGAGCGGGCAATATCATGTCTGCCAATACGGTGTACCCGGAAATAGGGGCGGGAATGTTTTTGGCGATTCCGGTTCCCGTGTGGGTTTTCCTTATCGTCGCGGCGATACTGCATATCGTTCTCAATAACACCCAGTTTGGACGCTACGTCTGCGCGGTGGGAGCCAACGAGCAGGTGGCCCGATATTCGGCGATAAACGTATCGTTTATCCGGCTTATCCCCTACGTGATCACCGGCGCCACGGTGGGTATGACGGCTTTGTTGTGGTCATCCCGGCTTAATTCGATCAATTCCAGCGATTGCGTGTACTACGAATTGGACGCCATCGCCGCGGCGGTCATTGGGGGAACCTCCATGTCCGGCGGTAAGGGGACGGTGATCGGAACGGTCCTGGGGGCGATTATGCTGGGGATGATCAATAATATGCTTGTTCTAGGGGGTGTCTCATCGTACCTCCAACAGGCGGCTAAGGGTTTGGTTATCATTGCGGCTGTATTGCTGCAATACAATAAAAGGAACTGATCGGAGGTTTGACATTAAGAAACTAGCGATTCTTCTTCTCTGT
>Ga0272446_1000036_pt1 | contig 158594 bp, 168 predicted proteins | sample YNPCB0061_FD_194587 | JGI IMG/M metagenome (GOLD analysis project Ga0272446, IMG submission 194587) | Hot spring microbial mat communities from Yellowstone National Park, WY, United States - YNP-CB-006-1 | ecosystem: Environmental > Aquatic > Thermal springs > Hot (42-90C) > Sediment | place... | reverse complement strand
AGTAGTTCGAGAACCACTTGGGCTTTTTCTACTGCGCTAAATTGCTTTCTTTGTGTCATAGTATCTTTTCTCTATACTACAGCTTATTACTTAACGATTTTTTGTACAGATTGGATGGACCTGTATAGGAGCTTAATGATGAGAAGAAGGAAACTATTTTAATGAAGAAGAAATCTCAATTAACTGATGAAGAATTTGATGAGGAAATGACAAGGATTAGATGTGAAATAATTGCACTCACTTCCACAGTTTCAGAAAGTATAACTGATAGAAATGAATTTATGGTTTTATTAGAACAAGCAAAACTGTTTATTACTAGAATCGAACCCCTGTATTTAGGCTTCAGCACAGCAAATAAGCAACGTTTTATTAGTCTAATATTCCCCTAGGGTATAAGGTATGAAGATGGTATTTTACGAACTCCTCGGAAGTCTTATCTATTCGAGTTTATAGAAGATTTGCAGAGCCAAAAAATGGCAAAAACTACGATGGTGACTCTACGGGGACTCGAACCCCGGTTACCTGGATGAAAACCAGGCGTACTAACCGCTGTACGATAGAGTCTAAAATACCATAAATATTACCACAGGAAAGCTTTTTGTCAAAATGAAAGACTGATTTAATGGCTTTGTTATAATATAAAACTATAATAGAATTATGATTCGAAAATAATAATGCATATTAAAGCAAATAAAGTTCTTAAATATGCCTTAATGTACCCTGAAAAAGTGAATAAAATAGTCCTTATGAGCGCAGCTGGGTTAAAGTCTCCTAAAATTAAAAAAGAGAGGCTAGAAAGGGTAAGATTTTATTTTGCTAAATTCTTTGCAAATACAAAACAAAAAGAATTATTAAAAGAAACATTTGTAAACGTATACAATTCAGATTTGACTGATCAATTAGCAAAAATAAAAACAAAAACATTAATACTTTGGGGAGAAAAAGATACGGAAATGAATATTAAAAAAGCTCATAAATTCCACGAGTTATTGCCAAATTCTCAAATAGTTATTTTTCCAAAACTAGGTCATATGCTAATCAGGAAATCCGAAGTATATAAAGAAGTCTTCAAATTTCTAAATTCCAAATAATATGAAAACCAAAACCCCTATTAACCAGCTAATCAAAAATATCAAACAAAATCGGAAGCAATTATCTGAGGAGCTAAAAGAGTATAAAAATGAAGTGCTGAATATTAACGAAAACAAGGTCCAAAGAGCACTTTTTCTTTATCCAGTATCAAAAGAACATATTGAAAATGCAAATAAAGAATTTGTGAATATATTTAGTGCTATGAGCAAGCTTGTAAAATATATTATTCATAAAGAGCCGGAATTATTGGATTTTATTGGTAAAAGTGGATTGATTATGAAGGCCTCAAAAAAAGATACCCAGAAACATTGCTGGGATATGCTCGTATCGATACTATTTTTGGTGATGATCAATATAAAGTAGTTGAATTTAACTCAAGAAGACCTCAAATGTATGAGGATGCTGATTGGTTTTCTAGGTATTTAGATTCTATTTCTGGAGATGAAAACATCATTAAAGAAGAGAATGGTCTTGAAATAGTTAAGTCTATTCACATCCAATTCAAAATAAACTCAAAAAAAGTTGATCCTGAAAATATTGTAGTTTTGAACAATTTCCCAAACCAGAAATATACTTTTTCTTCTATAAACATACTAAAGAACTATTTTTCAAAATCGAATATTTATTTTTTCACCTGCAAAGAAATAAAAGGATTTTACCAAGAAATAGAAAATATATCCGGAGAGATAATTTATAAAGGCAAAAGAATAGACTTGATTATCATTCAAAGTATTTGTGGGAACGCTTCATTATTCACAAAATCTGGAGGCATTAGAATTCCAGAAATAAGAGAGTCATTTAATCAGAATAAAATAGAATTATATACTCTTCCTTCAGGCCAAATCTCGGGTACCAAGCTTTCTCTGGATTTACTACAAAACAAAGAAATTCAATTTAAGATAAACTTATCTTTAGACGAAATAAACGCAGTACAGACTATTCCATATTCTATACATTCCGAAAATATTGCGGATTTTAGAAACTATAATAAAGATGATTATGTTCTTAAGCTAACCGGGCTTGGACAAGGACTTGGGGTCAAACTAGGGATTAATATGCATTTAAACGACTGGCTTGACCTATTACACAAATACGCTGATAAAAATGAAAAGTTTTTACTTCAAGAAAAAATTAATTTAGCCCCAAAGGAAATATTAAATTTACACACTTTAGAATTTGAGAAAGCTTTTATCACTTTAGAGCCTTTTGTAGTAAATAATCCTCTCGAATATACCGAGCCTAAAGTATCTGGCTATGCATCCAGAGCAATACCTATACACCTGCACCAAGAAGGAATGAAGTTCAATCCAGCATACGATAAATCAGAAATATATTTTGGAGCTCTAATTAGCGAAATTTAGAATAGTCCTCCAACTGAAGTCATTTTGTGGTAATTTCTTACACTTTTTAACTTTGATAATCTTGTTTTCATTTTATCGTTTATTAAATCAATCATTACAAAAATATCATTTCCACTTTCTTTAAAATGCATTCTTTGACCCTTTACCGTCAAGTCAAAAGAAACAGAGTATTTATTTACACCAGTCTCATGATCTCTTTTAATATTTACTGTGCCAAACTGTACTTCTAAATTTGAAAATTTGTGTTTTTGCATCCTTTTATGTGCATAATCTACTATAGATTGAGAATGGTCAATATTCCCAAAATTAAATGTTATTGGGGTTGAAACTTTTGTTACCATAAATTTCTACGTATTTAGTATTCAACCATTACTTCTACAAACCGGTTTCAGGAACCTTGAGCGGAACAGACTTGTTTTGATCTAGCTGTTGGTCAAGCTTTAATAGATCCTTATCGATTCTTGTGATTTCTAAAATGCTTTTCCTCTGATCTCTCGATATATATCCTCCTAGAACGAGAATTGTATAACCATCAACTTCTCTATAATCATAACTATCTTTTTCTTCAATTGGTAATTCTTGAAGGTATGGTGTTAAGCTAGCATAACTTGCCTTGAGAACATAAAACTTAAATGCTTCGCCAGAAAAAGATAGCGCTGAAGAACCCGATGAAAAGTCTCCCCCTAGCGGGGTTTCAAGATCTTTTTGAGAAAAATTCTTACTAAAAGTAAGCCGGAATCCATCATAGTTATCAATCAAACATTCTCCAATTCCAAATAACCTATCACTTTTTTGAACTTGAACACAAGTAGATTTTTTGTCTGGTGTGCCATCAACTTCTAAAAAAGAAGCTCTCAAACCATAAGATCCTTCGAGATCACCTGGTAAGAACCTTGATGATTGCTTAATGTCTTGTAGTTTAGACATATAACTTATTTGTGGTTGAGAGGCTTTTATAAACTCATTTTTCTTATCTATCTCCCGAGCTTTTTCAATTGTTAGTGAAACTAAACTTATGCTTTCATTTGCTGGGTTGATAAGTTTCTCATTTTTTAATCCCCAGAAACCAATCTCATACCAGAAATTATTGTATTCAAACTCAATTGATCCAGAATTTGCAGGCGCCAGCAATGTCGAACATTCAGCTCTATTTTTATATTCCAACTCCATTCCACATTCGCTTCCGAATTGGAGCAACTTGGCATTAACTTTTTTTCCGTCAATAGTGATTTCTTTATTGACCTTCTTTATTTCTGGTCTTTTATTTTGTATGGGTTCTGTTTTATAGACTGAGACACTAAACGAATTACCAGCGTAACTTGCATATACTGGGGTATATTTGATATCTGATCTTTTCTCACCCCAAAGAGGATTAAAATCTTTTGTTTGAGTTAGTTTGGAATATTCATCCTGAGAAGCATCCTCATAAAGATACATATTACTGATAGTTTCATCAGGATTATTAGGGTAAACCACAGGGAAACGACCAAGAGCATCAGCTATCTTGCTTTCAGTATTAAAAATAGTTTTTGTTAAATCTACTTTTACTTCTTTAATTTCTAACCCTTTTAATTCATTTGTGGACTCAATCTCACTAATCCCTTTTGATTCAAATACTTTACTCGAGATTAGAGTCTCAGTGTAGATTAGATTATCATTACTAAAATACTCTCTTTTTAAAACTTGGAATTTATTCAAATCAACATAATACCTTACTTTTTGATTTGAATTTGTCTCTTTAGGAAAAACATCTGCGTCCATTGCAGGCTCAATCAAAGGTATAGGAGTAACTGATTTTTGTTCATAAACAACTACTTTTACACCATTAATAGTTTCATCTCCTATTTTTGTAAAACCAGAATCTCTAGAAAGAATTACTCTGACAAATTCAAGATCGGGGTTTGAAAATATACCATTGTCATCGATACATCCAATACCAAAATCATCGTCATTATAAACCGATTTTACTGCATATTTACCACCAAGAAATTGAATATTCATTTTAGAAGTGTAACTGCTGTAATTCAAAACTTTCGCATTCTGGTTTATCACATACTTCCCGCTACATGGTGAAATCCATGACTTCACGGTAAATGGTTTCTTATAGTCAAAACCCGGTAAATTCATCTCTAATTTATATGGAAGAAAATAACTATCTTCGGGTTGACTATTAAATTTGGCCTCAGTCTCAAAATAATATACTCCGATATTATTTTTTGAGTTAGCTTTTTCTGCAACTTTTTTAGCTGTGTCTGTAGCCAGGTTTTTTTCTGAACTTGTTGTAATTCTAGTATTTGCACCGTTTGCAGTTGTCTGATTTGTTACAGTTTCAATAATGTTTAATCTGGCATTTTTCTCTTCTTCAAAAGAAACGCCTCTTAACTCTTCATACTTTTTATTTGCTTTTTCCCGAAGCTCAGAGTCTGTCAGCCTGATAGTCTCTTGATTTGTAAAGAATCTTTGGTACAAATAACCTCCAATAAGCCCTACGAACGCTAAAACAAGAACTACAAGCAAAGCAATCAAATATACTCTATTGCTTGGCGGATAAGTAGCTTTCTGGATTTCTTTTTTTTCACTTACTTGATGATTATATTTTGGGTTATTTTCTTCCATGGTGCTTTTTTATAAATATGTGTCGAAGGAATACAATCTATGCTAACAAATTACATATAATAGACAATGAGTTTATATTAATTGCAAATATGGTTTTTATAGTATAATTTAAAGGGAAATTGATATTTTGTGGGTGTCGGTTAATGGTAAACCAGCGGTCTCCAAAACCGCGACTGGGGGTTCAAGTCCCTCCACCCATGCCAAAAAATGACTTCAAATATACAAGCTACTTCTTATAGTGAAATCTAATGACTTTACCTTTCTTTGTCAAACAAGCTCCTAGGTATTGGAGGTATTTGCCCTACTTCTCAATAGTTAGAGGACTGACATTTTGGAATACGAAATGATATTTATGAGAACTTATTAAGTAATAACCCTGATCCAATAAATTTCAGTATCCTTTTACATGAATATGTTTTCCATACAATCCGACGAGACAAAGGATTATTGAAGCAGGGAATTAACTACATATTTTTTAAGGATAAAAGGTTGGAAGAGGCATTACTCGACATTAAAGCCCAAATGTATTACTTGAAACCTCTTGGAATTTAATTCCCATAGAAAGATCTGCGAGAGCATTAAGTAGTTGCGCTTACTTGTGGTGCACAGACTATCAAACATCGAAAATAAAATTAAATAATATCTGGAATAGTATTTACCTGAATCCTTAATGTATAATATTCTATGCTTTACATAATTCTCTTTATTATAGTGATTATTGTAAATATTTTACCTGCATTTGCACCTCCTACTTGGACTTTGATAGTCTTTTTCTTAAATTATTTTGGACTCAATATTTACCTTGTTATTTTTCTTGCTGTTATTGCTGCTACAACTGGTAGATTTTTCCTTTTTTCATACTCAGGATGGCTAGCTCGGCAGGTATTTAATAAATGGGAACAAGAAAATTTAAAATTACTTGGAAAAAAATTGGGTGTTACTCCTCTAAGAAATTTTCTCGTAATATTTATTTACAGCATAACACCTTTATCGACAACAGCACATTTTGTAGCAGCAGGACTCGTAAAGATTAAGAAAACCGTCATTCTTTCAGGATTTGCATGCTGAAGACTAATCAGTTATTCCTTTTTAGCATTTACTTCTCAAATATTAGTTCAAAACTTTTGTGACATATTCAAAGGTACTATCACATGGGAATTACTCATCTTCGTATTTCTAGACTGGAAACAATTACTAGAAAATCACAGTTTTAGGCTCAATTTTGATGTTTGGAAGTGGAAAAAACATTAAATATACCTTAATATAGGCGACAATGACCGAATACTTTAATTTAACAGTTTATTTATTTACTTTTTTATTTATAGTAGTATTAATAACTTTCCTTGTTCTATCCAATTTTACAGCCGCCCCATTCTTGCCATCCTCAAGCCGCAAATCAGATATAATGATTATAGAAGGTAATCTAAAATCAAGTGACATTGTTTTTGATTTGGGATCGGGAGATGGTAGGCTTGTATTAATGGCTGCAGAACAAGGGGTTAAGAGAGCTGTTGGCTTCGAGATTAATCCTCTTCTTCTTCTTTTTTTTTCAAAACTATGTGCATTTGTCATGAAATTAGATAATGCAGAATTTATATTTTCATCTTTTTGGAAAGCAGATTTGTCAAAATGCGATAAACTTTTTATTTACTTGCTTCCTAGTTCAATGAGAAAGTTGGAAGATAAGATAAAAAGTGAGATGAGGCCAGGATCCTTGATAATTTCTAATCAATTTAGGTTTCCTAATTTAAAAATCAAAAAAGAAAATAAAGGCGTATATGTTTATGAAGTTTGATCACCTCTCCATATAATATCTCTCTCCCCTAAATTTTGATTTATAAATCTTGCAAGAACAAAGAAATAATCAGAGAGTCTGTTTAAAAATCTACCAAAGCTTGAATTCAATTTAATTTTAGAGGCATGTTGTAAACCAAAAAAAAGTCTTTCTACTTTTCTTGTTTGAGTTCGACAAAGATGTGTCAATGATGCCTCTTTTGAACCTCCAGGTAATATGAAATTAGTCAGTTCATCTAGTCTTTTATCCATTTCATCCATGCTAGTTTCTAGCAAATTAGTTAATTCCTCAAAATCTTTGTAGTTTTCGACAGCAATGTCAGGATTTGCAATTTCGCTTCCTGCAAGAAACAGCGCTTCTTGAATCCCTTGCAATAATGGATTTGAATCAATCAAAGAAATAATATGACCAATTCGAGCATTCAACTCGTCAATCTCGCCTAATAATTCAATTCTCAAATCCTTCTTCTCTACTCTTTGCCCATTAAACAAAGACGTTTGGCCTTTATCCCCGGATTTAGTATAAATTTTCATAAGATATTTTAGACAATGTCATCAATAATGTCTTCACTTAAGTCATTATTAGATCGCGCTAATCCGATGAATTGTTCTACGCCTAAAAGTAAGGTCTCGATATCAGCTGGTTGAAATTCAGATTGTTGATGAAGAGAATATAAAGGGTTTTGAATTGGAATTAAACTTGCAAAAACAGTATCTCTAAGACCAGCCAAGAGTGCCACGTCACCGTTAGGAAATCTACTAATCAGCTCTTGGACTTGAGAAATAGGGATTTGTATTTCAACAATACGTTTACTACCTTCAACCAGCTTTATAACAGCAATCGCAACGGTAGCAAGTTCCACGGAAAACTGACGACCCCCCAACACAGAAACGCAAAAGTGCTCGCCCCATAAAGGTTGGTTTGCCTGCCTAGTCAAATAATCATCAGCGGTGCCCTCTGTGTCAGGTCTCAAAAGCAGGTAACTATTCCACAATTATTGGGCGCTCTCTCCTGACAATTCCATAACTGATTCTAATACTTTTACATTTTTATATAAAGACTACTCCAAGCCAGGTAAGTCCACACCTGTTATTTTGGGTAAGGAATTACCCATTATTCCCTGCATGTCACCAAGTATTGAGAGGGTACCATCGGTCATTCTTCTAATCTGCATTTCTCTTGCTGACCAGATTTTGGTAAATGCTCTTTTTTCTTTCTCCAGCTGGTCTTGCATCATTTTATAACTTTCTACAACAGCAACAATTTTATTTTTAAATTGATCGCTGGATAAGTATTCGTAAATCATAGACATTTTCTGATCTTTGCCTTCACTCAGTTTCTCAATTCTTTTTATTTCAAAAAGGTTCATTCTAAGAACTGACACAAGCTGCAAATAAGAATCAAAGTCAGTTATCCACACTCCATTTCTAAAATCAAAAGCCTTAATGCCTTCGGGAAGAATTTGTGTAACTAAGATGGCAAAATTGCCATCAACTCTTATAACATCATCTTTTAACTTTGTTATCCACTCTTCATTAAATATTTTTGTTCGCTTACATTCCCAAACAATTTTTCCAAAAACCCGTCCCGCTCCATCCTTTACAACTTGAAGTATGTCAGCTCCAGAAATTCCTTTTGGAACCTCCATGATCTCATCAAAAATAAAATATTCTTTTAAAGATTGTTCTACGTCAAGTTCTTTAATCTCTCCGCGAAATCTTTCCGAGGTGGCTGAACCCTTTCTCTGGGCTTCTTCAAGGGCTTTTTGCATATCAGTCAGCTTTTTCTCATATTCAAGTGTTTGAATTTTGAATTTGGAATTTAAGTCTTCTTGAATTTTGAGAGAAAGTTTTTCCCTTTCTTCATCAAGTTTCCTTTGCATCTCCAACTCAAAGCTCTTTCTCTTTTCTTCCAATTCTCTTTTTTCAGATCTCAACTCTAATTCAAATTTCTTTGCCTCTTCAAGTCTTTTTGTGTTTTCTTCATTTTGTTTTTTTAAATCTTCAAGTTCAAGTTCTACTTGGGCTTTTGCTTCTTTTGTTAAATCTTCTTTTAGTTTTTTTCTTTGCTCAATCAAATCAGCTCTTAATTTTTCCTTTAATTCCAATTCTTTTTTGCTTAATTCAACTTGTAATTCCTGCTCTTTTAGCTTTAAGCTTTCTGAGAGTTTTTGCTTTTCATGATTAAGCGATTCCAGTTTTTCTTTGAGCTCACTTTCAAACTTTTCTTTAATTTGATGGGTCAAAGCTTCACTTACGGGAATTTTCTTCCCGCAATCTGGACACGTAATGAAATCTAAATCGGACATTATAGATATTATAGCTGATTCAAATATAATCAATAAATGAAACAACTTACTAAAAAAGAGTTAAAAAAGTTTTTTAAGACTGGTTTAAAAAGAAGGCAGGAAATTGTTTTAATTCTTGAAAATATTCAGTATGAAAGAAATATTGCTGCAATCTTTAGAACTGCTGATGCCGCAGGAGTAAGCAAAATTTATCTTACAGGCACATCAAAGACTCCTCCTTTTGAACCTATTTTAGAACACGTTTCAAGAGACAAAGAGAAGTTAGTAGATTGGGAGTATCAGAAAAATAGCTATTATGTCTTGCAAAAATTACAAAGAGAAAATTTCATTCGAATCGCTGTAGAATTAACAAATACAGCGATGCCACTCAATAAATTAAAACAACTTGCAGATGCAAATCAGAAAATATGTCTTGTTTTAGGAAGCGAAATGTTTGGAATAAAAAAAGATACTTTGAAATTCTGTGATGATTCAGTTTTTATCCCTATGTATGGTAAAGGGGCAAGTCTTAATGTAGCTACAAGTGCAGGTATAGTGCTTTATAGTTTTTAAATTATTATTTCCTCCAATATTTCTTCTGTCTATCTTCCCATATCCCCATCAAATCCAACATTCTTTCTTCAAACTCTGGAGTATGTTCCAAAGAAATATAAGAATTCAATTTAGTAATTATTTCTTTATTATTGATATTTCCTTCATAGCTTGCCACTTCAAGCTTATCACGGCCAAGGACATAGACTATTCTTTTAACTTTTGACCAATAACAAGCGCATAAACACATCAGACATGGTTCAATAGCCGTGTACAAAGTCAGTCCAGACAAATCAAGGGATTTTGTCTTTTTTGCAGCCTCTCGAATGCAAACAATCTCACTATGAGCAGTAGGATCATTTTCTGTTATGACTAAATTGGAAGATTGAGATATAATATCACCCCATTTATTAACTAATATTGAATTTGAAGGGGAACGATCATTTTCCAAAGAAAATTTAGCATAATCCAATACTTTTATTAAAAAGTAATTGTGATCCATAAGCTAATTTTACACTATATGGATTGAAGTGAGTTATAATGAAGTAATTGAGTCTATTTATCCCAAAAGCTCTTCTACCTTACTCCAATTAACAATATTCCAAAAAGCATCTACATAGTCAGCTCGCCTATTTTGATACCTAAGATAATACGCATGTTCCCAAACATCAAGTCCTAAAACAGGCTTACCTTGAATTTCGGATACTGACATTAATGGATTATCTTGATTTGGGGTGGAAATTATTTTCAATGATCCTTCAGACATTTTAACCAACCAAACCCATCCCGATCCAAAACGACTTAAAGCTGCATTTTTGAACTGTGTAGTAAATTCTTCATAAGTCCCAAAATATTTTTGAATCATGTCATGTAACTTTGAACCCTCTTTAACTTCATAGTTTTGAAAATCAGGGCTTAAAATATCCCAGAAAAAAGTATGGTTCCAATGGCCTCCGCCATTATTTCTAACTGCCATACGAATATCCTCAGGTAATAAATCAATATTACTTAATAGTTCCTCTAAGTCTTTATCTTTTAATTCAGGATGACTTTCTAGAGCTTTGTTTAAGTTGTCTACATAAGCTTGATGATGCTTGTCATGATGTATTTCCATTGTCTTAGCATCAATACTTTTTTCTAAAGCATCAAATGCATATTTTAATTGTGGTAAAACATAAGTCATATACAAGAATAATGTTACTCAAAATTACATTAAAAGGAAATCTATATGCTAATCACTATCACCGCTTATTAATTTTCGCTGGTAATCACTCACTAATACAGTAGCAAGTGTTGATGCAGATACTCTTAAAACAGGCACACCTTCAATTACTGGAAGCTGGCCTTGATCATTTATTACCCTATTCATAAAAAGATTAACTACACTTGCGACTCTTGGACGAAGATATCGTTGACTTCCGATTGGATGTAGTATTGCCCAATCACTGCTAAATTTAAATACAACATGATTTCGAGATATGGTATACATACCGATTCCGGAAAGCAGATCTTGATATCTGTAATTTTGGACTTCTTTGACTTCTTCAGGTGTTAATAAATGACCGGGGCTTCTTAAATATCCACCATTAGCCACGAAATTTGTAAATTCTGAGAAATCTGCGAGATTGAGCCAATTTTTTAATCGGCCTGCAGCAGATGCAATATCTACCTTAGCTTCATAAAATTCACTAATAAGTGGAGGTATTGAACCCTCATCTTCAAATGGAATAACAGCTATCGAACTCCACTTTTGTTCCAAAAAATGAGGAATAATTCTTCCACTTACTACCATTCCAATATACCTTTCCAAACCAGCGATACATACTGCTTCGGGCGCAGTTGAATTGTTTAAAGCTACTTGCGAGACACCATCTTCAATTTGCTTAATCACATAGGTTCTAGCAACCTCAGCATCAAAATCTGACACACACATATTATACAATATTTATGCTAGTATATCAATGTATGTCTGATTCAGTTTTTACAAAAATTATCAAAAGAGAAAGCCCTGCAGAAATAATTTGGGAAAATGAAAATATTATTATATTTATGGACGCTTTTCCCCAAGTTGATGGACAAGTATTGGTTGTACCCAAAAAACAGGTAGACCATTTCTTTGATCTTGATGATGAAACATATGCGGAGCTTTTCCAAAAAATTAAGTGGTTCGCTCCAATACTGAAAAAAGCTTTTAAAACTTCACGAGTTGTACTGGTTATAGAAGGATTTGAACTACCACATGTCCATGTTAAGCTTTATCCTGCAAATGTAGGAAATCAGCATTTCCCTGAGCATAACGCAGTTCTCAAATCAAGAATATCAGAAAATGCAAACATAATTAGAAATGCTCTAAAATAGAAAGATTAAAGAACAAAATTATTTACTTCCAATAAAACAGCACCAGACCTATGACTAGCATTGAAGCAAAATAATATCCTGAATCAATCAGAATTAATTTAACTTCCTGCGGCTTTAACAAATTCTATAAACAATGGATGTGGCTTTAGAGGTCTAGACCTGTATTCCGGATGGGCTTGAGTTCCAATAAAAAACTTATGTCCAGTTAATTCAATCATCTCAACAAGCAAACCGTCTGGAGAAGTTCCAGAGACTTTTAGTCCTGCAGATTCTAGCTTCTGTTTATAATCATTATTAAATTCAAATCTATGCCTATGCCTTTCCAGCACGATACCATCGGAATCTAATTCATTATAGTTTTTATAAATCTCAAAGGATTTTGTTCCAGGAACCAGTTTACATGGCCAATTACCTAAGCGAATTGTTCCACCAAACTCTCCATCCTTCATATGTTTTTTTTGTTCTTCCATCAAATGGATCACTGGATTTTTGGCATCAGGATTAACCTCTTCAGAATTAGCATCAGTCAATCCCAAGACACTTCTAGAATACTCTATAACAGCCATTTGCATTCCGTAACAAAGGCCTAAATATGGAATATTATTTTCTCTTGCATATTTAATTGCTAGTAGCTTACCCTCCATTCCACGCGAACCCCATCCCTGCGGTACAATTATTCCATTAAAATACTTCAGCTTTCCTACATAATTCTGTTCATTTAGATCTTCTGAAGAAATCATCTCAAGATCTACCTTTACATTATTTGCAAAACCGGCATGTTTGAGGGACTCGAGCACGCTAACATAGGTATCCATATGAGCATGTGACCCATGTTGAACATATTTGCCAACCAATCCTATCTTGACATGCTTTCTACCATTTGAGAGAAAATAATCTACAAACTTATCCCATTCTTGATAAATTTCATTACTATTGTTTTTAGGGGAAACACCAAAAAAATTATGCAATGATTCCTCTAACCCTTGATCCTTTAATACTCTTGGGACTTTATAAACTGTCTCCAAATCAGGAATATCAAAAATCCTATCATTTTCGATAAAACACCTCTTTGCAATATTTTCCAGTCTAGGTCGATCTACAGGTTCACAAGCTCTGGTAATAATATAATCCGGGTTAATACCAGTTTGTCTCAACATCATCACAGCATGTTGAGTGGGTTTTGTTTTTAACTCCCCGACTGTATGTAAAAAAGGCAAATAAGTTACCATGATATAGGCTGATTTGAACTCTCGACCTATTTCACGAGCAGCGATTAGAAAAGGCATATTTTCAATATCACCAACTGTACCTCCTATCTCTACAAGGACAAAATCTTTATCTTTAGAAACAGAATATATTCTTTGTTTAACTTCATTAATTACATCTGGAATGATTTCTGCATCTCTACCTCCATATACAAAGTGCCTTTCATTTTCTATAACCTGGGCATAGACTTTGCCCGTTGTAATATTGTGTTCTTTTGTAAAATCTTCATTCAAAAACCTCTCATAGTTACCTAAATCCATATCTATCTCACCGCCGTCTACAGTCACAAAAACCTCACCATGCTCCTGCGGTCTCATAGTTCCTGCATCTATTGAGATATATGGATCAATTTTGATAACACCCACACTAAAGCCGGCATTTTTTAGCAAAAGTCCGATGGAAGCCGTAGTTACTCCTTTTCCAAGACCAGATAGCACTCCACCACACACAAATATATACTTAGTTTGATCTATTTTATCCATATTTAATTTTGTCGAAATAATACACGATTATAACGAAAGATATAGCAATATCCTGGATACATATAACAATATTTAAAATCCTGATAAAGTTATAATCCACACATGAAATTAAATACGACTATGTAATTCGTAAATAATAATTAATATGATATACTTCTGAAGATGAATTGGGCAACAGATCTAGTAAAAACGATATCAGGACTCGAGCTGTCAGCAAATTATGCATATGTCTATTTATTATTTATTGTAATTACAATAAGCTTCATTGTTTGGGCATACTATTTTGCTGTTTACAAAAAAGGTGTTAAAGAGCTAACAAATATCACCTGGCTCTCTTTAAAAGATACTATTACATATACCTTACTTACTATTTTTACCATTGTTCTTTTTGGAGCAATTTTATTTGGATATGACTTTATTTTAGATAAATTAGTTAATACAATCATTCAAAATGCCAAGTAATACACAACAAAAATCCAGATGGTACGTCATCTATTGCAATACAGGTCAGGAAAATAAAGTTGCAGATTTGATTAATTTGAGAGCTGAGAATTCAGGACTCAAAGACTTTATACTTGATACTTTGGTTCCAACTCAGGAAAAGATTGCAATCAAAAAAGGAGAGAGAAAAACAGTAACAGAAAAGATTTACCAGGGATACTTATTTGTAAATATGGTTTTAAATGACCAGACTTGGCCTCTTGTTAGAGATACTCAGGGAGTCATTAATTTTGCCGGCACTGGAAGAGAACCTACACCTGTTCCAGATAATGAGGTAGAAGCTATAAAAGAGTTCAGCAAACAAAAACAATCCTCATATAAACTTGATATTATTGAAGGTGAAGAAGTAAAGATTATTAGTGGCGATTTCAAGAACTTTACTGGAACCGTTGTAGGCATAGATAGGGATAAAGGTAAAGTTAAAGTGAGTGTTATGGTATTTAGTCGCGAAACTGTAATAGAACTCGAAGTCACTGATATTGTCCCTCTTAAAGAATAAGTTCAAGTAAATACCCACTGATTTTAACTTGCACAACTATGCCTATGTTATAATATAAACAAATATATGGCTGAAACAGTTGCGAATAACACAAAAAGTAATGCTCCCGCACCAACTAATAATCCGCAAAAACCAAAGGTTGTTAATGTATGGAGATATAGAATAATTATTTTTCTTTTGACAGTCTTGATTTTAGGTCTTATTGGAAGTTCTGGTTATTTGGGGTATATAGGATATAGAACAATTGAGGACAAGAAAAAAGAGATTAGAGAAATACGAGATGAATCATCACAATTACGTGAAGAAAGAAACATTAACGTAGTTGATCTTAAAGCTCAAATTGAAGATCAGAATAACAAAATATCTGATTTGCAGAATCAAAATACAAAACTTTCAAATGATCTTGAAGCTGCAAGAAATAGAATTAACGAATTGACGCCAAAAAACATCAAAGATTTAGATTATAAAACTTTAATTAAAACAAACCCTCAAGCAGGCGATGTATGGTTAAACCCGATTTACGTTGATGTAAATGGTGATAGTAAGCTAGATGGTATTTTTGCTTATAGAATGGGCGGAACAGGAGGATTCTTAAATGTCTATGCATTTACTTATTTAGACAATACATTGACTGAGATTTTACGTGCAGAGGAATATCAAAGAGGAACCGTGGCATACTTAACAGATCAAAATGTACTTGAAATCAGATCACAGTCAGGCACTCCTGATTCACCTGCTGTAGCTGTGACTCGATTCAAATGGGATGCTCCAACAAAAAAGCTAGTTAAAGTGCAAAGTTAATCCTGTAATTTATCTATACTAAATCAATGTAAAAATTAAATAATCTGCCTATAACGCAATCCATAAATAATTCAAACGTTGAAAAGTAGAGTTTTTGGTCATTCCTTACTCTTCAATCAGGTACAACGGTAGGTTTGGAGGATTTTCCTACTGTGAAGTGACTTAGCTTGAATTATCGGGGTTGCGTTTTTTTTATTATTTCCAGAGCTTTAACTTTTTCCTTTTTACAGATATAATTCACTTGTTAATGGCAAAAAAGATAAAGGCTATAGTAAAGGTACAAGCCCCTGCAGGAAAGGCAACGCCAGCCCCTCCAATAGGACCTGCTCTAGGAGCAACGGGTATCGCCATAGGAGAATTCGTCAAGCAGTTTAATGACAAAACTGCAAGCATGGGCGACATGGTTATCCCAGCTGTGATAACAGTTTATGAAGATAGAAGCTTCACATTTATACTGAAAACACCACCAGCATCAGAAATGTTAAAAAAAGCTGCAAAGGTCGAAAAAGGATCTGGAGTTCCAAACAAAGATAAGGTCGGCAAAGTAAGCAAAGCACAAATCCGAGAAATTGCAGAAAAGAAAATGTCAGACTTAAATGCTCTTGATATCGAAGGCGCAATGAAAATCATCGAAGGTACTGCAAAAAATATGGGACTGGAGGTGACCGAATGAAAAGAGCAAAAAATTATAAAAAAATAGAGGAAGCAACAAAGAAAGCTACCGATCTAAAAAGCTATTTGCAAGCTGTAACTGTAAATAATCCTTATAAATTTGATCAGTCAATTGAATTAAAAATTGCAGTGAAAAGGTCAGCAAAAAACACGACTCCATACAAATTTTCTGTTACCTATCCAAATTCATTCGGACAATCAATAAAGGTCTTAGCACTTGCAGACGGTGAAGATGCAAAAAAAGCTAAGGCAGCCGGAGCAGACTTTGTTGGACTTGAAGATATGATTGACAAGATTATGAATGAAAACTGGATGGATTTTGATATAGTCATTGCAACACCTTCAGTAATGCCTAAAATTGCTAAATTAGGTCGTATTTTAGGTACAAAAGGCCTTATGCCCAATCCTAAAACTGGAACTGTAGTAACAGATATTGAGTCCGCTGTAAACGAATTTAAAGCTGGAAAGAAAAACTTTAAAGAAGATAAAAGTGGAGTTATCAATACAGTTGTAGCAAAAACATCTCAAGGTGGGGAAAAAGCTTATGAAAATATAAAAGCTCTGGTTGCAGCAATTAAGGAAGCAAGCCCTAACTTGTGGAGTGATGTTGTCTCTATCCATATCAAAACAACCATGGGTCCAAGCATAAAAGTTACGACAAGTGAACTTTTAGCTTAAAATATTAGGAAAGCAGAAAAAACATCTGCGCAATTAGCAGGTGTTTTTTTATTTTTCATTTGTGATACCAGATCTCAGACACAAACCTAGAGTCGATGCAGGATCCTCAAATGACCTTGGTCAATAATTAAATCAAATCCTCTATTAAATTGTTTTGCAAAAGCTTCTACATTATAATCACTGTTCCAGTCTACATTTGTTCGTGGTGAGGGGTTATTGAACCTCAATACGATATCATCAATTCTGACATCTTGGGGGTTTTCAGTATTCATCTGGAAATCCATTTTGCTCGCTTGGATATCTTGATAATTCCCTTCCTCGTCTACATAACAACTAAAACTCATTATATCGAGAGGGCCATTACCCATTTTCATAGCCACATAAACATAATCCAGACTTCCAGTCGTTTTCAATCTATACACAAAAAGCCCAGTTGGAGAACCGGGAAATTGTCTAACGAGTTGAGCTGCTTGTACCTGGTGTTCATTTGCAAAATAATAATAGGGTTTTTTAGGGCGAGAAGTTTCTATCAACCCTCTAATTTGTGCTATATTTTGATAAAACTTTGTCTCATCAGGACTTGGCGATCTTTCTGAACGTGGAGTTCTTCTAAGGGAAGGAGACTTCTCAATCCACTCCAAAAACCACCCTTCTCTTGTGGAGGAACTTGTCCACCTGATACTTTCATAATTAATAAGGGGCTTGGGTAGTAAACAACCAATAAATTGTTAAAATACCTTAAGCTAGTGATAAAAACTAACACACAAAACTTCAGAAAATTTCTACTGCAAAATTTAACCTTCTCATAACCTATTTTTGTGAGTATTTTACTTCCACATCTACTGCTAAGCTTTTAAATTTAAACCGTAAAACGATCGATCGTTATTATAATTATTTTAGAGATCTGATCTTAAAAGAATGCGAGGGTTACTTTGGCGCCAAAACGATACGAGGTAAACGAGGAAGAGGAGCGGGAGGAAAAGTTCCAGTTATTGGCCTTCTAAAAAGAAATGGCGAGGTTTATACACAGATAGTCCAAAACTGTAGCAGGGAGGAATTGATGCCGATCATACAAGGGAAAGTATTGGAGGGCAGTACTATTTATACAGATGCGTGGAGAGCCTATGACGGACTTGTTTTAAACGGTTATAAACATTATAGAATCCATCATCATAAGAATGAGTTTGCAAGAGGAAAGAACCAGATTAATGGGATAGAAAGCTTTTGGAGCTTTACAAAATCCAGGATGAAGAAGTTTAACGGCATTAAAAAAGATAAATTTTTGTTGTATTTAAAAGAAAGTGAGTGGAGATGGAATTACAGAGGAGATAAAAGAAAGAAAATGTTAAAATCTCTAGTAAAGAAATCTAGAAATAGTAGTTAACTGGGCAAGCCCCTTATTTAATATTATTCCCTACTCTTATACTCCACTTAATACCTTTGAGCACGGTTTCTGGGCATTTTGTATGACAATTTATATTTTGCCTATTATAAAAAATAATAATACTGAAATTTATTATCTGAAAACTCTTATTACTCTTTTTGGCATTATAATTTTCATTGGTAATCTAAATAAACTTCTGGAATTTGTGATAAGAATGATTTTAAACCTTAAATCAGCTACAATGCTAGCTGCTTATTATTTGGATACAATAAGAGATATCGGTGCGAACATGGTCGGAACTTTCTTAGGAATATCTTTTATTTTTCTACAGTTTCAGAAAAAAAGCAATTAAGAGAGATTTCGTCATTTAAACAAAATCTGTTAGAATGTTCTCGTAATCCGATAAAATGGCACTTTCAATCAAAGCCGAACCTCTTTTTGAAATAGGTAGTATCACTGTAACCAACTCTTTATTGAGTGGAGCATTGGTAGCAATCTGTTTGATTCTTTTTTTTGTAATTTATCAAAAAAACCTAAAGCTTTTACCTACAAAATTTCAGCTTTTTATTGAGTGGGTTATTGAATCTATTTACAGCCTATGCAAGGACGTTTTAGGGAAAGAAAGTGCTGTAAAACTTTTTCCGATAATTTTCACATTTTTTACTTTTATTATTATTTCTAACTGGTTTGGATTATTACCATTTGTAGGTTCAGTAGGAACTGCAAAACATTCAAAAGGAGAGGGCGGACTTCATATTCCGACAATAGTACTCGGTGGAGAACAGAATTTTTTTGAAATTAATTCTAAAACAGAAATTAAGCCTTATTTCAGGTCCTCTTCTGCGGATCTGAATTTTACCATTGCTTTGGCAATAATCTCATTCCTGCTAATCCAGTTTTCCGCGCTTAAAGGAGCTGGATTTCACTACCTTGGCAAGTATTTTGATTATAGAGTAAAAATCGGAAAAGGACTTGCAATGCTGGGTGTTCCATTTATGTTTTTAATTAACTTTTTTTGGAAAACACTGGAGCTAGTTTTAGAGTTTTCAAAGATATTATCATTTTCTTTCCGTCTATTTGGAAATATATTTGCCGGAGAAGTTTTATTATTGGTTATAACTTCATTGACTTTTGGATTGCTTACTCTACCTTTCATCGGATTCGAAATATTTGTAGGGTTTATTCAGGCTATTGTATTTATCTTTTTAACTATGGTATTTATAAAAGTATCGGTTGAAGCTCATTAAAAAAATATATATAAATTAATTTGGTTTTTTAGATCAATAATTTAGTTTACATTACTGAATTATTGAATTAATAAATTAAAAATATGGACTTAAGAGACATCGCTATGGCCCTTGCTATCGGGCTTGGCACAATTGGCCCTGGAATCGGAATGGGTCTAATCGCATCAAAAGCTGTAGAGGCTATTGGTAGAAATCCAGAAACTGAAGGCAAAGTAAGAAGCCTTATGATTCTTGGAATCGGTTTGGTCGAAGCTTTAGCTATCTTCGCATTACTTATCGTGCTTATTATTAGATTTTTATAAAAATAAATGGAAGAGCTAGGAATCAATATAATTCAAATAGTTGCTTATGTAATAATCTTTTTCCTACTCTATTTCTTTACAAGAGGTTTTTTGAAGAAAGCAATTGATAACCTGGAGAATAGAAAGAAAACTATTGAAGATGGCATTCAAAATGCAAAAGAGGCTGAGGTTCTAAAAACTCAAAAACTTGGCGAAGCAGAGGAAGAGAGAAAAAAGATTATCGATCAAGCATACTCAGAAGCAAAAGAAATAGTAGATCGAGCAAAGGCAAAGGAACAATCAATTATTGCAGATGCTAGCGATACAAAGAATGTATTTTTACAACAGGCAAAGAAGGAAATCGAAGAATTAAAAGAAAGAAGCAAACACGAAGGACTCAAAGAGGCAAATGCAATTATTTCGCTTGCTATTGCGAAGGCTTTTGAAGGAATCGATTTGGATGAAAAGCAACAAGAAGAATTTATAAAAAAGTCATTAGGTAATTTAAAAAAATGATTAAGGTTTCTTCAAAAAAAGAATTGGGTAATGATTTAAAAAAAGTAATTCTGACTTCCTTGGAAAAATATTTAGGAAGAAAAGTAGAGTTGGAAGATATAGAGTATATTTTGGATAAGAAAATTCTCGCCGGTATAAAAATCGAAGTAGACTCGGAAATTATCGATTTAACCTTAAATCATCGTTTGGATAAAATAATAGAGGTATTAAATAATAATGCTTGAAAATATTAAAAAACAATTAGATAAAATTGATTTGAACAAAGTCGATACTTATTCGGAAGGTACGGTTGTTAGATATGGAGACGGAATAGCTTTTGTAGATGGTCTAAAAACTGTAGGCTTCTCTGAAGTTGTTAATGTTTACGAATATGAAAGTGAAGAAAAGTTTTCTCCAGCGCTAGTCTTCAATTTGGAAACAGACTTGGTCGGAATAATTCTTCTTGAACAAAATGATAATATCAGGACTGGATCTATAGTACGGTCAACAGGTGAAATTTTTTCAATTGAAGTCAGTGAAAGTTTTTTAGGCAGAAATATAAATATTTTCGGCAAACCGCTTGATGGTCTAGGCGAAATTATGCACGAAAACTCAAAACGCCAGCTAATAGAAAGAAAAGCCTATGGAGTTATTGAAAGGGAATCAGTTAATACGCCTTTGCAAACTGGAATAGTTTCTGTAGATGCCTTAATTCCAATCGGTAGAGGTCAAAGAGAACTCATTATCGGTGATCGCCAGACAGGTAAAACTTCACTTGCTCTCGACATAATCATTAATCAAGGACGCATAAATCAAAAAATCGATAATGGAGATATTGAAGGGAAAAAAGTTTATTCAATCTACGTTGCGGTTGGTCAGAAACAATCAAAAGTTGCACAACTATCACGTAAACTGCAGGAATTAGATGTTTTGAAATATACTGTAATCGTTAATGCTAGCGCAGCTGATAGTGCGAGTGCACAATATCTTGCTCCATATTCTGGGACTGCAATTGGAGAATTTTTTATGGAAAGAGGAGACGATGCCTTGATAGTTTATGATGATTTGTCCAAGCAGGCTCGTGCATATAGACAACTTTCCCTACTCCTTCGAAGACCACCAGGGCGAGAAGCTTATCCAGGAGATATTTTTTACCTTCACTCAAGACTTTTGGAAAGAAGTGCAAAGCTAAATAAAGAACTCGGCAATGGATCTTTAACTTCTTTGCCTATAATAGAAACTCAAGCAGGAGATATATCTGCATACATTCCGACTAATGTAATCTCAATCACTGACGGACAGATTTATTTGAAATCAGAACTTTTTAATAGTGGTATAAAACCTGCTATAGATGTTGGTAACTCAGTTTCCCGCGTAGGAGGGAATGCTCAGATCAAAGCAATGAAACAAGTAGCGGGGCCATTAAAGTTAAATTTGGCTCAATTCCGTGAATTGCAGACCTTCATTCAGTTCGGAGTCGAAGTTGATGCGGCAACTCAAAAAAGAATCGATTTAGGGCTTAGGCTTAGTGAAGTTTTAAAACAGGAACAATATTCCGGACTTCCAGTTGAAGAACAAGTGATTTTGCTTTGGGCTGTAACAAATGGTTATGGAAATGAAATAGAAGTTAGAGAAACCTACAGGTGGGGTCAGGATTTGCTAGGTTTTTTTAAAGATTTTCATAGTGATATTTTGAAGGAAATTATTACAGAAAAGAAAATCAGCGAGGAACTTGAAGCGAAAATAAAACAAGCAGTGGAGGAATTTAAATATGAAAATAAAAGCCCGGAGTAAAAATTAATGGCAAACTTTTACGATTTAAAAAACAGAATAAATTCCACAAAGAATACAGGGCAAGTGACAAAGGCCCTACAAATCGTTGGTGCTTCAAAACAAAAAAAGACCCAGGACAATTTAAAAAATTCCAGGTTTTTGAGAAATGGCTTAAAGTCTACAATGCAAAAAATTGCTAATGATCTAGCAAAATCAGTTACTCCAATAGATTTACCAAAATTTTTTAATGAAAATACTGAAAGCAATAAAGTCTTAATCATCAATGTGATGTCTTCAAGAGGTCTATGTGGAGGACTAAATTCTAAACTTTTCTATAAAATTCTTAAACTTAAAGCCAAAGTCGAAAGCGAAGGCAAAAAAGTAGATTTTATTTCGGTAAACAAAATTTCTCAAAAATTTTTAAGAAATTTTAACGAAAGTATCATTGCTTTTTTTGGAGAAATTACTCAAAGCCCTGATCTTGAAGAAATTCGCGCATTAATAAATATGGTTAAGACAGAATATTCAAATTATAGTAAGGTTTATCTTGCATATTCTGACTTTATAAAAACAGGTATCTACGAGCCCAAAATAATGCAGCTATTACCAATAAATTTTGAGGCCAAAGAACAAAGAAATACACCTCTTACAGCCCAGTATTTAATTGAACCGAACCCATTAATGGTAATTGAAAGACTTGCAAATTTTTACATTGATTTGGAACTATATGAAGCAATACTTTCAAATATTGCATCCGAAAATACTGCAAGAATGATTTCTATGAAAAAAGCAACGGATAATATTAAGTCGTTAGTTGATGGTCTTACATTAAAATTGAACAAAGAAAGGCAAGCAAAGATTACGCAGCAGGTAGCTGAAATAAGTGCAAATCTCTAAATATTAATAAACTATGAAAGGCAAAATAAAACAAATACTTGGAGCAATTATCGATATAGAATTTGATGATTATAATCCAAAGATTTATGAATCAATAATTGTAAAAAGAGAGGGTCAGGGGGATCTTGTCCTTGAAGTTCAACAATTACTTGAAAAGAACCTAGTACGTTGCATAGGAATGGATGTTACTGATGGCTTGAGAAGGGGTCAGGAAGTTGAAGCATTAGGAAAATCTATAACAGTTCCAGTAGGAACGGAGATACTAGGAAAAATGTTTAACGTTATTGGGGATCAAATCGATGGAACTGAAGAAAAAAAATATTCTACTCATTGGGAAATCCATAGAAATCCTCCAGCTCTTATAGATCAGTCATCAAAAATAGAAATTTTTGAGACAGGAGTAAAAGCAATTGATTTAATATCTCCATTTATCAAAGGCGGTAAAGTAGGTATTTTTGGTGGTGCAGGTGTTGGCAAAACCGTAATCATTCAAGAGTTAATTTACAATGTTGCAACAGCTCATGGCGGCTATTCGGTTTTTACAGGTATTGGCGAAAGAACAAGGGAAGGAAATGATCTCTATCATGAAATGAAAGATTCTGGGGTTTTAGAAAAGACTGTCCTTGTTTTTGGACAAATGAACGAACCCCCTGGACCAAGACTAAGGGTAGGACTAAGCGGTCTGACAATGGCGGAATATTTCCGAGATGAAATGAAAAAAGATGTTCTTCTTTTTATTGATAATATTTTTAGATTTACCCAGGCAGGTTCAGAAGTATCCACTCTACTCGGCCGACTCCCGTCCGAAGTAGGTTATCAACCTACTTTGGCAGAAGAAATGGGCAAACTTCAGGAAAGAATTACTTCTACAAAAGATGGCTCTATTACATCTATTCAGGCTATTTATGTACCTGCAGATGATTATACTGATCCTGCTCCAGCAACAACATTCACTCATATCGACTCGACTATCTCTCTTTCCAGATCTTTGTCTGAGCAGGGACTATTCCCTGCAATTGATCAACTGAATTCACGATCAAATGCTCTAACTGTAGAAATAGTTGGTGAAAAGCATTTTGATGTTGCTCAGAGAGTACTTCAGACTTTACAGAAATATAAAGAGTTGCAAGATGTAATCGCGATTTTGGGTATTGAGGAATTATCAGAAAACGACAAATTAATTGTAGCCAGAGCTAGAAAAATTTTGAAATTCTTTACTCAACCAATGTTTGTAGCAAAGCAGTTTACAGGTCGTGACGGTAAATTTGTAAAAATTGAAGAATCAGTTGATGGTTTTGAAAAAATTATTAAAGGCGAATTAGATGAAATTCCAGAAGATTACTTTTATATGAAGGGTAATATTGACGAAGTAATTGAAGAATTTAAGACTCAGAAATAAAAAATTATGTCATCCCGGCTGAAGCGCAGCGGAATATCCGAATCTGGTTCTTCGCAATACAATAATATCAAAGTGAAACGAAGAATCAGATCCCGCAACAAGTGCGGAATGACCAGAAAACAAACAAATGAAAGTAACGGTTTATACAGCAAAAAGTAAATTAGTTGATAGTAATGATATGGATTCAGTTTACCTACCTACTCTGGATGGAGACTTAACTATTCTCGATAATCATAATCCTATTATTGGAGTGCTTAGAGAAGGCACAGCAATACTTAGAAAGTCATCAAAAGAGGAAATAAGTATTTCTCTCGACATGGGTTATTTTGAATTTAGTGATAATGAACTGACCGTGCTTATTGAGAATACAAGGCTTACAGAAGAGGAACTAAAAGTTTTGCAGGAAAAAGCCGTAAAAGCAAAAAAAACAAATATTGGCGAAGAAGATAAAATTAGTGAAGATGATTTTGAGGAGAGAAAAGAAAGTGAGGGGTTTTAATTAAATTTTATCTGATTATTTATTTTAAACTCAACACTATCGCATTCGTACTCTCGTAAACACCATCTACCTTATCTAATATCCCAAACCTATCTAATTTATAACTAAATCTATTATTTAGGGAAGTTAAATAGACCTCTTTACCTTCAGCTTTTAAGTCCTCAATAAAGTCCTTTAGGGCTTCTAAGCCAGAAAGATCAATATGATGAATACCACGCATACGAAGTATTACTTTTTGAGTGTTTGAGGAAACTTTAATTCTGTCTTTAATATCTCCCGCCGATCCCATTGATAGATTCCCCTCGACATTTATGAATTGAATATGCTCATTATTTGCGAGCAAGTCTCTTAATCCCTGGTCAATAAATTTTCGGTCTGCAGTCACATTTTCTCCATAAAGAGTTGAAAGCCTGCTAAATATAAATATTACAGCTATGAACATTCCGACCCCTACGGCAATAGTAAGATCCATAAATATAGTCAAGAAAAAAGTGAGAAACAGAATCCCTATATCGCTTTTGGGAGCTTTATTTATTAATTCTCTAATTTCCTTCTGTTCACTAATTTTCCAAGCAGTAATAAACAATATCGAACTTAAGACTGCTAGTGGAATCGCTCCTCCAAGAGCAGGCAAAAATGCTAATACGATAAGAAATAATAGGACAATAATAGCGTGGATAAACGCAGCAACTCTAGTCTTTGCACCATTTTTAATTGAAGTACCAGTTCTAGCAATGACAGCTGTTGACGGAATACCTCCAAACATAGGTGTAAAAATATTTGCTATACCTTGAGCGATTAATTCTTTATTAGAATTATGGCGAGTTTTTGTCATTTTATCTGCAACTACGGCGCAAAGTAACGACTCAATCGAAATAAGAAAAGCTATTTTCAACGCTGGAACAACAAGTTCAGTAAAACCCCGCCAGCCAGGGATGTAAATGTATGGAATATTAAAAGAAGGTTGTAATTGACCATATATATCCTGAATAGTTTTAACATTTCCAAAAAATGGAATAAAAGTAACCAACAAAGAACCTACAACAACAGCAACAAAAGAAGCGGGTATTTTAGATAATACCTTTACTTTAGGTAAAAGTATTTGAATCAAAAGTCCAATTAACCCAATAATAAGTGTTGCCCAGCTAATACTTGGAAGTTTTTCAAAAGTTTCAATGGTCTTTTCCAAGAAAGTTTCATGAGGAGTTATTCCTGACAGTCCCATAAAACTGTTCAACTGGCCAAAAAACAACGTGACCGCTATACCCGCTGTAAACCCTAAAGTGACTGATAGGGGAACATACTTGATAAAGTTGCCCAATCGAAGCAACCCGAATAAAGCTAAAAAAATACCTGCTAAAATTCCAATCAAAGGCAAAGAATCGATACCGTACTCAGTAATAATTGCTGCTAATACAGGCACCATAGCAGCTGCTGGGCCAGAAACGCTAAACCTAGATCCTGCAAAAACCGATGCTAAAATTCCTGCAGAAACAGCTGTATAGAGACCAATGATTGGCGGAACGCCAGTTGCTATAGCCAAAGCAAGTGAAAGCGGCACGGCAATAATACCAGTAACAAGACCAGCATTTAGGTCGCTTTTAAACTTTTCGAGGTTATAATCAGTTAAATCGTCAAAAATATTAAGTAATCTATTTTTAGCCATATTATAAAATAGTACTCCCACAAAAAGCTCTTGTAAAGCCTACTATTCTAGGTAAATCAATGCCTTTATCAAAACCAGAACTTAAGGTATAATCTTTGTAGTCTAAGAAATCTGGCTTTGTATCGGCAACGAGCAAATAAGTCCCGACGAGACATATTAAGTCAAAACCATTACGGTTTTGTTTTCTCAATTCTTAAGACGAAAAAGCCTTCGGGGAGGGTTTTATATATTTTCGAAAATTAATAAATGAATAAATGGCTAAATCAAAAGCGCAAAAAAAAGAAATATTAGCTCAATATGAGGAATATTTAAAAAATGCTAAAGCAGTTTACTTGGCATCAACAAAGCTTAATGCAAACGAATCCAATGCACTAAAAAAGAGTTTGAAATCACAAGATGCAATATTTTCTGTAGTTAAGAACACATTGTTCACAATTGCTACCAAAAATGTACTGGGTGAAGATATTTCTCTTGAAGGACCTGTTGGAATAGTTGCAGTAAATGGCGATGTCGTAGAAGCAGCAAAAGTTTTGGCTGGTTTAAAAAAGGAAGATAAAGCAAGTTATGTTCTTACAGTTCTTGACGGCAAGATTATGGACGGCGCACAAATCGAAGCGCTTTCAAAACTTGAATCAAGAGAACAACTTCTCGGTAAACTTGTTTACCTTGTAAACTATCCAACTTCAGGACTTGCTAGAGCATTAGCAAATAACGTTCAAAAGCTTATGTATGCATTGAACGCAGTAAAAGATTCAAAATAATAAACAAAAATGGCAGATAAAAAATTAACAATAGAACAAATTGTTGACGCAGTTTCTGAACTTAGCGTACTAGAGCTATCAGAACTAGTTAAAGCAATTGAAGATAAATTTGGTGTTACAGCAGCAGCTCCAGTAGCAGTTGCAGCAGCAGGTGCAGCAGCTCCAGCTGAAGCGGTCGAAGAAAAAACTGAATTTGATGTTGAGATAACCGAAGCAGGTGCAAATAAAATTGCAGTTATAAAAGCTCTTAGAGAAGTAGATCAATCTCTAGGCCTTGCTGAAGCAAAAGGGAAAGTCGACGCAGCTCCTACAATTGTAGCAAGCGGTGTCAAAAAAGAAGATGCTGAAAGCATAAAGAAAAAGCTAGAAGAAGCAGGTGCAAAGGTAACTTTGAAATAACATCTCAGCTATCTTTCAGGTTTTAGCTGGTAAGTTGTAGAAAACAGGGTCCCGAAAGGGACTCTGTTTTATTTAGAAATTGAATATAAAACTCAATCGTGATAATCTTGAAAAATGCATTTGGAAATCAAAAACTCATTTTGTTATTGCTTTCATTGCTAAAATCCTATTCCCTAATCTAAATTTGTGTTTTAATCAAAATCAAAGAGAAAATAATGTCACTAAAAATTTTTAATACCGCAACAAGAAAAAAAGAAGAATTCACGCCAATAAATCCAGCGATAGTTACGATGTACACTTGTGGAATTACACTTAGAGGAGCTCCACATATCGGTAATTTAAGAACATTTACTTCTTCAGACATTATGTATAGAGGACTTCAGTTTTTGGGCTATAAGGTACGATTTGTTTCAAATTTCACTGATGTAGGACATATGACTCTCACAGATGCAGAAAAACTTAAGCTCCAAGGAGAACAGGACACTTTTGAAACCGAGGTAGGAATAGATCGAATTCAAAAAGCAGCGCAAAAAACAGGTCTTTCGATTCAGGAGGTAATAAATCATTACAAAAAGGTTGCTCTTGAGCAATATAAAATGATGAATTTTCTTGAACCTGAGAAAAGACCAATGGCAACGGAATATATCCAACAGCAAATAGAGTTAATTCAAAGATTGATAGATAAAGGATACGCCTATGTTACCGAAAGCGCAGTGTATTTTGATACTTCTAAGGACCCTGAATATGGTAAGCTCAGCGGCCAAAAGAAAGAAGAAAAAATTACAGGTGCTAGGAATGAAGTCAAAATTGACTTGTGCAAAAGAAATCCTGCTGATTTCCGATTATGGCAGCTTGATCAACCTGACCATGCACAAAAATGGCCCAGCCCATGGGGTGAAGGTTTTCCTGGGTGGCATATTGAATGTTCAGCTATGGCAATGTCTATTCTAGGTGAAACAATAGATATTCATACCGGCGGACGAGACCTAATAACTCCTCATCATGAAAACGAAATAGCACAAAGTGAATGCGCAACAGGCCATGAATTTGTAAAATATTGGAATCACACAGAATTTCTTTTAGTTGATGGGAGGAAAATGAGCAATTCTCTCGGAAATTTTTATGAGTTAAAAGATGTTACAGACAGAGGTTACGATCCAATGGATCTAAGGTATTTTTATCTCACAGCAAATTTTAATGTTCAGCAGAATTTCACATGGGAAGCAATGGATGCCGCAAAAGCCGCAAGAAAGAGATTAGTAAGTATAATTAGAGAGCTAAAAAGGGATATAATAGATACTCCCGCAGATGATGAAATGAAAAATGAATACAATATTCAGTTTAAAGAAAAAATTGAGGATAATTTTAATACACCTGAAGCACTAGCTGTAATGTGGCAAATGATTGGAGATGATATGATTTCTTCTCATGAAAAACTTCATTTAATTCAGCACTTTGATAGATTTTTTGGATTAAGACTTGATGAGGTAAGTGAACACGAAGAAATTAGCAAGGACTTGAAAGCCCAAATTGAAGAAATTATTTTGAAAAGAAATGAGGCAAAAGCTAATAAAGATTTTAAAACTGCTGACGAGTTAAGAAATAAGGCAAAGGATCTTGGTTTTGAGCTTTTAGATAGGCATGAAGGAACAAAATATAGAATGCTTTAATTAGTCAGTGACATAAGTTAAACTCAATTATGCTTAATGCTTTTATTCTTGGACTTGTACAGGGATTAACTGAGTTTCTGCCAGTTTCCAGTTCTGGACACGTTGCTTTTTTTGAAGCAGTTCTGAAATTTAAGGATGAACCAGGTTTTGCGGCAGCAATACACTTAGCCACCTCAATCGCCGCAATAATTTATTTCAGGAAAGAAATTTTAGAAATCTTAAAAAGCTTTATAAACTTTCGAGAAACTGATGAGAAAAACATTAAGTGGAGAGATTTAGGAATCAACATAATTATCGCAACTATTCCAGCACTGATTTTAGGATTTATAGTAGCTAAATTAGGAATAGATAATTACTTCTCATCTCTACTCGCAATTGGAATTAGCGCAATTATTTTTGCAGTTTTACTTTATTACTCAGATAAATTGGATAAAATAAATAAACCCCTTAAAAAACAAATGGCTTTTCTTATCGGAGCCAGCCAGATTATCGCAGCAATTTTCCCAGGAGCTTCTAGATCAGGAGTGACTCTTACAACAAGTTTTTTTCTTAAACTAGAAAAAGAGTTTGCCGCAAAATTTGCTTTTTTAATTTCTATCCCAATAACAGCACTTGCAGGCATGAATGAAATATTGCTAGAAAAAAGTATAAACCTGAATGTGGAATTTGGCATTGCATTTGTGGCTGCATTTTTTTCCGGACTTTTTGGAATTTACTTTTTGCTCTACCTGGTTAGAAAAGCTGATCTCAAGTGGCTTGTATTATATCGTGTAGTATTTGGAATTATTGTTATTGGCTATTATTACATTTTCCCTTTATAAGAGTATGTCTCAAAATTCTCAATGATTTTCTGTAACCCTAAAATTGTTGCATGCTCAGGGTTGTCTGAGGTAACTACAGGTATTCCAAGGGCTTTGACAAAGAGCGTTGTCAAATTATGGAGCATTATACCATTGCCTGACATCATAATTCCATTATCCACAATATCTGAAGAAAGTTCTGGAGGAGTTTTTTCCAATACACTTCTAATTGAAAGTATTATTTGGCTAAGTACTGGGCGTATTGGATCAACCAAATCATTTGTCTTCACTAATACTGATTTTGGCATACCTGTACTTGCATCTCTTCCCCTTACTTCAATTTCTCTTTGAGTTTCTATTGGTAAAGCACTACATACATAAACCTTAATTCTTTCACTCATTGCTTCACCGATTATAAGCCCATACATTTTCTTGAAATAATTGATAATAGCTTCATTAATTGACTGAGAGGCAATTTTAGTTGAATTTGAAACAACAATTCCATTATATGAAAGCACAGCACTTTCAGTAGTACCTCCACCAATATTTACTATCATATTTCCAAGTGGTTTATCTATTTCCATACCTGATCCCAGAGCAGCCAGATAACTTATCGGGAAAAGATAAACATCACTTGCTCCGGAATTAAGAGCTGCTTCTTCCAAGGCTCTTTTTTCTACAGATGTAATAACAGATGGAACAGAAAGTACGACAATGGGTTTTGATAAAGAAAATCTTCCCACGGATTCATTTATTAGAAACCTTAAAAATGATTCTGATGCACGATAATTAGACAGTACACTATTTTTTATTGGCCGAATAATGTCAATTTCAGCTGGAGTTTTACCGACCATTTCTTCTGCAGAAAATCCAACAGATATTATTTTCTTGGTAGGTTTCTCAATAGCAATAATAGTGGGTTGTTCAAAAACAATTCCTTTTTGAGGTAATGCAACTCGAGATTTAACAGTTCCAAAGTCAATTCCAATAATCTTTTTCCAAAACATGCTTGATTATATTCAATATAAGCTCTTTATGGAATTATTCTTGCGAAATTTTTTTTAATCTAATTTTAAATCTCTTCTTATAACCAAAGTATGAGAGTGAACCAATGGCTAAAGAGCCGATTCCTAATATAATTAACAACCCTTCTCCTATCCCAGTATTCGGTAAATTCTGTGAGGAACCTGATAAGACATGTGATGAAGTCGCAGTAGAAGTTGGATTGTTAGAAGATGTTGGGCTCACCTGTTGCGTAGTAAATGGAGAGCCAGTGGGTGTAGGTGAACTTGTAGTACTTGTACCACTAACCTGAGGAGTATCTGTTGGAGTTGAAGTAGGTGATGCTGTAGATATAGGGGTATTTGTAGGACTGCCAGTTGGTACGAAGGTAACTGCAGGTGTTGATGTTTGAGTAGGTGCTATAGTTGGGGTATTTGTAGGGGTATTTGTTAATGTACTAGCACATACAGCAAATTTGTAATCAACTGATTCTGCAGTTGTGCCTTGAAGAAGATGCGAAAATTTAAGCTCATGAGTGCCTGCAGATAAGGAAGAAAAATTCCAAGGTCCAACATTAGTCCATCCATTAAACTCTGCGCCCCTATCCTCATATCTTCCAAATTCACTACCATCTAGTTCATATTTAAATGATTCAAACCTTTGACCTTGATTACACTGAGAGTTAGGGTCACTACTTGGGCAGCCCGCTTCCGGATGTCCTTCCTTAACAAGTCCAACGATGTATATATTTGATTGTGAAGTAAGGTTGAAACTATGAGTAAGAGACCTTGGATCCCTGTCTCGGAACAAGACACTGAGTGTATCACCAGCTGGGTTAAGTGCTATTGGCTGCATATTATTAGGACAAGGCGGTAGATTTGGTTCAGTGTATGGAGTCGGTGTAACACTACCAACCGCCCTTACTCTTACAACCCCAAAGTCAAAATTATGTAAACATTGATTGCATCCTCCTACCCCAATAACTACAGGAATCTCAACGGATTCTTTGTCTGCGGAAGCGTCTGAATCTATATACCCATCATTTCCTTGTCTGTACTTGGTAGTTTTTGTTCCTTCAAGTATATTACCTTTGGCAAATTCAGATGCCTCAACTACAATTAAGTAAGTGGCTTCAGGTTTAAGTTCGCTATTGCTTCTACTATTGAAATAAAAAAGTCCTTCTGAATCAGTTTTTGTTGTTGCAATTGTCTTTTTACTGTTAAATTCTAAAAGCTTGACTGTTACATTAGGAATTCCTCTTTCACCAGGATCTTGCAAACCATTTTGATTCTCATCTTCCCATATTCTATTTCCTATTTCTATAACATTTGGAGTGTCACTTGAAATTAGTCCTAAACTAACTTTTTGATTTGAAGATGTATATACAAAAGAAACGGAAGTTTTTGAGTCACTTCCTCTTGGACCTGGATAATATGGAGAAAAGTTCTTAAACATTACTCTTGCCCACTGGTTTTTTGGTGCACATACCTCATAAACACCATCATTCGAGTTATTCGAATCTCCAGATCCTGGATTATTAACAACAAATTCCTGACCATTTTGCATTTTTACAATGACTGAAACTTGAGAAATGCCCTCTTCTCCGCTATCTTTAACCCCATTGGAATTTTTATCTTTGTAGACATTTCCAGATATCAAATAACCCTGACAGTTTGAAGTACCTAATACATCATTAACATTATCCGGTATTTTATTTCTAAGAACCACTACATAAAAGACCGCAAGTCCAAGTATCACAATAAGGTTCAGGAATATTAAGGCGAGTGTCTCTTTTCCTTTAATATTAAATCTTTGCTTGTCTATTATTTGTTGGGGCATCTGTCAGCCTGACGATATATTGTATTTATAATCACCAATCTATACTAATTATTCATGGAAGTAAAGTGATTAATTAGTTATAATTTTCGGTTTTTGCAAAAAGTTATAAATCAAATTAAAGACAACAAGTTGGAAAATAATTTTGTACAATTTTTCTACATCACGCTTATTGATTATTACCTAATTGCGATATACACATATTATACTTAAGCATATGTTAAATTTTCTTTGGTTTAGAAATGATTTAAGACTTAAGGACAATAAAAACCTAAACTTTAAATCAAATAAGGATATTAAAATGATTCCTATCTACATTTTAGATGCAGACATATTATCAAGAAGAGACATAAGCGCTGCAAGGATGAATTTTCTATATTCTTGTCTAATCTCTTTGAACGAGAATTTGAAATGTATAGGATCTAGTTTAATAGTTGTAGAAGGAGTCCCAAAAATATTTTGGAAAGACCTAGCCTCAAAAAGAGTTATTAGCATCTTAGCATCGAAAGATTATTCTCCTTTTTCAAAACGAAGAGATCAAGCAGTAGAGCAGGGTTTAAAAAACACCAACTCAACAATTCAATTTGTTAAAAACAATGTTGTGTTTGACAAAGACGATGGGCTGCTAAATCCTTCTGGAGGACCAATAAAGATATTTAAGAGTTTCAAAAATGCATGGCTAAAAAAACTAAAGAACGATCTGGGAGTATTGGATTTTGATTATGAGATAAATGAAATGTTTCTATCAAAGGAAGAAATTAATGAAATTTGTAAAGAGCTGAATATAGAATCGAAGAATATAGATGATCTGAAAAAGAATTCTTTCCATACTGAAGATCCAAATCTTATTTGGGATAATTTTAAAAATAAGAAAATAAGCGAATACGGCAATAATAGAAATTTTTTGGACTTTAATTCCACCAGTAAGCTTTCAAAGCATTTAAAGTTTGGGACTATTTCGACTTATAGAATAGTAAAAGATTGTATTGATGCATTGGGGAAAAATTTTGTAGAGTTTAAACAGTTCAAAAACACAAACAAAGAAGGTATAGAAATTTTTCTTTCTGAAATTATATGGAGAGAGTTCTACAAATACATTCTGGACAATTTTCCTGAAGTTGCAAAAGAGCCTTTTCAAAAAAAATACAAAAAAATTGAGTGGGATCATGACAAAGTCAAATTTAAGTTATGGAAAAAGGGTTTAACAGGCTACCCGATTGTAGATGCTTGCATGAGACAATTAAATAGTGAGAATTGGATGCATAATAGAGGCAGAATGATTGTAGCTTCCTTTTTATGCAAAGACCTTCATATAAACTGGCAATGGGGAGAAAAATACTTCAGAGAAAAACTAATCGATTATGATTTATCTGCAAATAATGGAGGCTGGCAATGGGTAGCTGGTACTGGAACCGATGCTGCACCATATTTTCGGATTTTTAACCCAGCAGAGCAAAGTAAGAGATTTGATCCAAAAGGAAGTTTTATTAAAAAGTACATCCCTGAGATTAGAAATGTTCCTTTGAAGTATATCCATGAGCCGTGGCGTATGCCATTAGAATTACAGAATGAAATAAAAGTGATCTTAGGAAAAGATTATCCAAAGCCTATTGTTAATCATGCTAAAGAAAGACAAATAGCACTGAAAAGATATAAAAATATCTAAGGTTCTTGCCTTAAATTTAAAATTTCATTTATAACAACTTCTGGCTTTTGCAAAGGGATTTGGTGAGTGCTATCAATCTCTTGTAGTTCAATATTTTTAAACTCATTTGATAATTCAAAAAGATTGTCCTTATTAACAATATTGTCAATCTTCGCATATAAAATTTTTATTTTACATCGGATATTTTTTAAATCTCTCTTAACATCCTGATTCACAATTATATTTTCTATGCTATTATATAGTGATTTCCACGAGAATTTAAAAACATCTTTTGCGCTATCTGGCTGAATATGAGTTATAAATAAAGGAGCGGCAAAAATTAGCAATCTCCTAAATATTGAAACAAAAAATATAAATCCTAATTTTAAAGGACCATGCATATAATATTTATATGTCCGGAAAGACTTATTGAGTGAATCGATTGCCGACTCTTTTGAAAAGTGTATCGGAGGAGTAATCAACAGTACTTTGTCAACGAGATCTGGGTATTGAGCAGCAAGTCGAATTGCCAAAATAGTACTACTAGAATAACCAACTAAAATTACTTTTCTTAGGTTCAGATTCTTAAAAACCTCAATATAGTATCTGACATTATCATTGATAGCGTACTCGACTTCACTATCAGGTTTGGGAGAATTACCAAAGCCTAGTTGATCAATAACTATAACCCTATTGCTCTTTGACAGCTCAGGAATAATTTCTTGCCAATATTTTGTCGAAGCAAGTAGCCCTGGAAGCAATACGACTTCTCTACCCGAGCCAAATATTTCGTAATAAAGCACGATTAAATATACAACAAAAATCCATCCCATAAATAGGGATGGATTTTTGTATTAAAAATATAATTACTTAACAAGAACTGGCAAGCTAGCAAATCCTGGCAATGCAGCCATTTTGCCATTTGCTGCATTTACAATTCCAAGAACTGCGTAAACAATCCAAGCAAGATTTATTATTGGCAATAAGCAAGCTCCAATCACGACTACTGTTAATAATCCAGCTATTACATTTCCCACTATACCAATGATTACTAACCACGTACCTTGATTAGCATGATATTTAGCAAAAGGAGAATCCTTAGCTGCAAGAAGGGGTACAAAAAATAAAATATACGCAAGTATTGCCATTACTTTGTTTTTTTCGACATCAGCTGAGTCAGCTGTCATTGTTGTTGTATTATCGGTCATTTTAGTTTTGTTTAAATATTCTAGTAAATAATAATCTATTTACTAGAATAATCAAATTCTACCTCATTTCTGCTATAAATGGAATTATTACTCAATAATTTGTCCCTCAATGACATTGTTTTTTGGACTGTCAAAACCACTCTCGAGTATTTCAAGGTTTCGCATATGCGACTTAATAGCGAAATCTCCAAAATCCCCTAAAAGAGGGATAAATCCGACGACAGAGTCAAGTAATGTATTAAACATTATTTGAGCAACTTTCTGTCTTGGAAGGTTTAGTTTATACCCTATCCAGGCCATATAAGCACCAACTATCAAAGGCACTATATCCCCAATAACAGGTACAAGTCCGACAATTGGGTCAAAACCGAGTCTAAAGCCAAATATTTCAAACTTATTATCAAGGAATTCTGCAAGCGACTTCGATATTTTAAGATGCCTTTCCACGCTGTTATTTTACCATGTTATTCACTCCTACTAAATGCAACTAGTCAATAAGAAGAAACTCATATAGAATTATACATGCTAAGAAAAATAACGTATGAAAGGTATATAGGCTTAGTTTTAGGTATTTTTTCGATAACAGGTCTTATCGCTTCATTTGTCTTAACAATAGAAAGGTTTAATTTGCTTAAAAACCCGAATCTTCTTCTTTCTTGCTCAATTAACTCAACTTTTAATTGCGCAAGCGTTATGAATTCATGGCAAGCGGAATTATTTGGTTTTCCAAACACATTAATGGGTTTAGTTGGATACTCACTTATTGGTGCAATTACATTACATTTATTAATTGATCGAAAGCTGAATAGGTTAATTGCACTAGCTTCTCTAATAGGTGCTTCGTTTGCAACTATTTTTTCTTATTGGTTAATGTGGGAAAGTGTTTATGCAATAAAATCTATTTGTCTATATTGCCTTTTGTCTTGCATTTCTATGACCAATATATTTATTGGCTTATTGATATATTGTATTAAATCGGGCGAATTAAAGCTTGGATCCAAAGTCGATGCCTTCATAAATAAGGGATACTTCTGGATTTTAATATCACTTTGGTATTTATTGGTTTTCTCATTAGTTTTTATAGAATTTCAGTCCAGGTAGCCAGTGTAACCACTAAATACTTATATTATTGAACAAAAATATGAAACTAAGATTAATGAACCCTTGGGATTCAGGGGATCCAATCAATAAAATTTTTAATGACTTTTCGAGAGGCTGGACACTTATAAGTGATGACGATAAAAGCCTTGCTTCACTTGCGGTGAACCTCTCTGAGGATGAAAATAATTATTATGCTGAAGTTGAAGTTCCAGGGATAAAGTCTGAAGACATAGAAATTGATGTAGAAGATAGGTATGTTACAGTCAAAGGCAAGTCAAAAATTGAAGAAGAAAATAAAAATAAGAAATATCACTTGAAAGAGATTTTCGAAACTGAGTTTTTAAGAACATTTACTTTGCCTGGACCTGTAAATGTAGATGAGATTAAAGCTATATCTGAAAATGGGATTTTAAAAATTACTTTGCCAAAGTCTCAAAAATCGGTTTCTAAAAAGATAAAAGTCGAGTAATCATTTACCATTGCTTACTGGATTTATATAATCAAATTCTTCTTCATCCTCTGGAATATCAGAATGGTATTTAATCACCTCAGCCCTTTTGCTTAACAATTATTTGATTAGTTCTAGCATATGATGATAAATGATTGAGAAAATTTTTGCTTCTAGAGGTAGTACTATTTTCTTTTTGTCTGTAAATATTGCTCTATAAACTGATTCTGCAACTTCTTCAGATGTAATCCCCTGACTTCCAAGTGTTTTATAATCTATATTGGCTTTTTATTTGTCAAAGAATTCAGTCTTAACTATTCCCGGATGCAAAGTAGTTACCTTTACATTATAAGGTTTAAGTTCAGGTCTTATGCATGAAGCAAAACCCTTAATCTCCCATTTTGAAGCAACGTACACTGACCATTGAGGAATGGTCACTAGACCTGCAATGGAAAATGACATAATTAAATGACCATGTCTTTGACGAGTAAATACTTCCGCAGCTTATTTTGTTATCATTACCATACCTAAAACATTTATATAAACGATTTTTCTGATCTGGTTAGTAGTCTGCTCATAAATAAGAGCAATAAATCCAATCCCAGCATTATTAAACACGACGTCAAAGACCCTTCCTTCCCTTGTTGCCTTAAGAAAAATATTTTTCACCTGATCCGAATCAGAAACATCGCATTCAATAACCTCTGCTTTTCCTCCTAAATTCTAGACTTCTATCGCAACTTGTCTCAGCTTATCAACGTTTCTTGCAGCTAATAACACTTCCACGCCATCTTTGACAGCTCGTATTGCCATTGCCTTTCAAATACCACTTGAAGCGCCTATAATCAAAATAATTTTGTCTTTAAGTTTCATATAAATCACAATAATACTTTTAACTACAAAAAGCATTGTCCTATATCGATACTGACGAAAACTTATAGTTGTATTTGCGTTACATTTTCGTACTATCATCTAACATCTAAATTATTATGTAAAACGTACTATAGCAAAATAAAAAAGGATATTATCAAACATAACGTTCAACTAGGGTATACGCTATTTACTTAACAGCCTTATTTCTAAGTTTTCTTTGGGAATTTATTTTGTATATAAAATATGCTCAGTATACAGATTGTCCTACAACACGAGATAAATGACGAGAAATAGATACTTCAACAAGAAGAAGATTCTAAAGGAGTTTTCCGGTTATAAACCGGGCATATTAGAATTATAGGAATTTTTTATTACGTATTATTTTCGACTTGGATTATCTCGTATCATTGTACGTCGCATTAATTATGGAATTAATGCGCAAACTTATATAATCCACTCAACAAAGCATCTAATCCTATAATTCAAGGTTAGAGTTTTATGGTATTGTAACTCTGTATTAAGCTGAACTGGATAAAATGATTATGGTTTTATTATTAATATTTCTACATTGAGTAATTTTTGTTACGACAAACAGCAACTAAAGAATCAAAAATAACAATTTTCTCAATCAAATTTTTTAGAAAAGCCTTTAAGACTAATCATACATCATCGCAATTTCATACTCACCATCACATACCAAATGCTGCCATATTTCCTCGGTAATAAAAGGAATAAATGGATGAAGCATTCTTAAATATGACTTTAAGGCATAATAAAGCGTTGCCTGAGCTGCCAAACGTGAACTTTCTGAGGATTTGTAAACTCCACTCTCTTTATCCTTCCAGACGCGTGATTTTGTGGCCTCAATATAAAAATCACAATATGATTGCCAAAAGGATGAGTAAAGCTCTTCTGTAACTAGTCCAAAACGATATTTTTGCATATTCGTATGAAATTCTTCTTCAACATTCCTTAATCTATCCAGCATCAGTATGTCATCGGGTTCAAATTCTAAATTTTTACCATTTATCTTGAAATCAACTAAATCTTTTGCACTCTCAACACGCTCTAGTTCTTGAAACCAACTCTGCTCCTCCAAACCTTCCAAATTCATCATCACAAATTTACTCGCATTCCATAACTTATTATTGAAGTTCCTAAAGGTTTTTAATGTAGCAGGAGTAATTGAATAAGATCTACCCGCTTTATTTTGATAAAAACAATTCATGCGGAAAGCATCAACTCCATATTTATCACGTGTTTCATCGAGTGAAACAAAGTTTTTCTTTGACTTGCTCATTTTTTGACCATCGGTTCCTTTAACAAGTCCCGTTAGGAAAAGGTTTTTAAATGGAGGCTTGCCCGTTTTGTAGTAGCTGAAAAGCATCATAGTCAAATCCCATTTAACCAATAGATCAGTAGCAGAAACTAAAACATCAGTTGGATAAGCGACTTCCATTAAACCCGATACCCCTAGATGTGCATATGGCCATTGGCCTGAACTAAACCATGTATCTAAAATATCATTATCTTGAATCCAGCCTTCTCCTGGATTTTCAATTTGAACGCGCATATGGTCTGGATTTAAAGGATCAAAGTCCTCTTCAATTTTTAATTTTTCATTTTTAATTTTTAATTTTACCTGTCCTTCTGAATCTATTTCCTCTAGGACTGCAGAAGAGTACCAGACAGGTAAACGATATCCCCACCAAAGATTGCGAGAAATTGCCCAATCACGCATATTATCAAGCCAGGCGAAATATCTTTTTTCTAAATTCTTTGGATATATTTTTGTATCTCCATTTGTGACCATTTCTCGAAGTGGTTGTTTGAAACCATCAACGTCCATAAACCATTGAGATGCCATAAGCGGCTCCACAATGACTCCAGTCCTTTCAGAAACTAATACATTTTGGGTTAAAGTTTCTTCTTTTTCTATCAATCCGGCTTCTTTCAAATCAGCAACAATAGCTTCACGAGCAGCATTAACCTTTAATCCTTTATATTTTTCTGGAATAGGTCCAACCATACGAAGATTTTTATCGATTACATTGATATAGCCAATTTTTTTATCAAAATTAGAAGTCGCAAATTCCGCATTTTCAATTGTTGATTGAACATTATCAGCAGAAGATTGAGCCTGATTCCATTCAAGCATGATTTCATAATCTTCCTGAGCATGCGCAGGAGTACATTTCAAAACACCAGTTCCAAATTCTTTTTCTATTCTTCCATTTGTAATTACAGGTATTTCTCTATTTGCTAAAGGGACTATTACTTTTTTACCAATTAACAGCGAGTATCTCTCATCATTTGGATTTACAACAAGTGCAGTATCCCCAAGCATTGTTTCTGGACGGGTTGTAGCAGTAATCATGTATTCCCCTTCCTGAAGGTCTTTTGTCTCCTTATTAGCAAATTCAGCTAAAGGATATTTAATAAAATATAACTTCCCTTCTCTCTCCTCACGAATACATTGATTATCTGGAATCGTACTTTGTGCCTTTACATCCCAGTTAACAATTCGAACTCCTTTGTATAAAAGGCCTTTTTGGTACATATCTACAAAAGTACCAAGAACAGTATTTACAATTCTCTCATCTAAAGTATAAAGATCTCGATCAAAATCTGCGCTAAGTCCCATTATTTTTTCATCATCACTAATGGATTTAACAAATTTCTGTTGATGGTCCCACACTCTTTGATAAAACTCCTCTCGTGTAAAGTCACTTTTCTTTTTGCCTTCTTTTTCCAAAACATCCCGGATAAAAGTTGCTTCACCTTCAAGACCTGCATGGTCCTTACCCGGAAGCATAATAACTCTTTTGCCTCGAAGACGATTGTAGCGAGCCATTGCATCCATATACGAATACCCTGAAAGATTGCCCATATGCGGCCTGTCATAAGCATTTGGCGGTGGACAAATCAAAGTCCACTTTTCTCTTGGATCTGCTTTGAAATCATCAAGTGTTTGCAATTTTCCAGTTTTTGGATCAAATTCAGGTTTAAAAAAAGGCTTGCTCTGCCAGAACTTGAGAATCTTCTCCTCAGTTTCTTTGAAGTTATATTGTCCGTCTGGTAATTGTTTCATATTAGTTTACGATTTGTATTATTTGAAAATAGGTATATCCAATTAGGATCATTATTATAATTTCAATAAAATTAAATATGATTTGGATGTTTTTTCAATATTAATAACCTGATAAAACTTTATTTTCCAACCAGTTTTCTCAGGAATTATTATTACAGGTGAATTCCCCAACAACGTTAAATCATTAATGCTCAGGCAAAATAACCGATGAAAAAAATAAATAATTGGCAAGATCAAAATATGCTGAAAGAGGTTAAGATCTACCACAAGAGAGTAGTAAATTAAAAATATTAATCCAACCAACAAAAGCATGTCTGCTCCAATAAAACTTATTCTTGCTATTTTTAACTTTCCAATAGACATTTTAAATTACTTTTTCCAAAATATAATAATCCAACCCATACCAATGATTCTTAAGTTCCGCAATGTTTTGGAATCCCATTTTTGTAAAAAAAGCGATTGATTCTTTATTATTAGTTCTGGTATCACACCATACTTTGTGGCAAGTTTTTTCTTTGGCAAATTCAATTGTTCTATTTAATAGTTCTTTCGCAAATCCTTTGTTTCTATGCCTATAATCAGTAAAGATCCAGGCTATAAACAAGGTATCCTCATCGAGTACATTCCGGACACAACCGAGTAAATTATTCTCTTCAACAGCAACAAAGATCTTATCGTTCTCTGAAACTAATTTTTCTTCGAGTTTTTCTATCCTGAATTCGCTAATCGAAGAAGATTTACCTTTATGGTTATAATAAGGTAAATCGCTTATTGATATTATTGCTAAGTGTGCAACCTTATCAAAATATTCTTTTGTTAATTCTTTAATTTCCATAAAAACAAAACCTCCCCGAACCTTTTATAGTTCAGGGAGTTATAAAAACTCGTACCGTCCTGATTCTGCCACGTGAAGAGATCCCGTATCAAGTACAGGATGACACTACGTGTCACTTTTGCTGCTATTTTGGGCTTACCCATGCGGTTCTACTTGTAATCTTACTTTCTTCCGCTATTTCTATAAAGAAAACCGGTGACTAGCCGATAAAGATATTAGATTGTACAAGAAACCAATAACACATTACAAGAGATCAGATTACTACCGTTTTTTTAAATTTTTGCTATTTTATATTAATAAAAGTAAATATAGCTAGAAACAAGCTGTATTTATGCTTTATATAATTAATTAAAAATGCAAAGCCCAACAATAATAAAAGTACTTTTAGTATTGGGTGTAATATTTCTATCTTTTTCACTCCTTGAGATAATACTGGGAGTTTTAAGTTATATGGATAGTAGCTTTATGAGTGAACTTGTGGTCCTGGGTGGATTGGAAATGATAGTGTATGGCTGTGTAGGGGTCGGATATTCATTACCTGTAAGTTACTACCTTTACATTGCACAAAGACCAAAAAATACTTGATGGAAGACCTTAAGCATAAAAAATGTACTCCCTGCGAAGGAGGTATTAAACCGTTTAATAGAGAAAAAATTAATTATTATTTAAATGCCGCTCCTGACTGGGAAGTGATAGAAGATAAGATAATTAAAAAGGAATTTAGTTTTAAGAACTTTGCTGAAGCAGTTGAATTTGTTAATAAAGTAGCGAATCTTGCTGAAGAAGAAGGACACCATCCCGACATATCATTACACAACTGGAACAAAGTCACGCTAATCCTGACAACCCATGCTATTAATGGACTTTCCAGCAACGATTTTATTATGGCCGTAAAGATAGATCTTATTCAGTAATTTTTTTCAAGTAATTCTAATTCTCGGTAACTCCAGCCAATTTGTATTATACCTCGGAGATCTGTTAAAAGATCTCATAGTCCAAGCCTGTTTTACTCCTCTACTTGCGAGAAAAACCGTATTACTCCCCCATTTACGATTAATCTTATCAAAGGCTTCCATTATTTTACTTTTTGCCCTTAGTTTTTCGCCTTTCTCAATGTCAAAAAGATCCTGACAGATCAATTCAGTTTTTTGGATCCCAAATAACATTACTCCGGCTTTTTTATATGTAATTCCAGGCTTATAGATTTTGCGCAAGCCCTTTAAGGCAGCCTTAACAATATCTGGAGTATAAAAACTCGGTTCTATAGCGATAGAGAAGGAATTAAAATATTGAGGCAGATATTTTTTATGTTTATTTGTTTTAACAAAAATATTCACGATAGAGGCAGTACATTTTTCTTTGCGTAGCTTTTCTGAGGCACGAGATGCGTACAAAGTAACAGCTTCTTCCAGTTCCTCAAGTGAACAAACAGGTTTACCAAAGGATCTTGTAGAAGCAATGCTTTTTGCATGATTGCGGACTAGAGACAAAGACATACAGCTTATTCCCTGTAATTCCATTATCGTCCTTACACCCATGACATTCATTTTTTTACGTATCCACGACTTATCTGCATGTTTAAGTTTATACGCTGTATCAATTCCCGCTTCCGTAAGCTTGCTAGTTGAGGCCATACCAATCCCCCAAATATCTCCTATATAAAAATCTTTTAAGTAATTATCTATTTCCTTCTCTGTTAAGTTCTTAAGGTCACACACACCGTCAGCTCGGAAGTCAGGATGCTTTTTAGCTAGTTTATTCGCTACTTTTGAGAGAGTCTTAGTGCTAGCTATACCAATACTTGTAGGAATGCCAATGTTTTTTAAAACTCGGGCTCTAATCTTTTTACCATAGCTTACTAAATCTTCTTTTACTCCCTGCAAGTCTAAAAAAGATTCATCAATCGAATATACTTCTAAATCTCTGGTAAAGTCACGAAGTATCTGCACTACCCGCCAAGAGAAATCAGCATAGAGAGTAAAATTTGAAGAAAATACTTTTACCCCATTCCTTTCGCATAAATCTCTTATTTCAAAGTAGGGCTGACCCATCTTTATGCCTATATCTTTAACCTCATTGGATCGGGCAACTACACAACCATCATTATTTGATAAAACGAGTACCGGAATATCTCTAAGCCCCGGATTCCAAACTCTTTCACAAGATACATAGAAGTTATTTGAATCAACTAAAGCAAAGGTTTTAGTGTTTTTTGCGACTAGGTCATACACTAGTACAGTATATCACTTTTGCACAAACAAGTGAGCCCCATACTAATTAACAAACTCAGAAGTATTTTCTTCGTCAAGCATAGCCTCAAATTGAGAACTGCAGACATAACCCCCGATGCGACCTGATCTGAAGTGTCATAGGGAGTACGCATATTCGATCTTTCCCAATTTCCGCCTCCCAAGGGTCGAGATATTTGTATGGAGGAAATACTGCCTGGATCAGTAAGTTTAGAACTTATTGGAACACCAAGAAAATACCATGTTACAAAACGACCATTAGTATCATATTCTATTCGCTTCTCAATATCCCTAACATATCCAGACAAGGCTTCGTTATAACTTCTAAAACCAAACCAGGATAAAACTTTTTTCCATCCAACCAATTGAATCCCACTCCTGGTTAATTTCAAATCAGGTTCAAGATTTTGTCCTGTTTTATCGGGCTGAGCCCCGACTCTCCTTAAAACTATTTTATCTTGATCGTAATTTCCATTCTCTCTTACGAGATCAGCTATTTTATTTAAAACTTCCTCCATTTATATATATTAAAACATTAATATCTCAGAGTAAATTTTTTAATGTAATTTGTGTATGACATGAGTAACCACTCCTTCGACAGAAAAATTTTCATTACCCGTCACATCTATTGGTTGAAATTCAGAATTACATGGAACAAGAAAAACTTTATCAAACTTTTTGACAAACCTTTTTATTAAAAACTCGCCTTCGACACATGCAAGGACTATAGAATTGTTTTTGGGGGTTAAGGATCTATCAATCACTAAAATATCTCCATCCAAAATAGAAGCGTCTATCATAGATTTGCCCTTGGCACGCACAAAAAAAGTACTGGCTGGATGATTGATCAAATACCCATTTAAGTCTAATTCGTTTTCTACAAAATCATCAGCCGGACTGGGAAATCCACAAGATGCGGGAGATGCAAAAAATTGTAGTTTTTGCTTTGTATTAATTTTTGCTTTTAATTTAAGCATGGGGATAAAGGTATGTCCAAATATACTATAAAACCCAGTTGGGGGAAAAGATACTTTAAATCATTTTGATCAAAAGCAGTCACGGTCACCATACTCAAAACCTCAATTCTGCTTGGCTTTCCCCAGCCTAATTCTAAAAAAGCTCTAAGAGCTAATTCCTTCATCGGATCTACTTCAAAGTAATCAGGACAATGGAATAGCGTAATAGATCCTCTCAAGCCGAGATGTCCGTTTCCAGGTACTACCTCCTCTAGAATCCAAACCTCTCCTTGCAGAGTATCTTCTTCATCAATTATCTTAACAATATCTGGGCCTGCTTTTTCAGTTCGCATATTTGAATAAATTAAAACTCATGCATTTTCCTGTCTACGAATAAAATCGCTAATTCCTTCAAATAAATTTGGTACTATTTGTTCAAGAACACCAATGTCTATCCACACGAACCATTTTAAGTCTGTTTCACCTGGCGGAGCATAGATTGTCTGTGCGATATCAATGACTCCGATAGGTTTACATAGAATGTAATGAATTAGTCTCTGAACATCATCTCTAAATCGACTACCTAAACTTCGTTCAGCTGTAACCCTCAATCCAGTTTCTTCCCAAACCTCTCGAATTGCTGCGGCAAAAGGACTAGCATCTGTTATATCTACTCCTCCCCCTGGAAAAGAAACTCTCCCGACTGGCCCGAAGCCGTTTGCCAAAGCTCCTTCATTAACATATCCCAAAAGAATAGATCTGCTCGCCTCGTGATAAACAATACCAAGTGCTATTTCCTGAACCTGACTTGTACCCTCATATGTCATATAAATTAAGTGTATGAGGATTATATCATCGAAATATGTTCAGCAACAAACAAATTAAAGATGGAGGATTGCTTTCTGTACATCCGGATTAAGATTTACCAGGTATTTATCAAGATCTTTGACATCAACCCAAATCAATGACTCGATATCTTCATCAGAAATAGAAGTTTTTTGTTTATTCAAATCACAAACACATGAATAATAGTAAATTTCTTTTTTTGTGACTGGATGTACTCTATAACTAACCTGGCCCTTTATGTCAACATCGTACCCAGTTTCATCTAATATCTCTCTATGCAGTGCATCACCTGGAAATTCGCCTTCCTCTACTCGCCCACCTGGAAAAACGTATTCGATAGAACCAAATTCATCAAGCTTTGCTTTCTTGACTTTTGCAAGTAAAACTTTTCCAGTTTTTTTATTTTTAATTATTCCTACTACAATTTTATCTTTATAATAAGTGGAGTTCATATCTTTATTATATAGTAGGTGGGGAAGTACAGCTCATATTATATCGATATATACCTCTAAGCATCACCAATCATCGGTTATTTAATTGAGAATTACGCACGCAAGGTTTTCCAAAAGTTTTTTATAGAAATCCTATTTGAGTACTCCAGTGATCCAAACTCAAATAACTTAATTGCCAGCCCAAAAGTCGCAGCCACATAAATAATAAGCAAAACTGAAGTAAAAATAATTTCCCAAGTCTGTAATTCTCCTAGTGTGTATCTGAGAAGTAATATCATAGCCGAGGTAAGAGGGAAATATGAGACAATTTGAGAAACAAGTCCATTGGGATCAGCAAGAATAATCGTGACAAAATAAATTGGGAGAATTGATAAAATAATAAAAACAGAAGAAAAACTCTGTGCATCCTTGTAATTTGGGACTGATGCTCCTACTCCCACCATAATATTTCCTAAAATCATAAAGCCGCATATCATATAAAAAACAGCCATTACAACCGTCCACGGAGAAATAGTAATTTTTGACAAAATATCTCCAATTCCGCCAATAGAATCCTTAACAAAAAACAGACCGATACCTCCCAGAGTGACCAATACAAGCAATTGGGTAAAAACAGTAGCAACCTGACCAAGAATTTTCCCAATAATTAAACTGCGTGAATCAATTGATGTCAAAACAATTTCTATCATTCGATTTTCTTTTTCCTCAGAAACACTTGCAAGCAAATAGCTGTTTGCAAACGATAATAATATAAAATAAATAATTACAGCTATTCCAGGTACAACCAGTCTTACAATACTATCATCAACAACCTGTCCATTCTTGTAAGAAATAATTTCTGGAATAAAAGTAGAATTATAAATCTTAATTTTATCTTCGTTGTTTACTTCCTGTAAAATACTCTGTTTTATCAAAGAATCAGCAAATACAGTAAAAGCACCTTGGGCGAAAATGCCTTTGCTTTGCTGATAAAGTTGAATATTTTTAGATGTATAAAAATCTTGAGGAATAGAGATAAAAACATCAGCTTCACCACTCTTGATTTTATTAACTCCTTCCTCTTTATTATCAATAAGCTTTACATTTTTATAGACATCAGTTTTGAGCAAATCTTTATTTATCACTCCTACAGCGTCTGAGACGATAATATTCTCAGCTTCATTTGCTGACTTAGTGATAGAATCTTCAACAACTTTTCCGGAAAGTCCACTTACCAAGCCCGCAAGAATAATAAATAAAGGGAAAAAAAGTGTTGCAATCCAAAAGGTTACTTTCTTAACATTTCTTAAATATTCTCTTGTAGTAACAATTAATAATTTATTCATTTTTCAGCTCCTACTACATTTATAAAAATTTCATTTAAACTCGGTGCCGCAACCTCATATTTCTCAATACTCATATTTAATTTCACGAGATAAGTTAGTATCTCATCATGCGTTACTTTTGGCCTTGGAGTTAGCTCGGCATACTGTCCTTCAACTTTTGACTCGAAGAGATCTGGATTAGGTTTGAATTCACCTTGATAGTAAAGATGAATCGTATTTAAGCCAAATTGACTTCTGACTTCATTTACTTCTCCGTACAACGACTTCATTCCCTTATTTATCATCAGAAGTCTGTTTGCAATTTTTTCTACTTCATCCATTTGATGAGTTAAGAAAACTATTGTTGAACCGGATTTATTTAGTTCAAAAAGTATATCCATTAATAACTGTCTGTTAACTGGATCCAAACCTTTTGTTGGTTCGTCCAGTATTAGCAATTCTGGAGAATTGATAATTGCTATACCCAGTTGAATTTTTTGCTGCTGACCTGAACTCAATTTCTGAATTTTTTGTGTTGCTTTCTCCAAAAGACCGACCCTCGCAAGATAGTCCAGAGCCGCATCACGAGCCATTCCTCTTTTCATACCTTTTAGCATCCCGAAATAAATCATAGTATCCAAAACATTTGCGCTAACATAAAGCCCCCTTTCTTCTGGGAGATAACCGAGTTTAGGAGCAAGAGAAACAGAATACTCCTCTCCAAAAACTTTTAAATCTCCCCGATCTGCCTGATATATTTTGAGAAGACAACGAATTGTAGTTGTTTTACCTGAACCATTTGGTCCTACAAAAGCAAAGATTTCTCCTTTTTTAACATCAAATTCCAAATCATGAACTACTTCAACTCCACCAAAGCTTTTCGATAAATTTTTAACTGAAATAATGTTTTCCACATTCAAAGTTTTCTAAATAATATTACTTAATCTCCACCCCACCAAAGATTGCTTGGCCCTTTACTTCCCCCAATAAAAAAATTCCTCCCAAAACAAGTAAAACAACTCCGTCAACTGGTCTCGATGGGTTCTTTACTATCAAATAAATTCCGAGCCCTGCAAGTAATAATGGCCATGCAAAGCCAATAACTCTACCAAAATTAAAAACTGTAAACTGATCAGCTAAGAAGGCTAATCCCATTACAATTAAGATTATCCCCCAAATTGTATTTGTTGTATTTCCTTTTTTTGACATTTTTATTTAAAGTTTATTTTTAAATCTCCCGCTGTGACTTTTGCATTTATTTTTACTTTTTTTGATGCTCCGGAATTATAAGTATAAGTATCATAGCCATTTTTTAAATTATTATTATCTACTTTTATATCACCCGCTGTTTTATTGTACTCTAATTCTAGCGCAATATCTTTTGGTAGATTCAAGGTCATATCTCCTGCCGTTAGTTTAATATCTATTTGTTCAGGAATAGAACTATCTTTAAAATTCATATTTAAATCTCCTGCTGTCATTTCAATAGTTGCTTTTGTTAATTTAAGTGCAGAGAAATCAACTTCTCCATCTCCAGCAGTTAATACGAGTTTCATCTGAGTCGGAATTTCATTTTGGCCGACTTCTACTTTGTAATTTGGATTTGTTCCAAACAGATTGAGAACAGCTGCCCGATTTTGCTTCTGGCGAAACTCAATTCTCAAATCTTTCCCACTCAAACTATCTCGACCTTACGGTTCTCCAAAATTTTCCGAATATTTTGCTTCAACTTTAAAATAAGCATCGGATCCGTCAGCAAGAGTGAATCTTCCTGCAGTAAATTGCAAGTCCAATTCTCTTTTTTCCACATCAGAATATTTTGACTTATGTACTTCCAATGTTTGAGTTTTATCGTTTTCAGTATTTACATTACTAAAACGAATCCATGATCTATGCTTTATTTGAACAGAAATAAATGAATTCGATGTGGCGGTAATAGCAAGCAACAATACACCTTAAAAAATCAAAAAACCAAGAATTTGGCCAATTAATTTAGTTATCCAATATTGTCCAGCTGACGGTACCCGTGGTATTTAATAAAAACACTATTCCTAGTGTTACAAGTGTAAGAGCTCCAAAAATATTTTCAATTATTTTTGAGGCTGTAGTATCTTTGTATACAAATTGAGGAGTATATACCACTTTCTCCTCATCTGTTTTTTTTATTCGCATCCATCAACTAAAACTATACAACTCAAGTTAAGGAAGTAAAGAGTATAAAAAAAGGACGACTTAAGAAATAAGTTCTGTGATTGGTTAGGATTTTTCAGACATTCCAACAACCAAAAGAGTGCTAATAATCGGTATAAAATCAGTCAGGAAATTGTAAGCGGCTGCACCTGCCGGATTGAGTAGGCCAAAACCCACAAGACTCAGTCCTATGGCATTCAATCCAACCCACAAAGCAAAATTCAAATAAACTGCAAGCATTACCCTTTTAGAAATCCTGAAAAGCTTTGGAATTTTTGAGATATCATCTTTAGCTAAAACAATATCAGCACTTTCAATAGCAACATCAGATCCTATTGCACCCATAGCAATTCCAATATCTGCAAGTCTAAGGGCCGGTGCATCATTTACTCCATCACCAACCATAGCTACTTTATACGAGGGAGATAATAAATTCTTCAAATGATTAAGCTTTTCTTGAGGCAAAAGATTGGCATAATAATTAGTAAGTCCTATTTTTGAAGCAATATTTTCTGCTACTTTTTCATTATCACCAGTTAATATCTCAAGATAGCTGATACCAAGTTCTTTCAACTCAGCAATAGTTTTTGGAGCCTCTTCTTTTAATTTATCTGCAAGTGTAAAAAGACCGATAACTTTTTTATCTAACCCAATAACAGTTACATTGAGCCCTCTGCTGGAATAAGAATGAATAATTTTCTTTTCCTCGTCAGTAACTGTTATTCCACCTTTTTCCAGAAAACTTATTTTACCTAAATACAAATTTTTTCCATGATAATTTACAAATACTCCTCTACCACTTTTCTCATTATGTTCATAATTACAGTCAACTACTGTTTTGAACCGTTTTTGAATAAATTCAAGAATTGCTTTGGAGACTGGATGTGAGGAAAAAATGCAAGTAGTTGCAGCAAGATTAGCCACTTTTTCCTTAGATTCCGAGTTAAAGGTTATAAAATTTTCTACAGTGAGTTTTCCGGTTGTAAGAGTTCCTGTTTTGTCAAAAATAATTTTTTTAACCTTTGTCATTCCCTCTATAAAAGAACCACCTTTGATTATTATTCCGCCTTTTGCAGCAACACCAATTCCTGCTACAAAAGCCAGTGGCACAGCAACAGCTATGTCATCAGCACAAACTACAAGAAGTACACCGAGTACAAGATTGAGATCTCTTGTAATAGTGTAAATTGCAAATGCTAGAATAAAAGTAGTAATCAAATATACTTTCGCAAATTTATCTCCAATCCCAACTATCTTTGCTTTATTTTTTGAAGATTTCTCAACTAATTGAATTATTTTTTCAAATGACGTTTCCTTTCCTACTTTTTGAGCGCGGATAGTAAGCCTGCCTGAAGAAATTAATGTGGAACTAAGTACCTTATCGCCTTCTTTTTTTTCTACAGGCAATGATTCTCCAGTAAATGAAGATTGATCAACAGTTGCTACTCCACTGACAATAACTCCATCTACAGGAATTCTATCTCCAAGCTCTGCAATGACCAGATCATCAATTTTCACTTTTTCGGCGCTGACATGTAGAATTTTCTTATCCATCTTGAGTTTGGCTATTTGAGGACGTAATTTAACTAAGTGTTCCAGAGCGTATCGGGTTTGATCCTTTGTCATTGAAGAAAAAAGCCTGCCAAATGTCAGCATTAAATTTATAAAAATTACTGATAAATATTCTCCAGCTATAAGAGACAATACAAGCGCGACAAATGCTAGGTGATCAACATTTATTTCTTTTTCACGAATAGTGATAACGGCATTAATTAATACCGGAATAGTCGAAAAAAACGCTATGAAAATAATTATTAAGTTATTTAAATCTTCGGGAAGAATTTTTAGAAAAGACAAAATAAAACCCAAAATCAATAAAATCAAAATTATCTGATCAAACTTTTCCCGGGAAAACTTCATTTTCCCATTCTACATTTTTTACAGTCTAAATAAATTGAACGCACACTATATTTTATCCAAATGAGTTTTCAAAGATATAGCTATGTATTTGGCTTATTTCCCTTTTTGAAAGTATATACTAGATTTTCTCTACCTTAGTACTCAAGATTTTTACAGGTTGAACAGGGGTAGAATTTTCTCCAAATGCATTAGGTTTTACTGGAGCTGTTGCTATTTTATCTACTATCTCAATACCCTCTATTACTTTTCCAAAAATCACATAGTTTTTTGGCAACGCATAATCCTTATGCATAATAAAAAATTGACTTCCATTAGTATTTGGTCCGGCATTAGCCATAGCAATAGTACCTCTAGTATACTCTCCGGAAAATTTCTCATCAGCAAATTTATATCCAGGACCGCCGCTGCCAGTACCAGTAGGATCTCCTCCTTGAATCATAAAACCATCAATTGTTCTATGAAAAATCACATTATTATAAAAGCCTTTTCCTGCAAGTCCTACAAAATTACCGGTAGTAATCGGAGTATTTTTAGACAATTGAAGAACAATATTTCCTAATTCGGTTTCAAGGGTAACTTTATAATCACTATCTGCTGGAATAATATTTTGATTTGCTATTTGTGTTTGTGTTTGCATATTTGTACTTTGCAATTGATTATTTTGTAAATTAGATTCTTCTTTTTTATTATTACTATTTGTATCAGAATTACTTGATAGCAGACTATAGCCTGCCCAGACACCAATACCGATGAGAACAGTAAAAATAATAAAAGATGTGATTATTAATTTATCTTTACTCATGCAATTTTAGTATCTCACAAAATAAAAAACCTATCAAAGGCATACAATAATGTCTAACACCTGATCAAAAGAGCATTGTTCAAGTTTTATTTTATGAGTGAATACAATATCTTTTCGGCAAAATGATATAAGGCGAATGCTTGTCCCTACCAAATGAACTACCGGCAGCTTACGCAGCCGGTAGTTCATAAAGTATTACGACAAAAATATGTTCTTAGAAATAAGTACAAAGAATATAAATATGGAGAAACACCCAAAGGACAAACCCCAAGAGAAGTTGTCCCAAGATTCTGGTACTTGACAAGAAAAATTGGAGATCTTTTTGCATTTACTTATGTAGATACTTATACAAGAGAAGCATTTGTAACCCTTAAAGAAAATTTAGAATCCTTAAGTGGCAAAGAATCGTTAGAAGAGGCATCTACAAAGTTTGGTCCAATAGGATTATTGCAAAATGATGGAGGTCCAGAGTTTAAAAACTGCTTCTTAGAAGCGGTTAGTAATTATGCAAAAAGCATCGTGTAAGTCGTCCTTATAAGAAAAATGAACAATCCTTTATAGAGAGTTTTAACATGTCTTTAATCTATCTCGGGTCTAATTCCCGGCAGGATGCTGCGTAAGTAGTATACTTTTGGTATGAGCGAGTATATCAATAAAAGTCACAATGTAAGTGTATTGACGTACCATCTAGTATTTCCAGCTAAATACAGAAGATCAGTATTTGATGCAAGAGTAGATGAAGAACTTAAAAATATATGCACAGAAATAGGCAATCGTTACGACATAAGATTTTTGGAAATAGGAAGAGATAAAAACCATGTACACTTCCTAATCCAATCAGTAACTAAATTTAGCGTAACAGATTTAGTCAAACGAATAAAAGGCATAACTGCTCAAGAAATATTCCAAAGATGTCCCGAAGTCAAAAAGCAACTTTAAGGAGGAGAATTCTAGAGCGATGGCTACTTTGCATCAACAGTAGGCAAGCATGGAAACGAACAAGCCATCAATAAATATGTTCAAAAACAAGGAGTTAAAGAAGAATACCAACATCTTCACCATGAACAATTAGACCTGTTTATGTGATACCCCGTCTGCTTGCAGCGGGATTGTTCATTTACTATATAATTATAATAGTAAAACTATACGAATATATCAAACGAAAAATCGACAATTGGCGACAACATAAAGAAATACCGAAGCAAGCTAGATATTTCTCAAAATCAGCTTTCAACAAAATTGCGGATGATCTCGATATTTTCGTGGTGATTTAATAAAGTAAAATATGGCACTATTTAAAATCCATAACTCAACAGTTAAAAAATTGTTTGCTCGCCATCTAGATTTGGAGCGCAACCTTCAAGAACTCTTTGAAACAAATTTAGGAGAGATTTTAAATATTATTTTTCTTGCGCATGAATACTCCACAAGTTTTGGTGGACGAATTGATACTCTTGGCATAGATAAAAACGGCTCACCTTGCATTATTGAATACAAAAAAAACCAAAGTGACAATGTTATCAATCAAGGGCTTTCCTATTTACGCTGGATACTGGATCACAAATCCAACTTTCAGATTTTATGCCAAAATAAAAAAATAGACATAGAGGTTGAATGGGATTCTCCTCGTGTTATTTGTATACTTGAACCTGAAAATTACCAAAAAGTCATAATTCCCACATCACGCATAATTAAAAAAGTAAAACAGGAAAAAGAAAAAACTGAACGACTACAAAAAACATATTATATTGAAGATCATCTTTCGGGAATTGATAAAAAAACAGCGAATCTTTTCCGAAGTTTGCGGGAAAAAATACTGTCGCTCGATGAAAATATAATTGAAGAAGCAAAAGCCAAGTATATCGCTTATAAAACATCAACCAATTTCACTGATGTTGTCGTGAATCGGAATGGACTTAAAATTTTCTTAAATGTAAAAAGTGGGCAACTGAAAGACCCTCAAAATTTGGCTCGTGATTTGACAAAGCCAAAAAGGATAGGGCATTGGGGCAATGGTGACTACGAGGTTAAACTTGAAAAAGAAACTAACCTTGAAGCTGTATTTGCGCTTATTAAACAAAGTTATGATTTGAGTAGATAAAATTATGGCAAATACCAAAGAAGCAAAAGCAAGAATCAAAATAAACAAGCTGCTTGAACAAGCGGGTTGGAGATTTTTTGATAATGAAAAAGGACATGCAAACATTTTCCTTGAACCAAATGTAAAGCTTACCCAAAAGGACATTGACGCTTTTGGCGAAGATTTTGAATCTACAAAAAACGGCTTTATTGATTTTTTATTGCTTGATGAAAAAGGTTTTCCACTCGTTATTTTGGAAGCTAAAAAAGAAGATAAAAATCCGCTCGACGGCAAAGAACAAGCAAGAAAATACGCTCGCACCGAAAACGTCCGCTTTGTTATTCTTTCAAATGGTAACCTTCATTATTTTTGGGATTTAGAACGGGGCGATCCTGAAATTATCACTGAATTCCCAACACAAGAATCTTTAAAACACAGACAGGATTTCAAACCAAACAATCAGCGTTTGGCCGATGAAGAAGTTGAAGAAGACTACATCGCGCTTACACAAAACCCGAGTTTCAAAGATGACCCTCGCTATAAACAAGAAGAAACACGAGAACAATATCTTTGGGAAGAAAATTTGCGAATCTTGCGACCTTATCAACTAAAAGCAATACATGCTTTACAAAAATCGGCTAAAGCGGGAAACGATCGTTTTCTTTTTGAAATGGCCACAGGAACAGGAAAAACACTTATTTCAGCAGCCGTTATCAAACTATTTTTGCGAACAGGCAATGCCAAAAGAATTTTGTTTTTAGTGGATCGCTTGGAATTGGAAGATCAAGCGCATAAGAACTTTGTCCGGTATTTAAGCAATGATTATACTTGTGTTATTTACAAGCAAAATCGCGACGACTGGAAAAAAGCTGAAGTTGTTATTTCAACAGTTCAAAGTCTTTCATCTCAAGACAAATACAAAAAACTTTTTTCGCCTACCGATTTTGATTTGATTATCGCCGATGAATCGCACCGCGCAATCGGCGGAAACTCGCGAGCGGTTTTTGAATATTTTATCGGCTACAAACTGGGCTTAACCGCAACGCCGAAAGACTATTTAAAAAATGTTGATCCTCAAAAACTTTCACAAAAAGACCCAAGAGCTTGGGAAAGACGGCAACTTTTGGATACTTACACGACTTTTGGGTGCAAAAACGGCGAGCCGACTTTTAGATTTAGCTTGCTTGACGGTGTAAAAGAAGGATTTTTGGTCAATCCTATTGTTTTAGACGCGCGAACCGACATCACCACCGAACTACTCTCGGAAAAGGGCTATGCAGTTATGGTTGAAGATGAGGACGGAGAGACAAGCGAAGAAACATTTTTCCAAAAAGATTTTGAAAAAAAATTCTTTTCCGAAAAAACAAATCGCGTCTTTTGCCAAACACTCATTGAAAATGCGCTTAAAGACCCGATAAGCGGAGAAGTCGGCAAGACAATTGTGTTTTGTGTGAGCCAAAAGCACGCTTCCAAAATTACCCAAACGCTCAACCAAATGGCGAGCCAACTTTGGCCCGACAAATACAATTCAGATTTTGCAGTGCAAATAACTTCAAATATCCCCGACGCTCAGCAATTCACAATTAACTTCGCAAATAATAATTTAAACGGACACACCAAGTTTTTGGAAAACTATAAATCCAGCAAAACGAGGGTTTGTGTAACTGTTGGAATGATGACCACGGGTTATGACTGCCAAGACATTTTGAATCTTGCCCTCATGCGGCCTATATTTTCACCTACAGATTTTATACAGATCAAAGGACGAGGAACAAGAAAATTTACTTTTGAATACACTGATGAGTACGGTGAAAAGCACAAAAAGCAAAAAGACCATTTTAAATTTTTCGATTTCTTCGCCAACTGCGAATACTTTGAAGAAAAATTTGATTATGACGAGGTTTTGCAATTACCAATCAAGCAAAAAGGAATGGCCGGAGAAGGGCCTGTCGACGTTGATATTGATGAAATAGAAGTTTTCAATCCCGACAAAGTAAAATCCCTCACCGAAACACCTATCGGGATAGAGGGAATGAAAGTTGATCGCAAACTTTTTGAAAAAGCACGTGAGGAATTACAAAAAGACCCGGAAGTGAAATCTGCCGTGGAAAACGAGCAATGGGACAAAGCCGTGCAAATTATGCGCGACAAATACGAAGACAAACCGCAGTTATTCTTGAATCTTGAAAAAATCCGCAAGAGCGAAAACTTGGATCGCCGTATTTCTTGGCGTGAATTTTTGGAAAGAGCTTTCGGCCTCATTGATGTTTTTAAATCTAAAGACGAAAAACTGGAAGAAGAATGCGAAAAGTTTATCTCAATCTACAAGCCTGAAAGTAAATATGTTCCGCATATCAAAAATTATATGAAAGCATATATTACGGACGAAAAATTCCGCGACATTATCAACAACAAACATTTTGCCGATCTAAATGTTTATGCGGGGTTCACAATGGCGGAATTTAAGGCATTAAACGGCTGGCGGGAAATTGTGCCTGAATATGTGAAAGATTATGTTCCCGTTAATCAATTTATGATTTAATCAAAAGGCTATGTTAGACCAGACTACAAAACGAAAACTAGACTCAGCAAGACAAATTCTTGTCGGCAAAGTGCCAGACCCAAAAGCGCAAGTTGAGCAAATTACGACTGCTCTTGTCTATAAGTTTATGGATGATATGGATAAGGAGTCAGAAGAACTCGGCGGAGAGGCTAAATTTTTTACCAACGGATTTTCGCAATACGCTTGGACAAAACTTTTGGACAATAAACTTTCGGGGCAGCAGCGCCTGGATTTGTATGTGCAGGCAATTACGAATATGTCCAAAAATCCACATATTCCGCAATTGTTCCGTGATATTTTTAAAGGCGCGTTTTTGCCATACAACGACCCTCGCACACTTTCGCTATTCCTCAAAGAAATCAATGAATTTAATTACGAACACAGCGAAAACCTGGGCAATGCTTTTGAATATCTGCTTTCTATTCTCGGAAGTCAAGGCGATGCGGGGCAATTCCGCACACCTCGCCACATTATTGATTTTATAGTTGAAGTCGTTGATCCGAAGAAAAATGAAACAATCCTTGATCCCGCTTGCGGAACGGCTGGATTTTTGATTTCCGCCTACAAACATATTTTGAAATCAAATAAAGAAAAACCGCTTACGCCTGATGAAAAATTGAAATTGATGAATAATCTTGCAGGCTATGACATCTCGCCCGATATGGTGAAATTAGCGCTTGTAAATATGTATTTGCACGGATTCCCAGAGCCAAAAATCCACGAATACGATACACTTTCCAGTGAGGAAAAATGGGACGAAAGTTTTGATGTCATACTGGCCAATCCCCCATTTATGACACCAAAAGGCGGTATCAGTCCGCACAAACGATTTTCCGTGCAAGCCAACCGTGCGGAAGTATTATTTGTAGATTATATTGTTGAGCATCTAACGATCAAAGGACGAGCCGGAATCATAGTGCCGGAGGGTGTGATTTTTCAATCAAATAAGGCTTATACGCAATTGCGTAAAAAACTAGTTGAGGATGGGCTTTATGCGGTCGTCTCGCTTCCAGCTGGTGTGTTTAATCCGTACGCGGGAGTGAAGACAAGCATTTTGCTTTTTGATAATGAAATTTCCAAAAAAACAACAAACTTTTTGTTTTTAAAAATTCAAAATGACGGCTACGATCTGGGCGCGCAAAGGCGGGAAATTGATAAAAACGATTTGCCGCAAGCATTAGAAATAATCAAAAAATACAAAGCGGCGTTAAAAGAGGGAGAAGGTTTTGAACTTGATGAAGCGGAAAAACAAATTGCCCATCTTGTGACCAAAGACAAAATTGCCGAAAACGGAGATTATAATCTTTCGGGCGAGAGATATAAAGAAGTCGTAAATTTCGCCAATCAAAAATGGCCAATGGTAGAGTTGGGGGAGGTTTGTGAAATTGAAAAAGGAACATCAATTACAAAGGCAAAAATAACTAACGGAGATGTTCCTGTGATAGCAGGCGGACAACAACCGGCTTATTATCACAATCAAAGTAATAGAGAAGGACAAACAATAACAATTAGTGCTTCTGGTGCTTATGCAGGATTTGTAAATTATTTTGAGATACCAATTTTTGCTTCAGACTGCACAACGATTAAAGCGAAAAATGAAACTAATTTACTCACCAAATTTATTTTTTATATTCTAAAAGCAAGGCAAAAAGAAATTTACAAACTTCAGAAAGGAATGGGGCAACCACATGTTTATGGTAAAGACCTTGCAAAAATCAAAATCCCTCTCCCCACTCTTGAAGTCCAAAAAGAAATCGTGGAGAGAATTGAAGTCAAGCAAAAAGCCATTGATGCCGCCAAAGCAGTGATAGAGAATTTAGAGAGAGAGAGGCGCTATTTTGGCCAATCGCTTAGAAAATTAGAAGGCATTGAGTGGGTGGAGTTGGGGGATGAAAGTATTTTTGAAATAGAGTCAGGAGGAACTCCGGACACAAACAAACAGGAATACTGGAATGGAGACATAAACTGGGCGACACTTGTTGATTTACCACAAAATGATTATATTACAGAACTGAAGGAAACTAAGCGTAAAATAACAGAACTCGGACTTTTAAAATCATCAGCAAAATTATTGCCAAAAAACTCTATTTTAGTCTCATCGCGAGCAACTATCGGCAGAATTGCAATTGCTAAGGAGCAAGTTGCAACAAATCAAGGATTTAAAAATATTATTATAAAAGATACTACACGAGTGGTTCCATATTTTGTTGCTATGTGCATGGCTTCAAAAGTTGATGAAATAAAAGCATTGGCAACAGGTGGAACTTTTGGAGAAGTTTCTAAAAGCAAAATTCAAAAAATAAAAATCCCTCTTCCGCCTCTTGAAGTCCAAAAGCAAATCGTGGCAGAAATGGAAGAACAGGAAAAAATTATTGAGGCGAATAAAAAACTTATCGGCATAATGGAGCAAAAAATTGAGGAGGTGTTAAGAGAGATATAAGTATGATCAGCAAAATTTCAATTTACAAATTTAGAGGCATAAAAGAATTGAAGGACTTTGAGCTTAAAAATTTTTCTAAATTATTATTATTTTGACAATTACTAGATTTTGATTTATTGTATTTTAATTTCATTATGTTTTAGTAGCTTTAAATTCTATTCTAGTGAAATAGAATTTACTTGTTTTATATTTTATTTTATCTCCTGGCTACTAAAATATTAAATTTTAATTATTATTTATATTTTTATGAAAAAAAATATTGTACCAATAATCGTTATATCAGCTGTTTCATTATTTGTGGTATTAGGAATCACGTTCGCTATGTTAAGTAAAAACCAAAATACTACTAATAACGTATTAGAACAAACACGAGATAATACTATAACAAACGACAATACAGAAGAAAAAAGAAACGAGAATAATAATAAACCAGTTAAGGTAGTAGACAAAGCATGCTCAGTATTTTCCCCACAAGATATATTTAGCGCTTTTGGAATAACCGTAAATAATGGACAAGAATTGAAAACTATGGAAACAGAAAATGGATTGCCATTAGCTTCATGTGATTGGTCACAATCAGAAGAAGAGCAAAGTAGTTTTGCAAAAGCGTATTCTATTCATTTAACAGTTTACAATCATCCAGATAATGCAATAGCACAACAAGATTTTAATAATGCTCGAATTACAATCGGTGGTATGGATTATAAAGAGATAAACGGCTTAGCAGATGGAGCAATATTCCTTAGGGGTACAGCAGCAGGTCCTGATAAAACCCAAGTTATGATTAAGTGGATAAAAGATAATATAGTATATACACTCAGTGCAGTAAGATTAGATAAAGTGACCCAAGCAGACGAAGAAAAATTAAAAGCACTAGTTGATCTAAAATTTTAGATAGAAGCTCATACATAGATCCTGGACTTGCTAGTATAAATTTTTGTAGTCATAATTCTACATGCATGCCTTTAAGACCTAATTTTCCTTTATTATCCGTTTTCTAGAAAAAATTTTCTTTGAATATTCTTTTAGACTCATTTTTAACTTTGCGTGTATTCTAGTTGTGTTGTAACAATATACTCTATATTTTCTCAAATACCTCTTCGCATTACACAAATCTGTTTACATCTGACAGTTCTACCTTGAATTGGATGTAAAAGCTTCCCTGAGATCCTTGTTCCCCATGTAATTGACTTTCTACTCACCGATAATTGAGAAAATAGGAAAATTTTTATTATAATTTTGGAAAAGAATTTAGGTTTGTAGCCCCGCCATCCCGCCGAAAAGTTTTGGGTGCCAGCCCCGCCTCGGCTTTCGTCTCGCCCGCGAGAAGCGAGGTCTCGCCAGCCAATTTCAAGCGCAAATTGGAATTTTTTATCTTGTCTAAAAAATTCTAATAATAATAATATTTAGGAGAAAAAATTATTTTGTATTAATTATTTTAAATTTTATTAATGCAAAAACTCTGGTTATATTATGTGCATAGACAGAAGGCGGATTTGATCCAAGTGAAAAATATTTATTTTCATATGCAGGAGATTCTCACAGAATAAATTCATATTCATCTCTGCTTAGACCTAAAGCTTCTTCAATATGATCCTCTCCTAAATTATTATAATCACAAAAGAGTAAAGCATATTTATCTCCTTGGAAAAAAAAGTAATGTGCTTCACAGTCCAAATCAATGCTTTCGCATTTACTCCACTCTACCCCTGTACGGAAAAATCCATATTGAGGCAAAACTACATGTTCATAGAATTCATGCAGTGACTCTTCCTTCATAACTTATGATCCTGGCAAAATGTAAGAAATCCTTCAATCGTAGCAGAAAATAAGGATTTAACTAAAATAATCGACCTGCTATAATCACCAAAGCAATCCCTATTACTGAATACAAATACTAACTACTCTACTTGCCAGATCGTCTAACGGTAGGACAAGGGACTCTGAATCCCTTTATCTAGGTTCGAATCCTAGTCTGGCAGCCATAGAATTTCCAGACGAGATCTGAACGAAGTGAAGATTTTGGCTGGGAATTCTAATGGGCCTTGCCACGACGCGATACTCCCCAGGAGAATCCTAGTCTGGCAGCCAATTTATCTAACTCAACTTTCAAGGTTCCTACAAATGTAACTCTTTCTCCGATCTTAATTTTTTCTAATATCGATCTATTGTTCACTGGTAAATCCAAATCAACAGACAAAGGAATTACTGTCTTTACTTCAATATTTTCCCCTTCAATACTTTCGACGATTCCTGTTACCGTATAGTTTACCCCTTCTAAATGTATAAATCTATTATTCTGCCCCTGATCTATTTCAACTTCACTATTTCTCTCAATCTAAATCTTAGCGTTAACAACTGTACCAGATTTGATGTTTTCCTACTCTTTAGAAGAATGTAGTTGACAATATACTGTATAGCTTGAACCTTCTAGTTCAAAATCGATCTCCGCTTCGTATTCTTTATAATCTTTCTATGGTCTTACAGATTTGATTATTATTTGAGATTGTATGAAAAATTATATGGTTTTTCTTTCTAATATAAATTCACAACAAAAGATTAATCAAATGAAATCGTTCTCCAGGTGGAGTAAGTTGAATCCTCAAGTTCATATCTAAATCTTATTGAATTTGATGCAAAAACTTGATTTTTAAAGTCAAACTCTGTCATTCTGCAGTACCCATTAAAGTGCGGTATTCCTAGATCATAAGACTTTGATTTATTGGTTTTTGTATCATATAAGAATAATGAACAGTTTCCATAATCACTTTCCTTCTCTCTACTATATGTGAATATGAAAACAGTCTCTTTCTGGGAAGGAAGTAATCCAAATTGGGAGTAAATATTATCATTTGAGCCACCTCGTGCAAGATTTGTTGCAGAAAGCTTATTCACAAGATTTCCATTACTATTCCAGATACAAAAGTATGATTTTTGCTCAGAAAAGTTTCCATACCCACCAGTAATACCTATCAAGTAGTCTTCAGAACCAAAAACTACTTTTTCGGAGCATGCGCTTTCTTTGATCAAGTATGAGTTCGTATTTTTTTCAATATTATAGACCTGTCTGGTCTCTTTCCATTTATTGCCATCTTTAATCATTTGAGCAAAATAAATTTTCGTAGAATCACTTGAAAGCGCAAATTTATTTACATGGTTAAGCAATTTAATTCTTTGACCAGATTTTGAAATTTCAAGAACATAGGAAAATGTGCTGGCACAACCAAAAACATATTCTTTTAAAGCAAATGGTTGAACAAGTTTCTTCGGGGAGGGTTTCGTTTTTGGAAATCCATCAATACCAAAATAAAACACTTCTTCTTCGCTAACCTTTATATTGTAGAAATTCTCAGAGTTTGGTTCAGCTTGATATTTTGCTGTTAATGGATCAAATTCCAGAGGCTGACACTGTGCCCCATTATCGCTTGTAAATACATTGTTTTCTTTATCAGGTAAACTTGTTTCTGGTCTAATAACTACAGGAGTTAAGGGATCATCTATTGTAACCTCATAGGTGGGATTTACTCTTGGCGATGGTGTGGGAGAAGCAGTAATGGCAACAATCTCTTTTTTTATTTCTTTTTCAGCTTTTTTGTAGCCTTCTTCATAAGCTAAATTTCTAGTTAAAATTAATATAGTAGAGATAAAGAGCACCAACAAAAATATAGAAATTAAAATGTAAACCGTCCTTTTATTTCTCATGATAAAATTTATCATGATTGAGTTTATTATCAATATTTATTTGCATTATTTCACAAACCCACTTCCTGCATCTGTTCAGGCTGCCAGACCGGAACATTAACGACAATATATTCCAAATCTCCCTCAATAGACCACTTGGTATTTTTCAAAACATAAACTACGTCTTCATGCTCAAGATTTTTAGTCATAACATAAAGAAATATTTTTCCAGTCCATTTTAAGACATAAATTCCAAATGACTCAGATTCGACATAAGCTTTTGTTGTATCCTCAGGGCTTCGGCCATTTAAAATAGTTTCTTGATTTCAAAGTCTGGTGTTGGAGATGTGTATTTATAAAACTTTTTATCACCAAGGTCGATAAGTTCTGTGTCTTTTCTTGAAACTATTTGTGAGTTCATTTTTTTCTTTCAACAAATTATTTTAAAGTATACCCACCATCTACAATAATATTTTGTCCAGTTATCATTCTCGAATCATCACAAGCAAGGAAAAGAATTGCATTTGCGATATCGCCGATTTCGTTCAGAGATTTTAAGAGGATTTTTTCTTTTACAGCTTCAACTTCACTTTCAGGAGCTGTAGCCCAATAACCAGCTTTTGTTGCGCCTGGAGAGACAGCATTCGCTCTACCATAAGGCGCAAGTACTTTTGCATAGGCTTTTGTAATATTTATAATTCCTGCTTTTGCAGCCCCGTAGGCAATGCCATACTCATCACCAATTACTCCAAATCTGGAAGCGAGATTTATTAAAATACCTTTTTTTGCATTAATAAAATAATTGCATGCGTGTTTGGAGCAGTTTAGAGCAGTAATCAAATTTAAATTCAAGGTTTCCTGCCAGGCAATGAACTCTCCATTCCACTCATCATTATCAACATATTTGCCGGCATTATTAACTAAAATATCCAAATCAGAGTATTCACTAAGAGCCGCATCAATTAATTTTTTAGCATCTGCTTCTCTGGTGATATCCGCTTGCACAAAAATTGCCTGCCCACCGAGTTTTTTAATTTTATTATAAACCTCTTCTGCTCCCGCTCGATTTGAATGATAATTTATTACTACTTTTGCTCCTTCCGCAGCAAATTTTATTGCTGTTGCAGCACCAATGCCACTTGAAGCACCTGTGACTATAGCTACTTTGTTTTGGAGTTTCATATGTGATTCAGTTTATCAGCTCTTAGCTAAATAACAAATCCAGATATTTTTTAAATTGTGTGATTGTTAAATTAACCCAGACTTTCATTTTGTAATGACTAAACAATAGTTTATTGCTAGTATTAATCCATGGGAACACAAGTGAATCTAATAAAAGAGTTTAATAAGGCATTTGGAGATTTAGAGCAGGAAAGTCCAAATATTGCTGTACCACAAAATTTAGTTTCTGATTTAATTTTCCTTCCAGCTTTTCTAACTAAATCATAAGCTTCTTCAATATTATCTGTTTCTACATAAAAAATATTTCCTGAAACATATTCATTCGAATTAGCAATATATTTTATATTCTTCAAACGGTTCCGTTTCTGTAAGAATAAAATGTAAGTTAAAACCACCTATACAAATAAAATCTTTATCAACTTCAGATTGCTTTATCTCTGCACCAATTGCAGTATAAAACATTAAAAGATGATGATTTTAGGAAAGACATATTAATTAATCTTATTCTATAACTCTTTCCCCTATTAATAAACAAGTTTCAATCCTTTCGGAGGATTACTTAACAACCTTGAATCCTGAACGAATTATTCAATTTCTCAAATAATTTTGCGGTGGCTTTTACGTCGCCGTAGGAATATTTAGCAACATCGAGCCCTCTACCTTCTTTAATCATTTTTGGTACCTCATGTCCATTTACCGAACTTTTTGGACTTGGTATACCAAAAGCTTTGCAATAAAAATCCAAATTAAACTTTCTGTTTAGAGCTCCTGCAAAAGTCAGCTCTTCAAGTAAATCCACATGAGGGTTTAGTTTATACCCATTACGGTATCTTGGAGTCATAAGTTCGATTGCACACTCGACATCAAGTATTGCCGATCTGATACGGATAAATGGAATATCAAAAGCCCGACCATTAAAAGTTATGTAGACTTTATATCTTTTTATTGCATTCCAAAACTTTTCCAAAATCTCTTTTTCATTGCAGGCAATATATTTTGCGCCATCTTCTTCAAATTCTTTTTTTTCAAAATCACCCTCACAAGGCGTATAAAATACAGCCCCTTTTCCTGACTCAATATTATGCATTGCAATAGTTACTATTTTACCAGTAACCGGATAAAGTCCGAGTCCTTCTTTGATAGCAAATATTTCTTCTTCACTTTTAGCATTTTTTAAAAGATATTCTTTTTGTACAGCATCTAAATCTACTTCAAAATCACAGCCAATTGTTTCAATATCAAATACGACCTTAGACATATTTTTATTTTACAAATTTATTATCAATAATAACACTTAACTTACTCAATAGAATATAAGCAAACAAGGTAAATGCCTAAAATGAACTTTTAATAATATGAATTCGCCATCTTTTGACCGGTATCAGCCTGATTAAAGTATGGTCCGGGTTCAACAATTGGTCTTTTCAAAATTGCCGTGCAAGACATCATGACTTTGCCCCATTTAGGGAGAGAATTTACCTCAACAGTCTGTCTCACAGGCGGAATACCTGAACTAAATACCTGGCCGTATAAATCACTTATTGCAGGAAAAAAATTCATATCTGTCAAAAAGACTTCAACCTTTATGACGTCATCAAGACTTGAACCAGCCTCTTCTAGCAAAGCCTTGATATTATCAATAATTTGCTTCGCTTGCGCTATCACATCTTCGGAAACAAATTCCTGGGTTTTGGGGTCTAAACCAAGTTGTCCGGATAAATATACAAAGTCTCCTACTACTAGGGCTTGTGAGTATGGACCTATGGCTTTTGGAGCATTTTTAGATTCTATTTTTCTTTTTGTTATCATATCATTTAAATAATTTTAAAAACCACTTTTGCCAGTTATGTAGCTCATTCTTTTCCTGTTCACCATTCAAACCAGCAACCGGTGTGACCTCTAATGTTGGAGTGGTCGCATTTTTTGCCACAATATAAACTGTTTCATTTTGTTTTTTATAACCTAAGGCTCTATACTGCGCTTCCAATTCGGAATCGCTTAAAGCTGCCTCTTTTTGAGATTTCAAAAACTTATTCTCATTCTCAAGCTCTTCGACTTGCCGCGCTACAATCTCAGTTCTTTGTTGTGCTTCTAATCCTTTATTTACAGTTTCTAAAATTCTAACAATAAAAAAAGACGCAATCCCGAAAACAGCCAGAAAAAGCAATATAAGCTTAATATTCTCTATATCGTCTTTTCTTAATCTATCCCTAAGATTTCTTAGTAAAATTTTATGACGGTAAGTGACCATCGTATAATCATAGCAAAATAGATTTTAAGTAAAAAGCGGCAAAAACATTTGGAGTTAAGTATGTAAGGTTTACAAAAAAAGAAACCCTTTCTTTTTTCAGAAAGGGTCCCGGTAAAAGAAGCCTAGTTAATGTTATCACAAAACTTCATATCATCAACGCCCTATAAGTTGCAGACATATTTAGAATCCATCTTTTAATATAGGGAAAAAACTCAATATCACCTACTATTCCACATCATTTTTCATCTTTGCGAGACAAAATAAACTCCAAACAAACCAAGACAATTACCATACCTATTGTTATATAAATATCTAAAAGTGAATAAAGTTTGAGTAAAACGCTTAAAAACACTAGTATGCCAAAAAGAACTGACCTTCTTATAAATGCCCTTTCACGAATATCGTCATAAGCCTTCAGAATCCAATAAACAAAAATCAAAACTAATGAGTAAAAAGCCCCGAAAAGTACTCCAGTATTTAACGAGAAAAGTATTACAAAAAAATGATTTATAGTCCCATCTGAATTATCTGGATACAAGAAAAAGAGTATTAAAACTTCAACAATAAAGCTAGCAATAAAAATTATAAGACTAAAAAACATTCAAGTTTATTATAGTCAAGTTAATCAGAATTAATAAAATTAATAAAGTACAGGGTAATGAGGCAAAGATTTTATTTCTTTGCCTCAAAGATAGATTTAGAATCTTTTAAGAAGTGCAAAGTTTGCAGCTCCACTAAGAGCCAGTAATGCTCCAGGTAATAACAAATTTAGGATTGGATTAGCTCCAGTCACAGGTGGAGGAGGAGCTGTGATTTCTGCACAAGCTCTTGCTCTATTTGAAACTCCGCCATTACCGCCATTATCAGTGACATTAGCAAAAACCTCATCACATGTATTTGGAATTGGAGCCATGCTATCAAAAACTAATTCAAGTGAATAAGCTTGATTGAAAGGTAGTGGTCCAAGAGGGTTTGAGCCTGCACTACATGGAGACCTTAGGCTAGTCCCGCCATCGCATAAATCTTGCAAGTTAGGAATCGATAGAACTCCCGTATTGCTCAATCCTGTTAGTCTTGCTTGACGTCCGGCTGGGTTGGTAATAATTACTGTATTTGGTCTTAAGTAATTTGTGTCGTACTCATCATTAAAATCGATATCGGTATAAGTTCTTTGTCTGGAATCATTATTTGTGATTGTTGCTCTAAACCTGACTTGTGCAGGGCTTACAACACTTGGAGTAAGAGTTGTTTTATTTACAATTACATTTAATGGTGTTGGACTAGGTGTCTGGAATTCTGCACAGCTCGCTCTTGAAGTAATCGGAACTTCTCGAGTCTGGCCTAGATTATCAATATATTGAATAGTGCTGATAACTCCGCAATTATCATTTTCAAGAGCTATACTTGGAGTAGTTTCTCTCAAAATTCTAAATGTCAAAGTTAAGGTAAATACTTCTCCGTTACCATTTTGTCCGGCTGTCAAAACGCCATCTTCATTTGGAATCTGAGTTGATTTTGGCGGCATATTGCTCCAAGTCAACTGTCTTCTTCCATTTATTATTTGACCAGTAGGTGTATCTGGAGATAGGTTTTGACCTCGGTATGTAGAAGAAATAAATTCTAAATAACTTGGATCGTAATTATCTGTAAGTGTAAAGTTTCTAATATCTACATTTCCGGTATTTCTAACGTTTATATTAAATATGATTGTCGAACCTACAGGTTGGAAATTTGGACCGACAAGAGTTTTTAGTATTTCAATATCAGGATTTTGTTGAGGTTGAGCAGCAATTGTAAACACTCTCTCACAAGCAGCAGAACCACTGCATGTAGTATTTAGCTGTGCAAGTCTTTGAGTAACAGAATTTCTATCTGTAACATATCCATTTGCAGTTCTATAAGCAGTTTGACCATTAGGGAAATCAGTAGTTGGTGCTCCACATGCGATAATATCAGTATTACTATCATTATCTGGACAAGCTGTCACAGTTTGAGTAGTCAATTGCCCATTAACTACTTTATAAACATTTGCTCCTCTGAATGATATTGTTTGACCAGGTTGCATAGTAGTTGGGACTACAAAATCTACATAAGTCGGATTGTAAATATCATTAAAGTTATTTCCTTTGGTTGCACAGTTTTGAGGATTTTGATCTGGATTAGGAATTAGTGTGTATCCACCACCGTTCAAACTCCATGCATAACGAGTAGCAAGTCTAGGATTGGTGTTTGTATCTACTTGCAATCGATATCTTTGACCAGGTATAAGCTGAACTCCTGATGGTAACAAATTACCGTTTGAATTGTAAATATTTAATCTCTCACAAACCAAGTTAACCTGTCGAGGAGGTGGTGTAATTGTTATAGTTGGTGTTGGTGTATCAACAGGTCTTGTGGGAGTAGTAGTGATTGTTGGTATTGATGGGGTGGGTGTTGTTGTAGGTGTTGGAGTCTGTTGTACACCAGGGCATCGATATGGATTATTACATCTTGTACCATCACCGCTATGAAGGCCAGGGCCATATCTTGCGCATAAATCTTCACCTGGATTTGTTTGACAGGAAATACTACCATTCTCAACTCTATTTAAGTAACTCATGCCATTAGCTTGATAAACTACCGAGCCTCTGCAGTAACACATTTGGTTATCTCCAGGATTACAAGAGCCACTTCGAAATGTTGCTGAAGCACAGCTTCCACCACCAGTTGGATATTTACAAACTGATCCGTTTGGCCATTCACCTGGATTGTCTGTAGGAGTTGGAGTAGATGTAGGAGGTGGAGTTGCATTACCATTTATACAATTTCCATTTCTCTGGATACAGTTTCCTGGGGACTCATTACAAGCACTATTATTACAGTAAACGTCAAATTCATAATTTTCACCAGAACCTGCACATCCTGGATTGTGAGCTCTTCTTTTTTCATCAGTACATTTATAGTCATAAGGCCCCGCTGCTTGAGCTGAATCAATGTTCGTGTTACCACCTAATTGAAGAAATAAAAATACCAGCAATCCTGACGCCACAAAAAATACTAAAAACAGTATTTTAGTCAAAGTATCTGGTTTGAGTCTTTGTGTCCAATTTTTCATTTTGCCTTGGCTTCTTATTTATTTGAGCTAATTATATACCCAAAAAAGAATATAGACAATTCTATGGGGCAAGGCAGTTGGAAAATTTATTCTAGACCAATTCTGACTTTAATAATTTGTCATGTCAAGTGAGGTCAGATCCTTTCGAGAACCCTTTGCCATAGCCGAAAGCAAACGGTCAGTTAAGAAAATTTATCCGACATGAATAATCAAAGATTTGGTTGCGGGGGTCGGATTCGTGAATTTGCCTAAATGGCAAAGATTGCGATAGCATGGTTCGAATACAATAATAATTAAACAAAATACAGAATTAGAACAAAGCGAAATTGAATAAGAATAGTTGGTTGCGGGGGTCGGATTCGAACCAACGACCTTCAGGTTATGAGCCTGACGAGCTGCCACTGCTCTACCCCGCGGTAAGTGATTTTAACACTCAATAGCAAAAGAAACAAACGGTTCTACTCCATTTTTTTCTTTATCCATTCATTTACAAGTTCAGGGATCTCCATAACAGACAATCTATTATTTTTTACCAATGCGAAACTTTGCATATCTTTTTCTCTCTTAAATTCAGCTAAAGTTATCTTTTGCTTAGCTTTTTTTACAAATTCTATATCTAAAATACATGATTTCCGGGGATCTGCTTTATTTTCCCTAGGCAAGGAAATAGCTCTCGCAATACCAACAATAGCCTTATCTGCCCTAGAATGATAAATATAAATCATATCTCCGACCTTAATCTTTTTAATATTACTTATTGCTTGAAAATTATGTACTCCATCCCAAATTGTTTTTATATCTTTTTCCAAATCATCAATAGAATAAGTATTTGGTTCGGTTTTAAATAAAAAGTAAATCATTAGTTTTCAAATCTTGCAACTTTAATACCCAAACTATTTACCGAACCGTTTTGCAACCTTGTACTCATTACAAATACAACCCACCTATCTTCTTTAACAACCAAGACATTGCGTAAATCAACACCCTCTTCATACTTTATAACATTAGCTCCATCATTATCAGTAATTATAACTTTTGATGGGTATTGTAAAACAATATTTCTTGAATAATTAAAACCTCGGATATTTTCAGGAGCAATATTTTTTTCAATATCCTCAAAAGCAAAAGTTTTACTGTCATCCTGTTCAAGGGAATAAGTCCTAAACTGGTTTTTGGCTTTATTATTCATAGTTACAACTACCTGTTTAAGCGAATCAACATAAATAATTTCCTCTCCATCAAACTTATTGAATTTCTTAATTTCAAAAGTAGTTAAATTATAGGAATAAATATTATTCTCAGTCTGTAAAAGGATAATGTTTTGTCTATCAACCATCTCGTAGGCCTTTTTTAGGTTATTTCTTCTCAATCCATCGACATTGGGTATATCAATATTCTGTTGATTATTACCCTGAAAAGTATTCTCTAGTAAATCTATATTTGTTGGAGATATAACTTTATAAACGATGGAAGCCTCAGTAACAAATTGTATTTCGACCTGCTCATTTGATGATGACGAAGATCTATAAAGCATAGCTACCGTATTCGTATTTACTTCTACAGAAAAAATTTCTTTTCCTGATCTTACAAACACATAATCATCGTTTGGAGACCAAAAAATTTGATCCTCAGCATTTGGAACATAGTTTGGGATAGTTATGACTCTTCCGGCATCATCAATCAAGAGCGCTCTTTCACCATGTAAAGATATTAAAACACTTCTTCCAAAATGGCTTGGGTAAATACTACGGGATTTAAGTAAGTCAGAAGTTATATTATTACTTCCTGCAAGAATACGAGACAAAAAATCGTTCTTAATCACAAAATTACTGATATCCGCAAAATTCCCATCCCTGATCAAAATACCGAATAACTGTCTTTGTACAAAATACCTATACAAGATAACCCTATTACCCTCAACCTTTTCATAAAAAAATATATTCGGATTTGGAGAATTATAAGTTGAAAGAACCTCGAAATTCGCATAGTCAAACCTAAGATCCTCAGGATACATTACCGGATACAAAATACTTACAAATCCCTCCTTAGGTTTAATGCTCTTTTCCCATGTTCTTTTCCCTGGTTTTTGTACTCTTAATACAAGCGGCTCTTGATTATTCTCTGTTTTGTCAGTTGTGAGCACTACAGATGTATTTCCGACCTTTACATTATCAAAAAACACATCAGATTCACTTACTTCATTTATATCAATGTATCCAATCCTCTCAACATTTCCAGTAGTCAAATCAAGCTTCAGTCCTTGGGCTGAAAAGAATGTATAAAATAGCAGTGCAATAAATAAAACAGGAGAAAAAATCCACCCAATTTTTTTACTGACTTTTATTAAATTAGTTTCAGGAAATTCACTTTTCTCCTTCATAAATCTTTTCATTATACTTCACTTTAGCAATTAAGAAAGCATAGAGATAATCCAAAAAGCAATTACTAAGTTTTATTTTATGAGTGAGGAAATTACTTTTCAGCAAAATGATAAAATTTTAATTATCATTTTGCTAAAAAGGCGAATGCTTGTCCGTAAGGAATAAAATAAAACTTATTTAAAATACTTTTTAGATAAAAAATAGACTCAATAAAAAAGTTCTAACCAGTCTGCATAGCTACCAGTCGACCTCTTATCAAAAGCCTTCCGGCATCCGACCCTGGAGGATGACAAGTCTGCAGAGTAACCACTCTTCCTTCAGCAACTGAGGTTAAATAAGAAATATCATTTGCAGGAACTACTTTTTTCTCAAAAACAATAAAATCGTATTGGCGGCCTTTATACACAACACTAAACATATCGTCCAAAACCAGCTTATCCAGCAAAGAGAACTCATTATTATATCGCCATATATCCCATGCATTCCTAGTGGAATGAGCAAACAATAACGAATTACCAAAATCACCTGGCTCTACTGTACCTTTTGCCCAACCTATTCCATGACTCAAAGCCCTTTGCACTTCAGCATCATTACTCAAATCAATATTAGGCAAAACTTTTTTATTAATATTCAGCTTTGGAATAAGTAGAGAAAACTCTTTATCTACAGGTTCAGGAATATTATTTACAGGCTTCAAAATCACATCCTGCCCCATGGTAACTCTCTTTGGCAAGTCTCTACTAGCCGCAGTACTGTTTTTAACATTATCATCAAAAACCGAAGCATAAGAATAAACGATTTCATTCCAGATCAATGGTCCATAAACAACTGAAATGATTACCAAACAAGTAATAAAAAGTACATTAATAAAAAACAAGCCCAATAGCTTCAGTTTCTTATTTTTCTTCTTTTGCCCAAGCTGATTTAAATTTTGAATCAAATCTTTCTTCACCTTGTAATTATAACATATTATGGGATAAATTTTAATATATTTATATAAAAGTTTGACATTTGAGAATATCGATAGAATAATCCTTATTAGAAACTAATTCGTCAAAAGTGCTGAAGGGTGAGTTTGCTATACGGCTTACTTCTGCCGCGGATGCACTTAATTGAATCCGCGGGTGTAGCTCAGTTGGATAGAGCAAGGCACTCCTAACGCCTAGGTCGCAGGTTCGACTCCTGCCACTCGCGCCACAGAATGACTTACGTCATTCTGGTTCAAGTTGCTTTCCACAAATTATTTAAACTGTAAGCCTACGAATCTGAATAAGCAGGGGTACCAGTTGATGTTAAACCATTGTACCTTAGAGTCGAACCTCTGCTGGCGCAGTCTTATGAAAAGGCACAGACCCAGCATTGTTTGAGCTAGTTACAAAACACTGTAAACAGAATTTCACTGAAAATATTATCGTGCTAAATTGAGTACCTGAAATACCGGTGGCAAGTTTTGTAACGATCCCGCCGCAGTGCGGGAAGCGAGTTTTGCTGGGTCTTGAACTTTTGATTACTTTTCTTTCAAGAGAAAAGTAACAATTCAAAAATAGCTTGTGAAAAGGAACTCGCAAATGTGAGGCAAGTCACATTTGTCTTGGAAAGTCCGATCAGAAGGGTAATCAGATCCCGATCACCACTTTTGACACTAAGAAATAACTCCTCGGAGCATTTCAAAGTCGTGTCACAATAAAATCTGTTGGATCAATTTTACTTCCAAAAGAACTAATCCAAGACACCCTATTTTAAAGCTTAAAAATTTCATTTTCAATGTAATTTGAAAATACTCTGCAAACGAACAAGGCGCAAGTACTATAAGACAAATAGTATATTTTATGATATAATGTATAAGTAGGAAATTGCTTCCTACTAGCTCTTTTAGAAAGGAGATCCGAATGGATAGCATCCCGTTCATCGCGCTCATTGCAGGAATCGCCTTCGGGTGGGTGCTCGTAGGCACCCCATTCTGGATAAATAGGAGGAAAGACCCCCCAGAAAAACGAGGGAAGCTTTACGTCTTGGTGGTATTAGGGCCGGTGGTCCTGTTCATTGTATGGACGATCTTTTGTTTTGTTTATGGTGAAGACTACTTATTAATATCCTCCCTATTTGGTCTGGCCCTTGGAGCCACATCAGCGCTCCTAAAGGAGCTCAAGCGGAAGTAGCTGATCTTCTCTGGCGGCTGCGCATCGTGCGCGCAGCCGCCAGGCTCAAAAGAGAAAACTCAGGTTTGGAAAGTTTTTTATAAAGCTTCAAAGACTTGGGCCATACGGCCCAAACAATCTTAGAAATAACTTATAAAACAACCCAAACCTGAAAAACCACAATATTATTTTAATCAGGTTTTATTTCTATCCCAACCCCTTCATGTTTTTTTGTTCACAACTTTCCTGTATTATGAAGTGTAAATGAAGTATCTATCTGTCCGTGTTCCTAAAAGTAATGAATTCACCTATGAGCAGGCCTTTGCCTTTTTTTCCAGCCTTGCAATGACAGGTACGCAAAAAAGTTTTTTTGATTATTTTAAAAAATCCGATTCCAAAAGCTTTTCATTCAATATACTTTCCGTTAAACAAAGAATCAGCTTCATAATTGTAGCAACAGATGAGGATGCACCTTCACTTAGCAATTTAATACAAGCACAATACCCTTCAGCCGAAGTACAGGAAACACCACCATTCCAATTTAAAACAAATTACATTTACGAACTTGTTCCCTCAAAAAGTTCTTTTTTCCCATTAAAAACCATAGACGGATTCAGGGATGTTGATCCAATGGCCTCTCTTTTATCTTCAATATCACGCACTCAGGATCCGAATGCGGTTTTTTGGCTACAAATCATAGTAAAGCCCACAAGCAGCTCGTGGCAGCAGCAAGCCTTGGGTATGATGGACTCCTTGAGCAGAGTGGAAAAAGGCTCTTTCCAAAGCCAAAGCAATCGCAATCAAGTTACACAGATTCAGGAAAAAATTAAGCACCCCGGATTCAAGGTCAGCATGCGTATTTTGAGCAATACAAGGGTTAATCTAAATCTCTTTTACTCATCCTTTTCTATACTTACTGGAGCGAGTGGAAATGCCTTAATGGCAAAAGAGCCAGGTTTTTTGAGCAGAGAAAAAGTTCTTAAAAAGGCAAATACCCATGCGGCAGGCAAAGACTCCATGATTTTGAATGCTATGGAACTTGCCACACTTTGGCATTTGCCGAATAAATATACAAATATTCCAAATATTGTTTGGGGCAAGAAACTCAGTCTTGAAGCTCCACATAACTTACCAGTAGTAGAGCCAAATATGACTCCTGAGCAAAAATCAGAACTTACGCTTTTTGGTAAAACATTTTTCAAAAATACTGATCAAATATTCGGAATTAAGCGGGCTGATCGACTAAAACATATCTATATTGTAGGTAAAACTGGTACAGGGAAATCGACGCTACTAGAGAACATGATTGTAGATGATATTAGAAAAGGCTATGGAGTGGCATTTATGGATCCTCATGGAGAATCAGCCAAAAAAATTCTTGAATATATCCCAAAAAATCGAATAAATGATGTATGTTACTTTAACCCTGCAGATCCGGACTTTTCCTTTCCTTTGAATATTTTGGAGCTTCCGAATGCCAGCCAAAGAGAACTTATGGTATCTGGTATTATTTCGATTTTTCACAAACTCTACGGTAATTCCTGGGGACCGAGGCTGGAATATATTTTAAGAAATGTTTTATTTACTTTATCAAATGTAGAGGGCACAACTCTTGCCGATGTGCTTACAATTCTTCTCGATAAGGGTTATAGGAGCAAAGTCGTTGGCCAGCTGAAAGACCCAGTACTTGTACAGTTCTGGACAAAGGAATTTGAGAGAATGGATCCTAAACTTCAGACTGAAGCCATTTCTCCTATTTTGAATAAAGTTGGACAATTTGTTACTTCACCTTTAATCCGTAAAATCATCAATAATAAGCATTCAAAGGTCAAAATCGATAAAATAATGAATAATGGCAAAATTCTAATATGTAATTTGTCACAAGGACTTATCGGTGAAGATAATTCCACTCTTCTGGGCTCTATGATAATTACTTTGATACAAATCCATACGTTAAATCGAGCCGCTATAAGAGCTGAAGAAAGGCTTCCTTTTTACCTTTATGTAGACGAATTCCAGAATTTTGCGACTCCTTCTTTTATCAAAATCCTTTCTGAAGCGAGGAAATACGGTTTAGCCCTGACCATAGCCAATCAATACATGGATCAAATAGATCCGACAATAATTAATGCTATTTTAGGTAATGTAGGCACACTTCTGACCCTTGCAGTAGGCAATAAAGACTCTTATACGCTTTCTAAAGAATTTGGTCAAACGCTTTTGCCTGAAGATTTGACTTCTCTTGAAAGATTCCAGATGGTAATGAGACTTTCTATTGATTTGGAGACAAGTGCTCCGTTCCCTGCTTATTCTCTACCTCCACCAAAGAATGTTTCTGGCCATTATGACAAGATAATCGAAGCCTCCCGTAGAAACTTCGGCAAGCCTGTTCAAAAAATACAGTAAGAAATATATTCTCACGTCTTACTTGACACCCGATGTCTTACTTATACAATTAACTATGAAAATAAAGGTGAGTTCAAAGGGGCAAATTGCTATTCCAAAGAAAATCCGGGATAAAATGAGCATAAATGAAGACACCGTGCTTTATATAGTAGAAAAAGGTGATCAAATCGTTTTGGAAAAAGTCCCAAACTTTAGAGATTTTGCCGGTAAATTTGGAGATGGGAAAAAACATACCGATAAAGAGCACAAAAAAGCTATTGAAGAGGGCTATATCGAAGCATATCTAAAAAGTATAGAGGACAAAGATGATACGGATTGATACAAATCTTCTGATTAGTTTTGCAACTAACAGGGATTCAGTTCAACTAAATAAAGCCCTGGCATTATTTGAATCTGGGCAATCGATTTACCTTGAGGAAATAGTACTTACCGAAGCGGATTTTGTTTTACGCAAAGTATATAAGCAAAGTAAATCCCAGGTGCATAGGCTTTTTGAGCTTCTTTTTAACCAAAAAAACATATTTGTTTCTGAATTCTCAAGAAAAGCAATTAAATTATATATCGAAAAAAATATTGAGTTGACAGACGCTTTATTACTTTCCAGAGGATCAAAAGATAGCTTAATCGCAACCTTTGATAAAAAACTTATCAAATTATTAGGAAAAAGTAGTTATTTTTGAACAAATAAATTCTTTCCAATTTCTAATAAAGAAACTAAAAACAATTTACTTGGTTTCTTTTTGGGGCTTATGCTTTCGTCTTCTTTTCCAGCCTTTCGGCTTCATTGTGAGCTCAAAACAGACCAGAAAGAAAAAAGCCTGTTTTGAGCTCACAAATCAGATAAAAACACTACTAAATACTTATGAACTTTTAAAGAACTATTGAGATAAGAGTGTGATTCGCAGTGAATCTTTGTTTAATCTCTTAACCTCTTTTAGGATTAATATAAATCTATATATAAAACCTATATATTATAATGTAAAAGGGGGCTCATTGCAACACTATAAGACACAGAGTAAAGTAACTCATGGATCTGGAATCATGCTAAAATAAATTATGAAAGTCCGAACCATAAAAGTCACTGCAAGAAACCAGATAACCATACCATACGATATAAGAGGAGATATAAAATGGTTCAAGCCTGGAATGCCAATTGATGTAGTTTTACAAGACAAAAACACAATTGTGTTGAGACCAGGAAAAATAAAAAAAGAAGAGAAAAAGCCGGAAAAAAAGAGAAGGCGCAGCAAGACCTCTATACTTCGAAAATATACTCTCAAGAATGAGTATGAATCACTATTAAAGTAATTTTAGCTAGAAAACTTTGATTTGTACTGTAGATTTATATGGGCTACCAGATCCTAATTGATCAAAACTCTTCAAAAATCGGATTAACGGTTCATTCACTTATATTTTTTCTATCTGCTCATTTAGTATTTGCAAGTCTTCATCCAGCCCTACTCCACTAATTATTTTATTTATTTGATCTTTTGAAAGGCTTGATACAATAAGTGTTGTTTTCCGGTTAAAATCCTTAGAAACAAAATTAGTTTTGGGATCTAATTTAATCTCACCCATCAAATCATCAACGGTTTTTTTAGAATTATTTAAATAGATAAAATGCAAGAAGTTTTTGCTATCTTCTAGAGTTGAATTCTGTTCTTTAAATCGGATGATATACCCATCATTTTTTTCTATTAAACAATCCAAAAATGAAATATCTTTTTCTTTTTGAGAATAATCCAAGTCACATTTTGATTCACCACTTTCTATCTTTGAACTTCCGACAAAATAAGCTTTAGTTGTTAGTCTTTCAAATTACCAGGCAAATATCTTTCATTAGCATCTATGTCAGTGAGATTATTTTTTTCTAGCTCATTTTTGTTAACAAGACCATTTGAAGTATCGATATCATTAGCCTCTGCGACTGATAATTTCAATAAACTTGAATCAGAATTAAAAGCCGAAGATGTAGTAGAACTATCCAGTGGACTCTGGAAAACATACCAATTCTCATTATATTTGATTTTCAATCCCTGAATTCTTTCCGTGATTGTACTTGTTATTGCTGGGGTGCCGGTAATTGAAGGACTGGGAGTAACTGTTGCTGCTGGAATAAGATTCTCTGATTTAATAAAAAGTACTGCTTTTTGTTCTGTGTTCTCAATATGAATATCTATTTCCGAAGTTTCAATATTAAATCTATTTTTTTCTGTTAGATCAGGTTCATTTTTATAAACATTTACATCAACTTTGATATTTGGGAAGTAGTAGTAAGCCAAAGGTTTTTCCAGCAATACAGACTCTTCAAATAGCGGATTAAACTCTTTAGTGTTAATTAAATTTTGATACTCCTGAAATTTAAGGTACTTTTCTGATTTATAATCAATAACTTTTAAGTCTTTTTTTTCTTTATCCTTAAAATAAAGCAAGTCATAGTTTTTTATAAAATCACCTACTGATGATTGATCAACTATTTTTTGTAAATTATTATCTATATCATATTGTGTAGTTTTTACAGATATCTCGCTCTCAAGTTCACCAATTGTAAAGATTGAATTAACTTCTCTATTCTCAATCTTTTGAGATTGGATATTAAGGTTTGATAAAATTAACTTGTCATTCAAGTATTGCTTAATCCTGACAAGCGTAAAAGTGTTTTTGTCAAGATAGTATTTTGTTTTAATTCTAGATTCACCTAAAGGCGACACCAAGCCACCTGAACCACCTTCTGTTTCTATAACCACAAGCTCTTTATTTCCTTCCATTATTACCCTGGCTTTGTCAGCTCCGGGGGATGTCAGGATAAATCTCAATAGTTCGATTTCGGGATTTGGTATTGATGTGCCATCATTTGTCAGTCCGGCTATAGAGTATCTTTTAGCTAGATATTCTACTTTAACTGCGTATTCTCCTCCAACATAAGAGTATAGGAATTCAGGTGTAGAAACATATTCTAAAATAATTTTCTCACCTTGTGTCAGCTTAGATTTTGAATAATTTACTGTTACCCATGACTCATAAACTAAAGGTTTAGTGTAATCTATCCTTGTAATTAATCCCTGTCCAAGCCCAAAACTATTAACCTCACTTTGCGCATTAAAGTTATTTGAAAAAACCAACTCTTGCTTAGAGTAAAAAATATTTGATTGTGCTTTTTTTGCTAACTCAATAACTTTTGCCTCATCTACTTTGACTTCAGTATTGGTATTTGGAATTAACTGAGTAGTTGAAGGTGTTGTGAAAACATTGGCAATTGGCGTAGTAGTTGGAGTTGGTGGTGTCTCTTCAATCACTTCTTTAAATTCCTCAAAAGTGACTCCATTCAATTGAGAAAATCTTGAAGCCGCAAGTTCTTTGACATTAAACTCATCTGTTTTTGGATTAACATTTTGTGCGGTATTATTTCCATTGTCATTACCAATATTAGTTCCAATGTACCAGAAAAGTCCGGAGCTCCCTACAACAAGTAACAAAATAAATACAAATGACATTGTAAACTTGATATAACTCCTCTGCCAAAATACCATTTTTGGAGTTTCGGTTTGTACCGACTCTTTTTCCTGGTTCTCAAGTTTACCTATTGAATGTGCCAATTGATTCCAAACTCTTTTTTCTGCACTAGCCATGGTATGCTGGTCTAAGCGAGGGAGTGAAGCTACAGCTAGAGCTTTTTCTACAGATATTCGATTTTTGTTTTTGTTTTTTGCCATCCGAGCATTTTGCTTATATTAATTATGACTAAGAGGGTACAGTTTTACCCCGACTCTCAACAATTTTTTTGAGATATTTTATGCCACGTTTTTGATAGGTATGTACATCTTTTTCTGAAATATTTAAAAGAATTGCAACCTCTTTGCGTGATTTGCCTTCAAGAAATCTATATTCTAAAACTTTTCTGATTTTCTCATTTAACTCAGAGATACAGTCTTTTAATTCTTCAACCCTTTTAAAAAGTCTATCTTCATAATCATTATCTTCAAAGATTGCGAACTCAACCGAATCCTCTTCCTCATAGTTTAAATTGTCTATTAGGGGAACCCTCTTTTCATTTATGCTTTTTCTTACCCACTCACGATAAACATTACGCACAATACCATAAAGGATTTTTAAAGCCTCTGTATCATCATAAGATTTATCAGAATATTTTTGGTAAAACCTCAAAAAAGAATCATGGGTCAGGTCTTCAATCACTGAGGTTTCTACAGATTTATAATGAAAAAACTTATAAACTTTTTGAAAAGTTTTTTTGTAGAAAGACTCAAAATCCACAATTGATTATATACCATCATGATAAATTAATTTCCGCTGGGAAAATACTTGCGCTGCACATGCACCTCTATAGCAACACAATATTCTTATTTTGTTACATAAAATCTTTTACAACAGAGACTCCGTTCACCTCAAGTAGACAGTTTTTATTTCTTTAGAAGTAGTTATCAAGCTTATCTGATATTTTTTTTAATATTTGAAATTCGGAGAATTATAAGTTCTTGCAAAGTCTCCAGACTTTGGTAATTTTATTCACCCCCGACCGATTTAAATATAATTCCCAGTTTCATAAAAATTGCTATGACACAGACACAAGACGATAAAAATAAATATGGTGGAGATTCCCTCAATCTCACAGAGAACGCAAAAACTGTTCTTGTTAATCGTTATTTAAGACGTGGCGAAGATGGCAAACCACTGGAAACTATCGAACAAATGTTTGAACGAATAGCAAGTACTATAGCCGAGGTTGAAAAAGAACATAATGCAAATTATGAAGAGGCAAAAAAAACTTTTTATGAATTATTAACAACAAGGAGGTTTTTCCCCAATTCACCTACTTTTACCGGAGCTGGAACACCATTGGGTCAATTAGCTGCATGTTTTGTGCTTCCTGTTGCAGATGATATAGGCAAGGAAAGTGATGGCATTTTTCAGACATTGCGCAATGCTGCGCTTATACAGCAAACCGGAGGTGGTAATGGGTTTTCCTTTTCTAGACTCAGACCAAAAGGAGATCATGTCAAGGGTAGTGCTGGAGTTGCTTCAGGACCTATAAGTTTCTTAAGAGCTTATGATAGCGCTTTTGGAACTATAGCTCAGGGAGGAACTAGAAGAGGAGCAAATATGGGAGTACTTAGAGTAAATCATCCAGATATTGAAGATTTTATTGAATGCAAACAAGTTGAAGGAGATATCGCGAATTTCAATATTTCAGTAGCTATAACAGATGACTTTATGAATGCAGTTAAAAATGATACGGATTTTAGCTTGATTAATCCCCGAAGCAAGGAATTAACAAGAAAAGTCCGAGCAAGAGATTTATTTGATAAAATAATTAAATTTGCTCATCATAACGGAGAACCGGGAGCATTATTTATCGATAGAGCTAATCAAACAAACCCTGTACCACATCTTTATGAATTGGAAGCAACTAATCCCTGCGGCGAACAATGGCTGGGGCCTTACGAAAACTGTTGTTTAGGCTCAGTGAACTTGGCTCAACATGTAACTGAAGACTATAAAGTAGATTGGATGAAACTTGAGACAAGCATACATTTATCTACTCACTTCCTAGATAATGTCGTCTCTGCAAACAAATATGTTCCCGCTGTTCCACAATTAAAGGAAGCTGCACACAGAGTAAGAAGAATTGGGCTAGGCATAATGGGACTTGGGGATATGATGTACAAACTAGGAATAAGATACGGATCAGAAGAAGGACAAGAGTTTGCGGCACAGATAATGGAATTTGTAAGATTTCACGCAATGAAAAAATCCATTCAGTTAGCCAAGGAAAGAGGCGCTTTTCCCGCAATAAAAGGTAGTATCTATGATAGAGATAATTTAAAATGGTCAGCACCTACTCCTTTGAAACCTTACAAAATGAATTGGAATCGGCCATCTTTAGATTGGAGCACTATAATAAGCGATTTAAAGGCCTACGGGATTAGAAATGGTGCACAGACAACCATAGCTCCGACAGGAACTATTGCAACCGTTGCTGATTGTGAGTCCTATGGTTGCGAACCGGTATTTGCACTTGCATATGTAAGAAATGTGATGGATCACAAAGAAGATGGTAGATACAAACTTTATTATACAAGTCCTCTTTTTAAAAAAGCTTTAGATAATTCTTCGCTCACTGAAGAGCAAAAGGAAGAAATTATTCAAAAAGTAATAGAAGAAGGAACATGTCAAAATATAGATGAGCTTCCTGCTAATATTAAGAATACTTTTGTTGTATCGGGAGATATCTCAGCAGAAGAACATGTACTCATGCAGGCTGCAATGCAGAGATTTATAGACAATAGTATTTCTAAAACTATAAATTTTCCTGAGTCAGCTACTGAAGAGGATGTAGGAAGGGCATATTTCTTAGCTTGGGAGCTAGGCTGCAAAGGGATAACTGTTTATGTCACTGGTTCCAGAGATAAGGTAGTACTTGAGGTTCCAAAAAAGAAAGATGAAACATCCTTATCTGAATCTACAAACCAAATAACACCATCCTCAAATGAAAAGGAGCAAGAGCCAAACTACCAAACTCCAAGGCCAAAAGTATTGATGGGCGAAACCAGAAAAGTACAAACACCTCTGGGAAACGCTTATGTTACGATCAACGAAGATCTTAGCAATCAGCCTTTTGAGGTATTTGTAAATATTGGAAAAACGGGTTCGGACATTGCAGGTATGAGTGAGGCATTAGGTAGACTTATATCGCTAAGCCTCAGAATTCCTTCTTCAATAGAGAGAAAAGAAAGACTAAAGACCATCATTAAAGTCTTGAAAGGAATTGGCGGATCGAACTCCATAGGTTTTGGAGCAAATAGAATTAAATCCTTACCAGACGGTGTAGCAAATGCTTTGAAACACTATCTTGAGGATGAAGAGGCTCATATGGCTCAGGAAGCAAGTTATTCATCGGAATTTAAAGAGTACGACACATCAAATAATTTGGTAAATAAAATGATTAAGGACATCTGTCCTACCTGCGGTGAAGCATCTGTTGTAGAAATGGAAGGTTGCAAACGCTGTCTTTCATGTGGTTACAGTGAATGTTAGAATAATAGTGTGTGTGAAAAATGTTTAAGAATTAAGTTGGAAGCCTACGTATAGGTCTCTTTATTTATTGAATACATGGTAGTATAATATGCTCCTATTGATTAAACTATAAGTTTATGTAGAATCCTAATGTTACGGAATTAAAGATGGCATATCCAATAATTAAGATTTTTGAAAACAAACTTAAATCAGACAATAAGTCTATTTATACTATCATTGCTTATACCAAAGATATTGAACAGTTTTTGGATTTTTGTAGTGAAACAAGAAAAAAAGAATTAGATAAAATTTCTGACGAGGACATTCATGCATTTATTGAAGACCGTATGAAAAAAGGCTATACCCTAAAAAGTATATCCAGAAAGCTAAATAGCATTAAAACTTTCTTCCGATTTGCAATTGAAAATAATCATATTTCTCAGAACCCGTCTGCTAATATTTCCCATCCAAAACTGGAAACCCACGTTCCCAGGGTGCTTACAACTCAGGAGTATAGATCTCTTAGAGATGCATGCCGCAGAGATCAAAGACTATACTCAATTGTTGAACTTTTAATCCAAACCGGAATGAAAATTGGTGAGTTATGTAGGCTAGAGTTAGACGATATCATCTATAAAGATGATATTCCTGTAAGACTAAGAATTAAAAAGCACGAATCCAGCCTTGAGAGACCAATTCCATTGAATCAAGCTGCTTCACAGGCTGTAGTTGATTACCTTAAGGTGAGACCTAGTTTTGAGGGAAGAAATACATTATTTCTAACAAAGACAGGAAATCCTTTACTTATGAGGAATATAAGATTTTACTTGGATAGAGCATTTAAAAAAGCTGGTATTAAAGACGCTACAGTAAATGATTTAAGAAATACATTTATCGCTCATCACTTGGCAAAAGGGACAAGCATTCTGTTTATTTCTCAGGTTGTAGGACACAAAAGAGTATCCACAACCGAAAGATATGCCAATCTTCTCGGCATTAGTCGAGAGAAAAATAGTTCACTAGAGGTTCTGTAGTTAGATTGATATTTGATTACAGAGGCTGGTTTCGATTAGTTCAAAAAATGTCTGATTAGTAGATCCATATATTTCGAAGTGATTAGTATAAATATAAATTTTATTATCATAAGTTCCAACTAAATAAGGACTACCACTTGGGTCTTTTTTTCCACTATCAATATAGCTCCCCATATCTTCTAATGTAGATATATTTACACCGCCTTTTGGATTACCTGAACCATCAAAAACCAATTCGGGCAAAAAGGTTTGAGGTACAGGGTTAGAAGTCCTTGGACAATTATTTTTCTCTGCAATATACCTTTTTATTCCACCAGAAATGCTCTTTATATCTTTAGTCCGAATATCGTTACGATACTTTATTTGATAGCTTTCAATATATGATAGATTGAGCAAAATCAGCACTATGCTTCCTATAATACTGATTAGTATTATAAATATAAGAATTTTTGATTTAATGCTTTTCATAACTCCAATTGCCTTAAGTTTCTATCAGTTACTAATTCATGAGTTTCTACCCTACCAAGAATTATTCCAGTAACAGCCGATACAATAGGAATAAATATTAAGATATTAAACAAGATTAAAAACCCGACAGAAAGTATCTGAGTAAGCGAGCTACTATTTACTGCTTGAAACATAATTGATTCGTTTGAAGCAAGAGCTAATGTACTAATAAATATTGCACCAAATAATCCAAAAAAAGTTAAATAAATGTGATTGAGTGATTTCAAGTTTATTTTTGCCAAGTATTTCATCAACTCCATTTTGGTAATAGTATTGTCTTCTCTTTTTTTCTTTATACTCTCAGTTAAAACCTGCTCTGCAAATATAACACTAATAGGGAAAGTAACAAGAACAGCAAAAACATAAATCATCACTTCTCTGGCATCGCTCTTAGTTGGAAATAATACATCAAAAAGACCAGTATCAAAAATATTGATACTATTCATAACAAAACTCAGTATCATTGCGATAATCTGACTTCCAAAAACGCTAAAAGTTAGAATCAAGGAAGGTATCCTTTTAGTAAAAATCCTATATGAAAAAACAAAAGTAGCAATTATCTGCCAAATAAAAAGGAAGCTAAAGGTAAGATAAGTATTTCTCCTATAAAAAAACAATACTATTAAGCTTGAAACTATAAAAATTCCTAAAACCTGCAAATATTTTAGATTATTTTTAAATCCAGATACTGTCAAAAAAAGACCAAGTAAAATTACGGCCCAAATAATTACATTATATTGTCGATAATAGCTGATAAAATTTATTGGAGCATTCGCCCCAAAATCTGCAGTAGACTCAATTAATACTTGATCTCCTTTTTTCAGTGGTTTTTTGAATTGCTCATTTGGGAATGTAAAAACAACCTCTCTTCTATCCTGCCTTATTCCTGAAGAAGTTTGAACTTCAATATCGAGCGTAACAATTTGGTTATTTGCTGAATCTTCTTTTGAAAACTCACTCAACTCATTTGCATCAAAAACTGTTGCAACGTATATTTTACTATTTTTTCTAGTTTCTTCTTGGATATTTTCTGATGTTGGTGTTGGGCTTGCTTCAGCATTAACAAAATTTACTCCCAAAAAGAAGCAAATGCTTAACATGGCAAGAATAAAGAAGTTTAACTTAGAATGCATGATAAAATATTATATCTTATTTTACTTAGTTTTTTATAAACCCAATCTCAAAGTTTATCTTATAAAGCATTAATTAGAACTTTTTGAAAACTTTTTATTTTTGAACTTGGTAAATGTAAAAAATCCAGCTAAAGCAAATACTATCAAGAATAAAATCAATGCAAATAATCCTCTTATATAAACTAGATTAATTGCAGTTAATATTAGTGCAAAATAGACGGTAAGTAGTTTTGGATCAATTCCAAAAACTTTGAATTGAATCTGTTCGCCAATATCACCTGATTCTTTTTGTGCCATTTCAAAGACAAAGTCCAAATCTTTTGGCTCAGATATCTGTGCCTCTACTTGGGTAATATTATAATCCGAATTCTCCAGTTTAAAGACATAGACTCCAGGATCTAAATGCATAAAGTACTTACCACTAAAGTCAGTATATGCTTTTCTTACTTCCTGACCTGTAAGTTTTTCATAAACAGTAATTTTAACAAGAGAAATCCCTTCCTTAGTAAAGTCATCTACTACTTTACCAAGCTTTTTACTTGCTGGAACAATAAGAGCATATATCAATGGCCAAAGGAATCCCCCAAGAATTAGTGATCCAATTGTAAGCAATCCTTGAACAAATAGCGGCAACAGAGCAACAACTGAAGCTAAGCCTAAAAAGCCACCCTCGCTTGCTAGTGGCTTTAGCGCCTCAGGTAATGCATTAACAATACTCTCTTGAACTTGATTGACCAGAGGGCTTAGTGGAGCAGAAACAGTGGGACATGTTGGAATATTGTTATTTCCTTGGTGTGTAGGACAAACTTTATTCTGATCCTCCTGAACAACATTTTCTGGAATATTAAAAATTATATTACCTGAAGCAGCATTTCCTGAAAGATCGGTGACAAAAACAGAAAAATAAGAAGAAGAGACTCTTGAGAAATTAATGTTATCTCTGATTGTAATTCTATATTCGTTTGGGTTTCCAGTTGAAAAAACTGTGGAATCACTAACTGTATACCTTTTATCATTTACGAAAAGAATTAAATTATTAAGGTTAATTCCACTCCCCTCATCTCTTAAAACGACAACTATATCCGAGTTATTTTGTATAGTTTGATTGGTTATAGGTGTAACAAATTCAATAGTTGGAGCTATGAGATCAGGCACAACTGGTGTAGGTGATGGAGTCGGTGAAGGAGTTGGAGCCTGAGGGTAATTAAATGAAATTGTTGATTGCCTTAAATTACCAGAGAAGTCCCTAACTCGAACAAGGATATTTGAGGGTGAATTTGAGTAGAATAGATCTATAGGGTCTAACAATAACGAGTAGTTAGTTGGAGTTCCCGTAATAGTTAATTGAGGGCTTAATGAGTTATAGGGCACACCATTTACAAATATTTCCAATGTTGAAACATTTACACCACTTAAATTGTCAGTTAAATTTATGGTTATATTTGAATTTATTGGAACATTGCTTTGATTATTTGTAGGGGTAATAAAGATAATATTTGGAGGAGTTGTATCAGAAATACAGGATCCTGGAGAAAAAGTGAAATTCGCATCTACCTTTGAACCTAAAACATCAGTGCTTGTATTTGTTTCTGCAATATTACTGTCTAGGGTTGCACCTAAGCCATCAAATCTAATAGTAAAAGTGCCGTTTGTTGCTCCTGGCTTGCTTCTAAACTGAATTGTTCCAAAAATATCCTCACCATTAAAATTAGAGCTTAACGAAACACCAGATAATCTTATTATTCCATTTGTCTGATCCACAAGATTACCTGCTGAAGGATAAACTTCATATGCAACTCCTGGTTTGATTTGTGTACCAGCAATTGCAGGCAATGAGTCGAGGATTTCAATCTTGGAAGGATCAAAAAGTATTATCGCATCTGCAGCATTTGAATTATTTGTGCCGGAATTAACTCTAATATCAGCACTATATGAGCAGCCTTGAATTAAATTACCACTATTAGGCACAGCCATCCTAAAGACACCATCTGTTGCTGCTTTTGTGTAAGAGTTAAATTGTAAAAATAAAAATCCGAGCAGAAAAATAATACTTATAATTCTTAGTATATTTTTTAATGTGTCTATCATTTTAGTTTTGACCAGATTTGTAAAGATTAAATGCGATATTTGATAAATCAAGAGAGTTGACTGAAGTATCCCGATTTAAATCATTTTTTATATCTCCAGTGTACAAATTTCTTGATAAGTTCGATAGATCAAGTGAGTTAATGTAATTATCTTCAACTAATGAAGTGTCGCCTGCAAGCATTTCATTCCCAGGACCGGTGAAATCTAGGTTAGTGACAGCTGTAGAAATTGTTCCTGTATAAATTTTCCTCAAATGAGAGTAGCCTTTAATTGCAAAATCGTAAGTACCAGCAGGTAGTATAATCGGATCAATTGGGGACATAGTGCCATCCCCATTTACATTCATACTAACTACCTGAGAAATAATTGGTGTTGTCGATCCCACTGTTCTAATTTGAATAGTATTCTGATTAACCCAATTACCTGTTGCAGGAACGCGTTTTTCTGGGTAAACTTTTATGTTTACAGTAAATAAGACACTTGCTGTAATATTTACTTGATTTCCACCTCCTACAAAAAAGATAAATTGTCCGAAATCCAAAGGAGTTAAAATTAAAATGTTAGCCTTCGTTGCAGTTGATTGCGTTGATAATTTTGAAGCTGCAAAGCTAATTGTTGATGCCAAAGTTCCACATGTAATATTTGTGACTATAAAAGTAGGGTTTAATACTCCTAAGCCTACAGAATTTACTAATGTCGGAGAACCACTACAACTTCCCCCAAAAACGATATCAGATGACAAAATTGCTGAATCTGTTACCACACCATTGAAGTTAAGAGTGAGATTATCTGAAGCTAACAATCCTCCAGGAAGCTGAAAAGTGATAGTGGGAGTTATAGAAGTTGAAACATTTGCTGAATAGTTTGATATCCCTGCTCCAGAAATTCCAAGATTAGTTATTTGTGCAGCATTTGTTTTTTGTACAGGCAAAAGAAGAAGGCACAACACCAAAAGAAAAGTAGAAAAAGATAGAACTATTCCTCTTATAGTATTAGATTTTTGAGCAGAATATAAACGCACTAAACAAGTTTAGAGAATGGATAAATAAAGTCAATTAATTGTTTGAAAGTTGAATAGTATTGAAAAGTATCATAAGATATTTTAAATATCCCACTATGTTAACCAATGTAAAATTTGATAGTCATGAATATTCTAACGAGATTATAAATAAAAGCGTATCGGATATTTTGAATGAGAACAAATTACTTTCGCTTGCTACAGCAAAAATCGTTGAAAGACCTTGGGTAAATCACTGCTACTTTGCCTTTGATGAAGAAATGAAGCTCTATATCCTCACCTACCCCAAATCAGAGCATATGGATAATATTTCAAATAATCCGAATGTTGCCGTCTCAATTGCGGATTCAACACAGGATTCTGATGGATACAAGCGCGGCATCCAACTTGTAGGCGTATGTAGAGTTGTAGATGAAGTAGAATTGCAATCATGCATAGATATTTATACTTCCAGATTTCCGTGGTTTAGAAAATATATTACAAAACCAAAGGATTTTGAGAGAAGTTCTTTGGATTCGCGTTTCTATATTATAGAGCCAAATGAAATAAAAATATTTGATGAGGTTATTTTTGGCGAAGAGACTTGGGTTCACGTAAAGATAAACTAATGTAACCCCCAAACGAACAAAATTATTGTGGGTGCCTTATTTATCAATGATAAATAGGTTCGGTCAAAAGAAGGGGCTTAGCCTCTTCTTATTTTTTTAAGAATATATTGATTTCTTAATTGAATTAATATTTCATTGATAATATGAAAAATAAGAAATCCGAGTTACCAAAAACAAAGCTTGATTATAATAAGGCCGTAATAGTTGAATTGGCAAGGATCCACAAAGAGCTTACAAGGCATAATTCTTTAAGATTCAAATTCTTAAGTGGAATTATTTTTGGCTTTGGCAGTGTAATCGGGGGCACAGTAATTGTTTCGATAGCCCTTTTTATTTTAACCCAGCTAACGGACATATGTGTAATAAGGCCATGGATAGAAGGTTTTCTTAATTTTATCAATGCATAGCAGTGGAAAAAGAAGTAGAGGATTAAGAAACGACCAGATTCTAAGCAAATTTATTTTTTTTCGATACTTCCCTTTGTACTTCCGGATCAAAAATTGTTTTGGGAAGTAATTTGCCATCAAGGTGATCGGCTATTTTTTTACCTCCATAAATTGATGGCAAAATTCCAATACCATTACAACCCAAATTGTAAAGAAGAACAGGATTCGAAGGCTCAGGGCCAACAATTCGAATACCACTTGGTGTATAGCCCATTAAACCATGCCATTTGAAATCAAACTTTTTATTTCTTCGATACTTACCTCTAAAATTTTTTTCAACAAAACTCTGAATTTTTTCTAAAGCTGATTTAGGATAAACATGTGAATTATAATATAGATATTGGTCTTCATCATGTACTTGTTCGGGACCACCGATGCATACAAGACTTTTTACCCTTCCATTGTACTTATAATTCCTTCGAGTTAAGTAAAAATATGGATCTTGATCCGAAGGTTCTCTTTTGTTCTGGAAATAACTTATTGCAATTGGATTATTCTTATGAGTCTCGACAAACCCAACCATATAACCGACTATGCCATACACCATATTATGATAATCTTTATCAATCTTATCTCCTAATTTATTACTAATAATCTCAATATTTTCGAAGGCGTTTGTACACAAAACCACGTTTTTACATTCTATTAATTTATCATTAGTCTCTACAACTGCTTTAGATTTACTTAAAAATATCTTATCTACTTTAGTGTTTTCAAATAATTTGAATCGCTCTTTGTAATGCTCTGATAAATATTTTTCCAGCTTCTCAACAAACAAAGCACTATTCAAGCATCCTTTCCTTGATTGAAGCAAGGCAATATATTTTTCATTGTCAGTTTCTAGTAATTCTAAAATCTCTTTTTGGGGAACTATTTCATATAATTCGCTATATCTTCGAGGGATTCTATAATTTTTGAGGAATTCACGAGCAACTTTAGACTTGTAAAAGCTTACCCCACCTTCAATCTTCAAAAGCTTGTTTTCAAAATGGTTTAATAATTGCGATAGGTTATTACAGCCTGCATACCCAATGAATTTGGGAAAATTAATATCTATTCCGGTCTCGATAAAAATAAAGTCAAGTAAATCCCATGCAGAAGTGATAGCATTTTGACCTTTTGAGGCCATTTCTAATCCATACTCCTCAACAATTTCGGAAAAATATTTTTCAAAATAATCAACAACCTGCCCCGCATTATGTCCAGTAGCACCATGTGCAATCTTCTCTGCTTCAACTAAAATGACGTTTTTATCAGTAAATCGCAAAGTAAAAAAGGCAGTTACCATTCCTGCAATACCTCCGCCAATGATAACCACATCACCATATTCGTCATCTTCAAGTTTTTTTACTTCTCTATCATGTCTTAATTCTTTTATCCAAGGCGAATTATTTTTTGAACGTACAGTTTTAGCTAACATTGAGCAATTTCACAGAACATCATAGCTGATAATTTTGTTTTTCTAAAGCCGGATATTGAAGCGAAACAACGTCAGCAATAAACGACAGTTGCAAAAAAATATATTTGCTAGACTTACGACTTCCCGCTTCCTTGATCAGGAAAATTATTAATATACAATATGAACGAATAAATTATGAATAACCTATTTGACCTAAAAGGCAAAAAAGCAGTTGTTACAGGCGCTTCAAGCGGCCTTGGAGTCCAATTTGCAAAAGCATTAGCTTCATACGGAGCAGATGTCGCATTACTTGCAAGAAGAGTAGATAGACTTGAGGAACTCGCAAAAGAGATTAACTCTTTGGGCGTTAAGTGCCTTCCGATTCAATGCGATGTAAATGAAGAATCGCAAGTGGAGGCAGCAATGAACAAAGTAAGCGAAGAGTTAGGAGGTATTGATATTTTAGTTAATAATGCTGGAGTTGCAGGAGGCGGAGCTACAGAAGACTTACCACTCAGTGAGTGGAATCGTATAATTACAACTAATCTAACAGGCGTTTTTCTATGTGCAAAGCATGCTTCAAGGCATATGAAAAAGAATAATTATGGCAGGATAATTAATATTTCCTCTATCGCAGGATTTGTTAGTTTTGAAGGACTGAGTGTCGCAGCTTACGGAGCTTCGAAAGGCGGAGTTGTAAACCTAACTAGATATTTAGCAGGAGAATGGGGTAAATATGGAATTACTGTAAACTCTATTGCGCCAGGCTTCTTCCCTTCAGAAATGACTCAAGCATTTGTCGAAGATCCCAATATGATGGCGTATATAAAATCAAGAACTTCTCTTGACAGATGGGGCAAAGACGGGGAGCTGGATGGTGTTTTGATATATCTCGCATCTGATGCATCAAGCTATACAACAGGACAGATCATTGCAGTAGATGGCGGTTGGCTTGCAGAGTAATTGAATTGCGAGTGGGCATATTAATGAGTCATTGAGTCGTGTTATAATTAATATCAAATTCTGGCACCCGACAGAGATGACTCTAACGCAATTAGTTCACATGAAGAATTGCTTGTTGCTATATATGGTCCTGGACAACCTGATATGCTCATAATTACAAGTAATTATGCTAGAGAACTTATAGCAATTTGTATACAGCGCGCTGTTATACATAAATTTCTTCATGATATAAATGGGCTATTAACTTGAGTATAAGCCAGGATTTATGGTCAGTTTGAAGAAAATACTTATAGAGATGTTTTCTCTATTTTTATCTATGCTGCTAGCTATAAAAGCATTAGCAAGGACACTCGTTTCTCCGGAAAAACCTGTTACACATAATATGGCATCATTGTTTGATCTTTGTTATCAATTCTGCCGTCCCATAACTACCCGACATAATATAACCTTGAATTGATCTAATAAACAAACTTCGCCATGTTTTATTAATATCAGTGGATAGCATTCTTAAAAGTTGTTACAAATATAGTCTCCAACTCTGCGGAAGCGATTCTTAGGAAAGGATACGTCATACCCGATACTGAAATAATCAACTGTAGTTGGCAAGAAAATGAAGGATATATCCAAATCGAAATATCAGATACTGGTCCAGGACTTCCAGAGGAGATAGTTATAAATCCATTTGCAGGAGGTTATAGTTCCAAAGAAGGCGAGGGCATGGTCATGGGATGCAGATAACAGTTAGTACTCAAACAGGTAAGGGAACAACTTTTATAATAAAAATTCCAGCTACTCAAAACAAATAAGGTTTTTTGATAATTTCTTTTTAGTTGTTAATATTGATTATGAAACTGCCAGAGTATTTGACGACGGTTACAGTGTTTTCTAGGACTTTAGGATTGATTTTATTTTTTATTTTGGCATTTGGAACATTTCTTTTAGGGATAGAGTATCAAAGAGCCATAACTCCTCCCAAATCCCCAGAAGTGGAAAAGATTTCTCCTATAACAAATCGATCAGCATCGACTCTATCAAATAGCACAAACTGGAAGAAGTACCTAAATCCTCAATCAGGATTTGAGATTTCCTATCCTCCCGAGTGGATAGTATTTGGACCAAACGGAGATTATGACATAGAAAAAAGACCAAATACATGTATTATTAATCCACTTTCAACAAATACACTTATACTTGATAACGGTGAAAAACTAAATGTGATTGAATTTTCAAAAGAAGCTCCAATTCATTGCAATTGGGTTTTGGGAGATCAGCTACCACTAGCTAGTTCGGAGTTCAGTATAGCAACATATTCCGAACCAATTAAAAATATTGATAAATTATTTGATAATCCCGTAAAAGTCTCAATAAGCGGCATTGAGGCTTATAAATATGATTTTATAAAAAAACCAGTCTCACCAAATATTAAATCAACAAGGATTTACTTAAATAAAAATAACAAAGGCTATGTTTTGTATCTAAAACAAAAAGACGCTCAGGGAAATTATGATCAGACTTATGATGAGGTTATTAAGAGTATAAAGTTTTTGGAATAATATTATTATTACCTTAAAATTTCCCAACCCCTGACATTCTCCCTATCCTTAATTTCCTCAGGAACTTCGCCTTCAAATTCTATCTCGAAACGATCATTTTTATTAGTTCTGATTCTTTTTGTTCCAGTGTATTCATTTTTTACAAAATTTGTTCCTAAGATTTTGAGTTTTGAAGATAGTTCAAAAGCTTCTTGTTTGGTTAAAGCGATTCGGTATTCCATTTTAATTTTGTTAAATATAAAGGATTTAGGCGCAGAAATATAGTAAAATAATTTATAACTTTAATATTAAAAATAAATATGGTGACACTTTTTATGTCCAATCAGTGGATGATTACAAATACACACAATAAGATGTGAAAACCTTTGCAGAAATGCTTAACGACGAAGTAGTAAGAAAATATATTACTGATGAGGTAATGGAGAAATGCAATTTTTCTAGACTTTTGGAGTTAGCAAAAGATATTTTAGAAATGTCTCTAAAAAAGTGGCTGAATCGTGAAGAATTAAGATTTTTAGTTAAATCTCAAAATATTTTTCCCCACAACACTATTGCTTATAAGCCAAATTCTCTATAATTACTTATGAAAATTGCTCTATTCGGCGGATCTGGGGGATCTGGGAAATATATTCTCAAAGAATTACTAAAAAGAAACTATCAAGTAAAAGCTCTTGTTAGAAAAGCAGATTCACTTCAAGAATTTAATCCAAATGAAAATTTAGAAATTCTTGTTGGAGATGCTTTAGATAGCGATATAGTACAGAAAACAATTGAAAATTGTGATGCTGTAATTTCTGCAATAGGTCAAAAAAAAGACTCTCCAATTGATTTAGTAGCAAGGTCAATGAAAATTATTATCGAAACCATGCAAAAGCTACAAATCAAAAGACTAATTTGTCTGACTGGTGCAGGAGTTTATCTTGAGGGCGATACACCTACATTTATGGACAATATGATAACTATTATGATCAAAACCGTATCTCCTGGAAGATTTAATGATGGCGAAAATATGGTAAATGAAGTAATGCAATCGAATCTTGACTGGACAATAGTTCGAACCCAGCTTCAACAAAATAAAGAAAAGGGCGGCGAAGAACATATCGGAATGGTTGGAAGCAAAGACCAAACATGGAAATGCAGTAGAGGATTTATTGCGAGATTCATGGTGGATAATATAACAAATTCTGATTACGTGAAAAAAGCACCAAAAATATCGGATTGAAGTGAGTATTGGGTTCGTCTGCAAAAAGAAATTAATAATATTTACATATGCGGATTAGATAATTTTCTCTGCTAACAAATTTTATAGGGAATCCCGCAAATAAAGAGCTTTGTAAAATAATCCTCTTACTTGTCTAATATCTCATAAATTTGTTTTGATACTTCTGGTGGAAATCCTTCAATATAATATTTATTTTTGATTTCTTTACCTGTCAGTGGTTTAAACATTATTTCTGGTATTTCCTCAACAACTGTAATATCTGGATATTCTCTTGCTCAATCAATACCTTCTATATTTTGGGGATCAACAGCAAAGTGATTTTCTTGGTAAAAGCCTGAATTAAAGTTATGCTCAATAAGTTTTATTAAATTCTAATTATCTTTATTAAAATTCGGGACCTCTTTTCGAGTTTTGAAACTTTGTTGCTTTCATCCAATAAATAATCAAGGCAACTGACTTATCGCAATATTCTTGATTAATCATCCATTTACGTTTTACTATTTGAATATTAATAAAAACCTGGAAATCTTTAACATACTTGATTGAGCCACTTCCCATAGCTCTTCTCTACTTCCGTATTTTGGGTCAAAATTATTTAACTTCTCTATATTATCAATAATACTTTCCAGACTCCAAATATTACCGTAATATTTCAAAATACTTTTATCACAAGTATTAAAACCAGTTAGGGAAAAGTTTTTTTTTAAGTCAAAGTTTGGATTATCATTTATAAAATATAAATCTATCTAATCACCAGGCTATACAGTCGTTAAATATCATGTTATTCTTATAGGTCATGCCGTTTAACCCAAATATTACTGATCTAGTAAGTAAAAATGTAGAATACGCTCGCTTAGCAATTAGTTTGCTAGGTTACTACCTGCATCCAGATTACGCGGGACATAATGTACCTGAAGGCAATATCGCTATGTGGGCTAAGTCCTCAGGCCTGTCTACGATTCAGGCATTCCCACAAATGTTTGTAAATGATTATTTTGAGATTACTTCTCCTTTAGGAATGGCTTTGGCAACCGAGATGATTTTTCCATTAGGTGTCACTCCTCAAGAAAGAATGGGAGCAGTTCTTGCCTTTGTATCGGCTAACTCATAATTATCAGAAAATCAGCGTAATCACGAATTAGCTTTAGAGGGCTTAGTCGAGCTTGGTTTTGATACTAAAGATGTATATCGTTCAAGCTTGAATTATAATCAATTTACTCTTGAGTCCTGGAGATCACATGCCAAAAGTTTAAGCAATTATGTTGCAAACGTTATTAGGACTGTTAATCCTAACAGAGATGTGAGCGACAAAGATATTAATCGAGGTAAACAAGGGATTATTGCAGCTGAGCTACTGGAGGCTAGAAAACTTAATATTCTTTCTCGACTATTCGGATTTAATTGCCTTTACGGAAGAACTCCAATCCCTCACTCTGAAGCAATTAATCGATTACCTGATCATAATAGAATCCTGGTTGAATCATTGAGTGGTTGGATGCCAGGTATTATTACGCTCGGACCTTTTACTCTCCCGATTGTTGAAGCGGCATGGAGGATTATGACAGGCGACCCTGGAAAGGTACAAGAATTTGTTGCTTTGATATCCTCTGGAGTGAGAGGATTGAATCAGTAATTCAGAATAGTTTTGGGTTATACTGACAATTAGCCAACTATTAAGTAAAATCTTCTATCATGGATTACACGAAATATCATACTTTACTTAAAGAATTTATTAAATATAAAAGTATTTCTACTGATTCAAAATATACACAAGGAATTCAGGAAACTGCAAATTGGCTTAGTAATCTATTCAAAGATAATAATTTTGATGTTGATCAGGTTAAAGGCTATGGTAATGATATTATTGTTGCAAAGTATAAGATTTCTTCTAATGCAAAGTCAGTTCTAGTTTATGGTCACTATGATGTACAGCCTGCAAATATTGATGAGGGTTGGACGGAGGATCCATTCGAATTATGTGAAAATAATGGAAGGCTTTTTGCCAGAGGAGTTGTAGACAATAAGGGGCAGGTATTGATTCATATTGCTACTGTTTTGGATTTAATAGATAAAAAAGAATTGGGGTATAATATAATTTTTATGGTTGAGGGAAACGAAGAAACCGGCTCTCCTTTACTAGAAAAGTTTATTCACGATTATAAAGATAAATTAAAATGTGATTATGTATTTTTCTCCGATGGAGAATTAAGCATGGGTTATCCGATTATTGAATCTGGATTCCGTGGAGTTCTAAATCTGATTTTGACTATCAAGACTTCCTCAAAAGACAACCATTCAGGACTTTTTGGAGGAAGTATACCAAATGCTTCCCATGTTTTAACAAATGTAATTTCTCAAATGCACGATCAGGATGGAATACTGTCGCTCCCGGGTTTGGATAACACAGTACCTGAAATTTCCATACCAGAAATACCTTTTGATGAAAATGAATTTAAACATGTAACTGGATCAAAAGTAAGGCTTAATAATTCTTTAAATTTTTATTTACAAAATGGTTATTTGACTTCCGCAGAAGTAACGACTTTAAATTCCGGTTATCAGGGTGAAGGATTCCGTAATGCTATTCCTGGATATGCTTTTGCTAAAATTAATTTTCGCATAGCGCCTCAACATAATTTGGAAATGGTTAAAAAAGCTTTTGAAGCTTATCTTTCTCAGGTTATTCCTGAATATGTTGAGTATTCTTTAGACTTTCATGAGGGAGCAGAACCGATTACTCTTGATACAGATAATGAATTTGCACAAAAAGCAGAGCAAATTGCTGCAGAAGTTTATGGTGTAAATTGTTATAAAAAATTCTGCGGTGCAATTGTGCCGGTATCTGGAATTTTTAAAGATGTTTTAAAGGCACCTGTTATTTCTTTAGGACTCGGAAATGAAGATTGCAATATGCATGGAGTAAATGAAAATTTTGAAATTGATTTGATTAAAAAGGGTTTAAATTTAAGTAATAAAGTATTTAAAAAATAATGTCAGTATATACACCAAAACCAGAAATATTAAAAAATTTATCAAATGTATTAATTAACTTTGCCTTGAATTCCGGCGAAGGTATTAAAAAAGGTGAAGTCGTTTATGTAATAATGAATGAACATGCTAAGCCCATGCTTCTGCCCATTCAAGAGTCTATTCTTCGAGCAGGTGGGCATATGATTTTATGCTATTTACCAGCTGAATTAGAAAGAGATCGAGATGAAACTAAGCAATTTTATGATTTAGCTAATGAAGATCAGCTAAACTTTTTTCCTGAAGACTATATTCAAGCAAGAATAAATACAATCGATCATGTAGTTCTTCTTCTATCAACCGATGATCATAATTATTATAAAGATATTGATAAATCAAAATTTGCTCAGCGCAATAGGATTTGGAAAAAATACATGGAAATGAGAAATAAAAAAGAGTATGACGGCAAATTAACCTGGGTTCTAACTGATTACCCTACTCCAGCAATGGCTGAGGCTGCAAATATGACTCTTGAAGAATATTGGGATCAGGTAATAAAAGCTTGCTATCTTGATCAAGTAGATCCAATCGCAAAGCAGAAATATGCTATGCAAAAGACTCAGGAAATACTTGAATACATTAATGGGCTTGGTATTGAATCTTTACATATTGAAGGGGAAGATATTGATTTAAATATTGTTATGGGTGAAGCAAGGCAATTCGTTGGAGGAACAGGAAGAAATATTCCAAGTTTTGAAATTTTTACTTCACCGGATGCAAGATATACAAATGGTTGGATAAAATTTAATCAGCCTCTTTACCGCAATGGGCAAATCATCAAAGGAATAAAATTGGAATTTAAGGAAGGAAAAGTTGTAAATTATTCTGCAGAAGAGAATCTAGAGGCCTTAAAATCAATGATAGAAACTGATGAGGGATCAAGAAGAGTTGGAGAATTTAGTTTAACTGACAAAAGATTCTCGAAAATAGATAGAATTATGGCTAATACTCTTTTTGATGAGAATTTTGGTGGAGAATTTGGTAATACTCATATTGCTTTAGGTCAAAGTTATAGAGATGCAATAATTGATCAGGAAAAGTATACTGCAGAGGATTTAGAAAAAATTGGATTCAATGAATCATCAATCCACACAGATATTATTTCCACAAGCAATAGAAAAGTCACAGCAAAACTTAAAGACGGTTCTAAAGAAGTGATTTATGAGGACGGAAGTTTTGTAGGGATTTAAGCCAATATAAAATTAATCGGCATATTACTAAACAAGTTAGAGATGTAGTCGATTCGCAGTCTTGTTTTCGTTTTGCTTGGTGTGGAGTTGCCCTTTACGGAAGACACCATATATTCGAGTTTGCTTTGGGAGGAGATAGCTCCTTTGATAACTTAATACTGCTTTGTCCTAATTGTCATACAGATTACCATAAAGTATGTATTAGTAGAAACGAACTGATTATTAGAAAAAAGAAGATATCAGGAAAAATAAATCGTTCATTTGGTAATTTGAATATTCAAGGAAATCCTACCTTTATCGTAGGAGGAACAAAATATATTGGGATTGAAAAAATTCTTGATGGTGATGATATTTGAGTTTGGAAGGTGGATGTATCAATTGTTACATGGAAGCCTTACCCCGTGTAAAAGCAAAGTCTCATCGCTTCTATTAAGTATTTCCAAAATAGCTGATTCAAAATATGGCGCATCAAAACGGAACTGAGGCTCACCTACAAATGCAGAATGAATATCTTTGCTTATCATTCTATATTTGATACCTGTACTTCTTTTACCTTTAATCCTAAATAACTTGACTCCAATCTTGTCAATAGTTTCTTGGTCAAGCTCGTTAATTACCTCTTAAGGTATCAAATAGTATTCCATAGATTCTGGAGGAATATGATCTTGTGTTGCTAAGGAAGTTCCATACACCGTATCAATTTCAACATTAGATGCCTTGATGACAGTTATTATCGAATGAGTAACTCTATTTTCAATAATCGATTCATCAATCTCTTCAATATCTAATTCGCCAGGTCTTTCTGCCATGACTGGAAATATAGATTGGTCGTTATAATATAGGGCTTTGAAAATAGACTCTGCTGTTGGTGCAGCCGAAATATGTGATCTCGCACTCCTTACTAGATAATCCTGTTCAGGATAGCTTGAATGCGAATCTCTTCATAGTGGAAGAGTAATGTATCCTCCTGAATTAGGATGTCTTGAATCAACTTGTCTGCTTTCAAGAAAAACAACTGCGAGATGTACAAAACCTCTTGCAGGATCATCTTCCAAATCACTGGAACCTAATTCTCCACCACTCAAGTTATTTGCAGGTTGAATACCGTTTATTAAAATAGGATCTATTATTTGACCTGAGGTTAATTCCTTAATATGTTCCTCATTCGGCTTAACCTCAACACTTGATGTCATAGTATTTGTGTATCAGAATACCAGAATATATTCAGAAACTTAAACATTCTTAAAATCCCTCTTCAATTTATCATTTTTCTCTTTTCTCAAAATCGCAAGATTTATTAGTTCATCAAGTAATTTGGAATATGGAAGTCCACTTGCCTCCCAAAGTTTTGGATACATACTGCTTTTTGTAAAACCTGGAATTGTATTGATTTCGTTTAATAAAATTGCTCCATTTTCTGCATAAAAAAATCTGCTCTGCACAATCCGTAGCATTCAAGAATTTTAAATGCTTCGATTGAGGTTTCCTGGATTTTTTTGGAAATTTCTTCAGGAATATTTGCTGGTATAAAAGTCTCTGCGCCATTTTCATCGAGATATTTGGAATCATAAGAATAAAATTCGTGATTTGGTTTAATTTCGCCGACAACTGAAGCTTTTGGATTTGTATTTGTTCCTAGAACAGAAACTTCTAATTCTCGTCCTTTTATAAATTCTTCTAAAATAACTTTTGTATCGAACTGAAAAGCGTAATCGATCGCAGCTTTTAATTCTTCGAATTTTTTTGCTTTAGAAACGCCCACAGATGAACCAAGATTTGCTGGTTTCACAAAAATTGGAAATTTTAATGCTTTAATTATTTCTTGTAAATCTTTGTTAGAAAAACTTTGGTCTTTTAACGTTCTAAAGTTTGCTACTTTAATTCCAGCATCTCGAAGCAGTCTTTTCATCATATCTTTATCCATTCCAAGTGCAGAACCCAAAACGCCAGCTCCGACATAAGCAATATCAAGAAGTTCTAAAAATCCTTGAATAGCACCATCCTCTCCATATGTTCCATGCATAATAGGCAAAACAACATCAACCGAGCCAAAAGTTTGATTGGAATCTACTTCTCTAAGTTCAAGATTATCATCTTTTTTCAAAGCAATAATTTCCGGGAGATTATGATTTAAAGAAATTTTATCTGGATCAGAGACATTTAGAAATGCATCATATTCTGACTGTCCAAGTCTCCAGCGCCCTTCCTTATCAACTCCAATTAGGTAAACATTATATTTTTCCTTATCCAGAGCATTATAAACAGAGTTAGCGGAAAGCAAAGAAACCTCATGTTCGCGACTTTTTCCACCGAACAATAAGACAATGTTTAACTTTTTATTTGACATAAACAGGAATTATATTCGTACATATTATATTATTACAAATATACAAAAGTAGATATTTTTAAAACCTCCAGAAGTCGTAAAAAACAACTCAATTTAGATAAAGGTTATACTTCCAAGGAACTCAGAAGAAAATTAAGTAAAAAAGGAATAAAAATAAATATGAAGACAAGATTTTTAATAGAAAGTCAGTTTGCATTAATAGAAAGTTTTAAAGGACTGAGAATAAGAGTAGTAAGGCTAGTAGAGGGGAAGTAATTTTCTCAATACCTATTTTTGGAAAATTTGAGTTGTTATCAGGCAAGGTGCCACTTCGCTTATAAAGTCAATTTATCATGGCTGGATCGCCTGGACTCGAACCAGGAATAAAGGATTCAAAGTCCTCTGTGATACCATTTCACCACGATCCAGTATTTAATTTTTTCAAAAATCCCCAAGCTTTATCAGGACAAAGTCATTAAACTATCGTGGCTCCTCATCGGCGATATCACCACGATCCAATACAATACTTAGAGATTATTACATAAAAACCCTTTATTGTCAGCTGATGCAAAAAAATGAAGACCTAGCCAACGCACTAAATATCGACTATAATAACATAAGTTTAAAATACATATATTATGGTCAAAATCAGACTAAAACAAACAGGCAAAAAGAATGACAGGAAGTACAGAATAGTCGTTACCGATGCAAGAAATAAAAGAGACGGCAAGGTGCTTGAGAATTTAGGACACTATAATCCAAGACCAGACAAATCAAAGTTCGAATTAGACACCGCTGCTGCAGAAAAATGGATAAAAAATGGAGCAATCATGACCGAAAGGGTTGCAAAGATTTATAATCTTGTTAAAAATGGTAAAGTAGAATAATTAAATCCTAAAATGAACGACGCTCAAAACCTACAACCCGATTATCAGGACGTCATCGACTCAGTAAACCAGGCCGCAGATGATGACAACCGACCCAGTATTTCAGCTGAGAACCTTAACGAGTTCATCAAATACATAGTTAGCAATATTGTCACAAATAAAGATCAGGTAGAAGTTGCAATCATGGAAGATGTTCCAGGATCATACACTGTGCATATCAAGGTTGCACCAGAAGACAAAGGTAGAGTTATTGGCAAAAAAGGCAATACCATTAACGCCATAAGATCACTTGTAAGAGTTTTTGGTAAAATCATCGTACTTCTTCAAGACTAAAACTAATTTAGTGAATTTCGCCCGCCTCAATGGCGGGTTTTTTATTTAAATCTATTGTAAAATATATTGAATGTCTATCAAACCTAACTACAAGGTCATTCTTTACTATAAATATGTGAAATTGGAAAATCCTCAGGAAGTTTTGGATTGGCATAAAAAATTTGGTGCAGAACACAATTTGAGAGGCAGAATTCTAATTGGAGATGAAGGGATAAATGGAACATTGGCTGGAACCGAGGAAAGTGTAAATGCATATATAGAAGAAATGCAAAAAGATAAAAGATTTACTGATATTGATTTTAAAGACAGTTATTATACAAATAATCCTTTCCCTAAATTAAAAATTAAATATAGAAAAGAAATAGTCACTTTAGGACTGGAAAAGGATATTGACATGTCATCTGCACCAAAAGGCACTTATCTTACACCTGATGAATTACAAGAAAGAATCGAAAAAGGTGAGAAAATCCAGTTTGTGGATGCAAGAAACAATTATGAATGGAAAATTGGTAAATTTAAAAATGCAATTCTGCCTGATATTGAAAATTTTCGAGATTTTCCTGAATTTCTAAAAAAAATTGAGAATTTAAAAGACCAGACCCTTGTCTTTTATTGCACTGGAGGTATTCGCTGTGAAAAAGCAACGGCATATGCGCTAAAACAGGGTTTTAAGAATGTTTATCATATCAAAGGTGGAATACAAAGATATGCAGAAAAATATCCTAAAGGAGCATTTGAAGGAAGCATGTATGTATTTGATGACAGAATATCGATAGCATTTGACAAGGACCCAGATAGAAAGGTTCTTACCACTTGCGAATATTGTGGTAAATCTTGTGACAGCTATAAAAATTGTTTTAATGCAAAGTGCAATAAACGAATTATCACCTGTGATGATTGTTATAAAAAAAATAACGGATTTTGCTGTGAGGATTGCAAAAAAGAAAAATATCCAAGAAAAGATAATGCTAAATTTGAAAAGCTGATTCAAGACAGCAGATAAATTTAAACAAAATTAACCTCATTCTATAAAATCTATGTATAATACTCACGTATGCAGACATGGAAATTTTTATTAATTGGAGTGACAGGTGATTTGTCAAAAAGAAAAATACTTCCTGCACTATTGGAGTTTGCATATAAGAACTTTCAAGAAGTAAATATAGAATTAATTGGGTATTCGAGAAGCATACCTGATCGCGAAGAAATTTATCATATCCTTGAACAAGCTGTAGTTGACAAGAAGACTAATTTAACAAAGATAAATTTCATTCAAGGTGAATATAATGACCCTTCTTTCTTCATTAAGACGTTTAACGAGTTAAAGGAAGACGAGAGACTAATTGCATATTTTGCTGTGCCGCCACATATTTTTATAGATTTATTGAAAATATTTTGCCTAGTTAATAAAAGAAATATCGATGTAATAATTGAAAAACCGTTTGGTCAGGATATTGAGGAAGCAAGAAAAATTATAAAAAAGGTAGAAGATTGCAACCTACAAGAAATAGTACATTTTTGTGACCACTACTTGTTTAAAGAAGGCGTAAATCTTACAAACGAAGTTTTGGAAAAATTAAGTAAATTTAAATTAGAAGATATTACAACAATTCAAATTAACGCTTTAGAAAAACTTGACGTGAATGGAAGAGCTGGATATTTTGATAAAATTGGGTCCATAAAAGATATGATTCCAGCACATTTTTACTCTCTTTGGCATATTTTGAAGAAGTATAATTTAGTAAACCAAAGTTTTAATGATATTGTTATCAATTCATTAAAAATCGGTCAGTATAATGGCTATAAGGAGGATGTAGCAAATACAGAATCTAAAACCGAGACTTACTTTAATATTGATGGCTCAGTTGAAGGCATTAAAGTGAATTTAGAGTCAGGTAAAAAGAAATCTAAGAAACAAACCGAGATACTAATAACTTATTCGAATAATTCCAAAATAAGATGGAATATTGATCCAGGGAAAAAAATTTATATTGATGAGACAGAATTTGATTTAAGTCATACTAATTCTCAAGATCACACAAATCTTTTAGAAGACTTAAAGAATAAAGTAAATGAGCGGTTTTTAGATGAGCAGGATGCAATAAACGGATGGCTTTTTTATGAAAAGATTAAAAAATATATTGATGCAACAAATCCTCAATTAGAAATATATTAAGAATTATCATTAGGTTTAAAAAGCACTTAGAGCATGTTTAAATAAAATTGTTATACATTGAACTTATTTCTTCAGCGCTGGTTGCAGCTACCGCAAAGGCGGTTTCGAAATAAGTTCAATGTAATTTGAGGACTTTTAAACATGCTCTAAACGGATCTTGACATTAAAATTTGCTTTCTCTAATTTGGTGTAGATGCAAAGCCAGTTTTCGAACAAAACGAAAAGACTCATTTTAGGGATTCTTGCATTAATTGCGATTGTTTCCATTGTATTGTCATTCAATCAACAAACCTCAAAAGCAGCAGGAATTACGAACATTAATATTAGTTTAACAAACGAAAGTATTAGTGCCGCTGGAGTAGGAGTCACCATAGAGTTTACCCCAAATACCCCCATCACAAACGGTTCTGTAATTAATATTGATTATGATACTGCTTTTACAGGAGGTGCGTCATTAACAGATGGAGATATTTCTGTTACGGGAACAAATATAACTTCATCTACTGAAAGCAGTATAATTGCAGGAAGCTTTGAAAGTGTTTTAACAACCTCAGGAACTGTGACCTCAACTGTAACAGTAACTATCGATAATGCCCCGGGATTAACAAACCCTTCTTCTGCTGGCAACTACCAATGGTCAATTAGCGTAAATATTGGGGGCACAAGTGTGAACTACGACAATGGTGCTGGATTAGCTTATGTAGGGGATGCAAACGATGTTAATGTAACAGGCATAATAGGTTCGACTCTAGACCTGCAAATGTATGTTCAAGATTCTTCAACACCTTTAGTTCTTCCATACACATGTAATTTAGGAGCTTTGAATGTTGGTGCTGTAAGCAGTTGTTCATATGATATTGGTTTTAGTACAAATAGCTCAGGAGGTGCGACAGTCAAAGTGGCTGCAGACGGACAGCTCAGAAATGGTCTTAATAATATTGCAGCTTGCACAGGAACAAATTGCAATGGCGACGGAACGACAGGTGTGACAGCAGGATCAGCGGAATATGGCTTTGTAATCAGTAATACTGGAACAGGATGTTCTACTACACCAGTAGCACCTTATGGAACAGCTGATCAAGCAGTACCATTGAGTTCAACAGATTTCTTTTCTAACAATACTTTATGTGATGGTGCAGCGAGTGGAAGTATCAATAAAAGGATAGAAGTAACTCACAAGGCAAGTATAAATGCGGCAACAGTTGTGGGCACGTATAATCAACTTGTAACATACACTATTTTTGCGAACTAGTAGTCTCAAACAGTGAGTTATGAATTTATTTAATGTAATATTCTTTTGATGGAGAAATTTATTGTATTAGTTTTGCTTTTTGTATTCTGTACTGGATTTGTTTCCTTAAATCCAGCGAGAGCTATACCAGTTTCCCCAGACAAATATTTTTTTGAACTAAGTACAAATGAATCAAAGTCTTTTTCACTTAATCTGCTTGGGAAAGAAAATCTTACTGGAAATCAATCTGTATTTATTTATGTTCTTGGGATGAAAAAGACTGGAGAAGAAAATGATAGACAATTCTATATTCCAGATCCTAAACAGGAAAACGATATTGCAAATTGGATTGAACTAAATACTAATAGCTTAGATCTCAAAAAAGGTGACGTGAAGACAGTAACTTGGTCTATAAAAAATAGAGGCCTCGCGAATTGCGGGACAAATCTTGCAGCTATTGTAGTGTCCGAGAGTCCAAGATCTGATTTAATTCCAGGAAATACTGTAGCTCTCAAAAACGAAATCATTAGCCAAATTCATGTCCAAATTAAATCTAATAATAATGGAGAATGTGTCGATCTAAAATATAATACGAGACTTATTGAATTTAGTCTTGATAGCAAAACAAATAGCTTTGATCAACCACAAGTACCTTTTATCACACGTGTTCAAAATGAAGGCAATCTTATTCAAAGAAGTCCAAAAGGATTTATAGATATATTTCAAGGAGGACGTAAAATTGAGACAATTGAGTTTAATCCAGGATCTCTAGATATTTATCCAAACACTGTTAGACGGTTTGAAAATATATGGGTAGACAAGAACTATCCATATCGAGGTAATTATTTTGATCAGTTGGTATACGAGATAAGAAGCCCCAGATTTGGCTATTATGAGGCAAGACTTGGAATAACAAAGAACTCTAATCCCGAGATTCTTTCTACTGTAAGTTTTTGGATTATACCATGGAGAATCATAACTCTTTTCGGGATAATTTTAATCTCAACTTTACTAGTATTTCTTATTGTAAGATATTCAAATTATAGGAAGAAAAAGGGTAGAATATAATTTTAGAATCCAAACTAATCAAAAAAAGACTTTTAAAACTTATTGCTTGCTTTTTTATGATAGGCTTTTTCTTGTAAATTTTATTATAAAGCTCTACAAATGCTAAAATACGAATATGTTTTGGAAATTAATTGATCCTTCAGTAAACAGTCTATTTGTTCAAATAATTAGTGGACAAATTATAACCAGTACCAGTTTCTTGTTTTGGATACTTGTTTTTGCAGGATTAATAATGTCAATTGCTGTACATGAATTTGCTCATGCATGGATGGCTCACCGATTAGGTGATGATACCGCTAAGGAATTAGATCGTTTAACAATAAACCCAATCAGCCACTTCGATGCGATTGGTCTTGGGTTAATCCTATTTACTTTTTTTGGTTATGGAAAACCTGTCCCAGTAAACCCAAACAATTTTAGCAATCCTGTTCGGGATATGATGCTTGTTTCTTTAGCTGGCCCAATGTCAAATTTTCTTATTGCAGGAGTTTTTGGAATAACTTTTCTTGCATTTAGACCTTTTGTACAGTTTGAAGGAAATATTACAAGTATTACAGGAATATCTGCAGGTTTAATTTCAACTCTAGTTTATTCACTACCGATGATTGGACTTTATAATATTGGTTTAATGATTTTTAATTTACTACCTCTCTACCCTCTCGATGGTAGTAAAATATGGGGGTATTTTAATACAAAAATAGATGATTTTTTAAGAAGAAATGTCTATCCTTATTCCTTAATTATTATCATTACAATTATTCTTCCAATTATTGGAGGGTTAAGTATTTTGCAGATAATACTTATGCCATTTATCTTGATTTACACAGTGCTATTTGGAGTAACCTGGTGATCTAAGCACGAAATCGCAATTAATATAAAAATATCCTACCATTGGATATGAAGTTTGAGGACTTAAAAAAGTATTTCCAAATTAAAAGTCCTTTAACTCAATTCTCATTAATTCTGACACTATTTATTGTCTATTCAATTATAAACTTAATAGACTTCACGAATATAAAAGGCGAATGGTGGAATTATCAAAACAATTCTTCGTTCTTTACTGCTGTTATTAATTAGAGCTTATTAATTATTGCATTCTTTATTTACACTTATGTTGTCAAAAATGTTTTTAATGATATTTTTTACACTCCTCCAAACCTGCTTATTACAATTAATATTTTATTTCTTATAGTTTTTCCTACCACGCCTTTTTATATTCTCTTAAGTGTATTAGGCGTAACCTTACTTCTAAATAGAACTATCAGATTCCGTGGGATTCCGATTTTTAACACTGCAGGTTTTGGAATTTTTATCTCGTTTTTAATACTCTTTTTGCTTAATTATTTTAATATTACAAATTCAACTCTTTTCGTGTCCTGGTGGGGAACAAGTTTTTTTAAGGGTTTGGTCGCAGATGATTTGAATATAAGACATTTGATAGGTGGGATTTTTTTTCTTTTATTCGTTTTTTACACAACTAAATTTCAAAAAACTGTTTACGCAATTACTTTGCCTATATTATTTCTTTCAGCTGTTTATGTTTATTGGTATGCTCTTACTCTGGATTTAACAAGAGCTTTCTATTATGACGCCGAGCTTCTTTATGGAAATATTTTATTTATCTCACTTGTTATGATGATAGAACCCAAAACCTCTCCAACAAAAACCATAGATCAGATATATTTCGGATTTGTTGCAGCAATAATTTTACTCATCTTTTTTCTGGTAAGAGCAGTTTTTGATCTCAATGTTAATGGTCTTATGCTGGATCAACTTTCAGAAATACTTGCAATATTGACAATGAATGCAGTTTTCTTTTTTACACATCGCTTTATAATGAAGCCTGTAAATGAAAATAAAATTAAAATTGGTTCCATCGACTAAAAATGAATGGCTTGGATGGTTTGGAGATGATTTGATAAAAGTTAGGATAAAAAGCTCGCCTGATAGCTCACTTGAAGAAGATTTTTTCAAATTCCTTAAAGATGATCTGGGTGTCAACAGAGAAACAGTAGAAGTCAAGGAATTTCGCAATAATATTTTGCATCTCGAATTACCAGATATTGCTTGGGAGTTGTTTTTGACCGTAGTTAAGTAAAATTATTGACATAAACTTTATATCTCATTACTATGAAACATGTACAAAACCTTGTGGATAACTATTTGCGCCTTGATGGTTTTGCCCTTTTTTGTTTTATCTGCCAAAGCTGACACTGCTACAGGCACTACTTTTTCTGTCACAAAAGCTGTGGCGCCAAGCACGGCGGCACCTTCTTCAACTCTTGCATATTCAATAACCATTAGGAATATTTCTTCAACAAATGCAGCTCCACAAGTTGTAACTGATACTTTGCCTGCAGGTTTTAGTTATTCCGGTAATGCCCGATTAACTACAGTTTCCGGCTCTCAAGTAACTTTTACACCCCAAACAAGCGGCCAAACATTGACATGGACCTTTGATGGAGACGCCCTTCAATCAGTTCCTCCTAATCAACAAATTGTTATCTCCTATCAAGTCACTGCTCCATCTTCAAATGGACAATTTACAAATCAGGTTTGTCTTACTCAACCGGAAAACGTTTGTACACAAGCGACTGTTACTATCACAACAACTCCAAATACAGGCCTGCTAGACAATGTTTTTTTAGGAATAATTATTGGCGGTATACTTCTTTTTATAGCTTCAAGAATGCCTCATACCAAAGAAACTTTTGAAGAAAAGCTGCTCAAGTAAAGATAATAATCTTTAGTGTATAATCAACTTCATGGATAATTATCTATGGATTCCGCCTACCTCCAATAATTCTGGCCGATTTGATATTACCCAACTCGCTTTGGGAGCAACTCCAAAACCGCTACACGCCTATGAGCTCACCCGAGTCAATATACCCCCAGTTACTAATCATTCCTTCCCTGAAAAAGAGCCATTTGGGGGTTATATTTCTGCAGGGGAAGATGCAGTCTTTGGAGCAATTCTTCAACAAAATGTAGGTGATTTAGCCGGGAAAATACTTGGCTTCATGTGCATTGTAGATGGTGTTTCTAAAGGAGATCTAATAAAAACTACCTTGGGGATTAGAGAAATCCTAGATAGCCTAAAAACAAGGATGATATATTCACTAGCTCCAAGAGCTTACATCCTCGCTTCGAGTAACAGATCTCCTGAATTGATACTGGATGGAGTTGCAAGTACAGTTAGTTTAATCCTACAACAGACTCAAAGAGAATGGATAGCCTCAAAAAGACACACTAGGTCTTTTGCGGCAATATCAATTGCCGTAATTTATGAATACATGAATAAAATGTATTTTACAGTTGCAGATGCCGGCAATTGCAGGTTTTTTGTTTCTTATTCAAATGAGAATAATCAATACGTATTGGGACAAGTCTCAAAAACACATGAAGGGCCCTCAAAGGGAGGGATTACTAGCGGACTTAGTTCTCAAGATGATCTAATTCCACATATAAGCACCAGTACCATTTGCCTTACTGACATGACCATGGGAAGATCAGGAACTATCTTTGCTTTTGGAATTACGGATTTTATGGATGCATGCCAGAAGTGGGAGAAAGCAAGTAAAATGACGGTTTATACTCAAGAAGCATTCTTGACAGAAACTATAAGATACATTATGTCAAATCCGAAACAATTTCCAAACCCACTTCAGACATTGACTAGAGCTTCTATACAGCGCTTGCGCAAGTACAATGAAGAACTTATTGCTTTAGGGAAAATACATGAAAACGACAGATTGCTTTTGCAGGGGCTCGAAGATGGTTCTTTTGTGGGAATGAGTATCAGGCACAAATAAAGTTCCCAAATCGCCTACTTTTAGCTATAATCTTTAAGCTTTGTATTGAAGTATCTGCACTTTAGTAAATACAAAGAGATAATCTAGTGCAGGGAATATATTATGAGAAAAAAAATTCAATCAAAAAGGAAAATAACTCCTGATCCAGTTTATAATTCTGTTTTAGTTAACAAATTCATAAATTTTGTTATGAAAGACGGGAAAAAAAGCTTTGCGAAAGGGGCAGTTTATTCATTATTAACAAAATTAGAAGAAGAGCATAAAAAGCCTGGTATCGAGGTTTTTGAAGAGGCATTGGATAAGGCAAGACCAACCGTAGTTCTTAAAGCAAGACGAGTTGGAGGATCAAACTTTCAGGTTCCAATGGCAGTAGAAAAAGAGAAAGGGGTCTATATCGCTATGAGATGGATTATCCAGACTGCAAGAAATAGAAAAGGCGCTCCAATTGTAGAAGATCTTCTAAAAGAAGTGAATGATATTTTAGCAGGACAGGGAGATGTATTAAAAAAGAAAGATGATACTCACCGAATGGCCGAAGCAAACAGAGCATTTTCACACTTTAGATAAAGTAATCAAAGATTTATGTCAGGCATAGGAAGAAAAGTAGACTTAAAAAATGTAAGAAATTTCGGAATTATTGCACATATTGATGCTGGGAAGACCACATTATCCGAAAGAATTCTTTTTTACACCGGCAAAACCCACAAAATCGGCGAAGTTCACGAAGGCGAAGCAACCATGGACTGGATGGTTCAAGAACAGGAAAGAGGCATAACAATAACAGCAGCTGCTACTACTTGTTTTTGGAAATTTAACGGCACAACTTACAGATATAACTTGATCGATACGCCAGGCCATATCGACTTTACCGCTGAAGTAGAAAGATCGCTAAGGGTTCTTGATGGAGCTGTTTGTGTCTTGGATGCATCACAGGGTGTTGAACCACAATCAGAAACAGTTTGGAGGCAAGCTGATAAATATAAAGTTCCCAGAATTGTTTTTGTTAATAAAATCGATAAAACAGGTGGAGATCTATATGGCACCTTGAAATCTATTGAGCAAAGACTTGCTGTGAGACATTCGGCAATCACTTTACCAATTGGCCAAGAAGATCAATTCAAAGGCGTTGTTGATTTAATAAAAATGGAAGCTATCCTTTTTGTAAATGACTTAGGAACTGATATCCAACATGGGCCTATTCCTGAAGATATGCTTGATAAAGCGAAAGAATATAGAGCAAAATTGATTGATCAAATCGCAGAATACGACGATGAGGCAATGGAAAAATATTTAGGTGGCGAAGAATTAAGTGAGGATGAATTGATCCGAGCTTTAAGAGCTGGAACAATATCTGGTAAATTTTTCCCAGTATTTTGTGGTTCAGCCTTAAAAAACAAGGGTGTTCAAGAGTTATTGGATTACGTTGCTCAATTATTACCTTCTCCTCTCGAAAAACCATCAATTATTGGTCATAATCCTGGCAAAGAAGAAGAAATAGAAAGACATGCAACTGACGATGAGCCCTTTACTGCATTGGCATTCAAAGTAGCAACTGATCCTCACGTTGGAAGACTTACTTTCTTTAGAGTTTATTCTGGAAGAATTAATACTGGCTCCTATATTTTGAACTCAAATAGAGATGAAAAGGAAAGAGTTTCCAGAATTGTACTTTTACATGCAAATGAAAGAGAAGAAGTAGAATCTCTTGGTGCTGGAGAAATTGGCGCTTTAGTAGGAATGAAAGTAACTAAGACTGGAGACACTCTTTGTGATCCAAATAATCCAATCCGGCTTGAAGGAATTACTTTTGCAAAACCAGTTATCTCAAAAGCGCTGGAACCAAAAACAAAGGCTGATCAGGATAAACTGGGCGAAGCATTAAACAAATTGGCCGATGAAGACCCAACTCTTTTAGTAGAAACCGATCAAGAAACTGGTCAAACAATTATTTCGGGTATGGGTGAAGTTCACCTTGAAATCATTGTTGATAGACTGAAAAGAGAGTTTAGAGTTGAAGTCAATACTGGTGCTCCTCAGGTCGCTTACAAAGAAACAATTCAAGCTCCAGTTGAACAGGAAACTAAATATATTCGTCAATCAGGAGGCCGTGGACAATATGGACATGTCAAAATCAGATTTGAACCAAATCCAGATTCTGATTTTGAGTTTGTAAACGAAGTTGTCGGAGGTACTATTCCCAAAGAATATATCCCATCAGTAGAAAAAGGATTGAAGAAATCTCTTGAATCTGGCGTTATTGCGGGCTATCCAATAATCAACCTCAAAGCAATACTTTATGATGGTTCATACCATGAAGTAGACTCTTCCGATGCGGCTTTTCAGGTAGCAGCATCAATTTGCATTAAGGATGCTATGAGACAACCAGCTTCAGGGGCTGTCCTACTAGAACCAATTATGAAAGTTGAAGTTGTATTTCCTGAGGAATATCAAGGAGCAGTTCAGGGTTCGATTCTTTCAAGAAGAGGACTTATTCTTGGTACTGAATCAAGAGGAAATGCTACTGTTCTTGATGCAGAGGTGCCATTATCAGAAATGTTTGGGTATACGAATGAACTTCGATCTGTAACCTCAGGTAGAGGAAATTCAACTATGGAGTTTTTGAAATACTCTCCAGTTCCAAATAATATAATGGAACAAATTGTAAAAGGTAGAACAGGCAAAGTAAAATCCGAAGAATAGTGAGGTTAGACCTATCTGTTTGGCTCCCCACAAAGTGGCGAGCCAAACATTTATATAATTAACAAACCTGAAAATTAACCCTGACTCACGCTACTTGGACATGTATTATGCCCAAACCCAAGCTTGTCAATAAGAATCTTATATGAGCACGTCTCAATATAGGGTGACAATGAACACAAGCAATATGAGTCGAAAATATGGGGTTATTTCTTGTTGTAATTAGGCTAGGTAATAAGGAATTAAATTCTTTTAATGCATTAACTAATCCGAGCATTGTTTCAGCATATTGCTCCCCAAATACTCTTCTCCATTCTAATTCAACAGCGATATGGTTGCCCCGTTGAATAATTATTTCTTGATAGTCCGCGAGCACCATACCTAATAAGACGGAGAAGTTGGGATCAAGCTGATCATCTGGATGATTAGGGTTTATTTTTCGAATAAGTGGTAGAAGTCTAGCAGAATCAACAATATTATTATGTACTGCTAGAATAACATTTCTTACTAATTCATTATCAACGTTATTTAATTGAGCTTGTTGAAGACCTAATTCACTCAATCCATAATTTCTTTCTGAACCATCACTTATGTAAAACAACCAATATAAATCTGGTTCATCTTCTTCGATACAAGCATAACCAGCCAGTTCTTGAACCACATTATCGTATTAGTTATCAAGACACCGCAAGCTGTAACAAATCCATGACCAATGCCAGTTAAAACAGAACCTTCTAATTCAACGTTATCGTAATCATTATTTTTTGACATTAATATTTAGTAAGTATACCCATTCCTCATTTCCAGCCCTTTTCCCTGTAATAGGGGACTTAGTTTTATTAGCTATTTTTAGACCTTGTCTCTCAAATAGCTCTTCCGTCCTCTTCAAAATCCCAGGAATTCCCTCGGGCTTTGCAATACCACGCGAGAGTTCTTCTCTTTTCGCTTCGTAGTGAGGTTTTACTAGTGTTAAGATTATACCATGGCTCTTAAGATTTGAGATAGCATTAGGGATTACTTTTTCCTGTTTAGTCCAAGCAACATCAATAGTTATTAAATCAACTTTTTCTGGCAATTGAACATGCATTGCATTATGCCTTTCTAAAACGACCACCTTAGAATTTTTTCGGAGTCCATAATCAAGCTCTCCATAAGCTGTATCGACAGAATAAACTTTGTCTGCCCCGTTTTTTAGCAAACAATCAGTAAAACCCCCGGTACTACAACCAAAATCTGCACAGACTCTTCCGGACAAATCTAGTTGAAATTCCTCAATCGCATGCTGCAACTTGATACCTGCTCTAGAAACAAAAACGTTTTCATCCATAAAATATTCTACCATCAAAACCTACAATATGTGATAATAAGGTGCTTATGACTGAGTTTTTCAAAAAAATTGTAATTTCTTATCTTACAATTTTAACTTTTCTCAAGCTCAAGCTTTATTTCAAAGGCAAAATCATAGGTATAGCCGGGTGTTACGGCAAATCATCAGCAGTAAACCTAATTGAGGAATTAATAAAAAAACAATATAAAGTTCGATCCACAAATTATTTTGGGAAAGGACTTAACTCTGAATCAGGCATCCCATTTGCTATTTTGGGCATATTCCCCGAAAAATATAGAGCAATTGACTGGTTAAAGTATTCTATACAGGCATTAATAAACTTTTTTCAACCATTTGATTATGATTACCTCATTTTAGAAATGGGGGTAGATAGACCAGGAGACATGAAATTCCTGACTAAGTATTTTTGCCCAGACATAGGTATTCTCTTAAACTCCAATAATACTCACTCAGCAAACTTTGAGAACCTTCATATAGATACAGGTAGAACGTATGAGGATTTGATATCAGAGGAAAATGGCTATGTATTTGAAAAATCTAAAGAAGCTATTTTCTATAATCTCGACGATCCAGAGGTAATGAAACAGGTTAATAGATTTTCTGGTTCTCAAAAAATAGGCTTTTCGGGGGCCGCGTCTCATCACATAAAAAGCTTTATTCCTAGCATAAATGGCACAAAGATAACTTTTGTGTCTGAATCTCATACTTATTCAATCAACTATAAGGAGCCTTTACTTGACGAATACCAAAGTTCTTTCGAATTATTGGTGAAAATTGCTGACTTTTTAAAAATAAATTCAAAAAACTTAATCTCCACTATAGAAAACTTTGAACTTCCTCCGAGTCGCTGTACTTTATTTAAAGGACTAAACAACTCATACATCCTTGATTCTAGTTACAATTCATCCTTTGTACCAACATCTTCAGCTTTAAAATTATTAAAAGATATTTCTCCGGGCAGAAAAGTTGCTGTTCTGGGCGACATGAGGGAATTAGGGGAATTATCTGAACAGGAACACAAAAAACTTGCTCATATTGCGGCAAAATTTACTGATATTGTGATTACAATTGGACCTATGATGAAAAAGTATTTTGTTCCAGAATTTAGATTAATCAAAAATGAAAATCAGGAAATTTTTTCCTTCGAAAAAACTAAGGAGGCACTTGATTTTATAAAGAAGAATAGTTATGAATTTGTGCAGTCCAATGACATAATTCTAGTAAAAGGATCACAAAATACTCTTTTTTTGGAAATAGTAGTCGAGGATTTACTTGCAAATAAAGAGGATGCGCAAAAACTTTGCAGAAGAGATGCCTTGTATAACCAAAAAAGATTGGAATTACTAAGTATGGTAAATTAGGCTGTAATAAACAAAGACTATAGATAAGTACTAGTCTTATGAACCCAGAAGAGATAAAAAATAAAATATTAGAAATAGCTTCATCAGGAGCAAGCCAAAATGAGCAGATAAATCAGGTATTAGGATTTATGAATAATTCAGGCCTGCCAGAGCAAGCGCAAAATGAAGTTGTCAATTTATTGAGTCAAAACCTACCATTAGACATGCTAAATGCTAATCTTGGGGATTTATTAAGTAATTATTTGGGTGGAAGTGGTGTCATGGATGCAATTGGAGTAATTACCGAAGGAACCGATTTGGTAAATAGTTTTGGTGATTTTTTTGGTGGTGATTCTGGAGGTGAATAATCTTTAGAAATAAACCCATGCTTTCTTATATTGAGATTTCCAGAGCGAACTTAATAAATAATCTTTATTCTTTTAAGAAACTTCTCCCAGAAGGTGTAAAAATAGTCAGTGTAATCAAAGCCAATGCTTATGGACATGGCCTAAAAGAAGTAGCCAAAATACTCGAAAATTATGTGGATTATTTTCAAGTCGATGATATTGAAGAATTAAAAGAATTAAGAAGCGTTTCTGATAAAGAATGTTTTGTTTTTGGTTATATTGCAAAAGAAGACCTTTGCGATGCTATAAAACTCAATGGAACAATAGGTATTACATCAATAGAGCAATATACATTTTTAGAAGAGACAGCAAAAAAATTACAAAGAAAGGTTATGGTCCACATTTGTGTTGATTCCGCATTAGGCAGAGACGGGTTTTTGTTAAAGCAATTAAATCAATTTCTGAGTATAATCAATAAATCTAGATTTATAGAGATAACTGGAATCTACTCTCACTTTGCGAATATTGAGGATACACCAAATTTTTCACATGCTAAAAAGCAAATTAAACTGTATGAAAGAGCTTTAAAACTATTTTCTAAATTTGGATATAAAAATCTTCAAAAACATATTTCTTCTACTGCCGTGACCTTAGTTTATGAGACAAAACATCATGGAAACGATCTCGTTAGACTCGGAATTGGACAATACGGGATATGGCCATCAGAATATCTTTATGCGGAATATTTGTCCAAAAGCATGAAACTTGAGCCTGTACTTCGATGGGTTTCGCATATTGCCCAAATCAAGGAACTACCTAAAGGTTCAACTATTGGCTATGGTTTAACATATACAACCACTAAAAAGACTAAAATTGCTGTAATTCCGCAGGGATATAGTGATGGTTATGATAGGAAATTGTCAAATATTGGCGAAGTTCTAATTAACGGAAACTTTTGTAGGGTTTTAGGGAGAGTTTCTATGAATATGATGGTTGTTGATGTGTCACATCTTAAGCAGGTTAAAATAGAAGATGAAGTTGTTTTATTGGGCAAACAAGGCTCAAATTCTATAACCTCAGAGATGATTGCTGAAAAAGCAGGAACAATAAACTATGAAGTAATAGCAAGAATCAGTCCCCTTTTACCAAGATTGTCACGTTGAACATAGTTTAAAAAATAAAGAAAAGACCACTATTTCTAGTGATCTTTTTTGTTCTGGCTACGACCTATTCTCCCGACCGTAAATCACGGTGAAGTACCTTCGGCGCTAGAGCGTTTTACGACTCTGTTCGGGATGGGAAGAGGTAGTTCCACTCTGCTCCAGTAACCAGCGATTATATTCACGAAATACAATCGTTGATTACTTACCTGTTATTATACCTCACTAATCATGTTTTATCAATTCTGGTGGAGGGGTAACGACTCTATTTAATACGATTCCGTTTTGTGGCCTTCGTAATATTTGGCGAGGCGGGATGATTCCACGCTTATTAAGATAATGAATAATTTCATGATTTTTAGTTACTGTAGTAGCGTGTTTACAAACAGATATAGTACTGGTTAATAACCTTATCCAAGAAGGTATTTCTATGTCAATAACTCCATCAAGTAAGTTTAGAGCTTGAGGAAAAAGAGTGAATACAATTTCTGTTTACCAGCCGCTCTGCACCAAACGCGTTCTACTACAGTTATTATAGGAGTTTCTGACCACCACCAATCTAAATTTGGTTTATAAGGATCAGCAATTACAAGAACTGAGTAATTCCTTAAAAATAGCTGACTTGGATCCTCTATACGAGTTAATGCCTGATATTGAGCGTACAGACCCCCACTTTGGAAACGCAATAAATCAAAAAAAAAGATTATTGAGATCAATATATTGTTCAGCTAAAGAAAATTCGCTAGTTGTGGACACAGTAAATTTATTAAAAATGTTTTTTAAAAACTGAATAGTAGTGTTTGCGATATGAAAAAGTTTATCTAATCAAAATTTTTCGACCGATTAGTATTACTTGACTTAACACCTTACGATGCTTACATCTGTAACCTATCAAACCCGTAATCTGCGGGTGGTCTAATGACGAAAATTTATCTTGGGGCCGGTTTCGCACTTATATGCTTTCAGCGCTTATCCGTTATTAGCGTAGCTACCCAGCTATGCCGTTGGTACGACAACTGGTGCACTAGAGGCTAACCCACTCCGGTCCTTGCGTACTAAGAGCAGCACACCCTTCAATTTTCGAACGCCCGCGCCGGATAGAGACCAAACTGGCTCACGCCGTTTTGAACCCAACTCACGTGCCGCTTTAATGGGCGAACAGCCCAACCCTTGGAAGATACTACTCCTCCAGGATGCGACGAGTCGACATCGAGGTGCCGAACGGTGCCGTCGATATGAACTCTAGGGCACCACTAGCCTGTTATCCCCGGGGTAACTTTTATCCGATGATCTTCTGCACTCCCACGAGTTACAGTCGGGTCACTAAGTCCCGCTTTCGCGACTGCTCGGCTTGTAGGCCTAACAGTAAAGCATCCATCTACCTTTGTGCTCTTCGGTCCGATTTCCATCCGGACTGAGGATACCTTTGAACCCCTCCGTTACACTTTAGAAGGGAACCGTCCCAGTTAAACTGCCCTCCATGCACTGTTCCCGGTTACGCAATAATTCTAAATTTAGAACTATTGTGTAACCAGGGTTAGTCTTAGAAATCTATCAGGGAGGTATTACATTGTTGGCTCCACCAGAACTGGCGTTCCAGCTTCAAAGCCTCCCTCCTATACTCTACAAACACACTTCTAAAACAATACAAAGATGCAGTAAAGCTCCACAGGGTCTTTTTGTCCTTGCGCGGGTAGGCCGCATCTTCACAGCCATTTCATTATTCGCCGGGCTCTCCGTCAAGACAGTGTCCAAGTCGTTACGCGTTTCGTGCGGGACGCCTATTAAGCGTCGAGGAATTTCGCTACCTTAGGACCGTTATAGTTACGGCCGCCATTCACTGGGTCTTAGGTCAGAAGCTTTAACACCCCCTCCTTTGAACTTCCAGCATTGGGCACGCGTCAGCTCCTATACATCCCCTTGCGGGTTTAGCAGGAACCTGTGTTTTTGTTAAACAGTCGCTTGAACCTCTCATGTGTCTCCTATACAGTTAAGTATAGGACAGCCTTATTCCGAAGTTACGGCTGTAATTTGCCGAGTTCCTTAACGAAGAATAACCCGTCCACCTTGGTATTCTCGACCAATCCACCTGTGTCGGTTTACGGTACGATCAAAATAAACTCTCCTTAGAGGTTTTTCTAGCAAAATTAAACTACGCCAATTGACTTTGCCCGAGAGCATTGCCTTTGCGTAATAGCTTGCTTACATCCCACACAAGTGCGGGACATCAAGTCTAAAGCATTTAACTAAAGACTCTAGCTTACTACTTGCACTTCCACCTGCGGAAGCTGACAAGTTCAACTTTGGTCACCCCATTAGTAATAACGAGCTATTTTGGTAGAAGAATATTAACTTCTTGTCCATCGCTGACCCCGCGTTGTCGCGGACTAAGCTTAGGATCGACTAACCCGCAGATGATCATCATTGCTGCGGAACCCTTGGATATTCGGTGGCCTGGATTTTCACCAGACTCTCGCTACTCATGCCAGCATTCTCGCTACTTGACGCTCCAGCAAGCCTTACAGCTCACCTTCACAGCAACAAGTACGCTCCTCTACCAATTACAAAATCAAAAGATTTTGTAAGTTCACGACTTCGGTACATAACTTAGCCCCGTTAAATTGTAGGCGCAACCCCTCGTTTGCCAGTGAGCTATTACGCACTCTTTAAAGGATAGCTGCTTCTAAGCTAACCTCCTGGATGTCAGGGAGTTGTTACTTCCTTTCCCACTTAGTTATGATTTCGGGACCTTAGTCGGTGATCTGGGTTGTTTCCCTCTTGCCCGCGGAGCTTGGCCCCCGCGTACTAACTCCTAAGATACGGCAGTTGGCATTTGAAGTTTGAAAGGGGCCGGTAATCCAAAGGATCCCGGAACCCGATCAGAGCTCTACCTCCAACGCTAGTTACTTAAGGCTAATCCTAAAATTATTTCGAGGAGAACCAGCTATTTCTAGGTTCGTTTGACGTTTTACCTCTACCCACAGCTCATCCAGTAGCTTTTCAACGCTAATTAGTTCGGACCTCCCCTTTTGTTTCCAAAAGGTTCATCCTGGCCATGGGTGGCTCACCTAGTTTCGGGTCTAGTTACATTGACTAAAATCGCCCTATTCAGACTCGGTTTCCCTTCGGATTCGTTCTTTAGAAAGAACTTAACCTTGCCAATACAACACAACTCGCTGGCTCATACTTCAATAGGCACGCCGTCACACCATATATGTGCTCCGACTGATTGTAAGCAAATGGTTTCAGATCTATTTCACTCCCCTGCCTGGGGTATTTTTCACCTTTCCCTCACGGTACTAGTTCACTATCGGTCACAGAAAGTATTTAGCCTTGTCCAGTGGTCTGGACGAATTCAAACAGTTTACACGTAAACTGCCCTACTCAAGAACAATAATAATAGTTAGTTGCATTTCACTTACGGGACTATCACCCCCTCTGGTATTGGTTTCCAACAAATTCAGCTATACAACTATTTTGTAACTATTTAGAGTTGATTTCGATCACTCATTTAAAGTCTTATAACCCCATTTAAACATAACCGTCGAACCGGAGAATAAAACACTTAAGTATATTGCTATATTTAAGACGAATTAATCAGATTAAATGGTTTAGGCTGTTCCCATTTCGCTCGCCACTACTTAGGGAATCACTTCGTTTTCTTTTCGTCAGGGTACTAAGATGTTTCAGTTCCCCCACTTTGCCGCGCAGCACTAAGTGCCGCACTCACCGTGAAAACGGTGGAGTTTCCTCATTCGGAGACCCCCGATTAATAATGCTTGTTGACAGCTCATCGAGGATTATCGCAGTCTCCCGCGTCCTTCATCGCCTTTCTGTACCTAGGCATCCACCAAATGCTCTTTCTTTTTTTGATTAGAACTGGAATAGATTAACTGTGTAAATACATAAAAATAAGACTTCAAAAAAATAAAAAATCTTAAATCTAGATTTAATCCATACCAGTAAAATACACAAACATGATTCGTTCGAATAATAATATTTGAAAAATTGATACGTTCGTTTTAATTTTTCCTACCCAAAACACTCTATTCAGTTTTTAAAGAACTTAACTGTAACTAAAAGTTACAGACCACTAAATCTTTATTGAGAGTCAAAGACCTATTAGTCTATAGCCTTTTTGTTGATTTTTTGGGATTAATTTAAGAACGCGATAACTATAACACAAAAATCCACCCGATGCAAGGACTCATAGACCTTGCGAAACGATAAATATAATTGTAGGTTTTCTAGCTTTTTAGTGTTATCCGATTACACATTGACCTTTTGCTGTTATTAAGCATAATATTGTGGGTGGAACTAAAAACTAAGCCTAAATTTACTGCATTTTTCATATACCCAGCGATTGTAATCCTGCTTATCAGCCTTTTGATAGGGATTTTTACACTTATTTTAGCTTTATTATTTCTGCCGCAATTGATAATTATTATCATTTTTTCCGGGTTTATATTTCTAATTGCGTATACCTTATATTTGATAAATCTTTATATTAAATTTTCTAGGGAAGAATACCAACTATCTGAAGGCAAGCTCAGAAAATTAAGTGGAAGCATTTTTAATTCATCAACCACTGAAATAGATCTTGATAAAATCATTGCTTACTCAGAGTGCTATCACTTCATAAAATCAAGTTTATTTAATACAAAAGACGTTTTTATTGAATCTGAAGGCACACAGTCATCTACGATTAAACTTGACTCGCTTGATATAGATGAGCTTAAAAACTTTATTAACGATTTGGATGAAAGATTGGGGCTATCTAATCTAGTAAAAGGAGAAAATATAAAACCCTCATTCAGGGGATCTTTGATAGATATTGTGAATTCAGGAACAGAATTTGCTTATACGATACTAATTTTCATTGTATTTTATGGAGGATCTCAATTTGTCTTTCAGGGCAATGCAATAAGTGGTTCAGTTTTATTCTTTTTATTGATTTATCTTGGATTTTCCGTCATTGGAGTTGGCTATAGACTAACCTTGGTATTACTTGATATATATTTTACAAATTACACAGTTTCTGAAGATGCAATTTCAGTTGAGAAAGGGATTTTATCTAAAATACTGATTTTTGTACCAAAGAAATCCTTAACCGACCTTAAATCATACCAGGAATTTTGGGAAAAAATTCTAAAGCTAAAACTAATTGTTCTAAGCATAAAGAATAATCCTTCATTTGCAGTCTTAAAATATTTACCTCAAAAATATGAAATTAGCTTTAATCCAACTCAGTCAAAACCCGGATCAAATACCGACAATATAATTTCCAGCCAATTCCAAAGCCCTGAACTGGTTTTGAAGCCAAATGTCTTCAGATTTTCAATAGATATTTTTCTCGAGGTAATAATACTTATTGGTCTTCTACTTATTACATATTTTTATCCTCCGCTTTTTATTCTAATTTTACCTGGATTATCATTTATTTATTATATTGCCCTACAAATCAGTGAAGTATTTTTCACGAAATATAAATTAAGTTATGATTTAGTCACAAGAGAATTTAATTTTCTTTCTTCAAAAGTCTCAAAAATTTCTCCTGAAAATATTTCTTCAGTTCAAATCAGCCAAAACTGGATAGATAAAGTTCTAAATACCTGCACAATTACTTTTTTTTCACTAGGCGGTTCTGAGTCGATTAGATTCTCATATATCGATAAAACAGAGGAAATTATTAGGATTTCTGAAGGCATTATTGATTATGAAAAAGAAGAAGCCTTCAGTATCGACTCAAATATTAATTTTATGAACTACATAATCTCCAATCTTCCAAAAGCAATTTCTGCTTTCATTATTGACACTATACTTCTTATCATTGCAAATGTGTTTTTACCAACTTATCTTTTCTTAATATCATTAGTTTTCTTATCATTTACTTATTTGTTTGCTGCGATAGAAGACTTTCTCGGTTATAAAAATGCTTTATTAAATATCGGGAGAAAGTACATTTATTTAGAATCCGGCTGGTGGTTGAGAAAAGAGAAAATTACCCGGACCAAATTTATTAAACAAACAGAAATAAAGAAATACCCTTTTGTTAATTCTGGAGAAATAATTCTAAGCATTGCAGGAAGCGTATATGCTGATACTTCTCAAACAACATTTGATAATTTATTTAGCGGTTTTGACCAAAATACTATTTTTTTAAAATATATAGATAATCCTGAGTCAGCACAAAGCATAACAAATAAATTCCTTTTTATCGAAGAAACATCTGACGGAGTTGAGGACATTTTCAAGCCTGATTTCTTGAATCCACTTATCAAAATTGGGGTTTTTGCAATTCTCTTCCCTCCTTTGCTCCTGGCAATACCGTATTTTTACCTGAGAAATTACTTCGCAAGTTTTATTGTGGTGAATAAAAAGATAATCAGACTTAGAGGTATTTTATACAAGTCTAGGGAGGAAATTTATTTTAATAATATTGATTTTTTTGAAGAGAAAAAAGATTTTGTTAATAAAATAGCTGGTAATTCTAAACTATATATTTACACCTCGGGCAATAGCGAACAGGATATGGTTATAGGAGATTTTGAAGGAGTAGGAGAAATAGTGGATAAAATCAAGGCTCAAACACCAAAACCGGGGTAAGGTATGTGAGCTCCACATTATATTTCAGAGCTATAGAAATTATTAAAAATGGTGGACCCTAGGGGAGTCGAACCCCTGACCTCCTCGGTGCAAACGAGGCGCTCTACCAACTAAGCTAAAGGCCCTGGTGAGCGCACCTAGGCTCGAACTAGGGACCTCAGTCTTATCAGGACTGCGCTCTAACCAACTGAGCTATGCGCTCTATAAAACTTAAGAACAAACAGATTTTATGATCATAATGGATTTTTAGCAAGTGATAAAAATGCTTCTACTCCTCAACCCTCAACAAATCCTTTTTTTTAGAGCATCTTTTTATACTCTCTTCAAGCTAATTAATATCCTCACCAGAAAATGAGTTAGTAATAGCATGTCTATATTCTGCAATAGCTTTTTCAAAATCTCCTCGTAGTTCAAAAAGCCTACCATAAAGCCTGTAAATTGCTTCCTTATTTGTAGCCGGCTGTTCAAGGGCTTTTTTCAATAAGTCGTCCATCTCATCAAGTTTGCCCAACCTCTCCAATGTGTAAGCGTAATTTTCATAAATTGCTGGATAGTCTGGAGATAATTGCAAAGCCATTTTATAATTCTCCTCCGCCTTAGCAAAATCTCGAAACTTAGTTTCAAAAATCCAACCCAAATGATTATAAACCTTACCAAATTTAGGATATTCCTTGGCAATGTTATAAAGCATAACTACAAACTCTTCAAGGTTTTCTCCATTATTTAATTTTCTGTTTTCCTCACTAAACAATAATTCAGGAGCAATCTCTTTTCTATAATTAAACTTAACTAACATTAAACTAATGATCACATTCCTTCAGGAATCAATAAATTGATTCGATCCGACTTAAGACTCCAAAGTAAACCAAGTATGAAACATAAAACAGAGTTACGCTCTAACCTTAAAACAGTAACATAATAGAATACTTTACTTCATTGACAACTTAATAGTGGTAGAAAAAACCGTAAACAATGACAATCCATTACAAATACTGATTTATGACATCAGCAAACCTATGCATATTTTAAAGATATACATGCAAACTAACTCGAAAATCCCACAATAAGCTTTCGCAAATTGGAAATAAATTCGAATTTAATCACGAATCAGGATAAATCCCAATTCAAAAAGAGCATTCCCCAACCTTCGCATGAGAGCGAAGGGAACTTGCATTAAAATGCAAGCGAAAAAATTTGAACTCCCTAGAAAGGAGGTGATTCAGCCGCAGATTCCCCTACGGCTACCTTGTTATGACTTAATTACAGTCGTCGAACCTACCTTCTGATCAAAACCGATGACCATTCGGGTATTTCCAACTCCCATAACTTGACAGGCGGTGTGTACAAGACCCGAGAACGTATTCAACGCGCAATGCTGAAACGCGTTTACTAGCGATTCCGACTTCATGAAGGCGAATTGCAGCCTTCAATCCGAACTGAGACGTGTTTTGTGGGATTTGCTCCGTTTCGCAACTTAGCTTCCCTCTGTGCACGCCATTGTAGCGTCTGTGTAGCCCAAGGCGTAAGTGCCATGCGGACTAGACATCATCCCCACCTTCCTCTGCGTTAAAACGCAGCAGTTCCCAAAGAAATGTAACATTGGGTGAGGGTTGCGCTCGTTGATGGACTTAACCAAACATCTCACGACACGAGCTGACGACAGCCATGCAGCAACTGTGTTAAAGTTCCCTTGCGGGCACATCCGAGTTTCCCCAGACTTCTCTACATGTCAAGCCTTGGTAAGGTTCTTCGTTTATCGTCGAATTAAACCAGGCGCTCCACCGCTTGTGCGGGTCCCCGTCAATTCCTTTATGTTTTAGCCTTGCGGCCGTACTCCACAGGCGCCCTACTTAACGCGTTAGCTATCGCACCCAACATGCGGGGAATGTCACCGAGGTGACAATCATACATATCGAGCACCTAGTAGGGATAGTTTAGGGCGTGGACTACACGGGTATCTAATCCGTTTTGATCCCCACGCTTTCGAGCCTTAGCGTCAGAAAAGTCCCAGAGAGCTGCCTACGCCATAGATGTTCCTCACCGTATCAACCCATTTCACTAGTCCTCGGTGAATTCCACTCTCCCCTGACTTCCTCGATTCTGCCAGTATCCTATGCACTCCCTCAGGTAAGCTGAGGTCTTTAACACAAGACTTAACAAAACGCCTACGCATCTCTTTACGCCCAGTAAATCCGGATAACGTTTGCCACCCCCGTATCACCGCTGCTGCTGGCACGAAGTTAGCAGTGGCTTATTCGTATGGTACACTCGCATTGGTCCCATACAAAAGGAGTTTACAACCTTTCGGCCTTCGTCCTCCACGCGGCGTCGCTGCATCAGGGTTTCCCCCATTGTGCAAGATTCCTAGTTGCTGCCACCCGTAGGTGTCAGGGCCGTGTCTCAGTCCCCATGTGACGGGTCATCCTCTCAGACCCGTTAGCCGTCTTAGCCTTGGTAAGCCATTACCTTACCAACTAGCTGATAGCGAGCAGACTTATCTCGAAGCGCATTGCTGCTTTGGTATTGCTACATCTCCGGTATTACTCCCAGTTTCCCAGGGCTATCCCGAACTTCGAGGGAAATATCTACTTATTACTCACCCGTTCGCCGCTAGCATTGATATTGGCACTCAAAATTCAGTTTTTTATAATACTAAACCTTAAGTGCCAACATCTTTGCTCGCTCGACTTGCATGCCTAAAGCACGCCGCCAACGTTCATCCTGAGCCAGGATCAAACTCTCAATAAAAAGCTTGTCCCGGTTTTGCAAAGCAAAGACCGGGATCTAATGTAATATAAAATGGCTATCCGGCATCTCTCCGGCACGATTAAAGGCGGCTGCAAACCAAACCTCACCATTTTAAATTTAATTGAAAATAAGACTGTCCATCAATTAAGATGGTGCTCATTTATGGATTATTAAAAATATAAAGTCAAAAATTTGACGGTATTTCTACCACTATTAAATTGTCAAGAACAAAAGAGAATTATCAGAATAAACTGATAAATACCTATAATTTCTTATCAAATGGAACTATTAACTAGAGTATAATGCTCAAGTTTTAAGAACAAATTGACTGGATAGTTATTTGTAAGAACGAAGAAATATTAGCACCCCAAAGGCAAACTGTCAATCATGTATCCTGTTGTTTACTAAACTTATAGAAAAGAGGTAAATATGTCAGTTCTGTTGTGGTTAATTGCCGGTGTTTTAGTAGGAGTTATCACTGCTCTTATCATGGATAGCAAGCTTACAGGAGATACAATCGCAGCAACGATTGGAGCTCTTTTGTCTGGCTCAGCTTATGCCCTTATTTCAAGAAGCGGAGATGCTCTTGGCGATATATTCTGGCAATTCAGATGGGAAAGTTTTCTGGCATCAATACTTGGCGCAGTTATTTTTGCGATAGCTGCAGAAATATACCTCTCCAGTTCACCAACCCATAAGTTAGGACATTAATTTATTTAATGCGCAAAGAAAGTACAGCGTTATCCAGTCGCTGTACTTTTATTATTATCTTCAAATCTCAGCCAGGCCAACGAGTAGAGACTCAAAACTCCAATCAAATTACTGAGAGAAGAAACAGCTCCAACATCAAATTTAAATACACCAGCCAAATAATCAGTCCAGATTGGAATTTCAGCCCAGGCATTGTACACACCAAGTTGGTTTAGGAAATATCCAAAATGAATTAGCAGAGTTGCCAAAAGCCATAATTTCCATCTTTTTTTCCCTATCAATAAGACAGTAGCCAAAAGCGAAAATAAAATACACCAAATCAAATATCTCGAATGCATTTTAGTCATAAACATAAAGTAAAACCCGCAATTAACAGACATAAAAATAATAAGATCAGTAAACTCCAGTTTTTTATTAAACAACCTTTCTAAAATCGGGTTAAGCTTATATTTTAATTCTTTAACATACGATAATCTGAAGCCGGAAAACTTAAAATACAGAAGTACCATAGATATAGCATATACAAGATTTCCAACCAAACTTACTGAAGGACCAAAACCATAGATATCTACCAGCTTATCAGATCCGAACCCCGTCATACCAACCAGCGGCCAAAAAGTAGAAGCTCCGTTAGTAATTGAGTCACTTTTTGTGAATGGGCCTCCGATATTAAAAAAAACAAGTGCAGGATTATAAATAATGGGGATTATCGCAATAAACCAACTTGAAACCCAAAAGCCAAATCCTTGAAGAAAAACTTCTCGGCCTTCAATACTTTCCTTTTGAATTGATCTATACGATTTATATAGAATATAACCAAAGAAAGCCCCCAAGATAATAATAGTTGCGTGGTAGTAATTGTCAGAGAAAAAATATAGCAAAACTCCAATTGAGATAACCATCGCAAATGCAAGAAGCCAAAGGACTACCTTAATAATTATTTTTTTTATAAATTCAGGAGACCTTCCTCCAAAATAAAGCAAAAGGAGCACTGGAAGAAGGATTATTATCTGAATCTTGATCCAAAAGCCTAGCCCGAACAAAATCCCGGACCAAAAAGCATAACTTCTCCAAAAAGCTGCCTTTGGTTGAGACAAGCTCTTATAAAACAAGATTATTGATCCTATTCCAAAGAGCACGACAAATGTATCAAATTGCCCCCAAACACTAGAAACAAACCATAGACTCGGTAAAGCAAATACAAAAGCAGAAAAAAGCAAAGCATTACCTCTATTCAACTTTGCTTTTCTTGTAGCTAATAGGTAGATCAGAATAACAAATACTAAATCTGCAACAGAATTAAAAAACTTTAAGATAAAAACAAATGAATAATCCCCGCCGCCTGGAATTATAGGGTCCAATACTTTTGAAAAAGCAGCAAGTGACATCAGGAAGAACAATGCCCCAGGTAGGTAATCAAAAAATCCACGATACAATACCCAAAAAGGACCAAACCCCAAATCCAAAGCAGCTTGTCCCCAGGAATATTGGGTTGTAACAGTATCAAAAACAAATCCTAAATGATAAAGACCATCCACACGGAAATACATTGCAAAACAAAATAACAAAATAATACCTGCTAGTTGCCACCAGGTAAACGAATTAAAAAACTTAATAAAATCTAACTTTTTAAGAGACAAATTAGAAATCATAAGTTATTTTATCAATTAAATAACTTTGTTTAAATGAAAGCGGCGGCCCCCGAAGGGGGCCGCCTAACATCTAAACTCACCTAAATTACTCTTTCAAATTTCCATTTTCGTCAAGCATATAAATGTTGTAATCTTTTGTTTCAGTAGGAGCTTTAACTAGAGTTACTTTTCCAGTAGCAAGATCAAACTTGTAAATCCCAGTTGAATATGGATCTAATTCATTCCCCCTATTTCTCGATGGTTTTTCAAAAAGAGAAGTAAAGTAAATTTGACCATTGATTTCCTTATCACCAATTGAGACAAATTCTTCTCCAACCTTTGTAAACTCCGGATATTTATAAACTCTTAAACCCTGTGTTATTGATGATCCATTTCCAACAAAAAGATAATTACCATCTTCTGAAAATTTGAGTCCAGTTAATCTTCCGCCAATATCTTTAGAAGTTATTTTTTTTGTTGAAATATCATAGAAGTAAAGTACTCCCATATCTTCAGGTTTAATAGCTCCAAGATTGTTAAAAATTATTGTCTTGTGCTCTGGATCTAAAATAGAATTTGTGCCTTCTGCTATCTTTATAGTTTCTGATATAGTTTTCAAGAATACGAAAGTATTTTCGCTTCCATTATCCTTATCAACGTAAGTAATAGCATATTTATCATTCGCTTTTAAACTTTTTGTAATTAGATCTAAAGTCTTAAGATCTCTGTCGAGATCAGTTTTGCTATATTGGATATAATATCCTCCACTAATTCCGGTTCTACCTAACAAACCCAGAGGTGCCCTTTCACCTTGAACTTCTACAGATAAAGTTTCGTTGGTTCTAAGATTTACCAAAGAAGCGCGCCTAGTAGCCATATTGTCAGCAAGCACCCTGTCTACCTGCAAATCAGCATACCTTATCTCACAAATGCCCATATCGACATTACACTCCTCAAAATTATCAGTACTTAATGCTCCTCTACCCTCGGTATAAAAAGTACGTCCGAATTCCCACACCGAACTCATATCATTCCTAAGAATTCTTAATCTTATCATGCCAAAATTATTCTTACTATCATCTTGAACTTTCCAGTCAGAAGGATGTTTTAGCTAAATCCCTCTTTTTGTATCCACATAAGTAACCCAACCTTGGTATGGATCTGACTGTGTTGTTTCAGTCTTATTCTCAGGTGATTTATTTTTTAAATATAGCTGCACACCAAAGACACTTGCCGCTGTAGTAGAGACTATTGTTGTCACTACCAGAGCGCTTATTAATATTTTTGTTTTATTCATATTTTAATAATTTTATCTATTCGCAAGGTATATGCAATTAGGGGTACAGAACTGATTGATAAATAACTAGTAATACTCAATAATTTGGTTGTGGCGAAATCTAAGTTTAGATATATATGTACTTCATGTGATGCTATTTATCCCGCCTGGCAGGGCAAATGCACCAGTTGTGGAGAATGGAATACCATTGTTCGTGATGAGTATGACGGCGCAAAACTAAAATCAGTAGAAAAATACGAAATTGAACAAAATGTTAAAAAATTAGAAGAAACAACAGAAGAGTCTGAGAAAATCCAGACAAATATCGGAAATCTAAACGAAGTGTTAAATGGAGGCATTTTGCCTGGCCAAGTTATACTTTTTGCTGGAGAACCAGGAATTGGGAAATCAACTTTACTGACACAAATATGTATTAAAGCAAGAAAACAAATGCTTTATATCTCTGGCGAAGAGTCTCTTGACCAAATAGCGAAAAGAGCAAAAAGATTTGCAGATTTAAAAGATTTTGAAAATGCAGAATTCAGTAATGACACTAAACTTGAAAATATTTTAGCTTTAATCAAAAGCAAAAAATTTAAACTAGTTATCATTGACTCAATACAGACTATTTCAGGTGAAGAAGTCTCTGGTTTCCCCGGTTCAATGAATCAAATACGTGAATGTGCAAATTATTTAATTGATTATGCCAAAAGACACGGTGTAGCGCTTATAATCATTGGCCAAATTACAAAAGAAGGAAGCATTGCAGGCCCAAAAATTCTGGAGCATATGGTTGACACAGTTTTATATTTTGAAGGAGATGAAAAGAATGATACAAGGATACTAAGAGTTACAAAGAACCGTTTTGGCAGTACAAATGAAATTGCAATTTATAAAATGACCCAAAAAGGCCTTCAGGAAGTCAAAGATCTTGAATGGTTTTTTACAGATAATATTAAATCTGAAGAAGGCGTCGCATATAGCATTTATAATGAGGGTTCTGCATATTTTGTCGTAGAGGTACAGGCTCTATGTACAAAAACGGCTTTTGCATACCCCAAAAGAGTATCAAACGGATTTGAAAACAAACGACTTGAAATGCTTATCGCAATTTTATCAAAGAAATTAGGACTCAAACTTGAATATCATGATATTTACATTAATATTGTCGGGGGAGTAAAAGTAACAGGCACTTCATGTGATTTGGCTGTTTGTAATGCGATTCTTTCATCATATAAGTCAAAACTAATTCCTGCAAAGACATGTTTCATAGGAGAAGTCAGCCTAACAGGAGAAATCAGACCTGTATATAGACAGGAACAGAAAGTATCAAAAGCCAAAAAGTTCGGGTTCAAGAGTATCATAACAAGCTCAAATTTACATAAATTATCAACTCAGAGTTTGTTTCTAAGTTGAGAATTGCCTAGAAGTAATGTTGAGTGTTATTTTAGCTTTGCTCAAAAAGCTATTAACCCAGTTCGCAAGAATTTACTGGACGAACCTCATTTTTATCAAACCACCTGAAGTCTTTTATTGGCCATATAAGAACAACAACCCGACCTTTAATAATATTATTGACCGGGTCAATAAAAAGAAAACTTCGTGAGTCAGTACTTCTATCTCTATTATCACCAAATACCATATATTGTCCTTGCGGTATTTCATATTCCTTGCCTTCAATCATTGAAAATCCAGGAAATATTTTAGTTGTTCTTTCATTAGGCAAATACGACTCATTCAATTTCTCACCATTTCTATACACCATTCCCTTTTCGACCTTAATCCTATCACCACCTACTCCAATAATTCTTTTTATATAATCATCCTGCTGATTTTTTTTAAAAATGATTACATCACCAACCTTATAACCTTGAAATCTTGGAGTGAGTTTATCCGCGAGTACCAAGTCTCCATTACAAAAATTAGGTTCCATAGAAGGTCCTTCTATGGTATGAGGGGAAAAAATAAATAGATGAAAAACAATAAAGACGCCTAAGGCAATAACTATGACTTGTATTGAATCCATAAACCATATCGCAAGTCCCCCAAAAAAGACTGCAAAAGCCGAATTACCTCTTTGATTATCCTTTCCAGAGTCCTGATAATGATCATTTACAAGTGCTTCGAGTCTATTATTTAAGTTATCATGGACTACCTGATCCCGCATACTTTTATCCAATAAATTATTATCCATGAGTTCCTATGAGGTTATCACGAAATAAATACAAATTAAACAGGGTATTGCTACAGGCTTTGTTCTATCTGGAGCAATCGATTTAGTTTACTATTGTACTCTGATCCTAAATAATAGCCAGTTCTTATAAACTCAGCATTCACACCAACTGCAAGATCTGAGATAAAGGTATCTTCAGTCTCACCATGTCTGTAAGAAACTGTTATGCTTAGACCATATTTTCTAGCTCTTGAAGCAAATTGAATAACTTCAGTCACCGTGCCAACCTGAGATGGTTTAATTACAACATTGTTAACAGACTCTAATAAGCCTACCCTCTCCAATCTTTCAATATTTGTTGCGGTAAAATCGTCTGCAACTACTTGGACCTTTTTGTTTTTCCTCAAAATAATATCTTTAAATTCTTTCCATGCGGAATAATCATCTTCGTCAAATAAATCTTCCAGGAAAATCAGGTTATTATTTTCAACTAAGTCAAAATAAACTTTACTTAATTTTTTAAAATCACCTGAAAAGTTAATTCCAGCTTTTTTCAAATTTGGAATATAGTATTGTCCATGATCATACCTTTTATACTTTGAAGCAGACATATCAATACCAAGGTCAAATTTAAATCTCTTCTTTCTTAAATCTGTTGTGACATCACCCAAAAAAGTACCCAGACTATGCCTTGAATCATCAAAACTCAATTGTGATAGGCTAGAAAACATATTTACAAGATCTGATGAGTAATAGAAATCACTTTTTGGTAATACCAAAACCTCTTGGACAGGGAGGCTGTTTTTTTTCTCGTGAGAAGCAGATTTATAAATAGTTATTACTGGTTTTGGCAGAGAATAATCAGAATGTAATCTATCATGCGTATGACCCGAAAAATCATGCAAGACCCGAAAATACTTAAATAAGGGGAGATCTGATTCCATAGCTCCCAATCTAGCAATTGACTGTGACAATGCAGTTATAGTGTTTACGCCTAAATGAGTTCTATCAAAGGAGTTATCAATTCCAAGTATTATCCCATCTATATCCTCCTGATCCATTGAGTTTTTGCCAATTAACTCAGGAGCGACAATTCTATTAACACTCTCGATGATATTATCAAGCGTTTCCCCATCAAAACGGGTTAAATCATTATCGTAAACATCATAATACTCGTATTTACTCTTTGATGAAGCAATAGGTATAGAAGAATAAGCTGTATTTTTAGAGGTTGAAACCTCTACTTCTAAGGTAGGATGACCTTTTGAATTAATAACTTGTCTCGCTTTAACAGCCTTTATTCTCATCGCAATTTCAAACCATATTAAACTAATCGCAAGAATTATGGAAGGTATTCATAGTTTATAATTACAATAAGTTTTCATTAAGTGAAACTTATAAAAGATATTATTTACTTGAAATTTTCGCATAGTTGTGTAATCTTTTATAGGAAATGTTACACATAGACCCTCAACCAAAACCTAGCCTTAAACAAAGCCCTCTTACTCGGAATGCGAGAAGGATTTTTGCAGTTGTGCTTGGTCTTTATCTTTTATTAGACGTTTCCGAAAGAGTAACCGAAATAAGATTTGATTCTTGGATCTACATTGTTATATTCATGCTTTTCACTTTTTCGATAGCTTTGATGGGAATTGCAGAATTAGAAAAATCTATTGATAAAAGAATCAATAATTAAGCAGGATAGACCCTTTTCCACGCGCCATTTTCCTCAACCTCAACAAAAATTGCGAGTACCGGACAAACCTTAGCACTATCCAAGATTTTTTCATAACCTTTATCATCTGTATCTACCTCAACCCACCCACCATCTCTGGCCATCTCTCTAATCGTATCCATTTCAAGTTTTTTGATCACAGCTTTTCCCTCACTATCCAACTCATAAATACCTGGCTCAGCAACGATACAAGCCATTGCAGGGATACAAAGATCTTTATCTACTCTAAATCTGACTTTCATATATTATGTTAAAAATGATTATAATCTAAAGCAAACAAATTATAAGCTTTAAAATGTAAAAAAAATAAAAACTTCAAATCACTCATCTTTGACTATTTTATCAAAAATCTTACCTAAAATTCCACTTACCTTTTTTGCAGATTGCTCAAGCCCAAAGTCCCTAGTCATTTCTATTGCTTCATCTACCGCTACTTTTGCGGGAATAGTTTTTGCAATAAAACCTTCATAAACAGCGCATCTGATAATTTGTAACAAAACCAGATCTAAATCTGTAGTTTTTACAGGGTCTGAATTTTCATTCACTAAATTATCAATTTCTAGCAGATTCTTTGTTACACCATCTACAATCTGTGATCGAATTTTTGAAGAATAGTTACCTAAATCTAAATCATCAGTATTTAATTTTTCGAAATTATTATTTTCTTTGTCAAAATACAGATTATAAAGATCCATCACCGCAAGTATTCTTGCTATATGTCTAGGATCTTTTATGCTTCTCATAAATAAAACTTTTTTCGGATACTAATTCTAATGAACAAGAATACGTTATTCATAATAAGAATGGAAATTGGTTATATAGCTCTCTTAACGAGCTTGCCTTTATAGTATCCACAATTCCAACAAACCTTATGGGGTGTTTTCATTACGCCACAATTTGGGCACTTTGCAGTTGCTACTAATTCTTTTGCAATCCTCATATGATGAGATCTACGATTATTTCTTCTTGCTTTGCTATGTCTTTTCTTCTGTGTTGCAGCCATATCTACTTTTTAAAAATGACAAATCTTGGCAATTATAGCTTGAATGCAGTATTCAAGCAATTAGACTAATAATTCCTAAATTAATAATTAAAAACCTCTCCTATATTTTTAGCATACTTTTCTGAATCTAGAATTAAAATTCCGTCATAACCAGGATTTGGCAGGTCTAGCTCATCAGCACTACAAAGCATGCCTTCAGATACCTCACCACGTAAATTTCCAATTCCAATATTAATTATTTCACCCGTTTTATGGGATTTGACTGTAGCTCCAGGTAATGCGACTGGTACAATCTTATTTTCTGCTATACCGGGCTTTATATTATCCGCTCCTGTTATAATTTGTAAATAATCAGGGAATAAAGTGCCTTCCGGTTTAGCTTTGCCAACATAAACCTTGCAAATCACAAGCTTGTCGGCGTTAGGATGTTTTGTTAACTCCAGAATCCTTCCAACTACAATAAATTCATTTTGGAGATTTGCTAAGTCTTCATGCTTTTCAACTACAAGTTCATCAGAAATTTTTTCCTCAAGCAATTCATTTTCTATAGGTAGAGTAGCTAGCTCCTCAGGTAAAGATATTAATTCACTCTCACCTGGCACCTCTCCGTTATTCTCATTTCTCAATTTTTCATTTTTTACTGACTTTTGAATTCCTCCTCCACGTATCTCAAGCCCTTCTATCTGTCGTAAAGCATTTTCAATTTGAATACCGACTTCGTATACTTCCTCCGATGTAATATTTGCATCACTTTTTTGAAGCTTAATTGATACCAGAATACTTTTTTTATTTAAACCCTCTTTTTGATTCCTGTAGACATCAGAGACTTTCTTCTCGACAATTAGAGCGTTTCCCGGTATTGCAGCCTCTACAGAAGCAACTGGAGTGTTTAATGGCACAAAGACACTGTAGTCCAGCCTTGAACCCTGGAATTTTGAAAATTGCCTGAAATGAACAGTATCAACATAATTTTCTATTAATTCATCCAAAAGGATTTCAGCATAAATTGACGGGGTTTCTATATCATAGTTGTCACCAAATCTTCTATCCAGAATAAGAATCCTTCCAACATTTTTTCCATTTATTGAAATTTCTCCATTTTGATTAATTTCATAGTCAGAAACTCTTAGCTCTGCAAATAGATTCTCAATAGCCCCTTTCAATTCGAATACAGCATTTTCTTTTTCTTTTTTTGAATAAAAGCCCAGAGTCACAACCTGAACTTCTTCAGGTCTCTGACTTTCTCCATGATCCTCAGTATAAGACTTTTTTTCTTGTACTGAAGGTAAAAACCGTCGTGAAATCTCGAAAATTCCAAATTTATCAAAATATTTCAAATTTAAACCAATTACTTTTGCCATCGAACCTATCAAAGTCGGGCGAAGGAATTTATAATCTTCGGATAATGAATTTACCAAAGCCAGTGGTTCATCAATTTTTCTTCCAAGCAAATAAGAACCAAGTAAATTAACACTTTTTAAGGCATTAACATCTTTTTCAGAAATAAATGGATAAGTTATAACTTCATCCAATCCACTTGAAGTCAATGCTTTTCTAATTTTGTTCAAAACTGTTACTTTCCTGTTTCTCTCGGGCAAAACTAAACCGTTTACTGGTACAACTTTTGGAATGTTTTGGTATCCATACATTCTACCTATATCTTCGATCAAATCAGCTGATTCCTTGAGATCCGATCTATATGTTGGTATTTCGACTTTCCATATCTCTTTTGCAACTCCTACTTCATCATGTTTTGTAATAACTTCATTTTTTTTGATACCAAATCCATCAAATACCTTATCAATGAAATCTCCTTCAACCCCAAAGCCAAGCAATCTATCCACTCTTGAAGGATCAAATTCTATTTTTAAACTTTCTGTACGATTTTTTGAAAACTCTAAGTTTTTAATATCAATCAAATTTGACGCAACTTCGCCACCACAAAGTTCCAGTACAAGTCCAACTAAGGCCCTTTGAACATTTTCAATATTCATAATATCCGGACCTTTTTCAAATCGTGTAACCGCGTCAGTTCGATGTCGAAGTTTACGAGCAGTTTGGCGAATATTTATTGGATGAAAAGATGCAACCTCCAAAATAATATCAGTTGTATTTTCGTCTATCTCCGAATTACCACATCCCATTACACCACCAATTCCAATAACTTTTTCTGCATCAGTAATCAAAACCATTTCGCTATCTAGAGTCCTATCCACTCCATCAAGTGTTACGGCTTTTTCCCCATCTATTGCTCTCCTGACGATAATACCTGCATTTATGATTTTGTGATAATCATAAGCATGAACTGGTTGAGATGTATCAAGCATAATGTAATTAGTAATATCGACAAGATTATTTATTGATCGCTGACCAACTGCTTCAAGTTCCTGAACCAACCATTCAGGTGATGGACCAATTTTTACACCTTTGATTGAAATCGCGGTAAATCGAGGACATAAATCAGGATCTTTAACCTCAACGGTTACTGGCAAAATTGGAGTTTGTAGTCCTAAATCAATATTTGGAAAATCTCCTCCTCTCCAATCCTGATTGAGCATTACAGCAATTTCTCGAGCCATTCCGCGATGACCAAAACAATAAGGTCGATTTGTAATTATCTTATTATCAACATCAAACCATGTTTTATTACCATCTAAATTTCTTTCATCAACATCAACAATTTGGGTGGCAATGCGATCAATAACCTGATTTAATTCCCAATTATCCTCAGGTAGATCAGTGTACTTTTTTAGCCAGGCTACATTAAATTTCATGATTTTACTTTACTTATAACTCTTAAATTAAAATTGTCTATTAAACCTCAAATCATTTTCAAAAAATTCCGGCAAGTATTTTACATCATGCCTTAGCATCGCAAATCTTTCCGGGCCAAATCCAAGAGCAAAACCTTGATACTTTTCAGGATCAATTCCAATATTTCGCAAAACTTGTGGAGAAACCATCCCAAGCCCTCCAAGCTCCATCCAACCTTTATTTGAGCAAACACTGCAGCCTTTTCCACCGCAATTCTTACAAGTACCGTCTATTTCGAAGGAAGGCTCGGTATATGGGAAAAATGCAACACGGAATCTTATCTCAAGCTTATCATTTCGAAGTAGCCTTCTTGCGATTTGAGTAATAATACTTTTGCAATCGGTGACAGTAGTTACATCATCAACAATCATCGCCTCAAATTGATGAAACATAAAAGTATGTCTTGCATCAACAGCTTCATTTCTATAAACCCTGCCTGGAACAACAATTCTAAATGGAGGTTTGTGATTTAATCCATAACGAATTTGCACTGCAGAAGTGTGAGTTCTCGGTAAAATGTGCATTTCCTTGTCTAAATAAAAAGTATCCTGCAGATCCCGCGCTGGATGATCTTCAGGCATATTCAATGCCTCAAAACAAAACCAGTCGGTCTCAATCTCCGGTCCTTCTACCCATTCAAAACCGAACTGACCAAAAACTTCAATTACTTCTTCAATCATTTGAGAAACTGGATGAACCTTGCCGATATAGTTTTTCTTAGCAGGTTCAGTAAAGTCGATTGTTTGCAAATCTAAGGTATTGTTAGAAGAAAATTTTGAAGGAATTGCAGCAATTTTTTCCTCAATATACTTTCTCAACTCGTTTGCAGTTTTCCCGACTTCTTTTTTTTCTTCAGCAGAGAGATTTCTCAGATTCGCAAGGATAGACATTAACTCTGATTCTCTTCCCAAGTACTTCTTGCGAATCTCATCGCTGGAGGTTGCGGTTAGTAAATCTGAATCAAAATCTATTTTTATTTTTTCTAATACGTTTGTCATTTTTTACTAATTACCAGGCATAAAAATATAAGCATTATAGAATTTCACTATTCCAATAATAAAAAACACCACATAAAAAATAATTAAAACATAAATTTCTAAAGTATGAGTGCTTCTTTTACTTTTCGCAAAAACATTAGTCCATTTCAGTTCAATATAACTCAATATTAAACCAACAAAGCTGATCAAAGTCATCCAGATTCCACCATTTCGACCCCCAAAAGGCATATAACCAGCCAAATCAACATTTGTTAGCAGACCAATAACCAAAACCGCGACAAGCGCATACATTAAGTTCATTAACGAATAAGGAATTAATTCTTTTTTGTTATCTTTTGCTTTCATAGACATTTCTCTATTTTTCAATATTACTTCTCAATTATCAATTCTTTAATCTTTCTCCCCATGGTTTTCTTTAACTTACTACTTATGCTTTTGCTATGCGAGATTTTATTTTAGGAGCCTTTGCTGTAGCAGCAACAGCGACGAAAAATAAAATCTTGGACACTAAATTATCCTCACAAAAACAAAAAATCCCCAAACTCTAAACAAATTACTCTGTCTTGAGTCTAGGGACCAAATGGTTAATTATCGATTGACAATTAATTCCGGTGTTACCACCCACTTTCCCGTATATTTGACTTACGGGCACTTTGAAATATCTTTAATTTTGAAATTCTGTTTCTTTTACCTGGAAACATCAGGATGAAAAACTTTCACTTCAAGGTTTTTCTCTCTTAAACAATTGTATATGCGATTAAACAAAATATCAATGCCTAAATCTATAGATAATACACAAACATCTGCTCATCATCTGAATCTTTAATTCCCCCCGTAGAACTATAAAGCATCATCGCAGCAGAATTAGATTTATTTGTGAGAACCCAAGCTTCAAAAAAACCTTCAGATCTTAATAAATCCAGCAAATAATGAATCATGGATTTTGCAATGCCTTGTCTTCTATACTTTTCCGAGACCCCAATTTCGTAAATCAAGAACTGCTTCTTTGAATCAAACCTATCTAGTTTATAACCATAGAATATCCCAGCAACGTCATCATCAATAAAACCAATAATTAAAGCATTATTAATATTTTCTAAAAACTTTTTTGTTAAATCCAGAGTCTATAAGTCATCATCTTTGCTTTGAGATGGGTGTAGAACATTAATTCCCTCCATCAATTTTTGATTAATATCCTCAAAGGATATTTTTTTTACTACCATAATTTAAAGTAATTCTTTTAGCCATACTTTTTGTTCGTTTGTTTATAAACTCGGCTGTGATTTCATAGAATTTTATCACAGACTCAAACAGTACAAACTGTGCCACAAAAAGTATGGCTATCATTTGAGAATATTTATAAGCAGAGCTCTTAGAACCCAATTATGCTAATATCCATACGTGGAAAATAGTTTCCTGCAAAAACTTTTTGGCGAAAAGGAAATTGGTGCTGATATTAATGTTGCGAGAATTATTTCTCACAAAGAAATTGAGATAATCAAGCTCTATGCTCAGTATTTAAGCCAGAAAAAAAAGAAAAATATTATCCTGCTTCCAAAAGAATTTCTACATCCGGAGCTTTCTTTTTACATTTTAGAAAAAAACCAAAAAATCCCTTTACATAGTGTTAATCAAAACCTTACGGAGTTTAACTTTGAGAAAGTAGATAAAGTGTATGATGAAATGCAATTTTCTTTTAAGGGCGATGTTTTAACTGTATACAGTAATATAGATGATTTGGTTTTTAGAATTGACTTTTTTGATAATGTAATTGAAAAAATAAGCTTACTCGACCCAATAAGCTTAAGAGTGATAAGAGAAGTCAAAAGTGCGATTTTTACAAATATTAATCCTGAATCACAAAGCTTTCATCCTGAAGTCTACGGTAGTTTTGATGATTATTTACTCCAACCAATTATCTACACAGAAAGCTCTTTGCCTCTCCACATAGTAGATATTAGTCTTGAAGAAGCAAGATTAAATATCAAACAAATCCCTTCTTTTCATAAAAATGAAGCAGCATTTCAATCCTTTGCAAAACAATATTCAAATTATCATTTTTACTATTTAGGACATTTTGAAGATCTTATTCCAAAGGGATTTAAGGAATTTGGAGATAATAAACTCGAGATTTTGAATCTTCCCTTCTCTACTTCTAAAGGATTCATAAGTGAAGATCAAAAAATTATTTTGCTTACGGATTATGAAATCTTAAGCACAATAAATCTGGAAAAGGCAAAGCAACGTAAATACTCCAAGTTTAATAAATTATTTGAAAATGAGATTAATATTGGAGATTATGTCGTTCACGAAGCTCATGGCATAGGGATTTATCAAGGAATTGAGACTCGACTTGTGCTTGGCGAAGTAAATGAATACGTAATCGTTGAATATCTTGATAAAGATAGGCTTCTAGTACCATTTTCACAATTAGGCCGGCTTTCAAAATATGTTTCGACCGAAGGATATCAACCAAAACTAACAAAGCTAGGAACAGCCGAATGGGAGACAATTAGGCGCAGACTAAATAAAAATGTTGAGGAAATAGCAAAAGAACTTCTTGAAATATATGCAAAGAAGTCAATGGAAAAGGGGTTTGAATTTGAATTAGATAATAAATTGCAAGAAAAATTTGAAAGTGAATGTGAATTTACTTTAACCGAGGACCAAATCAAAACTTTAAATGAGGTAAAGTCTGATATGGAAAGCACCAAACCTATGGACAGGCTAATCATAGGAGATGTTGGGTTTGGCAAAACAGAAATTGCTCTAAGAGCTGCATTCAAAGCTATACTTTCCAAAAAACAAGTGATGGTTTTGGCTCCAACAACCGTTCTAGTTTCTCAACTTTATAATGTTTTTTCCTCTAGACTAAAGAATTATGCCGTAAATATTTCCAGGGTTTCGAGATTTGACGGAGTCAAAAAAAATAAAGAAAATATAAAAAAAGCGAATTCTGGTAGCATTGATATTCTCATCGGGACACATAGATTGCTGTCCAAAGATATTCAATTACCAAATCTTGGACTATTAATAATAGATGAAGAACAAAGATTTGGGGTGAAGCAAAAGGAAAAGATAAGAAAATTACGCACAAATATAGATTTGCTTTCGATGTCAGCAACCCCAATACCGAGAACTCTTCAAATGGCTTTAACAGGCATAAAAGATATTAGTATTATTGCAACTCCTCCTTTAGGCAGACTACCAGTTCATAATGAAGTAATTTTTGACAATGAAATAGCAGAAAAGGTGATTGATGAACTTAAAAGAAAAGGCCAGATTTACATAGTTCATAATAGAGTCGAAAGTATAGATTCATTTGCTAATCAGATCCTAGAACAATTGCCAAAAGGAACAAAAATGACCGTTGCTCACAGCCAAATGAAATCTGAAAACCTCGAAAAAATAATGTATCAATTCCAGAATAAAGAGTTTGATGTTCTAGTTGCAACAACAATTATCGAAAATGGCCTAGACATACCAGCAGTCAATACAATTATCATTGATGATGCTCATAACTTTGGACTTTCACAGCTTTATCAACTCAGAGGAAGAGTAGGCAGATCCAAAATCCAGGGATTTTGTTATCTGGTTTTGCCAAAGATTAGGGAGTTTATTGATTTACATAAAAATCCTAATCTGGAAACAAGAAATCTAAAAAAACTTCTCGAACAGAATAAAGTAGAAGACAGATGGGTTACACCAGATGCAGTTTCCAGAATAGAGGCAATTCTGGAAAATCAAGAGCTTGGTGCGGGTTTGAAAATAGCCTCAAGGGATTTAGAAATTCGAGGCTCTGGAAATATCTTAGGCACTGAACAAAGTGGCCAGATAAATGCTGTGGGATATGAGCTTTATATCAGATTACTTGAACAGGAGATTGAAAGAATAAGAGGACTAAAAATTCCAAATTCCTAACCCCCTTACCACAACAAGAAAAACAACCGCAAGAATAATAATCCTGCATATTCCGTCAATAAAAATTATCAGATATTTTACAAATTTATACCTATCAAAGAATATTTCTAAACTATACAAATTATTTTTTTTCCTTGATTAATCTTGGAAATATAATAAAGAACAAGGTTTAGAAAAGGTGCTGTAAAATATTTCTCTAAAGTATTTATAAATGGCTCAGAAGCCGGATCTACATTAACAGTCACATTACCAGTAGCTGGTCTGACATCCCTTATGCTTTCACTTCCGGACACACTGAATATTTCATTTTGAAAATTCTTTATTTCTTTTTCCGGAAACATTAAATTAGCATATCAAGAGTATAAATATTAAGATTTTTTAGCCTAAAAGCCATTGCCGTTTCTGATACTCCAAATAACTTTGCAAATTCTGCAATTGTTTTATATTGTAAAACGGTCTTTTCGCTATTTGCCGAGCTTCTTACAATATCTTCGAGCATTAATATCTCAGCAGCTATTTGATTAGCTTCTCTCTCAGCCTGATTATCATTTCCATTTCTCTCAATCCAAAAATCTGTAATTATGCCCTCTTTCTCCAAAGTATCATCGACACTTTTTAGTGAATCAGCTCCATATTTATATTGATAATAATGGTCTAGTTCATGTGCAATAGTGAATCTTTTTCGCAAAGGAGAATGTTTATCATTCACAAAAATAGCCCATTTTCCGTTTTTCTTGACCAAAGCTCCGCTTTTCCTATCGTCCTTAAAGGGGAACTAAAGTAGAGAAACTCCTAAATATTCACAAAACTTGTCAATATTTAGGTTGCCTTCTACACGGAATCGATCGGAATCTCCTCTTGCAATACTTTTTATTTCTTCAAAACTCATGATTTATTATACATAAATTTAGTTTCCATTCATTACTTTGTCCCATATAATAACTCAAGAAACTATATGTCCTCTCCAAAACTGCGTTACACTTTCTTTACAAAGAACTTAATTTCTCATTATAACATATGTACATAAAATGCAAATACGCCTTCATAATACTTGATGTCATAAGGAAATCTAAAAAATTAATTTAAAGGAAGCTTAGTTCAAGGTTATAGTGACCCATACTACATGTAGCTGTAATTTTTGATCCAGGTTTTTGAGGAGGTATTCTTACTTCTACCTCACCAGTCAAGGGGAGGTCTTTTCTGATATTTAATTCATTAATTACGAAAGTATTTGAGCAATCAATTGTGTTTTTTGTTGTTACTTTTAAAACTGTGTCTTTTTCAGATTTTAGCGTAACTTTTTCAGGAGTAAATCCATTTTTTGCCATTATATTAACAACCTGGTTGTTTCCTTCTTCTATTACTGAGTCACTTATAGATTGTCCTGATTTTGGTGTTAAGGAAAATGCTAAATATATCAATCCGCCAATAACAATTAATGAGATAGCCAAAAAAATAAAAACAGGAGATTTTAATAATTCAATTGTATTATTTCTTGTAATATTCATCTCCATCAAATTTAATTATTATAACAGCATTTGTTTATCAGCATCAAGCAGATTCTGATACTTATAGGTTCAACACAAATAAGGTATTAATGATGCTAGCGATATCTGCTCTAAAAATAATGTAAATCAGCAATACAGGGATAAGAAAAACGCCGAGTGGAACAGCAGTCTTCATGCCGACCTTTTTTAGAGCAATCATGGGTAAAAAAATAATTGTGGCAATTACATAGGAGGTTAGAATCGAGTAAATTGTAAAAGGCCAGCCTAGAAATATCCCCATAATTATTCCCAGTCTCAAATCACCTTCACCAATCCCCTTTTTTTTTGACAAAACATATTGCGTGTAAAAAAACAGAAATCCAAATGCTACCCCTATAACGATAGAGATCATTTCATTTTTAACAACAAAAATTTGATAAAGTATCGCCACAAATATTAAGCTGATATTAAATATTTCTGGTAACTCCATAAAAAGCCAATCGCTCACAAAATCCCCTAATAGCAACCAAGCAGCAATAAAAATAATAAATCCCGCCACAGTAAGTCCAAAAATATAGTAACAAATCAAAGCCAGCAGTGCAGAAGTAATTTCTACAATGGGATATTGAAACGAAAGTTTTGCATTACATCCCTTACAACGACCTTTTTGTATAATAAAACTCAATATCGGTATCAGTTCAAAAGCTGTAAGTTCTTTAGCACATTTTGGACATTTGCTACGTCCTTTCCACCATGGAGTTTCATCATGAGATCTTAGTATTAAAACATTTAAAAAACTTCCAAAAACAGCGCCAGTAATAAAAACAAGTATATATATCCAAATATCATAAATTAATTCCATCGCTTAAATAATTATCATCATTACAAGAAAAAAACAATAAAAATCACGGAAATTCTTCGATAATTGCTCATATATATCAGTTCTGAAGTGTACTTTTATTCAATAAACATAGTAATATAGTTAGAAATGTTCTTCTTAAAAAAAATCAGAGCTTATCTGAAAAAACTTGGGCCTGGTTTTATTACAGGCGCTTCCGACGATGATCCTTCAGGTATAGCCACTTATTCACAAACAGGGGCTCAATTTGGATACAATCAGCTTTGGACAGCTCCTTTTTCATTTCCATTTATGGTCTCAGTACAGGAAATGTGTGGACGAATAGGTATGGTCACTGGAAAAGGACTAGCTGGGGTTATCAAGAAATATTACTCAAAGAAAGTTCTGTATTTTTGTGTATTAATACTTTTTCTTGCAAACACGATAAATATCGGTGCCAATCTGGGGGCCATGGCCTCTTCTGCTCAACTTATTTTTGGATTGCCTTTTTTTGTTTGGTTGATAATTATTACCTTGGTCTGTCTTCTACTGGAAATTTTCGTTTCTTATGACAATTACTCCAGAATTTTAAAATATCTCACTTTTTCCCTTTTTGCTTATATTATTGGAGCTTTTTTTATTAAGCAAGACTGGGCACTTGTTTTTAAATCAACAATAATTCCCACTTTTTCTTTTAGCGAAGAATATCTATTAAATATTGTTGCTATTTTAGGAACTACAATTTCTCCATATCTTTTTTTCTGGCAAGCTGGAGAAGAGGTAGAAGAAGAAGTCGAGAAACACAAAATAAGATCTATGGGAGCTGGAATTCCAAGGGTTACAAAAATTGATTTAAAGGATATGCGTCTTGATACATTAATAGGAATGTTTTTTTCTAATCTTGTTATGTTTTTTATAATTCTAACAACTGGATCATCACTTTCTTCAATAGGAATTAACGATATAAATTCCGCGACAGATGCAGCTATTGCATTAAGGCCAATTGCAGGAAATTTTGCTTATCTCTTGTTTGCATTTGGGGTAATAGGAACTGGTCTGCTTGCAGTACCCGTATTGGCCGGGTCTTCATCATATGCTATTTCAGAAACATTTGGATGGAAAGAAGGGCTTTATCGTAAATATAACAAGGCACTTGGCTTTTATGGTGTAATTGCACTTGGAACATTAATTGGATTATTTATTAATATTTTGCCAATACCGCCATTTAAATTACTTTATTACACTGCAGTTTTGAATGGTCTAAGTGCTCCAATACTACTTTTTATAATAATGCTTATAGCAAATAATAAAATAATTATGGGAAAAAATGTAAATGGTAAAATTTCCAATTTTTTTGGATGGACAATTACTTTTATTATGGGGATTTGTGGTTTAGCCTTAATAGCAACCTTATTTTAATCTCTCTCGGTTCTAATTCCCCGCAGCTTGCTGCGTAAGTAGTATACGTATTGTGTGGGCGAATTTATCCACAAAAGCCATAATGTAAGCGTACTTATGTACCACCTTGTATTTCCCGCGAAGTACCGAAGATCCGTACGATATAAGATTTTTGGAAATAGGAAGAGATAAAAACCATGTACACTTCCTAATCCAATCAGTAACTAAATTTAGCGTAACAGATTTAGTCAAACGAATAAAAGGCATAACTGCTCGAGAAATATTCCGAAGATGTCCCGAAGTCAAAAAGCAACTTTGGGGAGGAGAATTCTGGAGTGATGGTTACTTTGCATCAACAGCAGGCAAGCATGGAAACGAACAAGTCATCAGTAAATATGTTCAAAAACGAGAAGTTAAAGAAGAATACCAACAACTTCACCATGAACAATTAGACCTGTTTCTTTGATATCCCGTCTGCTTGCAGCGGGATTGTTCATTTGCTGGTTGCGGAAGCATTCACTTTACACATAATAGTATTAACGAAGCAACAGGTGCCTATATTTATGATATTACTTCGAGTTCCCTTCTGCCTATTATAATTTTTTAACTACTATGGATATAAATTTAAATAGCTCTTATATAAATACAATAAAGAGATTGTACAGATTAAGTACAATCCTGTAATTGCCCAATTGGCAAGGATTAATGAGGTTCGATTAAGCGATAACTGGCGGAGAGGGCGAGATTCGAACTCGCGGTACAATTAAGTACACTGCTTTTCGAGAGCAGCACCTTCAACCACTCAGACACCTCTCCAATATAATCACAGACTAAATAAGCTAACTATTTGAGCTATTCAGAACAAAGAATTATATCAAAAGAAACCAAACTTTATTCAATTCAAACCTATCATTGCTGGATTGGAATATTGGAAATTCCATCACTACCCCTTATATAAAATAGAGAAGGGACTTGCCTATGTGTAACTCCGATTCGTCTGAGTGAATTTGGATCTAAATGATGCAGATTCAAAAATTCACCAATTTGAACTATTCCAATTGGATATGACAAGGCTTGCTCCTGAATCCACCAAATCTGATTGCCTGAAAAATAACTCAAGATATACCTGTATCTCCTTCAACTTCCTCTTGTGCGCTGCAATGCATCCCATGAACGCAAGCTCTACAAAAAAAAGTCTTTATAGCCACTCAAAGCAATATAATTTTCAGGATTATTTGCAATCCAAGATATCATCGGCGCAACTTTATCTGCGAATTCACCTATTACTCTTTCACGGTCTGGATATATTCTCTCCCCAAAAACATCGACTAAATAGTTACTCCACCTTGATACCTTATAATTTGTTGCTCTTTATTGCTTGTAAGAGAAGCTATAACAATTTCTGATAATGAGTATAAATATTTCTCAACAATCTCCCTTCAAAGAAACGGTTTCTTTATTAGCAAACTAATATCTCAACTAAAAAGCAATTTTTAAGTTTTATTTTATGAGTGAGGACAATTACTTTTCAGCAAAATAATAAAATATAAATTATCATTTTGCTAAAAGGCGAATGCTTGTCCGAAACGAATAACATATAACTTAAGAAACATCTTGGTTGAGATCTAGAATCTAGCTTTTACAACCTTATAGCAAACTAAAGTATCGCCAGTTTGTAAGTCAGAATTTGGTTCAATAAGTATACCGCATTCTGTACCTATTGTAGCCTCTTTTATTTCGTCTTTTGAGTGCTTAAGTGAGGTGATTTTCCCCTCGTGCACTCTCTCTCCTTTACGTAAAACATAGGCTTGATAACCTTTAACTATTTTGTTCTTAGATACTCTGCAACCTGCGACAAATTTTTTATTTGATAATTCAAAAACCTGTCTGATTTCCGCCTCACCTACAATTTCTTCTTCGCTGGTTGGGGCAACAAGTCCGAGCATTGCTCCTTCTACTTCTTCAAATAATTCATAAATTATTTTATATTCTCTGATCAAAACGTCTGAATCTTCAGCTATTCTTATGATTTTTGGATCGACTTTGATATTGAAAGCTAAAATAATTGCAGATCTTGTTTTTGCTAATTCAATATCGCTCTGTGTAACAGCACCAGTTCTGGATTCTAGAATTTTTAATTCTGTTTCGGGTACTTCAATTTTCTTAAGTGCATTCAAAATAGCCTCTAAAGATCCACCTGCATCAGCAATTACGATAACATTAAGTTTTTTAACATCTTTGTTTTGTTCTTCATTAGAAAAGAATGCTGCTAAAGTGCTTTTATTAAACTTTTCCATCGATTCCTCTCTTTGCTCATTAAAGCTACTCTCTTTTGAAGCATTTCTGGCTGCTGATTCGTCGGAGTATGTTCTTACAATTTCTCCAACTTCTAAAACTTTCGGTATTCCAACTATCCGGATAGGGAGTGATTCCAAGGCTTCTTTGATGGTTTGATTATTATCATTAACAAGTGCCCGAATCTTTCCATAAATATTTCCTCCAACACAATAATCTCCTTGCGTTATTTTGCCGAATTTTACGATTACTGTTGCAACAGGCCCTATGTTTTTATCCATAAAAGACTCAAGAACAATTGATTCAGAAAGGTAGTCAACTTCTGCATTATCTGTATATTTATCCAGTTCGTTTAATTCTGCAATAAGGTTAATCAGTTCAAGCAATTTATCAATGTTTGTTCCTTTTTTTGCAGAAATTTCTACAAAAGGTATTTGTCCTCCATATCCTTCGACGAGAACCCCTTCTGTAGCAAGCTCTCTTTTAACTTTATCTATATCCGCTCCTACAGAATCAATTTTATTTATTGCGACAATTAATTGTGTATTCATCTTTTTCCAAAGAGAAATTACTTCTTTGGTTTGAGGCATAACTCCATCATCAGCAGCAATTACAAGAATAACAATATCGGTAATCTTTGCTCCTCTTTCTCTCATTGCAAAAAAAGCCTCATGGCCAGGAGTGTCAATAAAAGTAATAGGCCTTCCACCAAACTCTACCTGATAAGCTCTCACATGCTGTGTAATCCCCCCAAATTCCTTTTCTGCAATATTCGTATGCCTAATATAGTCCAAAAGGGTAGTTTTACCATGGTCTACATGACCCATTATAGTTACAACAGGTGCTCTAAATTTTGGCTTTGCATCGTTAGATTTTTCGTTCCCTTTTTTCACCATTGCTTGAATTGATTGTAAACCAAAAAGCCATTTTATACCAATATTTTGACAAAAGTCAGCTGATTTCAGAGAATGAGATAGTATATTTAAATAAGAATATGACAAAGCACTCAAAGTCACCAAACCTAGCAAGTCCATGGATTCGCATCTTAGCGACATTCATTGATATTATAATTTATGCATTTGTTGCCGGAATCGTTTCTTTGCCATTTGGTGCTGCAAGCGCCTTAACACAAGCTCTATCTCTCAGATCCGACGATTTTAGTAATTTTGCAGCTCTTAGTGCCGCAAGTACTGGTACCAGCTTTATTGCAGGATTATTATCTCTAGTTGTATGGACTATTGTATTTTTAGTTGTACCAATCTATGTATGGAAAGGCCAAACAGTAGGAAAAAAATTATTAAATATTAAAATTGTAAAGGCATCAGGTAACCAAGTAGATCAATTAGATATCCTAAAGAGATATTCAATCCCAACAGGTCTGAATCTTGTTGCATTGATCCCGGTTTTGGGCTGTGTTGCATGTGTACTCCCAATTATCACTTTAGTAAACCTTTTTATGCTTTTTAGTGATGAAAAAAGGCAAACTATTTATGATAAAGTTGCAGAAACACTTGTTGTTGATTCAAAATGATTCTTTAGAGATCTGCTAAAATCTCTAAAAGATGCAGAATCAATTTATAACACAACTTAAGTCAGATCAACAAGTATTTGATTTTCTGAAAAAACTTTGGATAAATAACTTCTCTTGGCTAGGTTTTGATTACCTTGCAGAGGAAATTTTTGAAAAAATAAAAAATTCACAAACAGATACAGAATTTATTCAAGAAATTGACAATATTTTGCAAAATAGTGATTTTAAAAAAATCTCTAGGAAAAATTTTGCCCAAAAGAAATTTAAGTCATTTCAATTTGAACTAATCAAGCCCTATCTAAAAAATGTAAATAACTTACTTGATTTCGGTTGTGGCAAAATGGCTTTACTTAGGCGCATAGCAAAAGAGGAAGAACTTAATGATATCAAACATCTTTTTGGTTATGACCCAAATGTCAATGTAAACTATGCTGATTTCGACAATCGAGCCAGGTTTATAAATAAAGTTGAAGATTTATTTCCTCAAAAAAATAGGCCAAACTCTTGTTCTCGAGGAGCCTTGGCGGTCGCGGCCACCAGCGACGAGAGAAGCAAGAGTTTGGCCGACTCGAAGTTCGATTTAATAATATCTTCCTATGTCTTCCATCATATGACAATAACAGAAATAGAGAAAAATGCAGAAATCATTAAAAAACTTCTTGCTGAGCACGGTAAATTAATATTAATCGAAGAGTCTTTTGAAAACGATATGCCTGACCAAGAATCTATAAACCATCTGAATCAAACTGGTTTTGAAACAAATAATAATTTAACAGAAGATTTTCTCAAACTTTCACTTATACAAAGAAAACAGGCAATTTATCTAAATGACGTGCTAATAAATTACAAAAACCTTAGCTATATTCCATGGACTTTGCAGTATAAAACAATGATAGAGTGGGAAAGTATATTTACCAAAGCACGACTAAAACTTCAAAATAAATACTTTTTTGGGTTCATTCAATCTGGACGATTAAAGCAGGGTATTACTTCAATGCAGGTATTTACTCACTTTTAGGCAATTCTTCAACACAATCAGCATATCTCCCTCCTCCATAGTCTACATGTTTAGTACATCCAATTATCGCCTCTAAAAAAACATGATACTCTGATGCATTACCACCATCAAAAATAATTGCTAATCTGCTAACTCCTACTTCAGCTAGTTGACCAGGATCAATTTCATGAGCAAATGGAAGCGAATAACCAGACTGCGTCCAAGCTTGTACTGCTGCTTCGACATTTGGAGCAAATTGACTTTAAGCTCTCCTACGTGGCTCTGCTTGTGAACTTTCAACTTGTCCGAAATATTGACGGTTATAGCTTGCTGCTCGTGGATCATCATAACTTACAACACAGCCATATTTCCAACGATTTCCGAAATAACTGTGACTTGACATATGTAAATTACATCATACTACAGGCTATTTGGCAATAGAGCTAGCTCTTATTTCTCGAATAACTGTAACCTTCACTGTACCTGGATAGGTTTGAGTATTTTGAATTTCTTTAGCAATATCATTTGACATTACAATTATTGCATCATCATTTGCAGCAACAGGGTCAACAAAAACTCTCACTTCTCGACCTGCATCAATAGCAAATGCTTCTTTAACTCCATAGTTCTTTTTTGCAATTTCTTCCAGAGCTTTGATTCTTTTTACATAGTCCTCATCTTTACCATATCTTGCTCCTGGTCTTGCACCGGAATTTGCGTCAGCGATGTAGATAATTGCAGATTCCATGCAAACTGGATCTTTTGCCATATGATGAGCATACATAGCATTGATAACTTCTTCTTTGAGTTTGAGCTTTCTTCCTATTTCCTCACCCAATTCCATATGATCTCCTTCTTTTTCATGGGTAACTACTTTACCGATATCATGCCAAAGAGCGCATTCTTTAGCTAACTGAATATTTAGACCCAGTTCAGCTGCAATATGTTCAGAGAAATTAACCACTTCCAAAACATGAGTAGCCAGACATTGGCCATAGCTAAATCGATATTTCATTCGACCCAAATACTTCAAATGTTCAAGTGATAGATTTGGAAAACCAGCCTTATAAGCTATTTCCTCGCCATCTTTTATGATTTGTTTTGCCAAATCAAGTCTTGATTTTTGAACAAATTCCTCAATTCTGGCAGGATGTATCCTACCATCACGAATTAGCCTTGTAAGTGCCATTTTTGCCAGCTCTCTTCTCAGGGGATCAAAGCAAGAAATCACAATATAGTCATCTGCCTCATCCATAACCAGATCTACGCCTGTGACTTTTTCAAATGTTTTAATATTTCTTCCTTCTTTTCCTATTATTTTTCCTTTCACTTCTTCACCGGCCACAGGAAAGATGGAAGTCGTATATTCTGCGACATAGTCAGTAGCAGCTGAAGTCATGGAATCAATCAAAATCTCCTGGGTAATGGTTTCTGATTCTTTTTGGATTTTTTCTTTATAATCCCTTATTTCCTTTGCAAAATCATGTTCCAGTGATTTTTTTATTTCTGACATCAATTGATCTCTGGCTTGCTCCCGAGTTAGATTCGCTATTTCAGATAGTCTCTCTGCAACTTTTTCTTTTTCTTTTTTAAACTCGGATCTTTCTTTTTCTAGTAATTTTTCATCGTTTTCTAGACGATTTTCCTTATCTAAAAGCTGATTAGACTTTTGCGTAAGAACTTTATCTCTTTCTACAAGCGCCTTTTCAAGCTCAACCGAAGCTTTTTTCTTTTCTATAGCTTCACGCTCAGCTTTTTGAATAATTTCAAATGCCTTCTCGTCAGCATCTTTTATTTTCTTCTTTGATATCGTATCAAGTAAATTGACCTTTTCCTCTTCGGAAAGGTTTTTTATTTTATTTAAAGCTTCATCTCTCTCCTTAGCTAATTTTTGATTTTGCACAAAAAAATAGCCTCCTCCAACTCCAAACAATACCACCAGAACTAAGCCAACAATACTTATTGGTTCCATATTAATTTTATTATTTAATGCCTGAGGGATTTAGAATAATTCAAAAGACCTCCACAGAAAAATCTGCGAATTAAAGTTGTAAATGTGTTTTTTTAAAAATTTATAAAACATTTAAGGTCTCTATCAAAAATTATATCCCAATTCCTACAGGTTATGATTCATTATAACCTAAATAAAAATCTTTTAGAAATTTAATAGTTTTTACAATTTCCAAATCAAGAGAGAAAAGGTAATAGTATGGTAATTCTACGGCTTCATATATTTCTTTTTGGAACTTAGATAAATGAATTGAAGGATTATTTTCAGATTCCTCAGCTAGACAACCAAGAATAATACTATCTTCATGGGGACTTAAAAAAGTTTTAGAGCTTTGATAAAAATCTCATCCAATTTTGCTGGAGTAGACAAAGAATCATAACCTTCTGATTTTAGAAACTCTTCAGCTTTTTTAGAAAATGAATTTAGTTTTTTCTCGTTACCAGCCATATTATTTTAGCAGCTGATTTAATACCTTATTCCAACTTGGGAAATCAATAAGCCTAAAAAGAATAGTAATGCTCAAAATTGTTATGGCAATTTGAATAAAAATCCCCCAGACAGATCTATCAACATACCTTAACTTTTTATCAATCCTTACGAAAAATGCCCAAATCTTATTATCTTTATTATCAAAAAAATAAAAAGCCAAATAAATTAATAAATTAGTAAAAGCTCCCAAAATACTTTGTATATTAAAATTTACTTCTAATGAATTTAAAGAAAAGGTAAAAGAAAAGTCCTTCTGGAACAAAACAAAGAACATAAAAAGCGCATACACTGAAGCTAGCGAAAAATCAATATACCTTGCGACTTTTACAATTAATTTTTGATAATTTTCTGGATCCCAGTGAGGAATAAGATTTAAAAAGAAGTAAGTGAAAACTCCAATAAAAATTGAAAGCCACCAGCTTTCAGAAAAACTAAGAGAAAGCATAGAAGCAGTCAAAATGTTTGGGGTTAATAGCATTTATTGAATTTTAGCAGGATAAAATCTTTATTGCGAATAAATTTATCTACTGTTTACCTCGGTGTCAATATTATTTCCTATTGGAGCGGGTAACGAGGCTCGAACTCGTGACTCATCCTTGGGAAGGACGCGTTTTACCACTGAACTATACCCGCAAAAAGCAATTAATTATAACTCGATTCGCTTATAATTTGAATTTTAATATCTTCCAATCAAAAAAATTCTTTTATCTAACTTTGAAATAAATCTTTTGGAGCTTTGATACGCGAAGCAATTGACTTTCTTTACATGCAAGACGAACTCAAAAGAAGACAATTGATAAAAGAAAAAATAGAGAAGTACCGAGTTGTCCAAAAAGGCAAAATCGATTACAAAAAACTTATCAAAAACGGAAGGAGGTATTAATGAATAGATACATTCTCGACACTTCTTTTATAATTTCTTATCTCGCTCCTGATGAAAAATCACAAGAAGTCGAAGAGTATTTTGAAGAGTATTATTTAGGTTTTAGCAAATTTTATATTCTTGAGCTAACTTACTATAAGGTCTTGAATTCCCTAAGAACAATGGTTATTCAAAAATGAATTACAGTTGATCAAAGTGTTAATTTAATTAAAAATTTTATGACTTTTGATTTTCCGATTTTAAAAGTAAAGTTTAGAGATGCTTTTTACATAAGTTTAGAAAACAATCTCAGTTACTATGACGCTTCATACTTAGAGGCCTCAAAATCTAATAAAATCAAACTCCTTTACTCGATAAAAAACTTAGTTAATTGAGTTTTCATCGATAATCTTAAACCGAACAATAATATTTGAATACGGAAGATAGGTGATTATGAGTTTAAAATCCTGTCTTCTTTTTTCCAAAAATAAATTGCGAGAAAAGGCAAAGCAGCAATACTTCCGACAAATAAGGTAATAATTGCAAAAAAGTATCTAAACTTTTCTTTTGTTCCAAATGCTATCCAGCTAGCAATAATTGTAGAAAGGATTCCAATATCCATAAACATTCCCCTTGCAAAACCTGAAGTCCGCATGCTTTCAGTAATACCAATATCATCCAAACCAAAAAACTTCATTGAATCTAAGACAAGAAATAATATAAATTCAATCCATGTAAAAACACATAAAATACTTAATGTTCTATTATTCATTAGACAGGCTTACAACAGAAATCTCAAAATTAACACATCAAGATTTAACTGACTTTATTTACGATACTTCAAAAATAGCTTCTGGACTAGGAGAAGAGGTTTATACAAAGAGTTTAAAGTTGTTCATATTTATTCTAAAAATAACATAGCAGTTAAAAATGATTTTAATAGAAAAATAATGAGAGAGTGGGGAAAGAAGCTGGGATGATCACCCCAAGAATATATGTTCCCCGCTTCATTCAATTTCAATCATGATATAATTGACAAAAATCAGGCAACAGCACGACCAGATATAGTTTATCCAAAAATTATTGAGCTTACAGTGCAATAGAAGCATTCACTTGGTTTATAGTTTTATATATGTATTATTTTCTTCTCAAATCATAATCTATAGCATTGCTTCATTCAATAAAGATTAGGATAATCGGATATTTTTTATAAAAGAAGTCGTTTTTAGTGAAAATCACCTAATTTTGTGATAATATTCACTATTCTTAAAAGACATCACGGGGAGTAGTTCAGTTGGCTTAGAACGCTACTTTTGGGAAGTAGAGGCCGGAGGTTCGAGTCCTCTCTCCCCGACCAGACAAGACTTTTATCATTTCTGGGGGAGTTGGTTTGCCCGCTCGCCTCGCAAATTTCTTTATATTTTGGGATTAAATTAAAGTAGACTTGTTCGGAAATAAATTCAACTAAAAACAATTTCCCCTTACCCATTCTTTTAGCCGAACTTCATATTATAAAGACCACCAACTATATTTGATACCTGATTGTCATATTTCCTCTTTCTATAGCGTAGTTTGCTGGAAAATATCTTAAAGTACTTAAGATGACAAATTACATGCTCAACACTTACTCTCAAACTACTTAAAGTCCGATTGTTTCTCTTTTGTTCTTCGGTAAGATTTTGATTAGGCTTTTTCCTATGTGGTTTTATATGCCTCATCTTTTTAGGATGTTTTAACCCTTCATATCCTCCGTCTGTTAGAATTATGCAATTAGGAGGAGAATGTAAAAGATATATACAGGTCCATCCAATCTGTACAAAAAATCGTTAAGTAATAAGCTGTAGTATAGAGAAAAGATACTATGACACAAAGAAAGCAATTTAGCGCAGTAGAAAAAGCCCAAGTGGTTCTCGAACTACT